>Ga0194111_10007612_pt1 | contig 12057 bp, 13 predicted proteins | sample TA2KigC300mmetaG_FD_146194 | JGI IMG/M metagenome (GOLD analysis project Ga0194111, IMG submission 146194) | Freshwater microbial communities from Lake Tanganyika, Tanzania - TA2015033 Kigoma Deep Cast 300m | ecosystem: Environmental > Aquatic > Freshwater > Lake | place: Tanzania: Lake... | reverse complement strand
CAGCAACCTCGAATACAGCATCTTGTCATCCATGACCGGCTATCCTCCATCAGGCCTCTGCCCGTCAGGAGAGTAGCACCGGTCGCTTCACCCAATGGAGTCACCCACACGAAAGCCGGAAGAGCCCACCCGAAAGGGGGGTGGGTAGAGATTGCAGAAGGCGCATGTGTTGAAGGAGCAACCCTCGGTGGCCTGCAGAACCAGCGACAAGTAGTGGTCGGGGGGGAGGATGCCGATCGGGGCGTAGACCCGTCCGAAGGCGGCGGCATCGATCGCCGCCGCCGCGCCGTCGTAGCCGGCGCCGCGATCGAGGAGTCGCTTCAGCCGCTCCAGTCCGGCGGCGTCGGGCGCCGCGCCGGTCCACTGCCAGGCGGGCTCATCCAGCCGGGCCCGGATGAGGGCCAGGAAGGCCGCGGCTTCATCCGCGATGGCTGTGGACTCGGCGGGGGTGAGCCAGCCCGACCGCCGGCGACCGCTCCACCGCCACTTGCGCAGCACCCGCCCGTCCAGGGCCCGCCGGTACATGACGCCGTCGGCGAAGAAGGAATAGAGCCGGCCGCCGGCGTCGGCGGCCACGGTCAGGCGGTCGTGGATCGCGGCGGAAATGGAGGTGTCGCGGAGCGTCAGGTCGTACGCGGAATCGCGGTGTCGGGCGCGGAAGAGCATTCAGCCGGTGTCGCTATTCGAGGGTCTCGAGTTTCCGTTTGCCGCCGTAGAATACTCCGGTTGTGCCCAGAACCACCAGCAGCACCACGGCCAGGCCAAGCTGAAAGCGCGGAGCGTTGCCGGTCAGGAGCGCCGTGGTCAGCAGGAAGATGGCAAGCGCCGAGACGCCGGTGGCCACCCAGTACAGCAGCTCGCCGCTGAGGCGGACGCCCTGATCCGGCCGGATCCGCTTGACGCTGAAGTCGGAGAAGAGGCTCCCCAACCCGACCGCCAGGACCACCGTCTGCAGTGCCGAGAGCGTGACCGCCCCCCCCAGGATCAGCAGAGCGGCCGATCCGGAAAAATGCCCCAGGGCCGGCGCCAGCGCCAGCAGCACCGAGACCGGGGTCACCAGGGCCATGCCGATGGTCAGCTTGGCCCGCAGGTAGTTTCCGATCCCCGAGGCGATTCTGACCAGCGGCAGCAGATCTCCGTCCTGGCCGATCGAATGGAGCAGAAAGACCGAGCAGATCGTGGCCGGGACGCTCAACAGGACAAAGAGGACGACTGCCTGCGAGCGCAGGGGGAAGACGTAGAGCAACAGCAGGAGGAAGACGCCCAGATGAAGCACCTGCCGCAGGATCTTGCCGGGCTCGCGGATGGCCCCCTGGAGCTCCTTGCGCAGGAAGGGGCGGATCTCCACGGGGGAGCCCTCCATCCAGCTCAGGGTGAAGGCCGGCTCGGAACGGCTCCGCAGGCGGGACTCCAGGCGGTCGCCGGCGGTCCGGGCCAGCAGCGCCGACGCCAGGGTCAGAAGCCAGGCCGCCAGCGGCACGCCGGGAACCAGGAGTGCGGCCGCCAGTGGCAGCTTCGGGTGCAACCAGAGCGGAGCCCAGGCGTTCAGGCCCGGCATGAGGCTCAATCGGCCGGCCAGAACGGACCAGACGGCAGCGCCGCCGAACGACACGCCGCGGAGGAGAGCGAAGAGACCGGCCGCGGCGACCACCGAGAGGGCGGCAAAGAGGAACTCCGGAGCCTGCCGGCGACCCGGGGCCAGGCGGAGGACCAGGGCGAAGAGCAGGGTTGCGGCCGAGGCGGCGCACAGAAGGATGAGACCCGTTCCGGCCAGCGCCGCCACCAGCCAGGCGCCGGGCAGGTCCAGGGCCCGAACGGTTAGCAGGATGAGCGGCAGGAGGCTAAAGGCCGCCGCCTCCAGCCCGTCGACCAGATTCAAGGCCAGTTCCGGCCAGCAGAGCAGTTCCGGGGGCAGCGGCCAGGCCCGGAGGCGTTCGTCGCTCTGCAGGGCGGTGTAGCAGGCGGAAAAAGCCGTGGTGGCGGCCAGACCCAGCAGAACCAGCAGGGCCAGCGCGCTCAGGAAAGCCTCGGCCTCGGAACGCGGCCAGGCTCCGGACCGGATCCTCGAGGCCAGGGCCGTGCCGGCCAGCCAGGCGCCGCCGTTCACCAGCAGCAGCACGACCAGACCGGCCAGCCGCGTGCGGAGGGCCAGCCCCTGGCGCCCGGGGCGCGCGGCCCGCGCTCCGCACCAGCGGGAGCGGAAGCCCTCGATCACCGGCCACCGGAGGGCGGCCCAGGCGGAGATCACGTCGCCCATGGGGAGACCGCGCCGTTCATGATGTGGTCCGCAGGAAAAACTCCTCCAGCCGGCTCCGCGCCGGCCGGGCTCCGGCCTGGTCGGGCTCGAGACTCTCCACGGCCACCAGGCGTCCGTGGTGCAAAACGGCGGCGCGGTTGGCCAGCCGCTCGGCGATGTCCAGGATATGCGTGGACAGGATGATGACCTTCCCCGCGGCCCGCTCCTCGCGCAGGATCTCCTTGAGAAGGGTGATGGCCCGGGGATCCAGCGAGTTGGTCGGTTCGTCCAGCAGCAGGATGGACTGTCCGCCGATGAGGCTGGCGGCCAGGGCCAGCTTCTTGGTCATCCCCTGGGAATAGGTCCGCACGAACTGGTCGGCGGCGGGTGTGAGCTCCAGCCGCTCCAGGTAGGCCTCGATCCGCTGGCCCAGGCCGGGTCCGGACGAGCCGTAGATCTCGCCGACGAACTGCAGGTACTCGCGCCCGGTCAGCAGGTTGAAGACGAAGGGGGTCTCGGGCAGGTAGCCGATGAGCCGCTTCAGGCGGGCCTGCTCGCCCCGCGGCAGACTCCGCGCGGCCACTCCGTCAAAGTAGATGTCGCCGGCGGTCGGCTCCATGATCAGGGCCAGCATCTTGAGCAGGGTGGTCTTGCCCGCCCCGTTGGGGCCCAGGAGCCCCAGGATCTCGCCGGGAGGGATGCGGAGGGAGACTTCCTGGACGCCGACGTTGCGCGTGGCCCGGCGCTCGTAGATCCGGGAGAGATCCCGCAGCTCCAGCAGGGGCGCCGCCATCGGCCAACCCTCCTATGGCTTGAGAACCAGCAGGGCCGTTCCGTCCCACAGGCGGCGGAAGCGCTCGCGGGGCAGGCTGACCTCGCCGATGTGGGGATCGCGGACGACCAGTGAACCCTCCGGGCTCCGCCCGGCGATCAGGACCCAGTGTCGAAGCAGGTCAAAATTACCCCGGAGGCAGTAGCGCAGCAAGTGATAAAAGGGGAAGAAGAGCGGATTGTCCCGGGAGACGAAGTAGGCGGCGTTGAAAAGGACCAGCGCGCAGCCCCGGGACTGCAGGCTGGCTTCCAGCTCGGAGACGCCGGCGAACCGGCGCCCTTCGCTGGAGACGCCGAACCCCCCCAGGTAGTTCTTGAGATCGAGCATGGACGTTCCCCGGGACTCCCGGATGGTCCGCATCTCCTCCGGCTCGTAGCTCACGCGCAGCTGACGCAGCACCATCTCCAGACAGGCGGCGCCACAGCCGGTGCTCCGCTTCTGGAAGATGACGTTCTGCCCGCCCAGGAATCGGTAACCGTTGAGGCGGCACATGGCCCGGCGCAGCCAGGTGGACAGCGGGGCCGGACCGCCGGGGATCAGGGTGAGGATGAGGAAGGCCAGGCCATAGGCCAGGGCGGCCACAAAGAAGATGGACAGGACAGTGCGCAGGATCTCCATGGCCCTACTCCGGATGGATGGGGACGACGGTGATCTTCTCCACGAAGCTCAGGGGGCAGAGGATCGAGAAGCCGGACTCCTCGTCCAGCTCCACCTGCACCGCGGGGCCATGGCTCCCGGTGGAGGTGAGCTGCCGCATGAGGCCGGCGTAGGACAGGGTGTTCTTGCAGGTCAACACGACCCGCTGGTTCAGGCAGGCGGCGGGATCCATCAGGCCCAACCTCCACTGCTCTCCAGGGTGAGGAGATTCAGTCGTTGGAAGTAAGTCAATATCTCCAGGAGCCGGGGCCGGGGCAGGCCGAACCCGGAGGCCTCCAGGGCGTCGGCGATCTCGGCCACGGTCTCTCCCCGGTGGTTCTGGAGGTACTCCCAGGTCTGGCGGTGGGCTCCGGCCAGCAACACGGAGCAACCGGTGCCGGGCTGGGAGACGGTGATGTAGCCGTTCTCGATGCGGTAGAAGTAGGTCCCGGGTACGGGGATCATCTCCCACATGGCGTCCTCCACATTCACCCGCAGAGCGGGGCGGCCGGCGGGGGGGGAGAGCTCTCCACCTCCGGCGGGCCGGCTTTGTCCGGCGAGACGACCCCCACCGCCGCCACGTTGGTGATACGGGACAGCGCGCCGGTCAGCCGGTCCCGGAGCACGGCGCAGGCGCGGTCGCGCTGGGTGAAATCCCGGTTGACGGCGCGGCAGCCGCCGCCGCAGAAGTAGCGCAGGTCGCAGGCGGAACAGGTTGGATCGCGATCCACGTGGAAGGCCTCCTCCACGCGGCGGCGCAGCTGGCGGTAGATCTCGGCCAGCGGCTGGCGGTTGATGTCGCCGCAGGCGTGCCCGGGGTGACACAGGGCGGCGCAGGGGTAACAGAGCCCGGCCTGGTCGACGCAAAGGGTGAGGACTCCGGCGGCGCACCGCGACTTCCGGACCCGGGTGAAGAGCTCGGATCCGGGGTCGAAGCTCGTATCCAGATTGGGTTCGGGCCGGCCGCCGAAGCCGGCGTTGAACTCCCGATCCTTGAAGATGTTGGTCAGCAGCTCGTCGTAGCGCCTGAGGCTGGCGCGCAGGAAGTCCAGGCTGAGCCAGGGTTCGGCTGCGCCCTCCCCGTCTCCGGCGGCCGTCCGCCCCGAGGCCTTGGGGCGGTTGAGGTGGATGTAGGTGGCATCCAGGGTCAGCGCCAGCCGGAGGAGCTGCGGCAGCTGGTCCATGTTTTCCGGCAGGGGGGTGAAGGAGAGCCCCCGCTGCAGCTCCCGGGGGCCACTCTGGCTCAGCAGGCGGAAGAAGCGGGTCAGGCGCTCGAAGGAGTGCGGCCCGCGGAGCCGATTGTGGGTCTCGGCGTCGGTGCCGTCCACCGAGACCTGGATGTCATTGAACAGCGGCAGCAGAGGCTCCCAGTAGTCGGGCGAGTCCTTGGTTCCGTTGGTGATCAGCTTCAGCCGGGGAATGCCCCGGCGCCGGGCCTGCCGCGCCATGTCCAGGAGGTGGGGGTGCAGCGTGGGTTCACCGCCGGCCAGGACGATCTGGTGCACCCCCATGGCCGCGGCTTCGTCGATGAGGCGGTCGGCCAGTTCCAGGGGGACATGGGTCGCCTGCGGACCGGTGCCGGGCACATAGCAGAAAGCGCAGTGCAGATTGCAGGCGGCGGTGATGTTGAACCAGACCTCCTGCAGGGTCAGCGCGTCCAGGTCGATCACCGCCGGGCCGGTCACCGGCCGGGCGGATCCCGCCACGGCCAGGCCGTTCAGGCAGAACTCATCGACCAGGCGGCGCACCGGCTCATCCACCACCTCGGCCGGAAGGCCGTAGTGCCCGGCGGTGTCGGCCACCAGGTCCTCCACCGGACGGGGCCGGCGCCGCAGCTCCTCGAAGATCCACTTGCCGGTGCTGCTGGTCTTGATCCAGTTGACCCTGTCCGGCTGGACGAAGACGCAGGTGCCGTGGTCGAACTCGAAGCAGCGCAGCGCATCGTCGGGAAGTATGCGCACCGAATTGTCATGTACCATGGGCCAGACTCACCTCGCGTTCCACCTCTAGACCGGCGATGCGGTCGCGCCAGTCGGCCAGGAACCGGCGGAAGGGATCGATGTCGCTGCCGAAGACCGTGGGGGGCGCCACTCCGGCCCGGGATTCCACGTCGAAGTGGTACTGGGCCCTCTTGACGTCCTCCACGGTGAAGTTGGGCGTTTGGAAGATCGGGGTGTTGAGGTCGTAGTGGAGCCAGTCGCCGTGGAGGATACGCACCCCCAGCTCGGCGGCCTTTTGCAGCAGGGGTGTGCCGGGCAGAGGGGTGCAGATGCCGATGATGGAGATGCCGAGGCCTTCATCACGTATCCACCGGGCCAGGAGCACGGTCTTTTCCATGCTCTCGCGGGTATCGCTGTGGTGGCCCAGAATGAAGGAGCACTCCGGCCGGATCCCGTGCTTCTTCAGCAGGTAGATGGCGTTCATGATCTTGGCCAGGGTGATGTTCTTGTCGATGCTGGCCAGCACCCGGTCGTCGGCGCTCTCCACCCCGATGTGGATGGACTTGCAGTTGTGCTCCTTGAGCAGGGCTAGCGTTCCGTCGGATATGGTGTCCACCCGGCTCTTGCAGGTCCAGGGGCGGCGGATCTTGAGCTGGCGCAGGTAGCCCAGGAAGGCCCGGAGGCGCACCCGGTTGACCAGGAAGGTGTCATCCATGACCCCCATGCTGGCGAAGCCGGTCTCCTGCAGCCGGAAGTGGACCTGGCTCACCAGCCATTCGGCGGAGTGCATGCGGTAGGCGCCGCCGCTCATGGCCCGGGAGGCGCAGAAGACGCAGTGGGCCGGGCAGCCGCGGCTGGTCATGAGGATGAAGAGCTTGTCCCCGGTGGCCGAGCGGGGCGTGGGAATCAGATCCACTGGTGGCAGCGGCAGGCAGTCGAGATGCGTCACGAAGCCGCGATCGGCCGTCGCCGTCACCTCGCCGGCGGACGTGCGGAAGGTCAGGCCGGGGATCTTCTCCACCGGGTAGGCCGGCCCCCAGCGCAGGTGCTCCAGCAGCTCGATGATCGAGCCCTCGCCTTCGTTGCGCACCACAAAGTCCACCGCCGGGTTGTCCCGCAGGATCTCCGCTGCGCAAAAGGTGGCGTGGGGCCCCCCCATGATGATCGGCACCCCCGGGTAGAGACCCCGGCAGGCCCGGGCGATCTTGGCCGCATCGTGGATGGTCTCGGTGTAGGTGGAGATGCCGATGGCCAGGGGCGCCGGTGAGGCGGCCCGCAGGCGGGCGGTGAAGGCGTCGCGGGTGGAGAAATCCTTCCGGAAGAAGTCGATCACCACCGGACGGTACTGATGCATCATCAACTGCCCGGCGATGACCAGCAGCCCCAGCGGGGGATAGGGGTACCATTCGCGGGCCCCGTCCTGGCGCGCCGAGGATTGCAGAGGGGCCGGGTTGATCAGTATCACGTCGCGGTTCACGTGCGGGTCCTCCCGTGATGTCCCGGGGCCGTTGGCGCTCCGCCCCGCCTGGTGGTCCGGCAGCAGAGGTCCGCGCGACCCCTGCTGCCGCGAACCGGCTGCCGGCATGAGGGTTGGCGCAGGCCAGCCCCGGCCGGCAGTGAAACAGGTCTCAGGTACCCATGGTGATGATGGCGACGCCGGTGGTGATGAGGGCCCGGGAGCCGAGCGTGCCCCCGCACGCCACGATGATGATCGGGAGGATGGCGCCACCGACCTTCATCCCCATCTCGTCATTCTGGAGGTTGCGGGCCGCAACCGGGGTGGGGTCGATGAAGGCATCCATCGGTTCGTTCATGGCTTTTCTCCTTCCAGGTTTACGCCGCGAAGGCGCGTCTGCCGGCCCGACCTGCATCCGGCTGGTCCGCCGGAGCGGGCCGGTCCGATTCGAACGGGCGGAGTGCAATCGCTGTGCCGCGGCCCGGGCAGCGAACGTCCGTCGCGCCGCGCCGGGAAAGTGATGCGGCCGCAGCCGCTTGAGGGTGTCGTGGTTCAGGCTGGAGAAACCGCCGGGGCGGGGGGCCTCCTCCCCGTGCATGCAACCACCTGCAGCCGGGGTGCACCGAAGCGGTGCCGGCTGTCGCGCAAGACTTCAGCGCAGGCCGAGCCGGCGCAGCTTCTTCTGGGCGGTCTGCCGCAGGACGCCGAGGTCCCGGGCGATGCGCGAGATGTTGCCGGCGTGGAATTCGTAGAGTTGACGCAGCTGCTCGGGGTCGATGACCTGCCCGGGGAGGTGGCGTTCGCGACTCTCGCCCGCGGGGAAGGAGGCAAACGAGCGCGACCCGACATGCGCCGGCGGGTCCCGGAGGGCTGGATTCTCGGGCAGGGCGCGGAGCTCGCTGAGCATCACCCCGGCGGGGATGAGATGCCCGGAGGGCGTGGCCACAATGGCCGCCCGCAGCACCTTCTTCAGCTCCCGGATGTTCCCCGGCCAGGCGTAGTTGCGGAGAGTCCGGCGGGCGTCCTCGGAGAGCCCCGCCACCGGATGTGGGATCTCACTGGCGAATTCGGCCAGGAAGAGGTCGACGAAAGCGTCCAGGTCCTCCTGCCGCTCCCGCAGGGGCGGGACCCGGATTTCCCACTCCGCCAACCGGTAATACAGGTCGGCCCGGAACGGTTCGCCGCCGGGACTGATATCGCGGTTCGTGGCGGCGATGATCCGCACATCCACCCTGCGCGTCTGATGACCCCCCAGCGATCGGATCTCCCGGGTCTCGACGGCTCGCAGCAGCTTGGCCTGGGCGCGCGGGCTGAGATCCCCCACTTCGTCGAGAAACAGCGTCCCGCGATCGGCCAGGGGGAAGAGTCCGGGATAGTCGCGGGTGGCTCCGGTGAAGGCCCCGCGAACATGGCCGAAGAGCTCGCTCTCCACCAGCTCCTCGGGGACGGTGGCGCAGTTGATCACTTCCAGCGGCCCGGGGCGGTGGCTGGCGGCGTGAATGAAGCGGGCCAGGATCTCCTTGCCGGACCCGGTCTCGCCGGTGATGAGCACCGAGCTGTTGGTGGCGGCCACCTGGCCGGCGCGTTGATACGCCGCCAGCGAGGCCGGGGAGCGGCAGACGCAGCGCTGGCCCGGAAGCGCCAACTCGGGAGGGCCGAGCTTGATCTCCGATTCCCGGCCGCAGGCGCATTCCTGGCCGGCCTCCACGAAGTTTGTCAGGAGTGTTCCGGCCACGCGCAGGCGGTCACGCTGACTTTCCCCCCATGGATGGAGGGAATCGTCCTGGGCCACCAGGGCTCCCAGCGGCGGCCGGCCGGGAGATCGGAGCAGACACGCCATCCAGGCGGGGTTTTCCGGCGATTCCCGCGGGTCGGCCGATGCCGGCGACGCCCCCGGCAGGATGATGTCGTTGCCTGAAGCGGCAGCCATCTCCACAGACTGCCGCAGGAGGGAGGGGGGCACGATCCGGTCCCAGTTTCGGCCATGACCGGTCACATAGACAAAGGTTCGGGACCGAAGGAGGGCCAGGCTGACAGCGGCCACCGGAATGATCCCGCAGAGATGGGAACAGATGGATGGCAGATGCCGATGACAGGCGAAGAGCGCAGCAAGTGCCATCGTATCCCGACCTCCGCTGCGGCCCCGTGCCCGATGGCCGGTGGAGGCTCGGGTCATGGGAGTGGATCAGTTCGATACCGCCCGGCGGCTTGGAGGAGACCCCATGCTCGCGGTCGGGTCCTGTCAATTGCAGCGCGAAAAGTCGTGCATGCCTGCAACCATGTCCTACATTCCGCACTTCTCCGCATGGTTTGACGCTCCAAGAAAACAGGAGTCACGCCGATGCCGAAGAACGCAATCGATTCATCTCTCCTGGTCTTGACGATCTCCACATCTTGTTCATACCGCACCCCAAGCTCAGTCCATCGTGCATCTCTCGTCGCCCTCCCGGTATCCGTGTGGGAGTACATTTCCCACGAGATGACGGCAGGCTGGCCAGAGCCATGCTGGTAGGTGACGAGCACCCGTACTGGCATACTCGAGTTCTGGATGAACCCTGCTGCCTGTTCGATCGTCAGCAACGTGCTCGATTCAGAGTAGCCCGTGAGATTCGAGAAGGAGTTCAGCACTGGCTCTGCGTCGTACCCTTGGTCGCGGAGGGATTCCTGGATGTCGAGGATGTCGACCATGTCAGGGTCGTGCTCGAAGCCTGAAGGCATGAGGATGAAGGTGTTTCCTCCGTTGTACTGGCCGTTCACGTACCCTCCGCGGGGGACGGCGTGGTTTGCCCAGGCGATGCACGGCAGCGCCAGGAGGACCGCAAGGAGCCATCTCATGGCGCGCCTCACTTCCCGCCGAGCTCGTCGACGACTTTGCCATTCAAGATGCGGAGATGATCTCTTTGGCCTTGCAGGATGTCGATGACGTCTAACAGGGCAGAGGTCTTGCTGCGCGAGTCGCTATAGATGCGCATCTCCGGGGGAAGGAGAGGACGTTCTGCAGTGACAAAGAACACGAGCGCATCGTCGTTGAGCAACCGTACAAAGATCTTCGCCATGACGATGTTCCCGCGACGGATTGACTTTCTTGTCGCACGTCCCTGGTCAGGACCTGCGGGCCCGACGGTGAGGACTTCGAAGCTCTCCCCGTGCCAGTAAATGATATACGTACCCTTGTCTCTTGTCGCAACGATGCTGTCCGCGAGGCCAGTCTCCGTGCAGAGCCTGGCAAGCTGCTCAGCCACACGTGTCGGATCGGTTTCCCTAATGAGCCTGACTATTTCTTCCCCGAAGTCGAACTTCTCTCGGATTTCTTGAGAAACCGGGGGCGGTGTGGCGTCAGGATCGGGAAACACCTGCAGATCGAAGTCTCTAGTTGACGTCCTTACGACCAATCTCAGGTCCGTGACGACAAAGGACACCTCCCTGCCGTCAAAGGGCCCGTTGCCGTAAACGAACAGCGTACCACGCAGCGGAACGAGCGTGGTATCTGGCAGATCTGCCTGCGCAACTCCTACGAGGGTCGTGAGAAGCGCGTAGAAGACAAGTGCTGCTTTCATTTCTCAACTCCCTTCCGGCTTCTCAAGCCGTGCGCAAGCCGTGCGCATAGGCTTGACGTCGAATCGCTCGGCCGTTAAGCCATGCTCCCCCGGAGAGCCGAAGAAAGCAATGGGCGCAAGAGCCCCTGATAGAAAGATGGTTCCCACCCCGGAGTGGAGAGCGACACGGCTGCGATGTCACCGGCAATGCTGGAAACGCGCGGAGTTCCGATGCATCGCACCTTCGCTCCCACGAGGGGACCGCTTGCGCCGCGCGCAGAGAGAACCCCTCCCCCTCCAGGCCGGGCAGCTCAGGATCCTCCCGCCTGCCCACAGGAGGATCCCTCGAGAAGAAGAGCGCCTCGCACAGAGCCGCAGGCTCGGGATCCAAGTAGTCGCTGCCCCGCGCTTCCCAGGCCGCAACCACCCGACTCATCAGACGCCGAGCCAGCGTTGCGGCCAACTCCTCCACCTCCGCCGTCGCCGGCGCGGGCAAGGGCTCGAAACGCACCGGCCCAACAGTCCCCCCGCTCGCGGAGGAGTCCGCCACCCATAGCCCATTGGGCAGCGCACCGATATCGTGCCGCCGGGCCGTGCTTGTTAAGGCACGCGTCACTCGCCAGGATACCTGAACCAGATCCTCGTCAGATCAGTGATCTCCTTCTCTCCGATGTAGAGCTTGCCAGTCCCCGCGTCCTCGTAAATGATGACCTGTAAACCCTTCGAAGCAAAGAGACCGTCAAGCCTGTAGAGGATGGGAGCGCTCATGGCAGCGTCGTACGATGCTCCTATGCGCCTCTCCCCTGGCGGCATATGCCGGAATCCGTCGACCTCGACATTCCACGCTTTCGTGATGATCGATGGGATGTACCGCGCGATGTCCGCGTCATGGATGAGAATGGAGAGGCTCTCGTCGCCGTACTCGTCAGCGATGAAGGCGGTAAGCAGCAGTGGCGCTGCAGGGTCGCCGACTATGATGATGTGATCCCCATCCTCGATAGCCTCCGCCACCTGGACTCCATCTTCAGCGACCTGGAAGAGCGGGTACTCAACCGAGATCGCGGTGATCGAAGCTGCCTGGTCATTGTTCGTCGGTCTCGTCGTCTCCTTCCCGCAAGAAAAGATCATGAAGGATAGGATTGCAGCGACGATGAGGAACAGCGGAATTGCCGTTGCCTTCTTCATGGCGTCCTCCTAATTCTCGTCCTTGGGAGGGCGGTCATCAGGCTGTTCAGGAGGATCCTCAGGGGGGGCCTCTTCTGCAGGTTGGGTCGGGTTATTCCCTCCACCGCAGCTTAGGCAGTGTCAGTAAATAAAGTTTACGACGTGCGATGCGGTCGAATGGCGTAGTTCCACTCCCCATGGAAGCGGTTCGGAACGAGCCGCACGGTTGCGAACTCCGCATCGCTCACCTTCCTGCC
>Ga0194111_10007611_pt1 | contig 12057 bp, 9 predicted proteins | sample TA2KigC300mmetaG_FD_146194 | JGI IMG/M metagenome (GOLD analysis project Ga0194111, IMG submission 146194) | Freshwater microbial communities from Lake Tanganyika, Tanzania - TA2015033 Kigoma Deep Cast 300m | ecosystem: Environmental > Aquatic > Freshwater > Lake | place: Tanzania: Lake... | reverse complement strand
TCCAGGGCCAGGCCAGCCATGCCCATGATCAACATCAGGCTGACCCCCGTGACGATAATCACTGCCCCGGATTGATCCAACATCCGGCCTTGTCGACCTTGCATACCCCTTGATCTCCCGGATCTAATACCGTTTTCGGTTTTCGGTCTTCGGTTTTCGGTTAAAATAAATAAGATTTATCAATAAGTTACAGGTTGAGTTTGTTGCACCTGAAAGCGGACACGGTATAAGTTTTTTCATCGAAAAATAAGCAGGGCGCCCGGCGCCGCCCGTTTGCCCTGGCTGCCGGAATTCTCAGGGCGCATCCACCAAAGCCATCTGGCAAAACGGGAATTTTAATACATTATCGGCAGATAATTGATTTTCTTTAAAATCATGAAAATATGGCCGGGCGCAAAAAGGGCGGGAATTGGCTTCCCGCCCCTTAATACAGTTTTCGGTTTTCGGTCTTCGGTTTTCGGTAAAAAGGTCTAAGGATTATCCATAGATGAGAGGGTTGCAGATGAAACCGAAGTTGCAATGACTAGATATTCATTTAAAAGGGGTTCAATTAAACATTAACCGGCAGATTGGCGCCCGCGGCCGGACTAGCCATCATTCCCCCGGGATTGCTGGAGCTTTTCCAGGGCCCGCTGGAGATTGGCCTTGGCCTCACCGTAGAAAACGGGACGAAGTTCCAAGGCCCTTTGGAAACATTTGGCGGCCTCCTCGTATTTTCCTTCCATGAAATAGTGAACCCCGATGTTGTTGTAGGCCTGGGCCTCATCACCGGCCTTCTTGAAGATCGACAGGGCCTCGTCATAGCGCTTGAGGCCGGCCAGGGCCAGGCCCAGGTGATGGTTGATCTTGGAATTGTTAGGATCCAGGGTCTGGCCTTTCTTCAGCCATTCAATGGCCTGGGAGTAATTCTTCTGATTGACGTGCGCCTGACCCAGGGCTACATAAGTGATTACCTGCCCACGGTCCAACTCGGCGGCCCGCTTAAGCTCGGTGATCGCCCGGTCCGTCTGCCCCGTCTCCAGGAAGGCGACTCCCATGAAGTGGCGGGCCTTGGCTCTTTGGGGGTCCTGGGCCAGCACCAGCCGAAATTCCTCCAACGCCAAAGGATAGTGCTTTTCCTGCAGGTGCACCAGGCCCATGGCTTCATGGGCCTCCAGCATGTCCGGGCGCTTCACCAGCACCACCGCCAGTTCCCGCCGGGCGGCTTCCAATTGATTATTCAGGAGGAAAATCACCCCGATTTTGTACCGGATGTCATAACGCTCGGGGTAGTCTTTAATGATCTGGAGAAAATGAATCAGGGAGGTTTCGTAATCGCGGTTTTTCAGGGACAGGTCTCCCATGGCCTCCAAACGCTCGGGGGTCAAGAGAGGCTGTTCCTTGGAACTCCGGGCGCGCCAGAATTTAAAACGGGATTCCCCGGCCTGATGGGCGCCCTCGGGGGCCGATACTCCTGGAGAGACGGCAGTATTCCGGGAAGCACACTGGCAAACGGACAGGGGCAAGGCCAGGGCCAGGATTAACGCCGCCCGAAGCGGAGTGAAATTTAGGCTAGCCACCTTCCTGTCCAATCTGCATCCCGGCCATCTTGAGACGCGCCAGCTCTTTCCCTAACACGATCATCACATCGGAGCCGGGACGCATTTTATCGCGGGCCACCAGGGAGGCCTTGGGGAAATGCCCCTCGGTTAATGCCTGGGCCACCCTTTGGGCTTTCGGCCGATAATAAATGATGGTCCGGTCGACGCCGAAGTCGATGTGGTTGCCGATGCGGGCCACCTTATAACCGTCCACCTGCAAGATTCTTCGGACCCGACGCGCCAGTTTATTTACTCCTGCGCCGTTCAGCACCAATAGTTTCGCGCCCCCCACTTCCTGGGCCGTAAGCCTGGGAGCCTTGGCGGGAGAAGCCGCGAGCGACTGGGCCTGGGAGCGCCCTTCCGGCGCTAAACCCGGTGACTCCGGCCGGCTGGGAACCGCAGCCGCGGTCTGGGGTTTTGCAGGGGGCTTAGGTTCCGCGGCCATGGGCTTTACGGATAAAGTCGGTTCGAGGGGCCGAGGCTTCGCAATGGGCTTTTCAGGTAAAGCCATTGGTTTAGGCTCCTTACCCACCCGCGGGACCGGCCCGGGCTGGGGACCCGGGGGCTGGGGTTTTGCCTCAACCGGGCCGGAAGCCCCGGCCACCTGGGAAGACGCGGGTATTTCGGGCAAAGCCGGTTTCGGCGCTGAAGCCGGAGATTTTTCCTCTAAAACCGGGTTGCCAACGGAGCCGGGGGGTCCGGCTACTTGGGGGGCCGCAGCCACCGGCGCCGGAGGCGACTCGGCCGCCACCGGAGGCGCCGGAGGCGAAGAAGCAGCCCGGGCATAATCTAAAGCATTGCCCAAAGCCGCCTTGGCCTGTTGCATCATGTTCCGGGCCACGGTTTCGCCGCCGGAATCCTTCCAGAGACGGTAAGCTTCGTTCTCCTTTCCCAGACGGCAGTAAAGCAGCCCCAAGTTATTCCGGGCCGCTTCGTTCTTGGGGTTCCGGGCCAGGGCTTTTGTAAAACAGTTCTCCGCCTCCGGCCACTTGCCCTCCAGGTAATAGGAAAAACAGAGATTATTGACCAGAGCCGGGTTTTCCGGGCGCCGGGCCAGGGCTTCCTGGTAAATCTGCCGGGAACGGGAGTAAGCCCCCAAGGCCTCGTAATGGCGGGCCAGGGCGTCTATGACCTTGAGGTTGTCAGGATGGAGCGCATACGCCTCTTCCAGTTCCTTGAGGGCCAGGTCCCGCCGGCCCATTAACTGGAAGTAGTGGGCATTGCGCAACAGCCGCGCCGGATCGTGGGAAACCGGGCGGACCGCGGCGAAAAAGGCATCTGTTTCCGCTATCCCGCGGCCTGGGGTAAACGGGCGGCTGCAGCCCCAGGCTCCCAGAAGGAGGGCCCCCGCCGCCATGGCTGCCACCCAGACCCTCGGGCGGCTTCTGAATTTGCCGACATATTTCCGCTCCATGGTCTTCCCCCCCAAAACCTCATCCCGTAGAATGGGGCTATTGGCCAGGACCGCCGGTAGTGGTGGTTATGGAAACAAAGGGCCTCTTTTCTTCAGGCTTGAAACTCTTCTTATACTTTTCAAAGGTGTTTACTGCCGCATCAGGCGGTATCCCCGTGGTGGGTCCGGTGTCCAGCGCGGCCTGGGGGGTGATAATCTGCTGCACCATGTTGTTCCGCACGGAACGGCCATAATCTTCTTCCAGGGCGCTGGGATAGCACCCCGCCACTCCCGCCAGGATCGCGCCCAGGATTAATCCTGTGAATATGAAGTTCTTCCAACTTGCCTCTGACATGAGTTTCGGCTCCATTAATTTAAAGATTGCCTCAAAAACAACCCTACTCCACCGGTTGGTTGCCAAACCCCGGCGGCAGGTTCTGATTCTCCGGCGGCGGCGGCGAGGTCTTGGGTTGCTTCTGCCGGCCTTCCTGAGCCCCCAGGAGGTAGAACTCGAAATCATTAGGCTCTACATATTTGTCAGTGGGAAGGCGGGCCGCGGTGGCGGTCATGGGCTTCACCAGCCAGGGGGTGCACAGCACCACCAATTCCGTCTCCCGTTTCTGAAATTCCTGGGACCGGAACAGCGTCCCCAGGATGGGCAATTCCCCGAGCACCGGAAATTTGTTGACAATGTTGCGATGGCTGTCATCGAGCAGACCGGCAATGGCAAAGGTCTGACCCTCTTTCATTTCCACATGGGTGGACAGGCGCCGCACCCGCAGGCCCGGAACCGGCGTGCCGCCTAACACCAGAGTTGTCCCGATGGTGAAGTCCAGTTCGCTCACTTCCGGGTTCACTCTCATGGCAATCTTTCCTTCATCCAGCACTATGGGGGTAAAGATCAATCCGACCCCGAATTTCTTAAACTCAACCGTTATCGATACGCCCCCCCCGCCTGGCTGAGGAACGGGGATGGGGAATTCCCCGCCGGCCAGGAAAGAGGCCTCCTGACCGCTGGTGGTCACCAGGTTAGGCTCGGCTAACACCCGGCCCAACCCCTGGCGTTTGAGCACGTCCAGAAAATAGGTCCACAGCAAGGTTCCCGTTTTAAAGCCGAATAAGGCGTTGACGTTGGGGCTCAAAGTGGTGGTAAAGGCGGTGCCTGCAAAAGTCCGGATAAAGTCGGTGACGGTGGTGAGATTGTTGAGCTGGCTAATGCCAAAGGAAGTCCCGGTGCGGTCGATGACGTTGAAATTTACCCCGATGCGCTCGCCCACGCTGCGGCTGATTTCCGCCAGGCGCACTTCCAACAGCACCTGCTGGACGCCACCGATGCCCAGGAGATTAACCACCCGCTCCTTTTTGCCCCCCACAAAGGGCAGGGCCACGACCAGGGCGGTTTCCTGGATGGCGGGGCCGGAGACTTCCCCCTTTAAAACCACCGAGTCGCCGCAGGCCTCCACCGCGATCTTCTCCCTGGGCAGCACCTGGTGAAGCTTTTCCCGGAGCAGGGTGACATCGGCTTCCACCACCACCGTGGCGGAGGTGAAACGGCCCCGCCCCCATAGGCTGAGATTGGTCACCCCGGTATCCAAGGCGTTGATGTAAATCTCCCGCTCGGAGATGAGCACGATGTCCGCCACCTCCGGATTGGCCACGGAAATGCGGGTGATGGGGAAAGCCGTCTTCAGCACCTTGGACGACCCTTTGCGGATACGCAGCGTCTGCTTGATCTCCTGGTCCGCCAGACGCTCCAACAGCTGGGCGCCGGCCCCCGGGGCGGCCGCCGTTAATAAAATTGTTATTATTACCAACAGGAAGCCCCAAATCGTGGCTACCTTTCCATGGCGCTTCGGAGTTCCGCGGTCGGTTAGTTTCACTGTTCTTTAACCCTATTTTACTATTGATTGGAAGTTGTCAGGATTATAGAGACTTCTTTTAAAACAAGTCAAGTATTATTTTTATGATATTAGGGGGCGAAATGACGGAAAATTTGAATAGGTTTCCCTGACAGGTCTTCCATGAAAACCGCCTTTTGCCTGCAGCCCTGGCTGTAATTCCGCCCCTGGCAAAACCCGACGAACTCGCACCGCGGCCCTGAAAAAGGGGAGAAAAGGCTCCACAGACCAAAGGATTAAGGGTTTCCCTAAGAAAAGGCTTCGGAAACAAGAAGTTATTTTTCATTCTAAAAACTTTTCTTATACTTCCACAATCTTCTAAGAATGTTTTAAAGGGGGGGTTAATACAACTAAGTCAGGGGAGTTGATCATTGGCTGCATAACTTTTTTACACCGCGGGTTCCGGGTTCCGATCTGTCTTTTCCTGGTATTTTCAACTCTCGATCGCTGCTGTCCGGCACGCTAATTGAATTGCAAAGGTTGTCGGTTATCAGGTGGCCGGGGGCAAAGCATCCCCCAGAGGTCACAGCGCAAAAAGATATTATTATAGCGATTGCCAAAAGTTTTTTTCCGATTGTTTTTTGACGTAGGGGAAATTACTTTGGGCAACCCCTATAAGTTGTCATTCTGAACGGAGCGAGCGGGATGAATCTAGATTTTTCGCTACCCTCAGAATGACAATTTTACTCGTTTGACCGCAACCAGGTATAAGGCTCCGCCATTCACCGATAAGAAGCCGCCTGGATTTCAAAGAGCTGTGCATACTTGCCGCCTATTTGAATAAGTTCGTCATGGGTCCCGCTTTCGATTATTCTCCCGCCCTCCAACACATAAATAAAATCCGCCAGCCTGACCGTGGAAAATCGATGGCTGATGAGCAGGACCATGCGCCCTTGGAATAATTGCCGAAAGGACTTGAACACCTCATATTCGGCGCGGGCGTCCATCCAACTGGTGGGTTCATCCAAAATGATTAATTGGGCCTCTCGCAGGAAGGCCCGGGCCAGGGCCAATTTCTGCCATTCGCCCAGGCTGAGCTCCCCCTGGTCCTCGAACTCATGACCCAGCACGGTCTCATAGCCCCGAGGGAGTTTCTGGATAAAATCATCAGCCTGAGTCTGCCGGGCTGCGGCGTAAATTTTGTCATCCCGGGAGCTCAAGCCGATGTCTCCCAGCCAGATATTTTCCCGGGCCGTCAGGCTATAGTGGGCGTAATCTTGGAGAATGACACTCGATTCCTTCCTTAACGCCCGGGGATCAAACTGGCGCAAATCGATGCCGTCGACGGTGATATTGCCCCTCACCGGATCATAGAGCCGGCACAACAGCTTGATAAGAGTTGTTTTTCCAGACCCGTTTTCCCCCACCAGCGCCACCACCTGGCCGGGCAAAATCCGGAGGTTGATATCCTCCAGCACGGCTCTCTCTCCCGGCGGATAATGGAAATTGACGCCATTCACAAGGATGCCTTGCTGAATGGGGCGGGGAAAAGCCGCCGGAACGGCGGGCTCCACCTGTATTGGTTGGAGATTGAGGAACTCATTAAAATTGGCCAGGAACAGATTATCTTCGTAGAGGCTGGTCAAACTGCTCCAGACATCTTGCAGAGAGCTCTGGGCCCGCTGAAAAGCCCCGTAGTACATGACCATATCCCCCAGGGTGATCGCCCCCTGCACCGTCTGGTAGGCGACGTAGGCCAGAGTGCCAAAAATTGCCAGGGTGGCGCTGGCCTGGGAGGTAAGATCCGCCAGAGAGCGCCGGGTGGAGATCTTGAGCCTTTCCACCCGGAGGGTCTTTCTCAATTCCCGGAACCAAGCCATGAACAGCGAACCCAGGCCGAAAAGCCTGATTTCTTTGGCATGGCCACCGTCGGTGACCAGCCGGTGGAAATAGTCGGCCCGCCGTTGGGCCTTGGTGTGGCGGCGCTGCCAGGTATACATCAGGTTGGCGTACCTCAAGCGCAGCCAAACTCCGGGAATGGTGGCCGCGAAGAGGATGACCGCCACCCACCAGCGGAAAAAAATCAGCAATCCCGCCATGGCAGCCAGGGAGATGCCGCTCTGGCCAATCTGCACCAGGTTGTACATGATGCTGGCGGGCCGATAGGTGGCCTCTTGTTGGGCCCGGTGCAGGGTGTCGTAATACTTGGGGTCTTCGTAATACTCCAGGTCCACCGCCACCGACTTGCCGTGAATGACATCGGCCACATGGTCGGTGATCACCTGGGTCTGGGCTTCCCGGACAATCTCCGTAAGGCTGCGGCAGCACGCGGAAAATAGGGCCGCCGCGGCGGCGATGACAATGAGCAGGATTATTCTCTCGAGGGCCTCGGGTTTTCCGGGAGCCGCCAGCCCTGCGGCGACCGCATCGACTATCAACTTCATCAGGTATAGGGACACCAGGGGAAGCAGGCCTTGGATTAAAATGAGCCCGACACTGGCCGCGGTCCATCCCGGGGCGCTCTGCCACACCAAGCCCAGCGCCATTTTCAGGTGCAAGCTATGCCGGATCTTCTCTTTAATGGTTTTCGCAGGTTCCATTAGCTGTGGTGGGGTAAAAGGGATTTGGTCCTCAATTCTTGGTGATTTTCTTAAAGCGGCTGCTGAGAATCTGGCGGTCGGTCGTATCCGCTGCTCGCTCTTAAGCGCGTGGCTTCCCCCTGGAAATCGAGAATCTTATTGAGCACCTCAAGAGGATCTTTGGCAAGGTCTTTTGCAAGAGATTATACTTCAAGTTGGAGAAAATCCACAATGCAAGACTAAATGCTTCCAAGACTAAAAATATAATTATTATAAGTAAATTTAGGCAGTTATATCTCCATGAAGAATGCTCTAAAGGAAGCCGTGGGCCTGAGGTTTTCAGGGGGAGATGGTGTTATCAGAAGGGGCAGCCGGGTTGGGATGGTTCCGGAGGTCACCAGGTATGGAAGGAAGCCGGCGCTCCCTTCCTCCACAGATGCGCCAGGCTGCCGAGCCCGCCCCCCCTGCATCCCCGCGGCGGGGCTTATAACCAGGGACACCCCCAGATAGAAAAAACTCCATGGAAAAGGTAAGCTGAACTTGATAAATAATTCCATTTTCTCTTTCAAGTGCAACAAACTTAATCTGTATCTTATTGATAATCCGTAATTATATTTACCGAAAACCGAAAACCGAAAACGGTATAAGGTGGGGAGAAACCGTTTTCTGTGGGCAAAGGGGTTTTTTAGACTGGATAGGGATTAATGGAACATTTCTTGTTTGGAGCCATTCAAGAAGCCCTCTAAATGTTTGACCTCCTCAAACTCCTAGTGGGCGATGATAGGCTCTCCGGACTGCTCGGCGCGGCCGCGGCTAGCAGTTAGGGGATAAGTCACGGTATCTTCCGGGCAATGGCCGCTGGACTTTTGAACTAGGCTTTGAAATTCCTGCTTTTTTTCTCTTAAAAGTATTAATAGGCCTATTATAAATATTGCCCCAAACCCTCCCAAGATGATTCCCATGCAAAATGCGATCTTAGTCTGGATCATGGTTCTATCTGCCTTGTTTAAAAATTAAGCGCCTAATTGGTTCAAATCAATGGGTAAAAGTACCTATTTTCATAAGGAAAAGTACCTATTTTCATAAGGAAAAATACCTATTTCATAGGCAAAATTAATTTTTGGGTTATTGGATCTCCGCTCTAAAAAAACTTTAGCGCTTATCCGTAGTCCCAGTTCCACCCATACCTACTTTCGGCAGTGGGAAAAGGCCCGGGTATTTCTGGCCATCGGGCGAGCTGTTATTGGCGAAATTATGCTGTGGGGATTTTTAATACATAAAGGGTCGTCAAATCTTTAATTCCTTTGAGGTGGGTTTGAAAGCTCCGTGCCAGGGGCCAGCCTTCTCCCCCGTGGCGGAAAACTTCTTCGGAGACCGCCACTTCCCCGCCGTGGGCCACGCCCTGGATGCGATGGGTCAGGTTGACCGCGGCGCCGATGATGCCGTATTTGGCCCGGCTTTGGGACCCGATGTTGCCCACCACCACTTCTCCGGCATGGAGGCCGATGCCTATCTCCAGGGGCGGGGCTTGCGGCTCGGAGGCGTTTTCCGCCGCTACGGCCGCCTGCATCTCCAGGGCGCACCTCACCGCCAGCTCCACCTTGGGGGCCAGGGGGCCGTCCAGGGGATCAAAGAAGGCCAGGATGGCGTCGCCCAAAAAGTCCACGATGATGCCCCGGCGCTTTTGGATGATGTCGATCATCCGGGAGAAATGGCGGTTCACCAAGTGGATGGTGGCCTCGGGGCTCAAGGTTTCCGCCAGCGGGGTGAAGCCCCGGATATCTGAGAATAAAATCACCACCTCCCGTTTCTGCCCCCCCATCCGGGCGGCTTCCGGCCGGCTCAAGAGCTCCCGGGCGATTTCCGGGTCCACGTAGCGGCCAAAGGTGTTGGTGATAAAATCCCGTTCCTGCAATCCGGCCACCATCTCATTAAAACTCCGGGTTAATTGGCCCACTTCATCCCGGGAGGTCACCGGCAGGGGTTCGCCGTATTCTCCGTGGGCCACCTGGGCCGCCCGCCGGGAGATGAGGCGCACCGAAGAGATCAGGGGGGCGGCGCCCAGGCGGATGAGCAGCAAAATTACCGCCAGACAAAGGATGCCGCCCCCCAAGTAATAAAGGCGAAAACGCAGAATGGGAGCCATTATCCGGCTGCCCTGAACATGTAGCATGATGGCCCAGGGCGCGGCGTGCAGGCGGTAAAACCCCACCACTTCATCCGGCGTGTAACCGCGCCCTACTATGGTGTCAAAGGGCCGCTCTTTCATGGCCTGGAGCATGGCCAACTCCAGGGGATCTTGGGTCTCCCCCAGGCAGTGCCGGGTTTTCATGGCGGGGGCGCTATGAGCCAGGAAATAACCCTCCTGGCTTACCAGACAGGCCATCTGGGTTTGCATCCAGCCGGTGGTGAGGATGTCTTTCATCAAGTAATCGTAGGCCACGGTCACATCCAGGCGGCCAACAATTTTGCCAGCCCCATCTAAAAGATCACCCTGGAGCACGAAGGAATCCCGTCCCGGCTCATACTTATAGGTTATGGGGGAGATTCCGGCCAGGGGGAGATACCCTTCAGGGCCCTCCGGCCAGGTCAACTCCACCTTGGCGCCCCCGCCTTGCTGTCGCAACTGCTCTAAAATCCAGTCCCGGGTGGCGGCGCTATCGGCCTTGGCCAGGGCCTCCATCCACTGCACGGGAACGTGAATACGCATATCTATCTGATGGGCGGCGCGCTCCATGCGGAGAACGGCGACTTCCTGCCATTCCTGTAAGAGGCTGTCTTGTATGAAGAAATAACCGTAGAGGCCGGCGCCGGCCAGAAACAAGCCCACCGGCGCCAACAAGAGAACGAAGAGCTTTCTTTGCAGGCTTTTAAACTTGAGCATGGTTCTTTCGCCCCCAGGAGGGCTGCTGGCGCATCAGCCAATAATCAAGGTGAACTTTATAGTAAAATTAACGCCTTGCCTCTCCCGTTTCAACCCCCCCGAACATCCGGCGGTGCCGAAAGGCTTTCGAGGCAGGGGCTAATGGCGCATACCTGCTTTAAGTTTAAACAATTAGCGGGGTGGCCTAATGGGCCAACCCGCCTGAACTTTTCCCCCGCCGGTTTGCCTCGCTTCCATGCCGCCCGCTATTTCCCCACCCGGAAAAAAACGAGGGGCTGCTTCCAGTCGAAGCCCACCCCCTTATCTTCGGAAATCATTAGATTTAAGTGCTCCGAGGTGAGCTTCTCGAGAACCACGTCACCCCCTTTTTCCACCTGGCCGGGAAGCACGCCGGTTTGAACCAGTTTTTTGAAATACTCCGGGGCCGGGGTCCATATGATGATCTGGCCGTGGTCGTTCTTAACCAGACCCCAAAGGTAGGGAGCGGAACCCTCCCTGGCTTTGACGTTCCCCAAGGTCCATGCACCGGCTTCCCGCAACTCAATCTGATAGGACTCCAGCACAAAGCTGCCGCCCTTCTCTTCCACCCATGCCACCTGCAGCACTCCCTTGCGGGGATCCGTCACCTTAATCTTTATGGGATGGTCCTTGTGGATCCACGCTCCGCCCCACTCATCCGGGGACACCTCCTTGGGACGCTCTCCCACCGGCTCCACCGAGGCCACGACCGCGCAGCCGCAAATGGCCGCGGCTAATAGAACTGCCCAACATACTCTTGACCGGAGCAGCATCCTTTCCTCCTTTCCGGCAAAGGTTAACTTGCCAATGCCGCGGCGGTTTTATCTGTCTCCCACGTTCATCAGCAGGAGTCTGGGAGCCAGCCGTTTAAATTATTCCGCGGCGGCCCCCAGAAACATCTGGGCCACTCTGCCCTTCTCGAAGGAAAAAATTAAACCGCCATAAACGGATCCCGCCACAAATTGCCCTTCCTGGCTCATTTCTTTATCCTGGTATGGTCCATAAGCTTTCATGACCTCCTGCTCCGGGTCGCCGATGCCAATGCCTCTCTTGGTTTTAAGAGGACTCGGCTTCTTAGCGGTAATAGACAATACCTTTTTTGCTCCCCCTTTTCGCCCTGAACCCATATTCAGGGAGATTCCGCAATCGGGATAATCCCATTTTTGAACAAATTCGCCGGTGGCCGCCCAAAATTCTTCTTTACCTTTTTTCAGCTTGCAGGGAATTTTGGTTTTGACTTCTTTTTCAGTAAGACCCAAGCGCAAATCGCCTATCTGCTCCTCTTTAAGGAGGGCGAACATGTCAGGCTTATCGTCCGCGGCGGCAAACGCGCCAGAGGCCAACCCGGCCACGAGCAGCAGGCCATAGAGCAAAGAATAACGCGGCATATAACACCCTTCCGCTCATTTTAAAGCCATTTCTTTCAAGCAATCTTGCCGGTTCACTGAATTTCAATCCAAATGACCTGGGTAAAATTAATAACTTATTAAAAATACCTTGAATCCGATGAGGCTCTTGCAAAATTATGTAGCCGCAGGCTTCAGCCTGCGCCCGCACAGGCTGGAAAGCCTGTGCTACCGGATATTTCTTTGGGCAACATGGGAAAAATCGCAGCCTCAAAATGAATTTTGCAAGAGGCTCCGATGTTATCAATAATTTTTAAGCATGCCAACGGCGCCGGGATAACATATCCGCCCTTCCCACCCCTCTGACTTGCAGGGGGCCCCATTCCTGCTGGTTTGAACGGACCCGGGCATCAGAGATT
>Ga0194111_10007609_pt1 | contig 12058 bp, 7 predicted proteins | sample TA2KigC300mmetaG_FD_146194 | JGI IMG/M metagenome (GOLD analysis project Ga0194111, IMG submission 146194) | Freshwater microbial communities from Lake Tanganyika, Tanzania - TA2015033 Kigoma Deep Cast 300m | ecosystem: Environmental > Aquatic > Freshwater > Lake | place: Tanzania: Lake... | reverse complement strand
TCGGAGCACTGGTCGTTGCAACGCTGGGTTATGTGTACATGAAGCGCGGATCAAAGTCCGTCATCGCGCGTTGGATTCAGCGGTTCATCGACGGCAACCCGCGGTTGTTCTCGCGTCAATAGTCGCGCGCGGCAGGCGCGACATTCCACCAAACACAACGGGAACGCATCGACCAGGCCATTCTGGCAAACCCGGCACGATCGTCGGCGGGCGCGCGTCCGGGACGGCCCGATCGATCCGCGGCATTTCTGCGCAATCGTGAAGTTTTTTACGCCGTGTTGTGATAGCGGGAGTCCGGGCCAGATGGTATTTTGATAGTCCAACCATTGAACCCAAACGAGATTCCACCCGGGAGACAACGGAACCATGAAGACGAATCTGGCTAGTGTGGCGGCCCTGGTGGCCATCGTGGTTGCGGGGCCGCTGGCGGTCCGTGCTCAGGAGACGTCCACCGAGCAGCCGCTCCCGAACGCATCGTTCGAGGAGGCTGACGGCGACCGCCCGGCGCAATGGCGCCAGCAGCGCTGGAGCGGACAGGCCACCTTCCGCCACGCTGCCACGGGGCGGACAGGGGCCCGCAGCGTCTCGATCACATCCGAACGAGGCGGCGACGCGAGTTGGACGACCGCCGTGCACGTCACGCCGTTCGCCCGCTACCGGTTGTCGGGCTGGATTCGGACCGAGAATGTTCAGGCATCCAACGGCCGGGGGGCCTTGCTGAACGTGCACCAGATGGAAGAAACTGCGACCCCGGCCCTGACGGGTAACCGCGACTGGACGCGGGTGGAAGTCGAGTTCGACGTGGACGACCAGGACGTACTGCAGGTCAACTGCCTGTTCGGGGGCTGGGGTACCGCGACGGGCACGGCCTGGTATGACGACGTGCGGTTGGAACTCCTCGCGCAGCGCGAGGTGCCGGAACCGCAAATCGTCATTGATGCCGGACAGGAGGGCGAGCCGATGTCCGCACACGTGTACGGCCAGTTCATCGAACACCTTGGCCGCTGCATCTATGGCGGAATCTGGGCAGAAATGCTCGAAGATCGCAAGTTCTACCATCCGGTGACACCGGAGTATGACCCGTATCGAGCATTGCGCGACTCCGCGTTTCCGGTGGTGGGCGCGTCGCCCTGGCAAATCGTGGGCGATCCGCAGAGCGTGAGCATGGACGCTCAGGATCCGTTTGTCGGACGGCACACGCCGTTGATCCGCGCGGACGCCGGCTTGCGCCAACGCGACTTGGGCGTCACGCAGGGTGCATCCTATGTCGGGTACGTCTGGTTGAAGAGCGCCGGAAGTGGTCCGGCTGCGGTGGAGGTTGCCCTGGCCTGGGGGGAAGGCGCGGCCGATCGCGGCACGGTGCGGATCGAGGGGATCGGCGGCGAGTACCAGCGATTTCCCTTCGACATGGTAGCCGGGACCACTACCGATCAGGCGCAGTTCGAGCTGCGGGTACTCACGGGGCCCGTCCTGCTGGGGACGATCTCCCTCATGCCCGCCGATCATGTCGAGGGGATGCGGGCCGACACGCTGCGGTTGCTGCGCGAGTTGAACTCGCCGATCTACCGGTGGCCGGGCGGCAACTTCGTCAGCGGCTATGACTGGCGCGACGGCATCGGCGACCGCGACCGTCGGCCACCCCGCACCAATCCGGCGTGGACAGGCGTCGAGCACAACGATTTCGGGATGCACGAGTTCGTCCGTTTCTGTGAGTTGGTTAAGGCCGAGCCGTGCGTCACCGTGAACACGGGGTTCGGCGACGCTCATTCGGCGGCGGCGCAGCTCGAGTACTGCAACGGCGGGGCCGACACGCACTGGGGCGCGCGCCGGGCGGCCAACGGGGCGACGGAACCGTTCAGGGTGCGGCATTGGGGCATCGGCAACGAAATGTGGGGCAACTGGCAATTGGGTTACATGCGGCTCGAGCATTACATCCTCAAACAGAATTGGGTTGTCGATACGATGCGCGCGGTCGACGCGGACATTCACTGCATCGCATCGGGCCAGGCCGGCGCGTGGAGTCTGGGACTGCTGCAGAACTGCTCCGACCATATGGACACGATCGCGGAACATTTCTACTGTCAGGAACGACCCGGCCTGGCGGCCCATGTTCGGCAGATCCCCGATAACATCCGCGGCAAAGCCCAGTTCCACCGCCAGGCGCGACGCGACGTTCCCTCCCTGAACGGCAAGGACATCCGGATTGCCATGACCGAATGGAACTACTGGTACGGCCCGCACGCGTTTGGCGAGTTGGGCACGCGGTATTTTCTGAAGGATGCCCTGGGCATTGCCGCGGGAGTCCACGAATACGCCCGGCAAAGCGATATCATCGCGTCCGCGTTTTATGCCCAAACCGTCAACGTGATCGGCGCGATCAAGACCAGTCGGCGGAATGCCGCATTCGAGACCACCGGCTTGGTGCTCAAACTTTATCGCCAGCACTTCGGTGAACATCCGGTCCACACCGAGACGGCGGGATGGATCGACGCGCAGGCGGCCTGGAGCGGTGACCGGCAACGGCTCACCCTGGGCATCGTGAATCCCACGCTTGCGCCTTTGACCGTGACACTCGACGTGCGGGGAGCGCGGATCAAGGGCACCGGGACGTGCTGGCAGATCGCCGATCCCGATCCGATGGCCCACAACGATCCCGATCAAACGCCGCGCGTGATCATCGAGGAGCGCGTGGTGACCGGCCTGGCCGACCGCGTCACCGTGCAGCCGTGCAGCGTTACATTGCTGGCCTTGGATGTCGAGTCCCCGTGAGCGTCTGACCTTTGTCGCTCAATGTCGCGTCAACCACTCCCATTGTGCGGCCAGCACGGAACCGTCGCGATCCTTGCCGTCGCCGTGGAATCGCGCAGTGCCAGGCGCAGGCGGAACCGCACCAAGAACACCGACGCGGCGGCGTCATTTCCGCAAGAGAAGGTGACATATGTATGTCACATTTTGCTCAAGCAGCTTCAGGCCCATTCGACGGTCACGGCGACTGCTGTTGCCAGAAGTGCCGCAACCGAGCGAACTCGTCCAACATGATCCTCGGGATTTCGGGGCGGACGCCGAGCGCGTCCCAGGCTCCGTAGTCGAAGGCGATCAGCCCGCCGGCCGGGGTGCTCCAGTGGCGGACCAGCAAGCGGACCTCCTCGCGAATCTCCTGCTCCACGCCGCCAGGTAGCGTGGACTGGATGTCCGCCGTTGCCAGGAAACAGACCCGCCCCCGGAACTGCTCGCCGAACTCCACGAGCCCGTAGGACCGCGACTGCTGCATGTTCAGCACGTCCACTCCCAGTTCGATGAATGTGGGCACAAACAGGTTGACGCGGCCGCAGCTGTGTAGAATCACGTCCCAGCCGCGGCCGTGGATGGCGTCGAAAATCGCCTTGTATCGCGGGACGAAGAAATCCCGCAGGATGTTCAGCCCCACAAACGTCCGTTCCTGAGTGCCCCAGTCATCGGCGACGAACAGCCCGCCAATCCGGTCGCCGAATCGCCGGTGCAATTCCTCCACCTGCTGGATTTTGAATTCCACAATCATGTCCAGCACTCGGGCCACGCGCTCGGGTTCGAGGTAGAAGTCCTCCAGCGTCTCCGCAAAACCGCGCAATTTGTGCAACCGAGAGAACAGCAGCGAGTGCGCCGTCAAGCAGACGTAGCGATCGTCCGCCTGGACCAGCAGCGGCTCCAGCCGCTCGTAATAGAACGGGTTGCGCGGATCGGGTGGACGGTACCGGTCCAACGCGGACCAGTCGGCCAGCGGACAGGCCGTTACCTGGCCCATGTTCTTCAGGTCCGTCGCGCTCCAGCCGCAGCCCCAGTCGTCGGGCTTGGCGCTGTCGAAGAACCAGCCGGCCTGGGCACGGTCCATTTCCCAGATGTTGCGGACGTCGTCCGGGAAATCGGGCAGTTTGTGGTTCCAGTGCTGCCAGAACGGCAACCGTGGTGGTTGTTGAAACCTGATCGCTCGACGCACGATCTCGCTGCGATCCATGGGGGCCTCGTGGCTTCTTGCGCTGTCAGCGGTCGGGAGGACGCGTTAAGGCAACGGCAACGTGACCGGCCGTCCGCCGTCTTCCAACGAGCGGTCGATCGCCAGGCACACCTCGTGACTCAAGTACGCGTCGGCCACGCTGCAATGCGACTCGCGGTCCTCGAGAATGCACTGCACCAGGTGATTGATCTCGCCGTCGAACGGATGGTGCGTCACGTCGCCCGAGTCCGGCAGGACCGTGGGAACAGATGCCCAGCCGGTTTGGCCCGGCAGCAGGCGTTTCGACCACAGCCGATTATCGCGGATCGTCCCTTCCGTGCCCGCCAGATCCATATTGAACTGATACGGCAGCTCGCAGTCCAAGAGCACCGATGTCTTGCCGATGATGCCGTTGCGGAACCGCAGCACTGCAACGGCGTTCGCCGGATACTCGAACAAATCACGCGGGTTGTTTCCCACGGCGGAGAGCTCGACCACTTCGTCGCCGGTCAGCCAGCGCAACGCGTCGACCGCGTGACAGCCGGCCAGCAACATCGCGCTGCCCCCGGTCTGCTTGCGGCTGTGCAAGTCCCAGGCATGGTGCGTGGGCCGTATTCGGTGCCAGTAGTCTACTTCGGCGTAGACAAGCTGCCCGATGGCCCCGCCGCTGACCAGCGAGCGGATAGTTTCGACAGCCGGGTTCCAGCGGAGCACGAAGCTGGTGACGCTCTTGACCTTCGCCCTGGCCACCGCATCTCGCAACGCTCGAATTTCGGCGAGCGTCAGGCCCATCGGCTTCTCAACGAGCAGGTGTTTCCCGGCTTGCACGGCGGCGATCCCTTGCTGCGCATGAACGTGACTCGGGCCGGTGATATCAACCACGTCGACCTCTCCGTCGTCCAGCACCTCCCGGTAATCGTCGCGCACTCGGCAATCCAGCTCAAACTCCGCCGCGAATCGCCTTGCCCGCTCGCCGTCAACGTCGCTGACCGAAACGATCCGCGCGTGAGGGTTTTTCCGCCAGCTCGCCGCATGGGCATGAGCAACCCAGCCCGCCCCGTGAATGGCAATTCCCAGTCTTCCCTCGAACACGGCTTCGTCTCCCATGGTCCCATCGTTGCCGATCAACTTACCCGCATCGCGTCTCGCGTCCAACGGTTATGCGACCCATCGTAGGGTGTGACGAGCTCGCCCACAAGCGCTGACCGGCGCCCACAAACGTTCCGAGCGAGCGACGGCACACCGGACGCGCGTGACCGTGTGCCGACGAACGTTGTGCCGGCGTTCGCCGTTCGGCCGGTCCCGGCACCGTCGCCAGACACTCTGGTCCGCGTCCGGTTCGTCGCCAGACACTCTGGTCCCGCGTCCGCGCCCACGCGTCCCTCGAGCGTCGCCAGACACTCCGGTCCGCGTCCCCGCTCGCGCCCGTCGCACGGCCGCCGTCGGCCCTCCGTGGGCAGAGTGTCTGGTCCCGTCCCGCCGCACCCGTAGGTGGAGTGTCTGGTCCCGAAAGAAATCGTGCCGAATGAGTTCGCCGCCAAGATCAAACCGGCAACCTACAGCAGCCAACGAGCCAGCGTGAAATAGATGAGCAGTGTCACCATGTCGGTAGATGCGAGGGCCACGGGACCAGCGGCAACTTGCGGTTCTCGTTTGAAGAATCGAATCAGGTTCGGCATCGACACGCCGATGACTGCGGCACAGGTCACGCCGCCCGCGATGCCGCCCAGCAAGCACAACGCCACATGCATTTGACCGAGCCACAGCAACGCCACGATCGAAACGGCAACCCCGCTCGCAACGCCTAGGAAGAGGCCGGTCATCACTTCCGACCGCAGCTTCTTCAGAATCTCTGGCATGGTGGGTTGCTTCCCACGCAACACGCTCAAGGCCAGACTCACCGATTGGATGCTGACGCTTTCGGCAAGTGCCAGTACGACCGGGATAAACAGAGCCAGAGCCACCACCTTCTGCAGTTCCGCCTCAAACACTCCTGACAGGAAGGCCGCCAAGATGCCGCCAGCGACATTCGCCAGCAACCACGGAAACCGGCTGCGGAAGGCGATGACCGGAGATGTGTGTTGGGCTTCGGTGAGATGCACGCCGATGAGTTGGAATAGTTGGTCGTGGTCTTCCCTTCGGTCGATGTCGCTCAACTCCTCCGTGTATAACTCAACATCGACAACACCCATGATGCGCCGTTCTTCATCGACCACCGGGAAGGCAAGCAGGCGATGGAATATGAAGAACTCGCACGCATCCAAGACCGTTGCGGTTCTCGGAATCGCAATAACGGCTCGCACCATGATTTCGCCTACCGGCGTGTCAGGGGCATTCAGCAGCAACCGGCGTGTCGGCACAACTCCTTGCAGGCGGTTGTCATCATCCACGACGTAGAAGTAGATGATTCGGCTTTCGGGCGGCTTTTCCCGAACGGCGGCAAGTGCCTCCCCAACGCTTTGATGGACGTGAAGCCGGGCGATATCCGTCCTCATGTGTAGCGTGACGGGATCGTTCAAGTCATGTTCGACCAGCGTAGAACTCACCACGACAACTCCGTTCCGAGGCGATGCACTTGCCTTCCACTAACGCTCCCTCTTTCGCTCAGCTCTCCACCCCAAGATCATCGGGACGACGCCCACGCACCCGGCCGCAAAGGTAATCGTGGTGTTCGTCGTTCGTCACGGTGACGAGGCGAGCGCCCGCCAGCCGGATGAGCCGAAACGGGCTGCGGAGCATTGTACGGGCAAACGTCGGCGGCTGACAGTCAGGGTCAGCCACGCCCACAGGTCCGCCATCCGGGCGAAGTCGGCGCGCCGGGCTGCCCGGGCCGGGGCGGTAGTGGCCCCGCGCTGCATCCACGAATCCCGGATCGGCGAATTGCGAGTGCCCATCCAGTTCATTGCCACTTTCCATAAGGACACCGGAAATCCCCGACGATAGGATGATCACACAATGGAACACGGCCCAGAAGGCCGACTTGCCGTGCCACGGCCGGCGAGTAACGGGCGGAAGGCCTCTGGCGTTTGAAGGACATTTTCAGAACAATGAGTGCGTCACGGCCCGCTTGAGATTAGAATTGCCCGCCAGACGCCACTCCACTCGTGACTGGCGCCTGACCGATGAAGGCGAATCGCCGACTGCCGTACGCTCACATTCTGACTCGGAGGTGCACAATGCGGCCTCGTGGACTTGTGCTGTTGCTGGTGGCTCTTTTGAGTGTGTGCCCGATTGCTCGAGCTCAATCCAAACCGCAGAACGGCGAGGCGGCTCCGGGGTCGGCCGCATCGGAAGCTGATGCGAGCGTACGATTCACAAAGGCCGCCGACTATTCGGCCCAGTATTCCGGACGAGCGCTGCTCATCCAGCGCGCCGGGCACGTGCTCTTCGAACGTTACGACAACGGCTGGGCCGCCGAACGGCCATGGTGACCACGATTCCGATGACGAGCGCGTACCACGGCCACGTCTTGTTGCGCAGGTCTTGTCGTTTGCGACGCCGATGCCGTTCCCGTTCTTCGCGGGAGATGGTCTTGAGGCATTGGACATAGCTGACCAATCCGTAGATCCCACCCCCCACGAACCCCGCGGCGCCCAGGACCAGGGGCGGCACCAAGACCAGGGAGATCGCCATGGGGTGCGAGCTGCTCACGCTCGTACCGCCACCGCCTCCGCGCGACGGTTCGGAAAGGAATTCAAGCGCGTCGAACCAACCGCCGGGAGCAAAAGGACTCATCGCCAACGAAAACCAGCACATCATCAGGAACATCCCGAGGACGAAACCGAGAACCGTACCGATCAGTCCGCATAAACCCGCGCCTTTGACGGCACTGCCCAGGTCGCAACTGTCCTCCCGGTCGCTCGCTCGCTTGCCCGACTCCGCTCGCTTCCGCCGACGATCCGCCACGCGTTCGGCCAGACTCTGCCTGAGCTTCACGGGTCTTGGAAAGGAGAACCGCCGCTCGTTTGGCCGCACCCACCCGAGCGGCAGACCGATTGCCGCGACGACTGCTCCGAGCGTCCACCCGCATTGCATTCCGTGCCCTCTCCACGGCAGGTTCAACAGTGACAAGGCAACGTCAATGACACCGCCGAACATGCCGCCAATCAACCCCAGGAGTAGCACGAAGAAGACATACGAGCCGATCGCGAAAGTCCAGGAGAAGAGAAACCCCACGAGCGCTACCCAGTCAATGCCAGAGCGCGTCCCGCCTTCCCGATGAGGTATTGGCGGCGAGTTCTGGTGGGAATCAGGTGCAATGCTCATTGCTCGTGCCGCCAACAACTCGCGCGCCGGCCAACGTCGCGGAGCATGACGTTCGACGGCTCAACATGGTCCCTGCTGGCCAGCGATTCGGCAGGCTGTCCACGCTGCCCGCCATTCACGCAGCGCACCGCCGTCGTCGGTGCATTCCACTCGCCACACCAATGGTGGCGTTGGGTGAAAACGCCACCGTGCACCATTCTAGCAGCTGGAAGCGAGAGAAAGGGGGGCAGTGCACTTTTCGCGGTAATTGACGCGGTAGGGGCCGCGCCCTGAGACCCCGCGCGACTTCCGGAATGCTTCACGAGAGACGGAAGAGGCACCCGCCGCGCGGGCGGACGTTCGGCGGTCCGCCCGTTTGCCCAGGCTGCCTGTCTCGCGGCAAATAGGATGCACCACTCCCCGTTTCTAGTTGCGGCTGGCGATGAAACGCCGCTTGGAAAGTCGATTCACACCCGTGTGAGCGCTCAAGTCCGTGGCGGTGACGAGCGTTGTGTTGGGATCGCTGGCCGTCACCGTGGCGGTATTGGAATACGCGCCCTCGGTGACCACGCGGGTTGCCTGATAGACCCAGGTTTCGGTGACATCCAACTGGTTGTTGCCGTTCGTGTCACCGCTGATGCGTACGGGATTGAAATCGTCGCCCGTGTTGGCGGGCGTTCCGTTGTTGTCAGTCAACACGACGTTGGTCAGCGCGATGTTCCCTGTGTTGGTCACATTGTAGGTGAAGGTCGCGGTCGATCCGACGGCCAGGGTTGGCCCGCTGCCGGTGCCCGTGTCAATACCATTGGTCAGTTTCTGGACGGCGATACCCCCCGTGAACCCGAAGTGGTTGCTCGGATCCGTGTCACTGACATCCGCCGCCGTCGGAATGTCGCCACCGTTGCTATCGACGGGGTTCCCCGTCACGGTCGCGATGTTCGTGTGCTGGCCGGCGGTCACCACGCGAGTGGCCGTGTACGTCCACGTTTCCGAGGTGTCGAGCCGGCCGTTTGCGTTGGTGTCACCGCTCTGGAACGTAGGTGAGAAATCGTCGCCTGTGTTGCCCGGAGTTCCGTTGTCGTCGGTCAGGACGACGCCGGCCAGAGCCACGCTGCCGGTATTCGTGACGGTGTACGTGAACGTGGCCGTGCTGCCCACGGCCAGCACCGGACCGGTCGCGGTGTTGGCATCCTGACCGTTGGTTGACTTGACGACGTTGATTCCCGTCGTGATGCCGAAGTGATTGCTTGGATCGTTGTCCGTCACATCCGGCAGGCCGGCGATGTCGGCGCCGGACGCGTCCACGGGGTTCGCCGAGACGGTGGCCGTATTGGTGTACTGGCCGGCCGTGACGACGCGCGTGGCCGTATAGGTCCACGTTTCCGTGGTTTCCAGCCGGCCGTTACTGTTGGTATCGCCGCTCTGGAAGGTGGGTGTGAAGTCGTCGCCCGTGCTGCCGGGCGTGCCGTTGTCGTCGGTGATCGTGACGGATGCCAAAGCCGTGGTGCCGGTATTGGTGACCAGATACGTGAAGGTGGCAGTTGAGCCGACGACCAACAGCGGTCCGGTGGTCGTATTCGCGTCCTCGCCGTTGGTCGACTTGACGATGTTGATGCCTGTCGCGACGCCCAGGTGATTGCTCGGGTCGGTATCCGTGGCATCGGACATACCCGCGATATCCGCGCCGGTCGTGTCCACGGGGTTGGCGGTCACCGTGCCGACATTCGTATGCTGTCCGAGCGTAACGACCCGCGTCGCCTGGTAGGTCCAGGTTTCGGTCGTATCGAGGCGGCCGTCGCCGTTCGTGTCGCCGCTTTGGAACGTGGCAAGGAAGTCATCGCCCGGGTTGCCGGACGTCCCGTTGTCGTCGCTCACAACGACGGTGGCCAGCGGCACGTTACCCGTGTTCGTGACGACGTAGGTGAACGTGGCGGTCGAACCGACGAGCAGGATCGGGCCAGTGGGCGAATTGGCATCCTGGCCGTTGGTCGATTTGACGATGTTGATGCCCGCCGTGGCACCGAAGTGGTTGCTGGGATCCATGTCGGTGGCGTTGGCAAGTCCCGTGATCGGGTTCCCAGCGGTGTCCAGGGGCGTGCCGGTCACGGAACCGATATTGGCATACTGTCCCGCCGTGACGGTCCGGGTCGCCTGATAGGTCCACGTTTCGCCGACGTCCAGCTGGCCATTGCTGTTCGTATCGCCGCTCACGAACGTCGGGCTGAAGTCGTCGCCCGTGCTCCCGGGCGTACCCGCGTCATCCCGCACCGTGACGGTGCCCAAGGCGACGTTGCCCGGGTTGGTGACGACGTACGTGAATGTGGCCGTCGAGCCAACCGGCAGTGCGGGGCCGGGTGCGGTATTCGCGTCCTGGCCGTTGGTCGACTTCACGATGTTGACCTGTGCCGCCACGCCGAAGTGGTTGCTCGGATCCGTGTCCGTGACTTGCGTGCCTCCAAGGTCCTCCGCGGTGACCCGTCCTTCATTCGTGTAGGGGCCGGCCGTCACCACGCGCGTGGCGGTGTAGGTCCAGGTTTCCCCGGGATCCAGCATGGCGTTGCTGTTGGCGTCGCCGCCGCTGAACGTTGGACTGAAATCATCCAGCGGGTCTCCCGGCGTGCCGTTGTCGTCCCTAACCTGCACGTTCTGTAGCGACGTGCCGCCCGTGCTGGTGACGACATAAGTGAAGGTCACCGTCGTGCCGACGGCGACGAAGGGACCCGAGCCGACCGTGTTGGCGTCCTGCCCGTTCGTGAACTTGGTGATTTCAACCGACGGTACGTCGTTCTCCAGATTCGATACGACTTCGTTCGGCCTCAAGCTCCGCAGCACCGTAACGATCGCGTCCAGCTCGGGTACGCCATCGATGAACAGTTCAATAGCGCCGACCGAATTGAAATCCGCGCCCGTGCCTCCTCCCAGGACGAACGCCGAAAACGGCACGAAGACCTCTTCGATCGTGGGCTGTTGGGGAATGACGATTGTGGCGACCGAGAAGTTGGCCGCGCTGGAGTAGACGCGCAGTTGGGCTGTGGCGCCAGGGGTATCGCCCCGCGTGGCGAGCAGAAGTCCCGAATTCGCGTCACCGTTCGACAAGCTGACGCCCCCGAGTCCGGTCGCATTCAACGCCGTCGCATCGTTGTCGATGCCGTCGTATTGAACCAGCGCCGTTCCCACCACGTTCACCCCGCACGCGAAGGCAAAGAGATTCGAGTCGAAGCGGTCGATCTCCACCGTGGCGTCGCCAGTGCCCGACACAAACGTAACCAGCACATCGCGTTCGCCGCCAATCGTTTCGGGGGCGGCCCGCGAATCACTGGCGGTCGGCGCGCCCGCGTTGGCCGTCACGACCTGCTCCGTCGTGTCGAACGTGTCGACCGTTTCCACCGTCGTTCCATTGATCTGCGTGCTGGTGATCGTGACCATCGCCGCGGCGGGGGGCGAGAAGCCCACGACCGGCAACTGCCGCACGAAATAGTCGTCCGCGGTCAGCGTGAATGCCAGAAGAGTACCTCCCGCGTTCGTGCTCGCGAAACGATACACGCCCGACGCGTTCGTGGTCGTCGTGCCCAGCAATGTGTCCGTGCCCGCGTTGAACGTGTTGTCGCCGTTGTCGCGGTAAAGTTGCACCGTGGCGCCGCTGATTCGAGTGTCGTCCGCGGTCAATCCGTCGCCCGTCAAATCGACGAAGGCCGTGCCGCCAATGGCCGCCAAGTCGAGCGCCAGCAGCGTCCGCTGTTCCAGCCGTTCGAGGAACAAGCGGCGACTCAGAGTGCGTCTCGTTTCTCGCGATTTCCGGCGTTCAAGGAATCCCATGACTAGCTCTCGTTCGAATTGAAGCCA
>Ga0194111_10007608_pt1 | contig 12059 bp, 8 predicted proteins | sample TA2KigC300mmetaG_FD_146194 | JGI IMG/M metagenome (GOLD analysis project Ga0194111, IMG submission 146194) | Freshwater microbial communities from Lake Tanganyika, Tanzania - TA2015033 Kigoma Deep Cast 300m | ecosystem: Environmental > Aquatic > Freshwater > Lake | place: Tanzania: Lake... | reverse complement strand
GAGCAGGGTGCCGCCCTGGAGGTTGATGTTGGGGCCGCCTGCGCCGAGGGGCTTGATGCCGAGCCCGCGGAGCGTGCTGGTGCCTGCGGGCCCGAAGGTCGAGGCGTCGGCCACGATGGTGCCGGGGACGGTGTTGTCGAGGATCAGGGTGGTGCTGCCGGTGAGGAGCATTCCGGCGCGGACGCCCTGGTCGTTCCAGGTGGAGGCGCTGACGGCGCCGGAGGCGCCGAGCCTGTCTTCGCCGCCGTTGGTCGTCACGTTGCCCAGCGCCGCGCCCTGGCTGGGCACGGTGAGCGCGCTGGTCTGGCCGAAGGCGACGGAGGGGAAGGTGAACCTTGCGCCCGTGAGCGTGAGGTCGGAGTTCCGCCCGAAGGTCAGCGGCCCCAGGGCGGCGGTCCCGGCGTCCGTCACCGCCACGATCCGCGAGCCGGTGGTGTCCTGAGTGACCCAGACCGGCGTGGTGGTCATATCAATGGCGGCCCTGGAGGCGACGCGGAAGAGCGAGCCGTCGCCGGGGTCGCGGGCGGGCTGGTAGCTCAGCGCGTTCTCGTCGCCGATGGTGCCTGCGGCGTAGCGGAAGCCGTACTGGACCGCCGCATTGTCCCAGTTGCTGTCGCCGCCGCCCCCCTGCTGGCCGAAGAAGCCGTAGCCGCCGCCGCCGTTGCTCAGGCGCATGTCAAACGAGTACCAGCCCGGGGCGGGCGGGGTGTAGGTGGCGCGGATGGCGTCGTTCCACGAGCCGTTGTTGATGAGCTGGACGCCGTTGATCGTGAGGATGGTCACGTCGTCGTTCTGCTCGACGAAGGTCGTGGTGCCGCCGAGGTAGACCTCGCCGGTGTAGATGAGGGTGGTGTTGTCGGGGCCTGTGCCGCCGTCGGCGCGGGTGGCCCTCCAGGCGGCCTCGCGCTGGGTCTGCCCGGGGCCGTTCTCGCGCCACAGGCCGTCGGGGCCGAGCGCGACGCCCAGGTTGCCGGGGTTCGGCGTGCCGGTCCAGGGGTTGCCCGAGCGGGAGCCGCCCATGAGCCCGGGCACCGCGGCCAGCGTGCCGCTGATCTCGACCGTGCCGCCGCTGAGGACCAGGTCGGCGGCGCTGATGTAGCCCGGCCCCCCGATGCGCGTGGTGCCGCCGGCGGCCTCCACAATCGAGCCTGGGGCGGCCGTGACGTTCGGGAGGGCGAGGGTGCCGCCGCCCGTCTTCTCCAGGCTGCTCGCCATGGTGAGGTTGGCCACGTCCAGCGTGCCGGCCCCCACGTGCACCGTCGCGTCCCCAGTCACCGCGAGGTTCACGATGCTGCCCCCCGCGTTGTCGAGGCGCAGGGTGCTGCGGTCGCGGAGCGCGACCGTCCCAGCCGTCGAGGTGATGCCGTTGGGCAGGAGGAGGGTGTTGCCGACGTCTACCGTCACCTGGCCGCCGCCCTGCTGGAGCCAGTAGGCCCCGCGCTCCGCGCGGTCAACCCGCACGTCCCCCGCGTTGACCGTGGCCCCCACCGTGCTGTCGGGCCAGGTGGGCGGGCTGCCGAGCCAGTGGGAGGTCGTCCAGTCGTTCACAGTCCCATCCCAGGTCAGGTTGATGTTCGGGCCGGGCTTGGGGTCGAACATGATGGCGCTGATGACGGCGTTGGCGCCGCCCGTGTGGGTGAACGTCATGGTCACGGGGCTGCCCGGGGCGCCGGAGACCTCCTGGAAGGTGTACCACTTGCCGGGGTTGAAGCCGGAGGCGTTGACGTCGGTATACCCGGCCACGCTGAGCCGCTCGGTGCGCGACGTGGAGTCCCAGTCCAGCAGGTAGAAGCCGAGGTTGAAGGTCTTGGCCTGGTTGAGGTTGACGGTGAAGGTCATGGTGCCGCCGCCGTAGAAGCAGCCGGCGTTGCGCGTCGAGCCGTCCGGGGAGACCACGGCGCGCGCCTGCCCGGTGTTCGTCGCCCAGTTCCAGCGGTTGATCCCCGTCCAGTTCCAACTGCTCACGTACGCTGGCAGCGACACGACGTCGCTGCTCGAGTTGTAGAAGGCGGGTAAGATGTAGCCATCGGCCCCGTATTTCCCGGTCCAGCTCCCCAGGGTCGTAAGGTCCTCAACGACGATGGGCGCGCCGAGGGAGGCGCCAACCCACGCCAGCGACGCGAGGAGGAGAGAGAACAGGTTGAGCCTTGGCTTCGTAGGCATCGCGTAGACCCCAAGACGTAGCATGTCCGAAGAACTACAAACGAATGGGTAGAACCAGCAAATAAGGTGCCGCTCGACCCGCCGGCGGCGTCATCCGAAGAACAGCGTTGGCTGCGCAACTTAACCACTGATGCCATAAGCACTTACGCTCCGGCACCCGCTGGCGCAACTGGCAGGCCCCGATGCCTGGGCGCGCCACGCTGTGGGCGGGCATGTTGACGCCCTGCAACAGCCCCGGCGCCCCAGCCAGGCCGCACACCACTAACACCTTGCTATATCAGCACTTATGGCTCCGCACGGCATGTTGTCGCGCCGCAACCAGGCACTCTCCCCATGCCCTGCGCGCCATCGGCAACCTCTTTAGCCGCAACCGGTTACGGCGATTTCACTGGACGTTGCTGCTCGGCAACGCCCGGTCTGGCCCGGGTTTTCCAGCATCCGGCCCAGCCCGCATGCAGCGTATCCGCCGCGCGAGGTGTCTGATCATTAGTGGAGGAGTCTGCGACGGCAACTCTAGCGAGGGGAGTGAGGCAATGAGGACTGCTGGAGCGATTCTCGGGATAGCGGCCCTCTGTGTCGGCTCCGCGGCTCGGGCCGCCGAGCGCAAGGGCGTGCAGGTGGACGCCAAGGACGTGGCGCTGCCGGAGGTGGTGCGCCTGCTGACCACCCAGGGCGGCCCGAAGCTGGCCGTCAGCCCCGACCTCGAGGCGGAGAAAGTGACCTTTGCGGCGAAGGGGATGACGGCCTACGCCGCCCTGCGGTGGCTCTGCCGCACCCAGGGCATGATCGCCGCCGAGGCGAAGGACGGCCGCCTGACCCTCGGGCGGGCCACGATTGCGCCCTCGGTTGACCGCGAGTACATCGTGGCAAAGCTGACGCTCACCCAGGAATCGAGCGACGCGCTCCTGGGCTTCATCAAGGGCGCCATCTTCGAGATGCACCCCATCCGCCTCCGCGACGACCAGGGCAAGGAGGAGCCTGTCTTCGACGCCGTGTTGGAGAAGGGGAAGCTCAAGGTCTTCGCGCCGCCAATCGTCCAGCGCGAGGTGCAGACCCTCCTCCGCGCCATCCAGAAGGTCTTGCCACGGAGGGGTTTCGAGGACATTCGCCTTGCCTACGAGCCCCACGAGGTCGGCTTCCTCACCACCTATGGCTCGGGCCCGCCCCCGAAGCTCCTGGGCGAGGTCTCCCTCAAAGCGGCTAACGGCACCCCCGCCGAGGCCGCCTGGGCGCTCACCTCCGCCGCGAAGCTCAGCTTCTACGTGGACCCGTGGGACAAGGGGCTGAACTCGGCGAAAGCGAGCCTCGAGGCCGACAAGCGGCCGCTGAGCGAGGTGGCCGACTCCCTCGGGCAGCAGCTCGGCGCCGAGCGCTGCTGGTACGACGGCGCGTGTGTCTTCGTGCGAAAGGAGCGCCGCCCCCTCTTCGAGCCCATCGTGGCCCGCGCCTACAACCTCCCCGCCATCGGCGGCTTCCGCAGGCCGGCGTTCGGCATCTTCCGCGACCTCGCCAGGGGGCAGCGGGGCGCTGGCCAGGACCTCCCCTTCGTCGTCGAGCGTGGGGACGACCTCCTCCTGGTCTGTGGCCCGCAGGACTGGCACAGCACCGCCGAGGACCTCTTGAAGGCCCCCGAGGGCTTCGGCCCGCCTTGGCGCGGCCCCGGGCGCGGCCCGGGCCGCCGCTGACCTGTGCGGCGCCGCACACCACCTAAGTTCCACGTGCAACAGGGGGGTAGCGGGGCGGGGGCCAGCCCACACCTAAGCCCAATAACGCAAAGGACTTGAGGCCCTCACTTGGCCGGCGGCTCGGCGGGGGGCGCGAGCGAGGCGCTCCGCGCGCAGCGGAAGCCCACGTTGGCAAGCTGCCGCTCCGGCTCCAGCGGCCAGCGGCTGTAGGTGCGGATGCTCTCGGCGTCGAGGTTCCAGCCCCCGCCCTTCGTCACCCGCGCCTTGCCCGTCGGCGGGCCGGCCGGGTCAACCAGCCGCGACCCCGCGGGCAGCGGGCCGAACCAGTCGGCGCACCACTCGGCGGCGTTGCCCGCCATGTCCAGGCACCCGCACGGGCTGGTGCCGGCGGGGAAGGAGCCGACGGGTGCGGAGAAGCGGAAGCCATCGGCGCCCAGGTGGGCGGCCATGTAGTTGGCGAAGTAGCGGAAGCGCTGCTCGGGCGGCGCGTTGCCCCAGGGGTAGGGGCGAGCGTCGGTGCCGCGCGCCGCGCGCTCCCATTCGGCCTCGGTGGGCAGCCGCTTGTCCGCCCACCTGGCGTACGCGAAGGCATCGAACCAGTCCACCCCCACCACCGGATTGTTAGCCTTCGCCTCGCCGAGCTCGGGATGGGACCAGAGGGCCGGCACGTGGCCCCGTTTGGCGGACGGCTGGTCCGGGTGCCGCCAGGCCGCGTCCCCCTGCTTCTGGACCTCCGCCAGGAACTTCGCATACTGCGCGTTCGTCACCTCCATGCGGTCAATGTAGAACGGCTTCAGCGTCACCCGCTTCTCCTGGCCCGGCGGCCCCATCGTGAAATCGCCGCCGGGGACGAGGAGGAGCGTCGAGCCGTCGGCGGCGCAGCGCACCTCCTTCGGGAGCGCGACCTCGGGGCCGGCCCCCGCGCCCTCCCCCGCGCGGCGCGGGCCACAGCCGGTCACGACCAGGGCCAACGCGACGACGCCACCCAACGCAGTGCGTCCACCCATTCTCGCGGTCTCCAGCGGAGTCAGCAGGTGTGAGAGTACACGGCAGTTGCGCAGGCTTCTTCTAACATGTGTGGGGCGGCCTTGTCAAGCCCTTTTTTCGCCGTGAGCCGCTTTCCGGTGTGCGGCGCCGCACATCGCCTCTCTTGCGACCGGTCGATCGATTCGACCGATTCGACCGATTCGAGCGAATCGATCGGTGCGACCCGTCGGATTTGTGTTGGAACCCCCCTTGCTTTCCCGCCCCCCGCTCTGCTATTCTATCTGCGGGCACACGCTGCTAGAGGAGCCAACTGCTTGAGAAGAGCGTTGTTCATCTGGTCTCTCGCCCTGTCGGGCGCGGTCGCGCTCGCGGCGGAGAAGTCCGACCCCGCCATCGCGCGACGCGAGGAGCTCCGGGCGCGTCGCTCCGGCGCCCTCGCCGCCTGCCGCGAGCTCTACCTGGCCGAGGAGACCCAGAAGAAGCTCCTCACCACCCACAAGCGCCTGGCGGAGGCCCGCAAGGAGGCCCTCCGCGTGATCTTCGACAGAAAGGTCTACCCCGACGCCGACCACGGAAGGGTCGGCCAGCCGACCGTGGACAAGGCGGTTGACGCCGTCAAGGCCGCCTATCCCCAGTTCCGCAAGACGTTCGACCCGGTGCTCAAGCGCTTCGAGCGCGTGCTCCGCGCCTACGAGCGCCTCAGGGAGCTTGACGCCCAGCTTGGAAAGCTCGATGTCAAGGACATCGAGCTCAGCCCCCCGCTCGAGAAGCTCGTGAGCTGCGACCCCGAGCTCCTCAAGCTCCTCACGGCGGAGGCGGCCTACGCCGACCTCTGCGAGCGGGTCACTCGCTACAACCGCCTCATCCGCACCACCGCCACCGACGCCGAGCGGCGGGTCGTGGACCTCACCAACGACTACCGCATGCAGCTCGGCCTCAAGCCCCTGGCCATCAGCGAGCCCCTCACCCAGGCCGCCCGCAAGCACAGCCAGGAGATGGCGCGCCTCGGCTACTTCGCCCACGACAGCCCCACCCCCGCCAACCGCTCCCCCGGCCAGCGCTGCGCCAACGAGGGCTACCGCGGCGGCTTCGGCGGCGAGAACTGCGCCAGCGGCGGAAGCCCCGACACCGCCTTCGCCATGTGGTATCGCAGCTCAGGCCACCACCGCAACATGCTCGGCGGCCACAACGAGATCGGCGTCGGACACGGCGGACCCTGGACAGAGGACTTCGGCTCCCGCCGCGACCTCGACCTCGACAACCCGCCCCGCACCCTCCCCAAGCCCCCCGCGCCCAAAGAACCGCCCAAGAAGAAGTGAGAGTTCCCCCAATGCCTCTGCCATCGGCCAAACCCCCTTCTTCCCCTCTCACTCCTCACTCGCCCCTCGTCCCTCGCCCCTCGTCCCTCACCCCTTTCCCTCTCACTCCTTACTCCTCACTCCTCACTCTCACTTTCTTCCTCGCCGCCTCGGCGCACGCCCAGCTCTCCTGGACCCCGCAGGTCCGCGAGGTGGCTGACTTCGTGATTGCCCAGCAGACGCCCCAGGGCTGCATCCCCGACACCCCCGAGGCCGTGCGGGCGAACGAGGCGGGCGCAATGGCACGCACCCTCCTCGCCCCAGCCTACGCCTGGCGCACAATGTCCCGCATCCCCTACCGCAACGCCTGGCGCGAAGGCATCCGCTGGCTCGCCGCCTCGATGGAGCGTCAAGGCCCCTGGGCCGGAACCTGGCGCTACGCCTACGCGGGAAAGCCCCCACACGTCCCGCTCCCCACCTCGCCCGACGGCATCGCGCAGGACGCCCGTGGCCTGAGCACCGCCGCCGCACTCTTCGCCTACCACGTCGCACTCTACACCCACTCGACCGGCGACGACACCGTGCAGGTCAACTGCCGGCCACACGTCCAGGCCGCGCTCGACTTCATCCTGGAGAAGAACCGCGCGCCCAACGGCCTCTTCTACCGCGGCTGGTACCAGCCCAAGGACAAGCCCGCCGAGCCCTGGGAGCTCTGCCGCAAGCAGTTCGCCACAGACCAGGCCGACGTCCTCCTCGGCCTCTGGGCAGGCGCCTCGCTCCTCGGCCACGCACGCTACAACCTCGCCGCCGACCGACTCGAACAGCGCATGCTCGACCTCCTCTACGACAAGCGCCACCGCGCCTTCGGCATCGCCCTCGATGAGGCAGGCGGACTCATCCCCCCCGCCGAGGACATCGAGACCCACCTCATCCAGGGCTACCTCACCTGGGTCCTCGGCCCCCGACGCGAGACCGAGCAGGCGATGAAGTGGCTCGACGCCCGCCTGGCCCCCGACGGCTCGTTCCGCAGGAAGAAGGGCGACGCTGTTGCCATCCTTCCGTCCGCCGCCTTCTGCCTCGGCGCATCGCGTATCGCAACACTCGCCGACGAACTCCGCCAGACACGTCGCTGGCTCCGCGACGCCGCCATCGCCCCCAAGGGCGGCGTCCGCGAGGTCGCAGACCCTAAGTCCTCAACTCGCAACGACTTAGCCGGCTGGACCATCCTCGCCTGGCTCGCCCCAGACCCCCGCCCCTTCGCCACCCAGCCGCGCGACAAGCCCACCTTGAGGTAGCCCCTGCCCCGTGGATGACGCCCGTCGTATCGTGTAGCCCTACCCTCTCCCCATTGCGCGCCGCTGGCTGCGGGAGCCTGGGCGCCGGCAAACCCCACAGCGGCGTCGAGCCGCCGCACTCCAACGGGCTGTCGCATGTGACTGAGCACCTGCTTGCACATGCGCGTTCGGGGTCTGTTCTTCGCATCGCCATAGAGGAAATGCGGGCTATGGGCGGGAGGGCGTGTCTGCCGCGCTGATCTGAAGGGTGAGGGAGCCGCGGGGGCCGCGGGCCTCGTAGCCCTTGGCCTCGGCGAGGACCTTGCCCGCGGAGAGCGCGACGATGCGGTGCGGGGCGGTGGCGTTCGCGGGGTCGCCCCCCGCGGGGTAGCTGGGCGTGGCGGTGTACTCGGTGAGGATGAGGGGACAGGTGCCGTCGGCCGCCGTCGTGCCGCTGACTCGCTCGACGGGGGCCTGTCCCTCGCTGGTGGCGGCGACCTCGATGCCGGGGAGCGGCTTGCCCGTGGCACGGTCAACTACCTTCGCGGTGACGGTCCAGCGGACGGCCGCGGTGCCGCTGGCGTCGCGGAAGCGGACCTTTGTGCGGCTGAACTGGCAGTCAACGAGCTCGGCGGCGGGGCGGTCGCCGCTGAGGTAGAGGTCGGCCTCGCTGCCCGACAGGCGACAGCGTTCGAGGCGGAGCGGTGCGCCGCCGGCGCCCTCCACCCAGACGCCGTAGCGGCCTTCGCAGAGGAACTGGCAGTCGCGCACGGCCAGCCTTGCGCCGTCGGCCTGGTAGGCGTGGAGCGAAACGTCGTCGCTCAGGGCGAAGGCCACGCGCTGGAGGTCGGCCCGCGAGTGCGCGGTCACGGTCTTGCCACGGGCGCCGGACATGTAGAGGATGCGGCTGTCGGCGGCCACCAGCTCGCCGTCGGCGAAGAAGTAGTAGCCGCGGCTGCACTTGTCTTCCGTGATCACCTGCCCCACTGTTTGGAGGACGGAGTTGTGGATGCGGAGTTGGCCGCCGCGTGCGACCTGGACCTGGAGGTCGCCGCAGACGACGGTGTTGAGGAGGAGGGTCTCGCCCAGCTTGGGGTCGGCGGGGTCGCCGATCTGGAGGCTGCCGTGGACGATGATGCTGGCGTTGGCGGTGGCCTGGCGTTTCTTGGGGTCGTAGCTGAAGAGCTCGGGCTGGCCGATGTCGGCGGCCAGTTGTGCGAGGCGGGCCAGAGTGTAGTCGCGGCCGTGGACCTCGATGGCCTTGCCCTGGAAGGAGACGCCCTCGCGCTTCTCCGCCCCGCTCATCATCACCACGAGGCCGACCACGCACCCCAGGGCCACGAGCGCGAGGATGAGATTGAGGTGCTTGATCTTCATTCTGCTAGTGCCTCGCCCCACAGATCACTGGACAAGATCGCGCAGGCTCGGCCTTTTGCTCCCGAAGGGAGCGCAGTGGGTAGCCGGCGGCTTCAGCCGCCGGACTCGTGCGCCACAAGTGGAGAAGTCCCGAAGGGACGGCAGACACATGCGCTGGGCCGCCTGCCGTGGCTTTCTGCCGTCCCTTTGGGACTGGGCCATGTGTGCGCCCCGATCCGGCGGCTGAAGCCGCCGGCTACCTACTGTAGTCCCTTCGGGACAGCAGTTTGTCCCCTTGTTTGTGGGGCGTTCTACTCAATTCATTCGCTCCCCGGCGCTGTCTCGTGACGGAACCAGAAGACCTCGGAGAATGAGGGGTTGGAGGCATCCACGGCGAGGACTCTCGCCTGGCGGCGCTGGAGGAGGTCGAGGGCCTCCTCAGCGTCGGCGTCGCGGCGGCGGAGCGCGACGATGGCCAGCGCGCGTTCCTCGGAGCGGACGCGCGGCTCGGCCACGAGGTCCGCGAGACTCCGGGCCGGGTTCGGCTCGAGGCGGGCGAGGGTCTCGAAGAGTGCGCGGAGCGCGGCCTGGCCTTTCGCGGGCGCGGCCACGGCCAGCTCCGGGGCGTAGGCGGCCAGGCCGACGAGGAAGCCGCGGAGCATCAGGTCGCGGGCTACCGTGGCGGCGAAGCTCACGGCGGCTTCGAGCGCCGCCTCGCCGCTGGCCGGGCAGCGGGTGTCGAGCAGGAGCAGCGCCCGCTCGCCCGCGAGGGCCTCCATCTCGCGGACGAGCGGCTTGCCGAGCTTGGCCGAGGTCTTCCAGTGGATGCGGCGCGGGTTGTCCCCGTGCCGGTACTCGCGGAGGTTTCGGAACTCCTCCTCGCCGCGTGCCCCGCGCATCCGCTGGGCCGAGGACGCGAGGATGCGCGCGCGGGCGAGGAACTCGCCCGCCACCTCGCCGAGGCGCGGGTAGACCACGAGCTCGCCGGGCAGCGCCCTGGCCCGGCCCTGGTGGAAGAGGCCGAAGGGGAACCGAGTGGAGAAGCTCACGGTGCGGAACGGGTAGACGCCGCGGCGGTCCGCCACCGCGCGATAGGCCAGGGGCACGCTCTGGCCCGCGGGCAGCTCGAGCACCACCCCGCCCGGCCGCTGGGCGCTCAGGCCCGCCGGCAACTCGTCCTGCACCACCAGCCCGTAGGAGGTCAGGCGGCGCTTGCGGCTCGCCACGCGGAGCTCCACCGCGAGCGGCTCGCCCGCGTGCACCCCCTCGGGCAGCGCCCGCGCGAACTCCAGGCGCCGCATCGTCACCCGCGAGAGGACGAAGGAGAGCACGATCGCCGAAAGGAGCATGCCGAACACGAGCACGAGGAAGTTTATCTTCGTGTTCAGCGCCACGATTGCGATGGCGAGGGTGAGGAGAGAGAAGACGATGCCCGTCCGCGTGATGTGCTCGGCGGCGCGGACGCGGCGGCTACGCCGCGCGATGCCCGCGATGCACAGCCCCCCCAGCACCGCCAGGGCGGCTACGATGATCGCGTGGGCGATGGTCTGCCAGGGAACCAAGGCGGGGGACCCTTCCGCTCGGGCCGCCTGATGTCCCTGGTGTCCCTGTGGTCCCTGTGGTCCCTCGCGCGGAAAGGGACCACAGGGACCACAGGGACAACAGGGACCTAAGGGACCGCCCGGCTCTCTCCGCCGCTCACACGGGCACGGGCGTGCCGGCGATGATCTGCCGGACGATCTCGCGCTCGTCGCGGCTCTTGCCCGCGGCGAGGGCGGCGCGGCGGATGACGCGATGGGCCAGCACGGGCACCGCCAGCCGCTTCACGTCGTCGGGCAACACGAAGTCCCGCGCCTCCACGAGCGCGAGGGCCTGGGCTGCACGCGAGAGCGACAGGCCGCCGCGCGGGCTCACCCCGATCTCAAGCTCCGGCGCCGCACGCGTCCGCGAGACGATCTCCAGGACGTATTCCGCAATCGAGTCGTCCACCCGCACCTTCCGCACGGCGTCCTGGATGGCCACCACCTCGTCGCCATCGAGGACGGGCTCGAGGGTGTCGAGCGGGTTGGCCAAGCGTTGGGTGGCGAGCACGCGGTGCTCGTCGGCGCGGCTCGGGTAGCCGATCTCGATCCGCATCAGGAAGCGGTCGAGCTGCGACTCCGGGAGCGGGAAGGTGCCCTCGAACTCGTGGGGGTTCTGCGTGGCGAGGACGATGAAGGGGCGGGGGAGCGGGTGGGTCGCGCCGTCCACCGACACCTGGCACTCGTTCATCGCCTCGAGCAGGCTGCTCTGGGTGCGGGGCGTCGTGCGGTTGATCTCGTCGGCCAGCACCACGTTGGCGAAGACGGGTCCGGGCTTGAACACGAAGCGGTCATCGGCCTCGTTGTAGATGGGCACGCCCAGGATGTCGGTGGGCAACAGGTCGGGCGTGAACTGGATGCGGCGAAACGAGCTGCGGATCGAGCGTGCCAGGGCGCGGGCGAGGGTGGTCTTCCCCACCCCGGGCACGTCCTCGATCAGGACGTGTCCGCCGGCGAACAGCCCGACCAGCACGAGGCGCACCGCCTCCGGCTTCCCGATGAACACCGTCTCGATGTTCCTCTGGAGGCTGGCGACCTTCTCGTTCAATGCGTCGCGGCCCATCATCAACCCGCCACGCGGTGGCTTGAGGCGGAACGGACCTCCTGCATTATAAGTGACCGGCACCGGCATGTCAACAAACGCCGCTCACCAGTAGATGTAGCGGCGGAAGCGGGCGCGGCTGTCGAAGTCCAACTGCTCGATGTCCGGTATCTCGTAGCGGTTGCCGTCTACGTCGGTGATGATGTGGCAGCCGTTTCCGGCGTGGACGCACTTGCTCTGGTCCCAGCGCGCGGTGGGGAACTGGCGTTCGCCCTTGTCGGTCTCGCAGTCCCAGTAGAGGTAGCCGAACTCCTCGCGGAGCGCCTTGATCTCGGTGATGATGTGGATGAAGTAGCGGCGTGCGAGCGCCTCCTTGACCAGTCGGCGCTGGTCGGGGCCGAGGGAGGCGATGGTGCGGATCATGCCGACCTCGCGCTGCTCGGTGGCCGTGGCGCCGGTGCGAACCGAGACGTAGCGGTCGGGGTCCGAGATTGGCCGCGTGCGGTAGAGGAGCACCTCGGCCAGCTCCGTGCCGTCGCCCATCGTGGCGCGGAGCTGGCCGAGCTCATTCACGTGGAAGCGGATGTCGGTCGGCCCCAGGTAGCGGATGCCTTCGTAGCGTTCAGCCATTGGCTCTATCCCCGTTGGGAGAGGGGGATGAGTGGAGGGGTGGA
>Ga0194111_10007606_pt1 | contig 12060 bp, 5 predicted proteins | sample TA2KigC300mmetaG_FD_146194 | JGI IMG/M metagenome (GOLD analysis project Ga0194111, IMG submission 146194) | Freshwater microbial communities from Lake Tanganyika, Tanzania - TA2015033 Kigoma Deep Cast 300m | ecosystem: Environmental > Aquatic > Freshwater > Lake | place: Tanzania: Lake... | reverse complement strand
ACAGTATGTAATTGCTGATGTAAGTGTTGTTTTTCCATGGTCTACATGGCCAATTGTGCCCACATTTATGTGTGGCTTTGTCCTTTCAAATTTTTGTTTAGCTGCCATTTTATATTTCCTTTCTTATTGGATAGAGTTTTTATATTAAATTTAATATATCTAATATTAATGTTTAAAAAGTTTTTAAATTTCTTTTATTTAAATTTCTTTTTTTATAAGGTTAACTATAACGATAAATATCCCGATTACCTTAATGAAGCCCTATACTGCTATTCCCCCTCTTATTCTTCTTACTATTTCATTTGCAATACTGTCCGGGATTGGTTCATATTTTTTAAACTGCATTGTAAAAGTAGCTCTCCCCTGCGTTTTTGATCGAAGATCTGTTGCGTATCCAAACATTGTCACAAGTGGTACATCTGTCTTTATTATTCTTATATTATTCCTCGACAAAACGGATAATATTTTTCCCCTCCTTGAATTCAAATCAGCAATAACATCTCCCATGAATTCATCAGGAACAACTACTTCCACATCCATTATAGGCTCTAAAAGAATTGGAGCGCCCTTTATAATGGCTTCCCTCAAAGCCTTTCCTCCAGCAATCCTGAAAGCAAGATCTGAAGAATCAACTTCATGATATGAACCATCAAGCAGCACAGCTTTTATATCAACCACCGGGTAACCGGCAAGCTCACCACTCTGCATTGCATCAATGATACCCATTTCAACAGGCTTTATATATTCCCTGGGAATAACCCCACCCTTGGTCTTATCTTCAAATTCAAAACCCTTACCATGTTCATTTGGATAAAAATGTATAACAACATGGCCGTACTGGCCTTTACCCCCACTCTGCCTTATGTATTTTCCTTCAACTTCTACATCTCTTGTGATAGTCTCCCTGTATGAAACCTGCGGTTTACCCACATTTGCATTCACGCTAAATTCACGGAGCAATCTATCAACAATTATCTCAAGATGAAGTTCCCCCATTCCAGAGATAATTGTTTGTCCTGTTTCACCGTCCACTCCAATTTTAAATGTGGGGTCTTCCTCTGCTACCTTATTTAAAGCAATTGAAAGCTTTTCCTGATCAGCTTTTGTTTTTGGTTCAATTGCAATTGAAATTACAGGTTCCGGAAAACTTATAGACTCATATCTTACGGGTTTTGATGGGTTACAAATAGTATCTCCTGTTTTTATATTTTTTAATCCTGCCACTGCTACAATGTCACCGCAAAAAGCTTCACTAACCTCCACTCTATTATTAGCATGCATTTCAAGAATTTTTGATATCCTCTCTTTTTGTTCTGTGCTCGTATTTAACAGCGCTGCTCCAGTCTTGAGTGTGCCGGAGTATATACGTATATAGCTTAATTTCCCTATAAAAGGGTCGGACACTATCTTAAACAATAAACCTGAAAACGGCTCATCATCACTTACTTTGCGTATTTCTTCTTTTTGAGTATACGGGTTTATCCCTTTAGGAACACAGATGTCCAGCGGGGAAGGCAGGTAATTTATAACAGCATCAAGTAAAAATTGAACACCTTTATTTTTAAAAGATGCCCCGCATAATATTGGTACACCACTGCTGCTTATTGTTATTTCTCTAACTGCTGATATTAATTCACTTTCAGTAATTTCAACACTTTCTATGTATTTATTTAAAATATCATCATTATAATTTGCAATATTTTCAATAAGCTCCTGCCTGTATTTATTTGCTGTTGATTTCAAATCATCCGGTATGTCTTCTATACTGTATTTAAGCCCCATGACATCCTTATAAATAATAGCCTTCATTGTTATTATATCTATAATCCCTGTAAACTTTTCCTCTCTTCCTATAGGCAGCTGAACAACAATCGGATTTATTCCAAATTTACTCTTAACCATGTCTATTACATAAAAGAAGTCTGCACCGCTTCTGTCCATCTTATTGATAAAAGCTATCCTTGGTATATTGTATTTAGTTGCCTGTCTCCATACAGTCTCGGACTGAGGCTCAACTCCACCAACCGCACAAAAAATTGCAATGAGTCCATCTAAAACCCGCAAAGATCTTTCAACTTCAACAGTGAAATCAACATGACCAGGAGTATCAATAATGTTAATCCTGTAATTCTTCCAATAACAGGTCGTTGCAGCAGAGGTAATTGTTATACCCCTTTCCTGTTCCTGAATCATCCAATCCATTACAGCTGCTCCGTCATCAACCTCACCAATTTTATAAGTCTTCCCGGTATAGTACAGTATGCGCTCAGTAGTTGTAGTTTTACCCGCATCAATATGAGCAGCTATACCTATATTTCTTGTATTTTCAATTGATACTGTTCTTGCCATTTCTCTTTAACCTAAAAAAACCTTTAATTTAAAGAGCTTTATAAAAAATAGAAAACTTTTTTAAAATAAAATTCCGCTGATAGCAGCACAAAATAATACTTACTGGTTAAAAACAAGCATTCCCAATAATAATAATTTAGAAATACCAATTATTATTTAGCTGCAATAATTTTATATTTTATGTATATATTCATCTGCAGCTACCATCTGTAATGGGCAAAAGCTTTATTTGCCTCTGCCATTTTATGTAAGTCTTCCTTTTTCTTTACGCTACTTCCTGTACTGCTTGCACCATCGAGTATTTCTGCCGCAAGCCTTTCAGCCATTGTTTTCTCTCTTCTTTTTCTTGAAAATCCTATAATCCATCTTAAAGCGAGTGTATTTGCCCTTTCAGGGGTGACCTCTACTGGCACCTGGTATGTTGCTCCACCAACCCTTCTTGATTTGACTTCAAGAACTGGCCGAACATTTTCCAGGCACTTGTCAAGTATATCAATAGGATTATCCTTGGTCTTCTCTTCTAGTATTTTAAAACTACCATATACTACCCTTTCAGCAGTACTTTTTTTCCCTCCCCAGAGTATTTTATTTATAAGCTGTGTAACCAGAAAATTTTTATAAATCGGATCTAAAACATTTTTCTTCTTTGCTGGTTTACCTCTTCTTGCCATTAATTTCTCCTTAAAATTTTTAAAAACCTATAAAGTAAAGTTGAACGGTTAAAAACTACTTCGGTTTCTTTGCCCCATACCTCGAGCGCCCTGATTTTCTATTTTCAACTCCACCGGTATCAAGAGTGCCTCTTACAATTTTATATCTTACACCAGGTAAATCTTTCACCCTGCCACCTCTTACCACAACAATTGAATGTTCCTGAAGGTTATGTCCAATTCCAGGTATATAGGCAGTTACCTCAATGCCATTCGTTAATCTAACTCTTGCAACCTTGCGAAGTGCTGAGTTAGGCTTTTTGGGAGTTGTTGTATAAACCCTTACACAAACACCTCTTCTCAAAGGATTCTCCTGTAGGGCAGGGGTCTTCTTCTTTTTTATTATTTTTGTTCTACCTTTCCTGACTAACTGACTAATACTAGGCATAAATAACCTTACCTTCTTTTAAATTTAAAATAAGCTATAAATTAAAACAAATCTTATACAAACTTGAACTAAACAATTAAACAGCTCCTAAAGACACGAAAAAAAAGATTATCATTATAGAATTAAAATGTCAACAGAATCCCAGGGCTTTGTAAAAGCTTATTATTTAAGTGGTACAGTTTAGCATTTCTTATACTGTAAGCTTATATATTTAACTCCAGGTCCTGCTTTTCATCGTCTTCTGCTTCTTCAAATATTTCAATTGCCTCTTCTTTTTCTTCCTTATAACCAGGGTAGCTTAATTCTATATCCCTATATCTTCTCATACCCGTGCCTGCAGGAATGGACTTTCCAATTATTACGTTTTCCTTTAGCCCTATAAGATTATCAACCCGGCTTTCCAGAGAAGCATCTGTTAGCACTTTAGTTGTTTCCTGAAATGATGCCGCTGCAAGAAAACTATCTGTAGCAAGCGATGCTTTCGTAATACCCATAAGATTCTGCTTTGCAGTCGCAGGTTCTTTACCATTTGCAATAAGCTTTTTGTTTTCTTTTTCAAAAATCAACCTGTCAACTAACTGACCGGGTAAAAATACACTATCTCCTGAATCAATAATGGTTATTTTTTTAAGCATTTGCCTAACAATTATCTCTATATGTTTATCATTGATATCAACTCCCTGTGATTTGTAAACATCCTGTATTTCTTTTACAAGATACTGGGCACATGCTTTGATACCATTTATTTTTAATATATCATGAGGATTCCTTATACCTTCTGTTAACTGATCTCCGATATTTACAATATTCTTATCGCTAACCCTAATCTTTACTCTTAAAGGCACCTGGTAGGTTTTTTCAATATTTGTTTCATCATTTTTTATTGTCAGCATTCGAAACTTTGGGTCAACATCTTCAATGGAAACCTTACCTGAAATTTCTGCAATAAAAGCATGCTCTTTAGGCCTCCTTGCTTCAAACAGCTCTACAACCCGTGGTAGCCCACTTGTGATATCTATACCCTCAAAAGTCTTTTCATGTTTATGAACATGGGTCTTTTTCTTTGCAGTAAATATAATTTTTGCAAAAACCTCACCCTCATCAATATTTATAGATTTACTAACCTGAAGTATTTCACCTTTTGGGAAAATAACATCAACAATGCCTCCATTATCCATCCTGATCTGGAAAGTAAGCCTACCATTAATATGCTCTATATTTACTTCGATTGTTTCATCTGTTGAATTTGTTGTGAAGTCTTCTTTTTTTAAGCCTAACTGCTCAAGTAAATCCTTTCGAAGTACTATCTTTCCTTTAACGGGCGATTTAATAGATCTCTGAATAACCGTACTTGCAATACCTCCAGTATGGAAGGTACGCATGGTGAGCTGGGTGCCAGGTTCACCAATTGATTGAGCTGCAATTATACCAACAGCTTCGCCAATAGCTATAATCTTTCCGGAAGCAAGATCTCTTCCATAGCACAGCTGGCATACACCAAATTCTGATTCACAGGTGAGGGGTGAGCGAACTTTTATGCCCTCGATATTTGCAATAATTAGGTGTTGAAGATCTTTTTCCTTTATTTCTTCTCCAATTTTAATGATAAATTTTTTTGTTTTTACATTTAGTACATCTTCAGCACAAATTCTTCCAATAAGATTTGTATTGGGTTCACCTTCTAAGGTTAAAACATAAAGCCTTATGCCATCCTCCGTACCACAGTCCGGGATTCTTACTATCGTATCCTGTGCAACATCCACCAGCCTTCTTGTCAGGTATCCAGAATCAGCAGTTCGCAGAGCTGTGTCTGCAAGACCCTGCCTTGCTCCATGTGTTGATATAAAGTACTCAAGAACAGTAAGACCTTCCCTGAAGTTTGATTTAATAGGCCTGTCAATAATATCCCCCCGTGCATTTGCAACAAGCCCCCGCATACCGGCTAACTGCCTTAACTGCTTTATGTTTCCTCTTGCCCCGGAGGTTGCCATCATATAAACAGAATTAAATTTATCAAAATTTTTCTCCATTGATTCAGCAACACTTTCAGAAGCCTGTGACCATATCTGAATTACTCTCTGGTGCCTTTCATTATCAGTTATAAGGCCGTCTTTATAATAATCTTCAATTTTCTCTATCTTTTTTTCCACACTTTCAAGTATGGTATACTTTTCCTTTGGAATTTCAATATCTTCAACTCCAATGGTTAGCCCTGACTTTGTTGCGTATTTAAATCCTGTTTCCTTAATATTATCAAGTATATTTGAAACCTCTGATGAAGAATACCTGTTAATGCAATCGGAAATAATATTAATTAGAGTTTTTTTATTGACTTCCTTGTTTACAAATTCATAATCCTGTGGCAATGCCTGATTAAAAATTATTCTTCCCACTGTAGTATTTATTACTTTCTTATCAATCCGTACCTTAATAAAACTGTGCAGGGTCAAAAAACCATAATCATATTCCAGCATTGCATCCTCAATGCAGTTGTAAAATCGCTCCTTTTTATCAGAAATTTTTCTTTCTGAGGTTAAATAATATAAGCCAAGAACCATATCCTGTGATGGGATAGTTACTGGCTGTCCGCTTGCCGGTGAAAGAATATTATTTGAAGCCAGCATAAGAATTAAAGCTTCCGCCTTAGCTTCATTTGACAGTGGAACATGTACTGCCATCTGATCTCCATCAAAATCTGCATTAAATGGAGGACAAACAAGGGGATGAATCTGAATGGCTTTACCTTCAACAAGAACAGGAAGGAATGCCTGTATTCCCAGTCTATGAAGTGTTGGAGCCCTGTTGAGCAGTACGGGATGATTTTTTATAACCTCTTCAAGAACATCCCATACCTCATCACTGCCTTTTTCGACCATAGCTTTAGCGCTTTTTATATTCTGGGCAAAACCTTCTCCTACAAGCTCTTTCATAACAAAAGGTTTAAAAAGTTCAAGTGCAATTATTTTTGGAAGCCCGCACTGGTAAAGCTTTAATCTTGGATTTACAACTATTACAGATCTGCCTGAATAATCAACACGCTTACCTAAAAGATTCTGTCTGAACCTTCCCTGTTTTCCCTTGAGCATATCTGAAAGAGACTTTAACGGCCTATTTCCTGCCCCCAAAACTGCCCTTCCTCTTCTACCATTATCAAATAAGGAATCCACTGCTTCCTGAAGCATTCTTTTCTCATTATTAATAATTATTTCTGGAGCATTAAGCTCCAGCAACTTTTTTAATCTATTATTTCTATTGATTACTCTCCTGTATAGATCATTTAAATCAGAGGTTGCAAATCTTCCACCGTCAAGCTGAACCATCGGTCTCAAATCAGGCGGAATGACAGGTAAAACATCAAGAATCATATATTCTGGTTTGTTTTCAGAATCTAAAAATACTGATAATATCTTTAACCTCTTTACTGCCCTGCTTCTCTTCTGGCCCTTTGATTCCTTTATTATCTCTTTTAAAAGATCCACTTCTTCTTTAACATTAATATTTTTTAATAATTCTTTTACAGCCTCAGCACCCATACCGCCGGTGAAATAATCCTTATATACCTCCTTCATTTTCTTAAATAGAGCCTCATCCGAAACAAGCATCTTTTCTTCAATATTTAAGAAAAAAGTTTCAGCTCTTTTGATTAAATCAATTTCTTCTTTATAAATTTCCTTTTCTTCTTCGATTAATTTTTCTGCTTCCTTTACAATTTTAGCTATTTTTACTTCCAGATCCTTTTCAGAATTTATTTCCTCATCTTCAATAGCATCTATTTCTCTTAGCTCATCACCATCTTTATATCTTTTAAGAAGGTCGTCCTTATTTTCCCGGATCTCTTTTAATCTCAGCCCATGAAATTCTGCCGCATGTGCTGCTGCTTCCTCTGTTAACTTTTTAATCTTTTCCTTATCCACCTTTACTGCTTCCCTGTTAAATGAAGTGATTATATAGGAATCAAAATACAGTACTTTTTCCAGTTCCCTTGGGCTTATATCAAGAACATATCCCATTCTTGATGGTACGCCCTTAAAAAACCATATATGTGAAACTGATGCTGCAAGATTTATATGCCCCATACGTTCTCTTCTGACATTTGACCTTGTTACTTCAACACCACATCTCTCACAAATAATGCCCTTAAACCTAACTCTCTTATACTTCCCGCAATAGCATTCCCAGTCCTTTGTTGGACCAAAAATTCTTTCACAGAAAAGCCCGTCTTTTTCAGGTTTTAATGTTCTATAATTAATAGTCTCAGGTTTTCTAACTTCGCCATTGGACCATGACTTTATCTTTTCCGGAGATGCAAGACCTATTTTTATTGCATCAAAATTATTTACATCTATGTTTATTGCCATTTATAAATCCTCCAAAATTAAAAAAATTAAATTAATTACCATACTTAACTAATTATCTCTGGGAAAATTCTTATATATCTTCCTTAATATCAACGCCATTGCGAAAAGCTTCTTCATCATCCAAAGTCGGTTCTTCTTCACCATAATATTCTTCTGCCCCGGGTTCTTCTTCTTCACCTTCTTCTTCAATTTCAAGAGCTTCCTGCCCTATAAGATTAATCCCAAGTTCCTCGACAGTTTTCATTATTTCATCCTGATCGGTATCAACTTTTACCTCTTTACCCTCTTCTGAAAGCACTTCAACATCAAGTGCAAGGCTTTGCATCTCTTTCACTAAAACTTTGAAAGATTCAGGAATACCCGGTTTATCAATATTTTCACCTTTAACAATAGACTCATAAGTTTTAACTCTTCCAACCACATCATCGGACTTAATAGTAAGCATTTCCTGTAGAACATATGCAGCACCATAGGCCTCAAGAGCCCATACCTCCATTTCTCCGAATCTCTGTCCGCCAAATTGTGCTTTACCTCCCAATGGTTGTTGGGTTACAAGGGAGTATGGACCTGTTGATCTTGCATGTATTTTATCATCCACAAGATGAAGAAGTTTCATTACATAAATATAACCAATAGTTATTTTATCTGCAATTTTATCGCCACTTAAACCATTAAATAAAATAGTCTTACCATTTTCTGGCAGCTTTGCTTTCTTTAATAATTCTAATATATCTTTTTCAGAGGCACCATCAAAAATAGGGCATGCACAGTAAATAGGATTATCATCATCTTTTAAAGCCCCTTTTTCATTCCATTTCTTTTTAGCTGCCCAGCCAAGGTGTGTTTCCAGTACCTGACCGACATTCATACGGGATGGAACACCAAGCGGGTTGAAAATAATATCTACAGGGGTTCCATCATCCATATATGGCATATCCTCTTCTGGAAGAATTACTGAAATAATACCTTTATTTCCATGTCTGCCTGCCAGTTTGTCTCCCACAGAAATTTTTCTCTTTTTTGCAATAAATACTCTTACAAGCTCATTTACCCCCGGCGGCAGGTCATGACCGTCTCTCCTTGAAAAAAGCTGGACATCTATAATTATGCCTTCCTCACCATGTGGCACTTTCAGTGAGCTGTCTCTCACTTCCCTTGCCTTCTCGCCAAATATTGCACGCAGCAGCTTTTCTTCAGCTGTAAGTTCCGTTTCACCTTTCGGAGTAATTTTACCTACTAGAACATCGCCTGGCTTTACATATGCTCCAATCCTGATGATTCCACGCTCATCAAGATTTTTCAACATATCCTCACTTACATTAGGTATATCACGTGTAATCTCTTCAGGACCAAGTTTTGTTTGACGTGCTTCAATTTCCTGTTTTGAAATATGTATCGAAGATAATATGTCCTCCTTTACAAGCCTTTCTGAAATAATTATTGCATCCTCATAGTTATAACCTTCTAACGGCATAAATGCTACAAGCAAATTTCTCCCGAGAGCAAGTTCTCCAGCACAGATAGCTGGACCATCAGCTATAATATCTCCCATGTTAATTTTCTGCCCCTCATCAACAAGAGGCCTCTGGTTTATGCATGTTCCCTGATTTGATCTTTTAAACTTGTAAAGGTTATATCTAACCGGTTTTACATTATTTCCCCCATTATATTTGACCTCAATATAATCAGCACATACCTTTGTTACAACACCTTCACCTTCAGCAATAATAATATGTCCGCTATCCCTTGCAATCTTCTTTTCCATACCTGTTCCAATAAGAGGTGGCTCGGGATCAATTACTGGAACTGCCTGGCGCTGCATATTTGAACCCATCAATGCCCTGTTTGCGTCATCATGCTCAAGAAATGGTATCAAAGAAGTTGCTGCAGAAAATATCTGCTTTGGTGATACATCCATATAATCAATCATACCTGGTTCTACAGCCACCACTTCACCCCCTGCAGTACACAAAATTTTTTTATCAAGAAAATTACCATTTTTATCAACATTTGCAGTTGCCTGGGCAATAATAAAGTTTTCTTCTTTATCTGCAGATAAATATTCAACCTTATCAGTTACTTTCCCATTAATTACTCTCCTGTAAGGAGTCTCGATAAAACCATATTCATTTAGCTTTGCATATGTAGCCAGTGAGCCTATAAGCCCGATATTCGGACCTTCAGGTGTTTCTATTGGGCACATCCTTCCATAATGTGATGAATGCACATCTCTTACTTCAAAACCAGCCCTCTCTCTGCTCAAACCGCCAGGTCCAAGTGCTGAAAGCCTTCTTTTATGTGTTATTTCAGCAAGTGGATTTGTTTGATCTAAAAATTGTGAGAGCTGGCCACTGCCAAAGAATTCTTTTAGAGAAGCAACCAGGGGTCTTATATTAATAAGAGATTTTGGTGTAATTGTCTCAGTGTCCTGTGTGGTCATTCTTTCTTTAACAACACGTTCAAGTCTTGCAAGACCAATTCTAACCTGATTCTGAATAAGCTCACCTATATTTTTAATTCTTCTATTGCCAAAATGGTCAATATCATCAATTTCACCGACATTGCTCATGAGTTGAACCAGAAATTTAACAATACGAAAAATATCTTTTGCGTTTATTATCATTTCATTTTTTATGTTGATTCCAATCCTGGTATTAATCCCGGCAAGAGTTGAATAGACATTTTTATTTGTTTTTTCAATTAGTCTCCAGATATTTGAGATTTCAGCTAAATAATCCTTTACCGACTCAACTGATTTAATGAAATCTCCAGATTCCTTAAACTTATTCTTAACCTTAACAAGAGTTTTTATATTTTCTTCAAACTTTTTTAACAATTCCCCGATCAAATAAAAAACATTGGAAGATTTCTTATCTGATTCAAACTTTCTAAGCATTTTAACTTCTATATCTTTATTTACTGCTGTTTTAAAATCATTATCAAGATGCTTTAACATTTTTAGGCTTTCACCTGTTAATTCAAAGGATGACCTTACTCCCTCTTCGAGACCGGCAAAAAAATCAGAACTTAAAGGAAGGTCTTTTTTCTTCTTAAGTTTTTCTAGAAACACTTTTAATACAGCAATACTTTCTTCAGATTTATTTTCAGAACTGGTTTTACCTTTTATTATTTCCTTTAAATCATTGATATTTTCTAAAAATTTATTTTCCTCCTCAATGTCTTCTAAAAATTTCTGATTTGTCTTGTATCTGCCAACTTTGCCAAAGTCATATCTCTTTGGGTCAAAAAATAGTGCATGAATTAAATTTCTTGCACTGTCTATAGTTGGTGGTTCACCAGGCCTTAATTTCTTGTATATCTCAATTAATGATTCCTCTTCGGTTTCAGTAACATCTTTTTCCAGTGTATTTTTTATACAGCCAACCTTATCATAATAGCTAAAAAGAGTAAGAAGACTATCATTGTTGCCAAAACCAATTGATTTTAAAAAGATCGTAAGCAAAAATTTCCTTCTCCTATCAATGCGCACGTAAGCTATATTCTTTTTATCTGTTTCTATTTCAATCCATGACCCTCTTGTAGGAATAACCTTGCAGAGATAAATATCTTTTTCTGTTTTTTTATCAATATCGGAGTCATAGTAAACACCTGGAGACCTAACCAGCTGGGAAACAACTACTCTTTCAGTTCCATTAATTATAAATGTCCCCTTATCAGTCATCATAGGCAAATCTCCCATGAAAACTTCCTGCTCTTTCTTCTCACCCGTCTCCTTATTTATAAATAATGCCTTCACCTTAAGTGGAGCCGAATAAGTCATATCCTGCATTTTACATTCATCAGCGCTTGCATTGATCTCTCCAAAACTGAAATCTTCAAACTCCAGAGACATTGTACCTGTAAAATCCTCTATCGGTGAAATATCTCTTAAAGCATCCTTTACACCCTCGGTAAGAAACCAGTCAAAAGAATTCTTCTGTATATCAAGCAGATGCGGAATCTCCATTACCTTAGGAATTTTTCCAAAATTATACCTTTGAATTTTTTTAATTTTTTGCATTAAACCATTCTCCCTTATTGATAAAACTAACTTTTACCCAAAACTTTTTTAAAGACAGGTAAACAAAGGAATAACAAACAATGAAAATTAATAAGCACAGCTTTACCACTGTTTTTGAAAGCTCAGTTTTTGAAAAACTGGCAACGTAGAAATAAAAGGAAAAACTGACGATGAAATATTATATTAATATTTAATCAAATGTCAAGGACTTTTTCTTTTTTGCTTTTTATTCTT
>Ga0194111_10007604_pt1 | contig 12062 bp, 9 predicted proteins | sample TA2KigC300mmetaG_FD_146194 | JGI IMG/M metagenome (GOLD analysis project Ga0194111, IMG submission 146194) | Freshwater microbial communities from Lake Tanganyika, Tanzania - TA2015033 Kigoma Deep Cast 300m | ecosystem: Environmental > Aquatic > Freshwater > Lake | place: Tanzania: Lake... | reverse complement strand
GGGATGGAGCAGCCGGAAGTGGGCGAAGGCGTGCTCGGTTTCCTGAGCGGCGGTGTCGCGAAACAGCTTGGCGAGCTCAGCATTGCCGACCTGCTTGGCCACCTCCGCGAAGAACAGGTACTTGCGGCTTCGAGGTTGGCCTGGGTGCTGGGCTTGGAGAGGTCCATTGCTTGGGGCGCCGCGGGTTGGGCTGAGCTTGTGCCAGGGGCTCAGTAGTTGGCGCCGCTGCGGCGTTGGTGCACGGCCGTGGTGCCGCTGCCATCCAGCACGCTCCCGTGGCTTACCTGGGCGTACAGCAACCAGTGGTCGCCGCATTCCATCCGCTGCTGCACCTTGGCCTCGAGCCAGGCCAGGGCCTCCGGCAGGATCGGCTGGCCGCTGGCGCTCTCGTCGAGCTCCAGTCCGGCAAAGCGGTCGGCTCCTGGCGCAAAGGGCTGCAGGAACTGCTTCATCGGCCCGGTTTCGCGCCCTGCGGCCAGCACGTTGAGGGCGAAGCGATCGCCGATGTGCAGCAGCGCCTCCACCGCCCGGTCCTTGGCCACCGCCACGGTGAAGCCCGGCGGCGAGAAGCTGGCCTGACTCACCCAGCTGGCCACCATGGCGCTGCTGAGGCGGCTGCTGCCTTCCCCCTTGCTGGTGGTGAGCACGCACAGGGAGCCCACCACCCGGCCCAGGGCCTGCACGGCGGGGTTGCTGCGGCTCTCGCTGAGCCCGCCGCTGGCGCTGCGCCGTTGGGCCTTGCGCTGCTCAGCCTGCAGCTGGCGCCCGAGGGCGGTGCCGGTTTCCTCGATGGTTTTGAGGGTGGCGGCATCCGGGCTGAATTTCACCTTGATCGGCTCGAAGGCAAAGCGGAAGCCGCCGTCGCGCAGCTTGCTCTCCAGCAGATCCAGGGCTTCGCCACTCCAGCCGAAGCTGCCGAACACGCCTACCGGCTTGTTCCGGTCGCCCTCGGCCAGCACCGTGCCGAGGGCCGAGACGATCGGCGTGGGGGCATGGCCGCCGAGGGTGGGCGAGCCGATCAGGATCGCGTCGCAGGAGCGGATCGCCGCCAGCAGCTGCTCGGGTGGCGTGAATTCACAGTTGATGCTCTCCACCCGCACACCGGTGCGCCCCACCCCCTGGGCCAGGCCGTCGGCGATGGCGGCGGTGTTGCCGTAGGCGCTGGCAAACAGCAGGGCCACCGACAGGCGCGCCCGCTCCTGGGACGCGCCCCAGCGGTGGTAGTCGTTGAGCAAGCTGCGCCAGCTCTCGCTGATTGCTGGTCCGTGGCCGGGGGCGATGCAGCGGATGTCGAGCTCTTCGAGCCGATCCACCACCGCGTCCACCTGCCGGGCCATCGGCGCCATCAGGCAATCGAAGAAGTAGCGGCGGTCTTCCTCGCTGCTGTTGCGGTTGGCCTCGGCGAAGTTTTCGCTGCAGAGGTGGGCGGCGAAGAACTTGCCGCTCATCAGCAGGCCGCTGGTTTCCTCGAAGGCCATCAGCGCCCCGGGCCAGCGGGGGGTGGGCGTGGGGATCAGGCGCAGCATGAGGCCGTCGCCAAGGCTGAGGCTGGCCTCCTGTTTCACCACCTCGATCGGCGGCAGGGCCGGGATCGGAGCCTTGGGGGCGCCGTTGCTGCTGCCGGCGTCGGCGGGTTTGGCGGGTTTCTGCTGGCTCCAGAGCTCCTCCAGCAGGCGGGCACCGGCGTTGGAGCTCACCAGCAGGGTGTGGGGCCAGCGGGCCGCCAACTGGCGCAGCAGGGCCACCCGGTTGGGGTTGACATCGCCCACCACCACCTTGAGTGGGGCGTCGGCGGGCACCAGGGCGGCCAGCTCGGCCAGGAACGGCTCGGCGAACGAGGCGCCGGGGGGGTGCACCAGCAGCGGCACCGCCGGAAACAGGAAGCTGTTGGCTGTGGTGCCCCGCTCCAGGCCGTATTCCACCTCAAAGCGCAGCCGGGTGGGGCTGAGGCCCTTGAGGCAGATCAGGCCAGGCTCAAGGGGCAGCTGGATGACGCGCCGGGCCATCAGTAGTGGTTCCCCACTTTGCGGTGGTGCACGGCGGTGCTGGCCTCGGTATCGGCCACGTTGCCCTGCTCCACTTCGGCGTAGATGATCCAGTGATCAGGCCCCTCCATCCGCTGCGCCACACGGCAGCCCAGGTAGGCCAGGGCATCGCCCAGCACGGGGCCGCCGGCGGCGGCGCCTTCGAGGGTGGACACGCCAGCGAAGCGATCGGCGCCGGGCGGGAAGCGCTTGAGGAAGTGGCGCAGCAACTCCTGGTGGTTGTCCTCCCGCAGGATGTTGAGCACGAACCGGTCGCCCATCTGCAGCAGCGCTTCGATGGCGCGGTCTTTGGCCACGGCCACGGTGAGGCCGGGCGGCTCGAAGCTGGCCTGGCTCACCCAGCTGGCCACCATCGCCGAGCTGCGGCTGCCTTCGGGTGTGTCCTGGCGGGCTGTCACCACATAGAGGCCACCGCTGAGCCGTCCGAGCGCTTTGTCGAGATCGCCATCGAGGGCCTTCATGGCGGCAATCGTTTTCGCCTTGGTGAGCAACTGGCCCAGGTCGGTGCCGGCTTCCTCGCAGCGTTGATAATCCGTGCCGCCCGGTACCTGGCGGATGCGCAGCGGCTCAAAGGCGGTCTTCTGGCCGAGGCTGCGCAGCTGGTTGGCGACGGTGTCGATCGGCTCATCGTCGCCGCCGAAGGCGTCGTAACTGCCCACCCATTGCTTGGGCTTGAGGGCGGCCAGCAGGGTGCCGATCGAGGCCTGCAGCTCGGCATCGGGGTTGGCGGGCCAGGTGGGCACCACCACGGCACTGGCCTCACCCACCAGGGCGCTGAGCTCCTGGGCATCGGTGGCGCGCAGATCCACCAGCTGCACGGCGGCGCCGGCCTTGCCGATGCCGCGGGCGATCGCCTGGCTGAGCCGGTCGCAGAAGCCGTATTGGCTCACGTAGCAAACCGCTGCGTAGGCCTCCGTGCTGCTGCGACCCTCGCTCCAAGTGCGGTAGTCGGAGAGCCAGAGGCTGAGGTGATGGCGCAGCAGGGGCCCATGGCCCACGGCCACGGTGGTGATCGCCGGCAGCGCATCCATGCGCTTCATCGCCTGCAGCACGCTGCGGGCGTTGGGGCCCATCAGGCAGTCGTAATAGAAGCGGAAATCGGGCGCGATCGCCCCAGGATCCTCATCAAAGACGGCGTCGGAGCAGTAGTGCAGGCCGAAGGCGTCGCAGGTGTAGAGGATGCCGGTGCCGTGATCGAACGAGAAGATCGTGTCGGGCCAGTGCAGGTTGGGCGCGCTCAGAAACTCGAAGCGGTGCGCCACGCCACTGGCGGGGTTGGTGCCCAGATCCAGCTCCTCGCCGCTCTTCACCGCCCGGCTCTTGAAGGGCCGGTGCACCTGATCCTCCAGAAATTGAATCGCCACCTTGGAGGCCACGATCTCGATCTCCGGATTCAGATCGAGCAGGTGGCCGATCAGGCCGGAGTGGTCGGGCTCGGTGTGGGACACGATCAAATAGTCGATCGCCTTCGGGTCGATCTGCTCCTGGAGCAGCGGCAGCCAGCTGCCTTCAAACTTGAGGTGGCTGGTGTCGATCAGGGCGGTGCGCTCGCCCCGCACCAGAAAGCTGTTGTAGGTGGTGCCGTTGCGCAGGCCGAACTCGATGTCGAAGCGGCTGCGGTCCCAGTCGAGTGAGCGGATCGTGCTGGTGTCGGGCCCGATCGCCTCGCACTGCAGGGTGAGCCGGGGTTCGGCCGCGACGGCACCAGCCATGGATCCATCCGCAAGTGGGTGGACTGTAGGAAGCCCTCCCGAGGCTGGGGTGGCCCTGCGGTGCTGCGCGGCGTAGTCCGGCACGGTGCGGGCCACAAAAAAGCCCGGCGCGGGGCCGGGCCTGGGGTCTCGTGTCTCCTGCCGGTGGTCGGGTCCGCGCCCGTTCAGCCTTCGACCTGCACCTGCACGGTGGTCTGGGTTTGGGCCTTCTGGGCCGTGACGGTGAGCAGGCCGTCGCGGTAGTGGGCTTCGAGGCCATCGCGGTTGATGCCGCCGGGGAAGCGGAAGCTGCGGCTCCAGGTGCCGTAGCGGATCTCGCTGATCAGGGGGGCCGGCTGGGCCTGCTCTGGCTCGGTCGCGTCGGAGTTGGTGGCAGTGGCACCGGGCTGGCGCCGTTCGGCGCTGATCACCAGGGTGCGGTCGGTGGCCTTGACGTCGATGGAGGCCTTGTCGACCCCCGGCAGTTCCAAGGTGATGGTGTAGGCCTCGGGGCCATCGTGCACCTCGGCGGCGGGCACCCGCGCGGCCCTCTGCGTGTCGGCGTTGTTGAGCTGACGCTCCAGGGTCTTGAACAGATCGGCTTCGAGCAGGTCGCTGCGGAGCAGATCGAAGGGGGATTGGCGAACGGTGAGCATCGGAGGTTCTCCGGAACACCGCCAATGTGCTGCGGCTGGCTGGGCGCCAACAGGGTGCAGACCGTCCAGCGCGGTACGGCCCTTACGGCTTCGTTCGGTTGGCACCACTGCTTGGTGCGGGCAACCGGCAGCGCTGCTTGAGGGCCGCGATCACAACAGCCACCAGCGGCTGAAGCAGGCGGCCTGGCCGCAGGGCTGGCCAGCCTCGTCGCGCAGGGTCCAGAGCCGGGCTCCTTCGATCTGGAAGCGGCGGCCGGTGCTGTCGATGCGGATGCCGCTGTAGCCGCTGAGGGCGTGCTGGGCTTGGGCCGCCACCAGGGCCTGGCGGCGGCTGGCCCGCTCAGCCGGCTCGGCGGTGAGCCGCGACGGCATCCCCACCATCGCGGCCCAGGAGCGCTGCCACAGGTGCAGGGCGGCGCGGTTGGCGTAGATCAGCCGGGGGCCGGGATCGGCGGCGGGGTCGGCGCCGTCGTGGGCCAGCACCACCACCTCGGCGGCGAACAGCTCCTGGGCCGCCAGCCTGGGCGACGCGTCGGCGGCCAGGCCGGCGATCAGCGGCGCGGCGAAGGCCTGCTGGTGGCTGGACAGCAGCAGGCCGGCCAGGGCCAGGGCATCCGGCGCCAGCCAGTCAGGCGTCATCACCGTTGACGGGGCCCATCGCCTTGGCCATGGCCAGGGTGGCGATCTGCTGGCCGTGGGCCTTGAGGTGCTCCAGGAAGTGGAGATTGGCCTCGGGGAAGCGGGGCTCCTCAGCCAGGGGCAGGGGCCCGGCGGCATCGAGGCCCGTGTCGCCTTCGAGGGCCGGGGTGATCACCACCAGATCCGAATCGAGGGCTGCGCCGTAGCGCCACCAGCGGCTCGGGTCCTTGATGGCGGGATGCACCGGGTGCGGAGCGGCCGCGGCGACCGGCTGTGAGCCCTTGGCGGCTGCAGCCTGCCTGGCCTGTTTCGCCAACGCCCTGCGCCGCCGCTTGGCCAGGTCGGCCAGCAGCTGGGCCCGGGTGCGGCCGCGCATCTGGAACAGCACGAAGGGGTCTTCGCTGAAGCGATCGCCCATCAGGTAGTAGACGGCGCTGACGTGCTTGCAGGGGTTGGCCTTGTCGGGGCAGCTGCACTCGCTGCGTACCTCCTGCAACTTGAACGGGAACAGGCGCTTGCCGCTGGCGGCGAAGGCGCGCTCGATGTCCTGGGGCATGACGCCGGCCAGCAGCTGGGCCGACCAGCGAGCCTTCTGGGTGAGGGCATCGAGCACGTAGCCCCAGTCCTCGTCGTTGAGCACGTCGAGCCAGAGCTTCACTTTGTAGGGCTCCTCGCCGGTGCCCTGCACCCGCGCATGCACCCGGCGCCCCTCGAAGCGGATCGAGGTGACATTGCCGGAGCGGGCGTATTCCCAGGCGCGCTCCAGGCGTTTTTTGAAGCGGTAGGAGTTGATCAGCTCCATCCACTGCTCCACCCACCAGGGCTGCTGGGCCAGGCCTTGGTCGCCGAGTTGGGTGGCGATGGCGCCGCTCGCGTAGGGGCTGGGGGTGAGGGTCATGGGAAGGGGATGCCGACGCGTTCGATGTGCTCGCGCAGGGGGGCATGGCGCAGGCTCTCGACGTGGGTCACGTCAAACAGATAGGGGGTGGGCAGCTGGTCGAGGGCCTCGCGTAGCGCGGCACTGCAATCCTCATCGGCGCTGAAGGCCAGGTCGATGTCGGAGCCGGCCCAATGCTTGCCCATGGCCCGTGAGCCGTAGAGCTTGACCCAGTGCAATTGGGGGAACTGCTCCTGCAGACAGCGGCGGATCTCAGCCACCGTGCGCGCGCTGAGCCCGTGCCTTGCCGGTGCTGGCTGCGCGGTTTTGCGGTGAGGTGCGTTTTGGGTTTGTGCAACAGCCTGTTTCACAGACGCAAATGGGTTGTTTGGCATCACCTGCTCTCCTCCAGCTTGGCGCTGAACAGATCGTGCAGCTGCTGCAGGCCAGCCAGGTAGCGCTCCTCCAGCATGTCGATCCAGAGCTGGCCTTCACGGATCAGACCCGTCGCAAAAGCCTGTTTCAGCACGTCGCGGGGCAGCTTGGCGTCAATGCCGTTGTAGGCGAGAAAATCTTTGAGGGTTTTCCAGCTCAGTTCAAAGGTGAATTCGTAGGCCTTGATCGCGGCCATGCGGATCAGATCGTTCTCGGGATCCTGCTGCTCGATCTCCAGCGCCCAACACAGGCGCCGGTAGGCCCTTTGCAGGTTGTCAAAGCGCTGTTTCCAGCGGATGTCTGATTGCTCCGGTGGTGGTGACGCCGCCATCGTCTCAATCCTCCTCACTGAGGCTCACCAGGTCTTTGAGCTGGCCCACATCGAGGCCGCCGAGCCAGTCTTCGCCGGAGCCGACGATCTCCTCGGCCAGCTTCGACTTCTCCTGGATCATGCGGTCGATCTTTTCCTCCACCGAGCCGCTGGTGATGAACTTGTGCACCAGCACCCGGTTCTGCTGGCCGATGCGGTAGGCGCGGTCGGTGGCCTGGTTTTCCACGGCCGGGTTCCACCAGCGGTCGATGTGGAACACGTGGCTGGCGCGGGTGAGGTTGAGGCCGACGCCGCCGGCCTTGAGCGACAGCAGAAACAGCTGGGGGCCGCGGGGATCGTCCTGGAAGCGGTCGACCATCGCTTGGCGCTCGGTTTTGCTGGTGCTGCCATACAGGAACGGCACCTCCTGACGCCACTTGCGCTGCAGGTGGGCCTGGAGCAGCAGCCCCCATTCGGCGAACTGGGTGAACAGCAACGCCCGGTCGCCCGCTTCGATCACCTCTTCGAGGATCTCTTCGAGCCGCTGCAGCTTGGCGCTGCGGCTGCTGAAGCTGCCGTTGCCGGCGGCGAGCACGGCGTCGGCGTCTTCCTTGAGCGCCAGGGCCGGGTGGTTGCAGATCTGTTTGAGCTTGGTGAGCAGGGCCAGCACCTGGCCGTGCTTCTGGCCCAGGGGCGCCCGGGCGATGGCGTCGAGGCTTTCGTCGACGGTGCGGTTGTAGAGCTTCTTCTGCTCGGGGGCCAGCCCCACCCACTCGTGCAGCTCCACCTTCTCCGGCAGGTCGGAAATGATCGACTTATCGGTTTTGAGGCGCCGCAGGATGAAGGGCCCGACGCGGGCTTTGAGGTCGCGCATGGAGGCCATGTCGCCGTAGCGCTCGATCGGCAGCCGGTAGCGCTGGCGGAAGAAGGGCTCATCCCCCAGCACCTTGGGGTTGAGGAAGTCCATCAGCGCCCACAGCTCGCTGACGCGGTTTTCCACCGGCGTGCCGGTGAGGGCGATCCGGAAGCGGCTACCTCCTTTGCTGTTGCGGCCGGGGCGCGCCAGGTCGCGGGCCGCCTGGCTCTGCTTGGCGCTGGGGTTCTTGATCGCCTGGGCTTCGTCGATCACCATCCCCTGCCAGTCGACGCTCTCCAGCAGTTCGCTGTCCCGCTGCAGCAGGCCATAGCTGGTGAGCACCAGATCGACGCCCTTGAGGGCTTTTTTGAGGGCTTCCGGGCTGGACGGCCGGCGCGGGCCGTAGTGCTCCCGCACCGAGAGCTCCGGCGTGAAGCCATGGGCCTCCCGTTTCCAGTTGGTGAGCACCGAGGTGGGCGCCACCAGCAGTACTGGCCGCTTGAGTTCCTCTTCGGCCTTGAGGTGTTGCAGGAAGGCCAGCAGTTGGATCGTCTTGCCCAGGCCCATGTCGTCGGCCAGGCAGGCGCCCTGGTCGAAGCGGTGCAGGAAGGCCAGCCAGCCCAGGCCCCGTTCCTGGTAGGGCCGCAGCTGGCCGGAGAAGCCCGGCGGAGCCGGCAGGGGATCGGGGGCCTTCTGCTGGTGGTACTGCTCCAGCACGGCCTGCAGCCGTGGACCGGCATCGAAGCGGTGCACCGGTAGCCGGTGAAAGGTGTCGCCGTCGCTGGCGGTGAGCCGCAGGGCATCGTCGAGGCTGAGGCCTGGATCAGCGCCGCAGAACCGCTCGGCGTTGCGCAGGTCGGCGGGGCGCAGCTCGATCCAGGCGCCCTTGTGCTGCACCAGCGGGCTGCGCTTGGCCTGCAGGCGCTCCAGATCGCGGAGGGTGAGGGTGACCCCGCCGATCATGAATTCCCAGCTGAAGCTGAGCGATTCGCCCAGGGTGAAGCCGCGCGATTTCTCCGGCAGCTCGGCCGTGATCGCCAGGCCCAGCCGGCTTGCCAGGCCGCCGGAGAGGCTGGCGGGCAGCACCACGCCCACGCCCACGTCGCGCAGTTGGGCCGCGCCGGTGCGCACCAGCACAAAGGCCTCGGCCGGAGTGAGCTGCATCGCCTCGGGGGTGGCCGAATCCAGGCCCCGCTGAATCGGTTCAAACACCGTCAGGGCGCGGCCCATGCCCTCCAGCAGCAGCTCGCTGGGCTGGGGCACGGCGATCTCGCCCATCTGCAGGCCCCGATCACCGGCGGCCCACACGGCGGCCGCCGGCACCCGCAGGCTCGGGTCGGCCTCGGCCTGCAAGCCGAAACGCAGCTCCCAGAGCTCCTCACCCTCCGCGGGGGTGAACAGCTCCAGGCAGGTGCGGGCCGGCTCCACCTTGCCCGCCACGCCCTCGCGCCAGTGGTGGGTGGCGATGCTGAGCCGCTCGAGCTCCTCCTCGCCCAGGTTGAGGCTGCCGTCACCCTTGCCCAGGGCCTTCTGCCAGGCCGCCAGCAGCGGATCGAGGGCGCCTGCGCTGGGGCTGAAGCCCACCCGCAGCTGGCCATCGAGCAGGGCTTCCAGCAGGCTGGCCACCCGCAGGCGGCCGCTGCCGGGGCGGCGGCAGGCCAGGGAGGGGTCGCCGCTGGGGCCGGCGGCCAGCGCGCAGGTGGCCGCCTGGGGCAGGCCGCTGGCCAGGTCTTCCAGGCGGCGGCGGTCGTCTTCGCGGTTGAGCAGCGGCAGCCAGCGGGCCTTGCCCTCGTCGATCTGCGGCAGCCAGCGGCCTCGGGCAATCAGGCTCAGGGCCCAGCGCTGCAGGTGGCTCCACCAGCGCAGTTCATCGGCCATCTCCGGGTGTTCGCCGGCCAGGGGCAGCTGGCTCAGCCATTCGCCCGCGTTGGCCGAATCCAGGGCCCAGCCCTCCACCTGCCAGGGCCACCACTCCAGCTGTTTGGGGATCGGTTCACCGGCCTGCAGCGGCAGACCGCTCCAGCTGCTGGCGCTGGTGCGGCGCCCCTTGGCGGCCTGGTTGCGGCTGGGCAGGCTCAGGGTGGCCCGGGCCGGCCGCAGGGCCTCGGTCCAGAGGCCGTTGTCATCGAGCCAGGTGGCCAGGTCGTCTTCGTTGAGGGCCAGGGGGTGCTCGGGTGCCTCCAGCTTGGGCACGGCGGGCGTGGCCACACGCCAGGTGTCAGCCCACAGGAACAGGCGGCCACCCGAACCCTCGGGGGGAAACAGCCAGGTGGCGTGCAGCAGACTCATGAACCCGGCCTCAAGGCCGTCGGGCGGGCAGGAGGCGTGGCGCCAGGCGCTGCGCTGAATGCAGCACCAGGGCGCTGCCGATCAGCGGCAGCCAGAGGGGCAGCCACCCGCGAATCAGTTCCATCATCACAGTTGGCAGGCCCATCAGCCCAGTGGGTAGGTCTGCGACGCGTTCCAGGGGGCTGCCGAGGCTGCGAATGCCACACACGGCTCCCACCAAACCGGCCTGCAGATGGCTGTCATCGGGGTCGACCCGCTGCAGGTGAAAGGCCAGCAGGCCATAGAAGAAGCCGCAACCCGCCGAGCGCAAGGCGGGATCAAGCCCGCTGACCAGCAGCTCGGGCAGGCCGGCCACGGCTGCTGCGGCCAGGGCCCAGCCGATCGATTGCAGCCGCAGCTGGGCGCGGGGCTCGCTTTCGGCCACAGACACAGGGATCGGGCGCGGACCAGTGCTGGGCGATCATGCCCTGCTCAGGGTTGTTTTGCTCCGCCATGGCCGCCAATCCCCGCACCGGACTGCCCAACAGCGGCGCCGAGATCCGCGCGGCCTTCCTCGACTTCTACGAGCAGCGCGGCCACAAACCGATGGCCAGTGCCTCCTTGGTGCCGGACGACCCCACGGTGCTGCTCACCATCGCCGGCATGCTGCCGTTCAAGCCGGTGTTCCTGGGGCAGCAGCAGCGGCCGGCGCCGCGGGCCACCAGCAGCCAGAAGTGCATCCGCACCAACGACATCGAGAACGTGGGTCGCACGGCGCGGCATCACACGTTTTTCGAGATGCTCGGCAACTTCTCCTTCGGCGACTACTTCAAGGAGCAGGCGATCCAGTGGGCCTGGGAGCTGAGCACCGGGGTGTTTGGTCTGTCCCCGGAGAATCTCGTGGTGAGTGTGTTCCGCGAGGACGACGAGGCCGAGGCGATCTGGCGCGACGTTGTCGGCGTGAATCCCAAGCGGATCATTCGCATGGATGAGGCCGACAACTTCTGGGCCTCCGGCCCCACCGGGCCCTGCGGCCCCTGTTCGGAGATCTACTACGACTTCAAGCCCGAACTCGGCGACGACGGCATCGATCTGGAAGACGACAGCCGTTTCATCGAGTTCTACAACCTGGTGTTCATGCAGTACAACCGCGACGCGGAGGGCACCCTCACGCCGCTGGCGGCCCGCAACATCGACACCGGCATGGGCCTCGAGCGCATGGCCCAGATCCTGCAGGCGGTGCCGAACAACTACGAAACCGATCTGATCTTCCCGCTGATCGAAACGGCGGCGGGTTTGGCGGGGGTCGACTACCGCGCCCAGGGCGACAAGGGCAAAACGAGCCTCAAGGTGATCGGCGACCACAGCCGCGCCATCACCCAGCTGATCTGCGACGGGGTGACGGCCAGCAATCTTGGCCGCGGCTACATCCTGCGCCGCCTGCTGCGCCGCGTCGTGCGTCATGGACGGCTCCTCGGCATCGACAAGCCCTTCCTCACGGCGATGGGCGAGGCGTCGATTGCCTTGATGCAGGACGCCTACCCCCAGCTCGTGGAGCGCCGCGAGGTGATCCTGGCGGAGCTGGCGCGCGAGGAGGCCCGCTTCCTGGAAACCCTCGAGCGGGGCGAGAAGCTGCTGGCGGATGTGCTGGCCGCCAAGCCCCGCCAGATCTCCGGCGCCCAGGCCTTCGAGCTCTACGACACCTACGGCTTCCCGCTGGAGCTCACCGAGGAGATCGCCGAGGAGCACGGGCTCACGGTGGATCTGGCGGGCTTTGAGGCGGCGATGGAGGCCCAGCGGCAGCGGGCCAAGGCCGCGGCGGTGAGCATTGACCTCACTCTGCAGGGGGCGATCGATCAGGTGGCGGCCGCCGCCGAGGCCACCGCCTTCAAGGGCTACGAGGCCCTGGAGCATCCCAGCTGCGTGCTGGCCCTGGTGGTGAACGGCGAGCCGGCCGAGCGGGCGGTGGCTGGCGACAGTGTGCAACTGGTGCTCGACGTGACCCCTTTCTATGGCGAGGGCGGCGGCCAGATCGGCGACCGCGGCGTGCTCTCCGGTGAAGGCAGTGCGGGCGAAGGCGTGATCGTGGCGATCGAGGCCGTCAGCCGCAACCGCTCGGTGTTTGTGCACAGCGGCCGGATCGAGCGCGGCAGCCTGGCCGTGGGCGATCTGGTGAATGCCCAGGTGGATCGGGCCTGCCGCCGCCGCGCCCAGGCCAACCACACGGCCACCCACCTGCTCCAGGCGGCCCTCAAGCAGGTGGTGGATCCGGGCATCGGCCAGGC
>Ga0194111_10007600_pt1 | contig 12067 bp, 14 predicted proteins | sample TA2KigC300mmetaG_FD_146194 | JGI IMG/M metagenome (GOLD analysis project Ga0194111, IMG submission 146194) | Freshwater microbial communities from Lake Tanganyika, Tanzania - TA2015033 Kigoma Deep Cast 300m | ecosystem: Environmental > Aquatic > Freshwater > Lake | place: Tanzania: Lake... | reverse complement strand
GAATCATCTTCTGATGAGGGACTTATCAAATCATGGGCATCGATATCATTGAAATCAAAGTTGAGCATTGTGTCATGGGTTGTCAGATCCCCGATCGTTGTCGGGGACAAATTGTTTGCGTTAAAAGTATTAAAGGCATACTTACGATTTGTTCTATCGATCTTATCTATAATTTCTTCCGGAATCTCATCTAAAAATCTGGATGCAATACATGGGTTCATCTGTCCGTAACGCGTCCGCCGCCTTGCATGCGAGATGAAAAGTTCTTTCATTGCCCGTGTAATACCCACATAACAGAGTCTCCGCTCCTCTTCGAGTTCCTCGTCCAGGTCTTTGGATTCTGAATGAGGCAACAGCCCCTCCTCCATGCCCACGATAAAGACAACGGGAAACTCCAGCCCCTTGGCTGTATGCAGGGTCATGAGGGTGACAGCATCAACGTCGTCTTCCAATTCATCGGCATCAGAAACCAATGCCACTTCCTCCAGAAATCCCTGTAATGCGCCTTCAGCATAATTCAGGTCATATTCGTGTGCGGCATTCACCAGTTCTTCAACGTTGGCAATGCGGTCTTTCGATTCCTTTTCACCAGTTTCTCGGAGTAATTCTATATACTTCGTTTCGTCAATCACGCGCCTGACAATGTCTTCAACAGGCGATTTTGGCAATCGTTGCAACCGCGCAACAAGTTCAGAAAATCCTTTTATGGACTGGGCGGTCTTGCCTTTAATATCGGGTATTACATCCGCATTCAGTACAGCATTAAGCAGGCTTGTGCCTTGCGTTGCAGCCCAGTCTTCAAGTTTTTTAACGGTGGTATTGCCTATGCCGCGTGCGGGTGTATTGATTATACGTTCCAGCGCAACCTCGTCATGGGGATTGATACAGAGTCTAAGATATGACAGGACATCCTTTATTTCCTTCCTTTGATAGAATTCCACGCCTCCGATAATTATGTAAGGAATTCCATGATTTCTCAGAGAAATTTCCAGTACACGAGACTGGGCATTGGTACGGTAAAATAGTGCAATATCCGAATATTTCGTACTCTTGCCGGCAAGTCCCTTTATCAATTTTGCGATCTCGTCCGCTTCGCCGTGTTCATCTTCGCAGGAGATAACCTTGATCTTCTCGCCCAAAATGTTTTCCGTCCAGAGATTCTTTTGCTTTCGATATCTGTTCTGCTGAATCACGCTGGAAGCTGCGTGAAGGATATGTTTTGTAGAGCGGTAATTTTGTTCCAACAGCACCACCTTCGCATCGGGGTAGTCCTTTTCAAAATCCATAATATTCCGTATATCCGCCCCGCGCCAGCCATAAATCGACTGATCGGGGTCGCCCGTCACGCAGATGTTTCTATATTTACCTGCCAGAAGTCGTGTAATGGTATACTGGGTATAATTGGTATCCTGATATTCATCAACGAGAATAAACCTGAATTTGTCCTGATACATCTCAAGAACATCAGGATGTTTTTTAAAGAGTTCTACGCTCTTAATCAAGAGGTCATCGAAATCCAGGGCATTATTTGCCTTAAGAAGGGACTCATATTTTGCATAAATTTGGGCAACAGTACGGTTGTAATAACCAGACGCTGCCGAAGCGAGGGCTTCCGGTCCGATAAGTTTATTTTTGGCATTGCTAATAGAGCTGGCAATGGTACGGGGTTTCCAGTGTGCCGTGTCCAGTTCAAGCTCTGCCATAATGGATTTCACACGGTTTAGCTGGTCGATCGTATCGTAGATGCTAAAATCCCGTGAATATCCCAATCTGTCGATGTTGCCTCTCAGAATTCGGGAACACATTTTGTGGAAGGTGGAAACCCAAAGTCCTTTATGTGATGAAAACTGTTTTACGCGACCGACCATTTCATCGGATGCCTTGTTGGTAAAGGTAATGGCCAGGATGTTGTAAGGATTTACACCCTGAGACATCAAATAGCCGATGCGTCGCGTAATCACGCGGGTTTTCCCGCTGCCTGCCCCCGCCACCACTAAAAGAGGCCCCTCGGTATGGGTAATAGCCTCGCGCTGTTTGTCTGTAACGTTTTGTAATAGAGTCGTCATGGGAGTTTTTTAGCAATCAGGCTCGCAACAGCCTTTTTGTTATTCAAAACAAGTTCCCGATAATAAATAATTTTAAGGTCTTTGAATAAGTCCAAAAGTTCATTGGGTTTTAATAGGTAATCCTTGTTTTTAGGGCCTTCAAGCCCCAGTTCACAGTTCTCTAAAGTGTATGTCTCGTAGATAATCATTCCGCCGGGTTTTAGCGCCTCTTTCATTTGGGGAACCATATCGCGCTGAAGATAATAAAAACATGCAATCACATCGTAGGTATCTTTAGGTAATTTATAAGTCTCCAAATCGGCGACAAAGGCATGTATCTTAACATTATTCTCTATTGCCAGCCCCAGGGCTTTTTTGATAGCTGATTCAGAAATATCACAGCCGTCTACACTAAACCCATTTTTTGCCAGGAATATGGCATTGCGCCCCTCTCCCATTGCAATATCCAGCGCCTTTCCCCTGGGAAGGAGATCAATGTGCTCCCTTAAAAACTCAACCGGTTCTTTACCAAAGATATAAGCCTCCGTTTCGTACTTTTTGTCCCAAAATATCTTGTCCTTCTCCCCGGCAAACGATACAGGCAAAACATGACTCAATAGAGTATAAAAAATTATTATATACAAAAAACTACAATAATAAGGAATATATTTTTTATAATTGCGCATGCGATGACGTTATTATTTTTTATAGTGAAGCTTATCAATGTATTAGGAATGGTTTTCGTATCTTAATCGTATAGGATTTATTTATGCGTATTACAGGGTGGCATAAAATCCCCCTTGAAAAAAGGGGGTTAGGGGGTTGTAATTCTCCATTCCATAGAAAAAACACAACCCCCTCTTTCCCCCTAGTTTATTAAGGGGGACTATCTTGATAATTTTTCTTGTGCATGGCCTTTGCTCCAATATCCCTTCTATAGTGAGCGCCATTAAATGATACCTTTTGAATTGCCTCATAGACATTCTTTTGGGCCTCCCGTAAATCTTTTCCTACTGTCGTGACGCCCAAAACACGTCCACCGTTGGTTACAACCTTCCCATCTTTAGTAGAAGTTCCGGCATGAAAAACCTGGACATTATCCAAGCCCTTTAACGCTTCTAGCCCCGAAATTGGCAATCCCTTTTCATAGTTATCGGGATAACCATTAGAGGCCATGACAACACAAATCGAGGCGCAATCATGCCACTCAACCTCCACATCCTCTAAATTATCTTTTGCCGCTGCCAGAAGGAGGGGGACCAAATCACTTTTCATTCTCATAAGAATGACCTGTGTTTCCGGGTCTCCAAATCTGGCATTAAACTCAAGCACCTTCGGGCCGGCGCTGGTAATCATCAATCCGGCATAAATGACCCCTCTATAAGGCCGATTTTCCTTTTTCATGGCGTGGACAATGGGTACGAGGATATTTTCCTCTATCGAAAATTGCATATCATCTGTAATTAACGGCACCGGGGAGTATGCCCCCATACCACCCGTATTGGGACCCTTGTCACCGTCGTAAACTGCTTTGTGGTCTTGTGCAGATGCGAGAGGAACGATCGTCTGCCCATCCGTAATCGCGAGAATCGAGACTTCTTCTCCCGAAAGAAATTCCTCAATAACGATCTTGTTTCCCGCATAGCCAAAGACTTTTTCTTTCATAATATCATCTATGTGTTTGTCGGCCTCTTCCGGTGATTTACACACGAATACACCTTTACCCTTTGCCAATCCATCGGCCTTTATAACCTGAGGGAAACCACACGTAGAAATATGTTTCTTTGCCTGTTTCAAATCATCAAAAGTCTTAAAGTCGGCCGTGGGAATGCCGTGTTTTCTCATGAGTGTCTTTGCAAACACCTTGCTTCCTTCGATGATCGCTGCCCGTTTGTTAGGGCCGAATATATGCAGATGCCCATCCTTGAACCTATCGACAATACCGGCCGCCAGCGCATCCTCAGGGCCGACAACGGTTAAATCGATTTTTTGCTTCAGTGCGAAATTATAAAGACCCTCTACATTTTCCGCTTCGATATCTTTACATTCAGCAATTTCTGCAATTCCCGGATTTCCCGGCGCACAGAATATTTTCTTTACCATGGGCGATTGCGCAATCTTCCATGCAAGTGCGTGTTCCCTCCCCCCGCTTCCTACAATCAATATTTTCATTTAAATTTCCACCTTAATTGTTCAAGACATCCCGTTTAAGTCCCCCTTAGCAAAGGGGGAGTCAGGGGGTTGTGTTTTTTCTGGGTTATTCCCCATTTCCCCGTTTTCACGAGGACGAGTTTCATGAGGACAAGCTTACAACTCCCTTTGCCACCCATTGTATCGCTAGCATAAATAAAATTAATATTTCTACACAATTTAATTATTGTACCAGAACCACTGGGGGAAAAGGAAAGTTTTTTTGTCCTTGACTGTTAATGAAGGACTGATATACTGATTTAGTAATATTTGTATGCAACCAAATGCAAACAGGTATGTATTCACATAATAACGCGGGGTAGAGCAGTCTGGTAGCTCGTCGGGCTCATAACCCGGAGGCCGTGGGTTCAAATCCCACCCCCGCTACCAATACTTTCAAGGGTTTTGAGTTTCCCTCAAAACCTTTTTTATTACAGTATTCCAACGCATACATCTTGCTTGTCCAATATAAACTGACACTTTCATGCGCCTAGAATGCACAGATTGTGTTAGTACCGCACTCACTACGACATTGCCCTTGCCGAAAATAATATTGAAATACATTTTCGAATATCTTATACTCCGAGTAAAAGCATGAATCCCGAAAATGAATTACAACCCCTTATAGAAATTCTCTGCAATCTCAAAAAAGAAGGTAAGCTTCTTGTTGCGATTCTCTATGGTTCATATGCCAGAGGTACCCCACACAAAAGGTCAGATATAGACTTGGCAATATTTATCAAGTCAAAGAATAACGAAGAAGCGATTGAAATAATTGACAAAATTCTCATGTCTACAGAAAGAGACGTTTCCATATTAAGACTCGACGACGAGGATGAATCGCCATTCGTTATCCAGGAAGCGCTTAAAGGAATACATTTAATAGAACCAAACAATGACATTATTTACTCAATTGCCAATAGAGTCCTTCACGAAACTGAGGAAATAAGATTCAGGAGAACATTCCGTGTCTGATATCAAGGTAAAACGGCTTTTTGCCTTTTTGGATGAAGTGTTGGACTATTTTCCCGTGCGATCTGAAGGAATAGATAAAGACTCCTACTTTGCTAACAATCGCAGTATTTCATGAGAATTTTTTATATTTGTTATGAAAACCTGAGTCTCCAAAGGGCGTCCACAACTCACATAAAAGAGGTTACCGAACATTTGAGAAAAACCGGAAATGATGTCATTTTATTCGCCCCAAACATTGGCAAATATAAAACCGAAACTACCGTTCACACCGTCTACATCCCAACACTTAAAGTCAGATTTATCAAAGAATATATGTATTACGTGTGCCTTTTCTTTTATTTATTCGCATATCAAATAAGACTAAAAGCCGATATCTTTTATGTACGTGAGATGGGACTATCGATTGCCCCTGCCTTGATTGGTTTAATTTTTCAGATACCCCACATATTGGAGATAAACGGCATCCCGTCGGTTGATTTACAAAGCACAGGCGTCCATAACATCAAGCCAAAAATATTTGGATTTTTCCAGTACATAAATTTTATATTAGCAACCAGGGTAATTTCTGTCAGTGAGAATATAAAAAAAGAATTATTGCGCATTCATAGGAACACCAGGAAAATTTTTGTAATAGAGAACGGCGTTAACGTAGACCTTTTCTATCCTAAGGATAAAAAAGAAATACGCAACTTGCTGAAATTGGATTACGATTGTTATTATTTGATATTTGTTGGCAGTTTTTACCCTCACCATGGTGTATATCATATCATTCAGATAGTAAACCGTATCGTACAAAGATTACCAAATGTAAAACTCCTTATGATCGGGAAAGGATACTTGTTGGAAGACGCTATTAAGCTGACAAAAAAATTGGGATTAACATCACATGTTAATTTTATTGGCGAAGTTGAATATGAAAAGATACCACACTATATCAATGCAGCCGATGCAGGAATATATATTATCACAGGTACTGGTAAAATATATGGGAAATCAGGCTTAAAATTATACGAATATATGGCCTGCGGGAAACCCGTGATTACCGGTGAATCGTGCTGGGATTTTGCCCGGGACAATGGCATAGGCATAGGCGTATCGGAAAAAGATTATGAACAATCGGCAGACACCATTGTTAATTTGTTAAAGGATAACAAACTTATGAACACGATGGGCGAAAACGGCAGAAAACTTGTAATAAACTCCTTTGCGTGGGATATTACGGCAAAAAAGATATTGGACGTATGCAGAACGATATGGTAGTTTACAATATCAAAATACTTTGTCAATAAATAAGGTAATATAAATTGGGGAATAAGTATGAAGCTGTTTACCATTACGGAAAGAAAGCATCTGCTGGAAGAAGAGATCCATCGGATTGTAGAGATTATAAAAAAAGATTATGCGCCCGATAGAATAATTCTCTTCGGTTCGCTGGCAGAAGGAAAAGTACACGAATGGAGCGACATTGATATCCTTATAGTAAAGAGAACATCGAAGCGGCACATAGAAAGATGTCTGGAGGTATGCAAATTAATTAAACCAAAAATCGGAATAGATTTATTTATTTATACACCAGAAGAGTATGAGACATTTATCAACGAACGGTTCTCGTTTCTAGCTAATATCCTTAAAATGGGAAAGATACTCTATGAAAAGAGAGTCTAGTGAATGGATAAAAATTGCCGAGGAAGACATTCGATCGGCAGAATGTCCTTTTACATTCTCTCTCTATAGGATGGTATGCTATCATGCGCAACAAGCTGTCGAGAAGATTCTCAAGGCGACTTTGACGGAGCATGAAGCTGAAGTCTCTCGTATCCATAATATTCTGGATTTATGTAACGCCATAGAAAAAATAGGGCATAAAGCCCCCCTTGTTGCCGAGGAGGCAATTTTTCTCAACAGCATTTACAGGGCAAGGTATCCTTCCGACTTAGGGTTGCTGCCGTCTGGTGAACCGACAAGGGAGGATGCCGATAATGCCCTGTCTATTGCAAGGAATGTAAAGAACTGGCTTAAGAATATTGAAAGAGAACATCGTTGATACAAGAGGCACAAGCAAATATCGCAAATATGAAAAGGCAAATTAACCGAATATCGAAGGAAGTAACGCTGATTAAGAAAATGTTAATATATGAAGGTGTTATTAATAAAAAAAACCGGGACTGCATGGAAGAACCTTCTGAACGCCTCAAAACAGATTTCAAAAAAGTGGAAAGGCCCATCCGCTGTTGAAGAGATAAGAGGACAGAGGGAAAAAACGCAATGACAATACTTACGCTTGATAGTTCAGTAATAATAGCCGCCTTGAGAGAGCCGGAAGAGAAACACGGAGTATGTATAAGACTTCTGGAGATGGTTAAAGATGCAGAATATTTTGCAGTTGAGCCGTATACAGTACTTGTAGAAGTAGTTGCTGCCATCAAGAGGCGAACAGGTTCCGAGCAGCTTGCTGAAAAAGTCAGGACACCGGTAATTACAACCGATGGAGACGTGTTGCCATGCTGTTTTGACATCATTGGTGAACACGTACTGGGCAACATTGTCAGCCAGAGATTTCTGGATATCTGGAATTCAGGCAAATATGTTGATTTCAGGCATAATCAGGCACTGCATAGAAAACTTTCCATGTGTATCAATTGCCTTCCATCGAACTACAAAACAACAAACAAAATACTTTTCTAATTTGATTTACTGATACAACGCAGGCATGAAGGTGCTGTAAATCTGATGCGGAAAATCCTTTAACCCAGCTTAGTAGCAGGGGCAGGAAAATAACTATTTCAATGCTAAAGGAAATTTACTTACCACGCTTCCCCAATAAAAAGTCTTATTATTTATTTTTGTTGCTGCTAATCTGTTTTGCTGTGGTACTTCGTGTTGTCTGCTTTAATGGGTTTTTTGGTTCAGATGATGTCGAATATAACAAAACCGCCTTTAAGCTTGCAAATGGTGATTTTTCACTTGATTCACACCATTCAAAGAGACTGGGATTAATCTTACCAACGGCGCTCGCATTTAAGGTATTCGGTTTTAGCGAAGTCAGTGCTGTTTTATTTTTACTCATTTGCTCTGCCGCAAACATCGTTATTGCATTTGCTGCCGGTAAAATCTTTTTTTGCGAAAATGTGGGATTGCTTGCTTCATTACTGATGCTGTTTCTTCCGATAGATGCGATATACGCTACGTTGTTAACGCCGGATTTGCCTCTTGTTACTTTCGTTTCTGCCAGTGGGATATTATTTATTTATACGGAGACATATGCCCAACGACACAGATATTCCCTTTCTTTTCTAACAGGTTTGTGTATTGGATGGGCTTACTTATTAAAGGAAACGGCTATACTAATCTTGTTTTTGTTATGCATTTGGATTTTGGCTCTTACTATAAGCAACAGAAAATTTAAAATCTCCTGGCTGTTTATTGGTTTAGGTTTCGTGCTCATATTATTATCTGAATTTGGTTTTTATTATTATAAGACTGGAAATTTGTTTGAAAGAATACTCAATGTCAGTGATGCGACTCAGAATATATCCCGGTGGTTAGAACTCACTTATAATGGCGCTTTATATAAAAGGTTAACTTCTGCAATACCATATCTTCTCTTAAGGGGAAATTATATATTTGGGTTTTACTTTTACCTTGTATTAGGAGGAATGATATATGCGCTTCTTAACAAATCTAAAGAACCAAAACATTTTATTTTTTGGTTTATTTCTTTATATGTGATATTGAATTTCAGCAGCACCAATATAAAGTCATATATCCCATTGCTCGCCAGTCATCGTCATTTCTATCCTCTGATTTTTCCGGGAATTATAATTATCTCTTTTTATTTGTACGATGCATATAAGGGCTTTATCAACAAAGACTTTGACAAGGTAAAAAATTTTTGCATTTCACTAATAATAATCGATTTTATTTTGATTTGCCTGAATTTATTCGAACATACCGTTACAGACATCCTCTTTGGTTCACTACTTTCAATATCAATTTTATACTGTATTTACGTTCTCACCAATCGGAAGAAGGAAATTGATAAAACACGTTTTGCAATTCCGGTATTATTAGGAGCCATTTTTCTTTATTCCCTGTATGTAGTTCATGTTGAAAATAACAGTATTCAAAAGCTAACCCGGAATGAAAGGGAAACTGTCTCTGTTCTTGGTACGCATTTAAGAAAAAAAATCTACACCGATTGCATGACAGAAGGCACACTGGAATACCTTTATGCATATCATTACGACAAACTAATCGTAGACTTTACGGGTGCGGATATGCAAGAAATATCGGGCTGTTATGTTATTGTTAATCTGGAAAATGTGATGCAGCTTAATGAATTTTATGGAACGGAAATTCCTGATTTTGTAAAAAACCCGCCGGATACCTGGAAAATAATAAAAAAATTCACTACTCCCAAAGGCGGCTCTTATATTATCATGCAGGCAAGTTAATTTATAAGATGCAGTGTCGTCTCAACCAAATCCCCCTTAGCAAAGGGGGTGAGGGGGGTTGTGGAAAACTTGCATAAAAAATTTAGTTTGATAGATTTTTTGAAACAAGTGTCAAAATTCATGACAGACGTTCACAATAAGAAAACAAGAAGTTATAATATGTCCATGATCAGGAGCAAGGACACACCTGTCCGACCTGCAGGCGGGAAACCGGAAATCATCGTCAGGAAATTCCTTTTTGAAAATGGATTTTGTTTTAAGGAAAAATGGTTGACAAGAACTTGAAGTCACAGACTGTGATTTTAAGTGGAGGATAATAATGACAGATATTATTCCATTGGAGGCAATTGAACGGCGCATTCTTTTGATTCGGGGGCATAAAGTGATGATAGATGCTGATTTGGCAGATATTTATGGGGTAACTACAAAGCGGCTTAATGAACAGGTAAAACGAAACCGGGATCGTTTTCCGGAAGATTTTATGTTGCAACTGACCGAAAAAGAAAAGTAGCATGGTTTTTTTAGTTTTGAGGAAATGGGGTTGATATAAACTGGTTGAACATGTAATATAAATATATTACGATTGTAACATAAAAATATTACAGTTATGGACATTGCAAAGATATTCAAATCAAGGACGCGGAAAGAGTTGTTCAGACTCTACTTTACCAACCCTGACAATGAATATTACTTAAGGGAATTGGAGCGTAACCTTAATATTCCTGTCAGCATGATCCGCAAGGAACTAACCCATCTGGAAGATACCGGAATTTTTGTATCATCTAAAAAAGGCAATTTGGTTTACTATTCCCTTAATAAGTCATATCCTTTATTTGAGGAATTAAAAAGTATTGTATTTAAGACTATAGGCATTCAGGGATTGCTTAAAGAGACTTTAGGCAAGATTAAAGGCATTGAGGGTGCGTTTATTTACGGTTCTTTTGCAAAAAAGGAAGAGGTTTCCAAGAGTGACATTGATTTGTTTATTATGGGCAAGGTTGACGACTCTCGTCTATTAAGAGAGATGAGAAGACTTGAAGAAGTTTTAAAAAGAGAGATAAATTACAGCATATTTACAACAGATGAGTTCAATAAGAAGGTGAAAGAAAAGGATTCGTTTATAACCGACCTTCTTGAAAACCCAAAGATATTTATTGTGGGCAGCGAAGATGACCTATAAGAAATTTATAGAAGACTATTTGGGGAAGGGACTGATAAAAGAGCAGCGGTCTGACGTAAAGTCGGCAGAAAAATTAATTCTACGCGCTCAAAAAGACTTGCAGACGGCAAAAGCCAATTTAACGATTGATGAAGGGATAGCCTATGCGGTAGCGTATCTTGCAATGCTCCGTTCGGCACGGGCATTTATGCTCTTAAAAGGATTTCGCCCCTCTGATGGATACCAGCACAAAACAGTCGTAGATTTCATGTTCCAATTTTTAGGCAAGGAGTTTAAGGAAATAGTTGAACTATTTGACAGGATGAGGAGGAAGCGGAATATCTTCACCTATGAGATTGACATCTCCATTTCCAGGACAGAGGCGGATAATGCATTTGACACAGCAGTTAAGTTTGTAAACCTGATTAAAGAAATTATCAGGAAAGAAAACCCTCAGGCAGATTTTGGGTTTTGAGGATAAAGGCTTATTGTGATAAACTTGAGGTCGCAAATTGCGACCACCTCAACGCAAGCGTATTGGATTTATTCAGGAATAAGAGACTGGAAATAAAAAAGCCTGATTATTGGTGGAAAATTCATGACAGACGTTCACAATAAGAAAACCAGAAGTTATAACATGTCCATGATCAGGAGCAGGGACACAAAACCGGAAATTATCGCCAGAAAATTCCTCTTTGGGAATGGTTTTGGATATAAACTTTATGATAAAACATTACTTGGTAAGCCAGACCATAAAAGTTGGTATATAAGTAAGGATGTTTGAGGAATTTTAATTTTTGAGTCTTCTCTAAAAAATTGCAGTATAAAGAATTTGTTTAAAATTTGAATCCTGTTTTCCGTAGCTGTGGTATCCGCATTCACAAAGTTGGTAATGAAGCTGGTCATGAGGGAATTAAGGATGAAGATATCATTCCCCTTCTGTATCAGTCATGTTTCACAATGCGTTTCCTGCGGTATACAGAATTCAATACCAGGGTCAAACGAATGGGTAAAGTAGTTCGAATTACTCACGTGGGATTACAGATATGGCAACTTAACGTCAAGAAAGAAAATGTATTGAAATGGTTTATGTAAGTATCATTTTCATTCTTATTAACTAGTATATCGTTCTGTAAATAATATTGCATACAGTAGGTTTATTTGTTATCCTTTCTAAAACCATACAACCAAATTGGAGGGGATAGCAAATGCCCAAACGTAAAGCATTAAATCTTAGTACTGAC
>Ga0194111_10007583_pt1 | contig 12080 bp, 9 predicted proteins | sample TA2KigC300mmetaG_FD_146194 | JGI IMG/M metagenome (GOLD analysis project Ga0194111, IMG submission 146194) | Freshwater microbial communities from Lake Tanganyika, Tanzania - TA2015033 Kigoma Deep Cast 300m | ecosystem: Environmental > Aquatic > Freshwater > Lake | place: Tanzania: Lake... | reverse complement strand
CTTATTAGATGCCTTATCATAAAGTTGTATGTTAAAGTCAAAAATTTTTGTTGTATAACCTTTACTGCTTAGATAAGTACTTAGACATGCTATGCCCACAGGCGGTAGTTTTACATCACCTATGGGACAGTTCACGAATGCTATCTTACGAGTTTTCATTTTATTGACCTGTAAGCTTATAGTGGATTATGGCCCCTACTGCTTTTAGGCCATCCGACCACCTAATTTTTTTACCTTCACTAATCTTTCTAGGATGATAGTTTATTGGCACTTCTAAAATGTTATATCCCCGTTTTAGCAGCTTAACTGTTATTTCAGGACAAAACTCAAAGCCGACACAGTTTAGAGGGATATTTTTTATAACATTAGCATCGAAGACTTTGTAGCATGTCGCCTCATCAGTAAGCTTAGAATGATATAGCAGATTAATAAGCAGTGTGAGAAACTTTCCACCCAGGTAATACGTAAAGTAAGAAAATTTGTGTTTATTTAGGTTTCGTGAACCATAAACCACACTCGATTCTTTTTTTATAATAGGCGTTACTAGTCCGGGATAATCTTTAGGGTCGTATTCTAAATCTGCATCCTGTATCAAAATTATGTCCCCTGTAGCTTTGGAAAGACCAGACCTTATTGCAGAACCTTTCCCTTCATTGTTGCGATGACATATTATTTTTACCCTCTTATCCTTGACAGTTTTCAAAAATGATTCAGTCCCGTCTGTACTTCCGTCATCAATTATTATGACTTCTTTTTTAACATTTTTGAGTTTTACAGCTAATACTTTTTCTAACAACTGCTCGACTGTTCCCTCTTCATTGTACACGGGTATTATTATTGACAGCGTTTTCATGTTTTAATCCTAATCTTATCTATTCGCAATGGCAGGTTTTTTTCTTTTTCCGCATGCCGGCATATGTTGTTATAATAGTCATGGTCGAATGCGTGTTTGCAAAAAGGTTTCCAATCCTTTATGAAACCAAACTGGCTCATGCGCCTATGTATGGTTTTAAGAGGCTCTTCTAGTATGTTCCCGTAAGAAACTTGAACTAAGGGACAGGTTAAAACATCACCATATGCTGTGATGTACACGCGTTCTGTACCGCCAGGGCAGCCTTGCCGAAAGTTAAAATTCCATGATGTGTCATTTCGGATATGCCCTTGGCTTAAGAGTTTGTTCAGCTCAGGCAGCAGCTCGTAACGGATTTTGTTTTTATCCTTTCCTTTCCAGTTCCCTACAGAAGATGCTATGTTTAGGTTTAAGAAGTAACCTTTTTTTCTGCATAGCCTTGCAAGATTTTCTGCTTCTTCGATGTTGTCGTTGAAAAGAACCATGTTAAGGCATACGTTCAAGCCAATTTTTTTGGCATACTCCGCTGTGACCATAGATTTTTTCCAACAACCCGCGATGCCTCTTAACTTGTCATGCTTTTGAGGATTGGTGCTCTCTATGCTCAACTGCAAAGTGTCTAAGCCAGCATTTTTCAGTTTTCCAACAGTCTCGTTAGTACAGGATAAGCTGTTAGTTACAAGTGAAACGAGCATCTTTTTCGGATTAATGCCTAGTATTATACTGCATAATTCGTCAACCTCCATTAGTAAAGGTTCACCTCCAGTAAGGTTCATATGAACCGCCCCTAAAGCCTGTGCTTCACAGATTAATTTCTTTATTTCTTCAGAAGTTAAATATTTCCTAGTTTTATCCCTTAAATGTGCTGCAGAGCAAAATTCGCATTTGAAATGACAGTCATAATTTACCGCAATATCTATTGTCCTTAAAACGTTTTTTTGCAAGACTGCATTATTAAAGATTCCCTTTGTTATCCTAAAGCAGACTAACGGTTTCTTTTTTAAAAACTTAAAATGCTCTAAAGCATTAATAATTCTTAACATACGAAGCATAGTTTAAGACTCCCTTTTTATGTTTTTTTGATTACCTATCATTAGGATAAGTTTGTAGTATCCTGTTGAATTTTTGGATATACAACTGTGATATAACCGCGTATACTAAAGATGACATGATGCCTGCAAAAGCAACACCGTTCACACCGTAAGGCACAACCAAAAGTATGCTTAACAGCACAGATACCAAACAACTTATTGCTGTAAAATAAAAGTTTATTTGTTCCTTTTTTATCGCATTCAAGAACGTGCTGTTATTCCGGTTCACAAATGCGAAAGGCATACCTAAAGACATTATTTGTAATACGAATACAGATTCGCTAAACTTCGCCCCATAAATAGTGAGTATTAATGGTTTAGACAACAAGATAAAAGCAAAGGACGTTATTACAGCAAGAATAAAAGAGTACCTGTTGTGAATGTTATGCAATTTTTTAAGCCTATTTTTTTCAGTAAAAGAAGAGTAGTAAGGGTAAACCGCAGTTTGAAAACTAGAATACATAAAAAAAACGCCGACCATGATTTTTGCAGGAGCGCTGTAAACACCTACGTAATAAAACCCTATAAAAAATGGGATGATCAATAGGTTCAGCTGGTATAACATTAACACTAAGCCCTGCTGCAATGAGAAGTAAACTCCTTGTTTCAACCACCTTGCCCACAAAAAGAGTTTTATCTTGTAAGCCTTAAACTTCCAGAAATATTTGAAAAAAATGCTAAAACCGTAAAAGCCTTCTGCAAGATATCCTATCAGGTATGCGTACAAAACCCACAAGAGACCTTTCCCGAAGAAAATAAACAGTAAACTTAGGCTGACTGTGGCACAATCTTTTATTATGTCACTAATTGCATAGAACTTAAATTTTTGATGGGATGTAAATAGTATGCTTGGAAAATTAGCAAAACTGCCCAGCACAAAGACGAATCCGCAAATATAGACTAAATGTTTCACCTCCTGAGCCATAGGGTAAAACTTGGCTGCTAAGTTAAGGATTAAAAAAGCAAACCCTACAAAAAGAACTTTAAGGAAGAATAGGTTCCATGCATACTCCCCGCTTCTCTTCTTATCTTTGATTATCTCCCTAATAGCCACCGAGTCACCTATGCCTATAAACAAAAAAATAAGGGTTACAAATGCGAAAACAAAACCATAAATGCCTAACCCTTCAACACCAAGCTTTCTGCTGATAGCTATTGCTACAAAAGCAAATAAGACTCTGTTTAGCATCCTTGAAACGGTAAGGTAAGCAGTGTTTTTTAAGATTGGATTAATCATACGTAAATTCCATCCAGCGCAGGTTAAAAAAGTTTTGTAGGCTGGATGTGTAAAGTTAAGTAATGGTTTTTGACCATTAATCTTAACGGGGTTGAAGTCTTGTTTTTGGGTTTATTGTTTGATGATTAGTTTTATGCTTTCTATCTTATGTTCTATGGTTCTTGGTCTCATGAAGTTGTAGAAGTATGCGAAGCTTTCGCACCATAGCCGGGCTGTTTCTAGGTTTTTGAATCCTCTGAACTTTTTGTACCACAGGTTTATTTTGCTGTTCAGGCTTTCTATTCGGTTGTTGCTTAAGTAGTATACTTTTCTTTGGTGCGTCACTGCTTTGGTTTCGAAGTGTCTCACGGCGGGTTTAGTTTTTCTGCCGAACACGTGTTGGCATGCTCTTTTGTAAGCGGGCAGACCATCGGATACTATGATATCTGGCGGTTTGTTGGCTCTTTTGAGGGCTTTGCCTAAAACTTTCTTAGCATTAACAATGTCTCTGTTGTGAGACACGTGCACCGCTATGACATTGTTCTTGTCGTCGCTGACAACCCATAAGTAGCTGAACTTGACATTGCCGTTCTTATCTTTTTTGTTTCTGGCTCTGACAAACTTCTCATCAACATGCCAAACGTTAGAAAAATCAAGCTTTTTCACAAGCCGGCTCACCTGGCAAGCGAACTTTTTAGCCCAAGCATACGCAGTCTGACGAGAAAAAACGATCCGCATCGTCTCTTTAGCCAAAAAAACAGCATACCTCGTGCTAACAAAATGCGTATACAAGATAGTATTCCTAATCACATACTCAGGAAAACGACACCTACAGAAAAAACTGAAACTCCTTTCACTAAACTGCCCACCACAATCTTTACACAGCCACTTCCAATAAGTTTTATAAAAACCATATCTTATAACATTCTTGGAATGGCACTCAAAACATCCCATGGGGCGCACCTCCTTTACCCAAAGGGCGTGCCCCCTAATTTCCACTCCCACGTCTACCCTAAATAAAGAACTCCACCATTAATTAACTTTACAGAACCTGTAGGCTAAGTCAGAGCGTTAGATGCGTTTAAACTGTCTCCATGCATCGTTTCTAGCCTAAGCTTAGTGAAACCGAAGCTTACACAGCGAAGGTCTTTTGAAGGGGGCTGGATGTCGTAGAGCAAGTCGCATCCCTCTAATGCGTGGAATAGCAAAACACTTTTCCCAGGGGGGAGGATAATTTCATCATTGTAATGTTTTGGCTGAGAAATAATATCCTTATCGGCTGTCTTTTTATGCGCTGGTGCCACCTTAAAGCTGCCAAGGGCTTGGTTGTTCAGATACAGCACCAAGGTTTTGTCTATAGCGCTCTCAACCATAAACTCAAGGTTAACTTTTATAGGGCCTTCCTGCTTGTTAATCAGTTCTATCGTAGCATCCTGTGACATAGTAGTGAGATTGGCCGTGAAATGTGATAAGTAATACCAGTTCTTATTATTTTTACAGCAAGAGTTTATATTCGGGCTTATTTCTAAGTTTGAAGGGATGTTGAACCATTTATACAATTCACGCGGGTCAGGGTCTTTTACCAAAAATAATGAAGCTAAAAAATTATTAGGCCATAAAGGTTTACAGTCTTCTTTTTCCATGCGGAAGTCTTGATAGCTTGTTTGCGCATAAGACATAATTTCAGAATTGAAGGCTATCCTTAAACCTGCTAAAATAAGGACTATAAAAGTTATTGCTAAAAAATAGCTTTTCTTAGCCTTTATGAATCGCAGAACATGCTGTTTCCATATAAAAAAAAGAAGAATACTTATTACGAGTAAATTTGAGAATGGGAAAAAGCGTTTCCCGAATACGTATTCTAATAAGTGGCTAGTTGGCCCAAATTTTACAAAATAAGGCAAAAAATAGCCTAATAAAGGGTTTAGGTAAACCTGGTATTGGCATATGAAAGCATGTTTTAATATTGCCATCTTAAGTGTATAACGATTACCCCCCAATGGGAACTGGAGTGTCACAAAGGATATAATAACAGCAACAATTATTAGCGTATAAACTAGTTTTTTATTCATTTTTTCAAACAAGCAAGCCAAAGGCAGCATAAGAAATGGTGTCATGACAGAAAAGTGCCTTACAACAATCGTCCCCGAAAACCACCATATCGCCCTGTTCGCAAGAATAAAAAGGTAAATGCCAAAAAGCGATGCGATGAAAATCTTCTCAGCATTATGTTTTTTAGGCATGTAAAACAGCCCTAATAAACTAAGTGCTATTAAAGGATAATAAACGAAGAGCCCTTTAAACGGGAAGAACAACATTTGTACCCCATTATGCACTATCATTTTGATTTTTGTTAAGAAAGGTAATTTTTGCCACAAGACATCAAATAAGGCATATGGATACTTTACCAATAATTGCTTCTGTTCGATACCTTCCCTCTGAAGAGGTGTTGAACCCATATGAAAGTATCCTATTTCTAAAGGGTTTCCAAACAATAACAGGTTATATGCAAAAAGTGCCATAACAGGTATCGTAAGTCCTATCACGAAAAATGATGCATGCCTCCAATTTTTGAAAGATAAAATAATATACACAAAAAGTCCAGCTATAGCAAAAATGTAGGGGTATGCGCTTGTAAACGCCAACCCTGCTAATACGCCACTGACTAAGAATGCAGTATACTTTTCTTGATTGGCCAGTTTAGCATTAAATATTATGTAGAATGAGGCGAATAATAAAAGATTGCCCAGGTTGTAACCTTGAAAGTCTGTCGCGTTATAAAACGCTGTAGTCCCAAGGCCGTACCCTACTGTCATCCAAGTTCTTAATCCTTCTTTTTTCGTGAAATGACCTAAAAACCTGTATAAAAGGATGCATGTCAAAGCAGAGGATAATGCTGAGTTGATAGCAATCACTAAGTATATCACGCCGTATTTCAAATGCCACTTATCCGGGTATCCAAAGAAAAGTTTAAACAAAAAAATTTCAGGAACAGCCAAGAACGACTCTAAAGGCGGTTTAGTCGAATAATAATGGCCCTTGTAGGAAGCAAATTCTTCGGTAGCAAAAGGAGGAACATCCTTCCAGTTGTCAATTTGCAGGCTATGATCATACACTATTGCCATGCCAAGCGCCATTTTTGACCTTGAAGTCCAAGAACTGAATTGTAAAAATGCGAGGTAAATAATCAGGAAAGTTAAAAACAGTTTGATCTCTTTTTTATTTAAAAATCTCATGAATTCTTAAAAGAAGCACAATAACTTTATAAATATTGTTTTATTCTGTTGAAATATGAACTTAAGATTTTACCTAAAAGAACTGAAAGTTTATATTTTATACAAACTTAAAAGACCTATCCCCTGTGCTGTCGAGATAAGAGTGACATGGAGATGCAACCTGAAGTGCTATTTCTGCAAGCTTTGGAGAGTTAAACCAGAGCTTATAAAAAAAGAAATGTCTGCTACGCAGATATTCAGTCTAATTGATGACTTGCATAGAGTAGGTGTGCCTTTCGTAACGATAACCGGAGGAGAAGCTCTTTTAAGGCCGGACATAGAAGAAATAGGGCTTTATCTAAAAAAGAAGGGTTTTGTTTCAACTCTAAGCACGAATGGCACTTTGGTAACTCCTGAGCGTGCTGAAAATCTGGCAAAATCATATGATTTGATACGCATTTCTATTGACGGGTTTGGGGAAGCACATAGTAAGATACGGGGGATTAATAAATCCTATGAAATGGCAACAAGGGGCTTAAATTACCTTCTTAACGCCAAGGGCAGGACTGCAAAAATAGGGATACATTTTGTCATTACCAAACACAATTACCAAGAGCTTAACAAATTGATTAACCTGTTCAAGGATAAGGTTGACACTTTTAGCGTTATGCCTGTTTTTTCAGATGAGGGCATAGAAATAGACCCGGAAACGAAAAGAGTTTGGGAAAAAGCCCATCAAAGCCTTAAGAGTTATGGTATAAGCGACCAGATTGATGAATACCTTGAAAATCCTTCTTACGAAACCGGAAAGAAATACTGCGAAGCAAACAGGTTGTATTTCGCATTCAACCCTGATGGGAAGGTAACTGCATGCTCATTTAAACAGTACATATCTGGAGATCTTGAAAAAGAATCATTTTACAGCATATGGAAGAAAGGCGTATCCAAAGATGTCGGAGAAAAGATAAAAAACTGCTCTGGATGTTACGTGCGGTGCACAACTGAGATGTCTATGGTATTCAGGAAAACTCCTTGGGAACTTTTGAAAGATTCAATAAAAATCCTTAAGACGTACAAAATTTAAAATGGAAATATCAGTGATAATACCTACTTACAACCGTAAGGATTTGCTAGAAAGATGTTTAAGATCGATTGGCAAATCCTGCTTTGAAGATTATGAAGTTATAATAGTAGACGATTGCTCTAAAGACGAGACTTCAGAGTTGGTAAAAAAATACACCTATAAGTATATACGATTAGAAAAAAATATGGGGGCAGGGCATGCTAGGAATCGTGGGGCAAAAGAGGCCAAAGGGAACATCCTTGTTTTTATCGATTCAGATGTCATAATAAAAAAAGATACGCTCCTCAATATAACCCAAAATTTCAGAGAATATCCAGAAGCAAATATCGTGTGCGGCTACAAGCTCCCTGAAGACCTGCATGATGGCTTCAGCAACAGTCTTGTCATGCTCAGGAAAACCTATGATGCATTCAGGTGGCAAAAAACAAAGAAAGAGGTTGCAACAAACTCCTTCATCGAATCTGCGCTCTTTGCTATAAAAAAACCGGTATTTGAGGAGTTCGGCGGGTTTACAGAACATTTCTCACTTTCAGGAGGGGAAGACCACGAGTTCGGCCACAGAATCGGCAGTAAGTCTAAGATACTTTTCTTTAAGAATCTTGGTGTATACCATCATTTCGAGAGTGTACCGTCTTATTTTAAGAAGCTGCCAAGAAGGTCTTATTATTGGGGTACATTATTCTATCAGAGGAAAAAATTCGAGGAGCGAGGGATAGCGACTCGTTCCGAAGCGATAAACTCTTTGCTTGCTCTTGGTTCTTTATCAGCCGGCATAGGGCTGTTGGGCTCCGGATTTTTGGGCTATGTGGCATTAGTCATGCTCATGATTTTGTTTGTCCGAAGAGCAGGGTTTTATCTTTCTGTGCATAAAAGAAGAGGTTTCTTCTATACACTCGTAAGCATACCATTTGATTACGCATGCTATTTAGTCAATGCCTTGTCAGGCATGACCGCTTTGTCTAACATGACCATGCAAAGTGTGAAAAATGCCGTGGTAGAAGGTTACTACTTGATTAATGCTTTCGCTAGCAGAACCCCCCCGAATATAGGGCTGTTTGTAACATCAAAGTGCAATCTTTTATGCAAACATTGCTTCTACTGGAAACAGATAACCGCCGCTAAGAAGAAAAAAGAACTAACCCTTGATGAAATCAAAAAAGTATCAAAAAACCTAGATACGCTGTACTACCTCACTATTACCGGCGGCGAACCTTCGCTAAGAGAGGACCTGCCTGAAATCTGCGAAACGTTCTACAAGAACAACAATCTTAGGATGATTTCTTTGCACACGAATGGTATGCTACCGGCAAGGGTAAGAGACCAGACAGAACGCATTCTTCAAATGTGTAAAGATGTAAAAATGAACGTAGGGGTAGGTATTGATGGTTTAGAAAAAGTGCATAATTTCCTAAGGGGTAACAAAAAGAGCTTTAAAAATGCTCTCAAAACGATAGAGCTCTTAAAATCATTGCAGCGCAGGTACAAGAATTTGGATATCCAATGTTGCCCTACATTCTCTTTCTACTCAAAAAAAGGTCTTTTGCGTGCAGCTGATTATTTTCAGAACCGGATAGGTATAGGGTTTGGTCAAACTTTCATTAGAGGAAACCCTTACGACCCGCTAGCTAAAAATGTCTCACTAAAAGACCTTGAAGCTTACTACAAAAAAAGGATACGTGTTAAAGATACGCGAAAAATGTTTAAAACATCTTGCTTTACGATTGTCAGGCAGATAATCGGTCACTTTGTCCCATTAGTTGTTGCGGGAACATTGTCTGAAAAAAAACAGATTATACCCTGCAAGGCAGGAATGAAAACTATAGTGATAATCGAGACCGGGGAAGTTTTTCCATGCGAGATGTTAAACAAAAAGTTAGGTGACTTAAGGAAGGAAGATTATGATATTAAAAAGGTTCTATCAAAAGATGCGTCGCAAATGATAATCCAAGGTATCAAGGATAAGAGATGCTACTGCACACACGAAGGCAACATATACGTAAATCTCGTGTTTGATTACAGGAATTACCTCAAGTACTTATACCAAGCGTTAAAGGTTATGCGGAGTTCAAGATGGGAACAAAGAACGCTATAGGCATTGCAAAGGCTGTAACACTCGCCCATCTTATCGGCAAAGCTACCCCTGTAAACGTGATGTGGAGAATTACCAACAGGTGCAATTCAAAATGCAAGTACTGTCCTGTGAGAGATAGAAACCAAAAAGAGCTCCACACTTTTGAGATTCTAAGGCTGATTGATGAGATGTCTGCTGCAGGGACGCAAAGGATCGGCTTTGTAGGCGGAGAAGCGCTGATAAGAGATGACTTTGAGCAGATTGTGGACTACGCTAGAAAGAAGAATATGTTCATTACACTTGTTTCTAATGGTTACCTAGTGCCAAAGAAGAGGCGTATCATAAAAAAACTAGACTGCGTGGTATTAAGCTTTGACGGAAAAAAGAAGAATCATGAAGCAGCACGCGGGAAAGGCACGCATAAGCAAGTGCTCGAAGCCATGGATACACTACACAAAGAGAATATGACTTTTCTTACAAACACCGTAATCACTAAATATAACATTACAGACCTGAATTACATCATTAGCGTAGCTGAGAAATATCGTGCGAAGTGCACTTTTAACTTGATACAAGGTGCGCCGAATATCATGCCCGGCAGTGCAGAGTACAAGGCAGCAATAAAAAGCCTTATTAAGCAGAAACTCAAAGGGAAACCGATAGTGCTATCTGTAAAGACGCTTAATATCCTTGAAAACTGGGAAGACTATGCACAGTTTGTTTCAACAAAACCTATAAAAGGGTTTGAATGCTGGGCTGGAAGGCTTATATGCAACATCGACACTGATGGCAGAATCGCCCCATGCGACATATTGTCCCATACAAGAAAAGATAACGACAAGCCGGACTGCGTACGCCTCGGCTTTGGCAGGGCATTCGCCGCCATGAAGCAACCTGAATGTAAAGCGTGCACATGTGCCCATATCATAGAATATAATAACCTCTTTTCGCTGCATCTTCCGACAATCGCAAGCTGGGCTGAGGTTGCGCTGAAAAGATGAAATTAAAGAGGCAGTAAAGGAGAACACGATGTTCATACGAAAAGCTTATTATCTCCACAGACTCATGCGGCATCAGTGGTGCGAACCAACAGAAATTAAAAGACTGCAATTTAAAAGACTAGTATCCATTCTAGATTATTCTTATCATAACACCAGATTTTATAAAAATAAAATGCAACAGGCAGGGATAAATCCCAGTTTCATCTGTTCTATTGCGGACCTGCAAAAAATTCCTGTAACCATCAAAGAGGATATCAAACGTGATTTTCCAGAAAGCATCATCCCAAAGCAGTTCAACCATAATTCCTTAATAACCAAGACTACATCTGGTTCTACAGGGGAACCGTTTACAGTATTACTCAACACGAAATACTGGGACTATTCACAGGCGTTTCTTGCAAGAGCATTATTCGCTGGAGGGGTAAAACTAAGGGATAAACTCGCGTTTTTCTGGTATGAGCCTTCATATGAAAAAGGATTTTACCAAACAATTGGGATTTTAAGAAAAAAAGATATTTTATACACAGAACACGAAGAAAACCAATTAGATATATTAAAAAAATTTAACCCTGACATAATCTGTGGCCTGCCCACAGTACTAAGTGTGATTGCTAATCTAGCTGAAAAAAGAAATGTACATATCAAACCAAGAATAGTGTTCACTTTTGGAGAACTCCTTACAGAACCTTTAAGGAAAAAAATAGAAAATGCGTTCAGTGCAGAGGTTTTTGACCAATATGCTTCGACTGAGTTCAACTGGATAGGATTCGAATGTAAAGAGCATTGCGGATTCCATATAAATGCAGAAAATTTCATAGTAGAATCGGTAAAACAGGAAGATGAAAGGAATAAGATATTAATCACCGACCTTAATAACTTTACCATGCCTTTTATAAGATATGAAATAGGGGATACAGGTATTTTAGACGATGAGCGATGCGACTGCGGAAGAAACTTGCCTTTGCTTAAGTCATTAGAGGGAAGGCAAGATGATTTTATAACCCTCCCAAGCGGTAGATTGATTAGTCCAAGAATGATTGGTGGGTCTTTTGAATCCATAAGGGGCATTTCTAAATATAAGATTATTCAAAAGAAAAAGGATTGCATCCAAGTATTGCTTGAAAATAATGAAGCGACAGATTCAGCAAAACACTGGGAAGTCAAAAATATTTTAAAAAATATTCTGAAAGAAAAAGTCCATGTTGACGTTAAAACAGTAGACAAAATAAGAACAAACAGGGGAAAATCTAGGGTTATAGAATCAAAGGTGAGAAATTGAAAAAAATAAGAATGCTCACGTTGTTTAATACAAACAGATGCAACCTTCATTGTATTTACTGCTCAACCAACAGTGGTAAGAGGCTTTCTGGAGAACTGACTCTGCATGAAAAAAAACATCTTGTCCTGGAAGCAAAGAAGATGGGTGCTGAGCTCATAGCATTATGCGGGTCTGGCGAGCCTATGCTTGACAAGGATTTTTATCCGCTTATCGAGTACATCCATAAGTTGGGGATGGTAACTGAAGTTGTGACCAACGGAACGCGCATCAGCC
>Ga0194111_10007574_pt1 | contig 12088 bp, 15 predicted proteins | sample TA2KigC300mmetaG_FD_146194 | JGI IMG/M metagenome (GOLD analysis project Ga0194111, IMG submission 146194) | Freshwater microbial communities from Lake Tanganyika, Tanzania - TA2015033 Kigoma Deep Cast 300m | ecosystem: Environmental > Aquatic > Freshwater > Lake | place: Tanzania: Lake... | reverse complement strand
ATGGGGTTGTATATGATTGATAAAATCTCCCCTCACCCCTCTTTGCCAAAGAGGGGGAAAAAGAGACATTTCCTTAACCTGGGGGAGAAAAATGACTGAAATGACCCACTCACTTACGCGAAGAGCCATATGTTTTATGGGTAACCAACGATTTCACTTGAGGCGGTCTTTGCGATAGGCTTGAAAAGTGAGTGGTAAAACGTTTAAAGGTGCCGCTGTAAAGGTTTTACAGCACGCCCACCTCCCTTTTTATATGATTTTTATCAACTGTAAAGTTAAAACTGGAGGAAAAGATGCTTATAAAAATTCAACTCTTCATCGGGGCGTTAAGTATTATTCTGCTGATCATCACATTTGAGCTGATCCGAAAGGAAAAGCTGCGAGAGGAGTATTCCCTTCTCTGGCTTTTCACCGGGGCTGTGATACTGATTTTTAGCATATGGCCTGAATATTTTCTATCTCGATTCTTCAGTCAGATTACCGGCATTTTTTATTTGTCTGCGGTCGTTCTACTCGCCTTTATGTTTCTCCTCCTTATCGTCTTCCATTTCTCTGTGGTGATTTCGAAATTGGCAGACCGGAACAAAGAACTGGCCCAAAGACATGCTCTTCTGGAGTTGGAGTTTAGGGAGTTAAAGAGTTTCTACAATCATTCTCAAAATCCATGAGGCCAAAATGGCTGAGGTCATATCTACCCTTGTTTAAGCTATGGAAAGAGAGTTGGCCCTGATAAAAGAGATGTGGTTCTAAAGTTTCTGTATGGTAGCTAAGTGGAAGAAAAGATGGCGAAGGCGCTGATGACGGGAGGGGCGGGGTTTCTTCTAAGACAATTCTCAAGTCTAACCCCACCATGCCACCTTCCACCGGTGGGGTTCAGCCGTGTGTTGCGCTGGGCTTGACAATGAATAATTCATAATTAACATATAAGTATACAAATCAGTATACTTATGAGTGGAATATGAACAATTCAGAACGTTTAAAAATACTCATGGAATCCGGGCGGACGGTGTTTACGCCTCTGGACTTGCGCATGTTATGGCGGGTGAATGCGCTGAACGCCAAGATCAGTGTTGTGCGGATGGCAGAGAAAGGTCTTATGGTTCGATTGGCCACTGGCTACTACACCCTGAATGACCGTTACAACCGGTACGAGCTTGCCAACAGGATCCTGTCGCCCTCGTATGTGTCCTTCCAATCAGCGCTCTTTTATGCGGAGATCAATTTTCAGGCCCGTGGCGAAGTTGGATCGGTGGCCTTGCGGGACCACCGGAAGAAGGTCGGAAATACGCTTTATACCTATGTGGCGATGAAACGGGATCTATTTTTCAATACCGAAGGGGTGGTCACGCGGGAAGGTGTGGCGATGGCATTACCCGAGCGCGCGATCCTGGACAGTTTCTACTACGGGTATCTTCCGGATATTGATGATCCGCCCAAACTGAATAAGACGTTTCTTGAGAAGCTAAGCGCACTTTATCCAAAAACGGTACAAAAAAAGATGCGGGGGCTTCTATGAGCCGTCTTTTTGATCGGAATATTCACAAGCGGTATTTGTCGCTTTTGCTGACGGAGCTGGCCAAGGCTTTCCCCGAGAAAATCGCCTTTAAGGGAGGGACCTGCGCTTATTATTTTTACAACCTTCCGAGGTTTTCGTTCGATCTTGATTTTGACATGCTCCGGGAGTTCAGTGCCGTGGACGTGGACAGGTTCCGTGAGATCCTATCCCGGCATGGGGAAGCGAAGGAATTCCGGGACAAACAGAACACGCTTTTCTGCCTTTTTGATTACGGGAAGGGACATCCCAATATCAAGATCGAGCTGGGCCGGCGCGTATGGAAGAATAACGTTTATCGACCGGTTTGGTTTCTAGGAGTGCCTCTTGCCATTGCCGATGAAACAACAGCGCTGACCAATAAACTTGTCGCCCTGACCGACCGGAAGACCGCAGTCGCGAGGGATCTTTATGACAGCTGGTATTTTTTGAAAGCGGGATTTCCCGTGAGCGATGCTCTTGTCATGGAGCGTACGGGAAAGGGCCTGGCGGCATATCTGAAAGGGGCGATGGGCTTCATCAAAAAGACTTATACCGCGCGCAACGTCCTGCACGGGCTCGGCGACATGCTGGATGAGAAACAAAAGGCGTGGGCCAAAGATCATCTTGTTCCTGAGACGATCCTGGAAATGAAGCAACGGATCCCACGGCAGGGTTGATCTGGATGAGGGTGACGCCGCTCGTGATGCTTACCGTGTATCCTTTTGTTTTCAGCCTGGTTTTCAAGATGCACGGAGGAGCGGGGTTTATCGGGTCGAAGTTGATGGAGGGTTTTTTTTGCAGGGAAGGGTAATTGGGGGAGACCGAAAAAGAGTAAGGGGTTCAACGAATAAGTCGCGGAGTTTCAACACGAAGGGGTTGTTAAAAGATTCCTGACACACTACCATTAGGATTGGTAAGTCTGGCAATAAATTGGGAGGAGGTCAAACAGTGTTAGGAAGCGTTTTTTCGAAGAACGGTAAAAATATTAGGCTTACATCTGAAAGATGGTCTCATATTGTGGAGTCCCATGATTATATGGCCGGAAACCAAGATATAATGCTTGAAACCGTAGAAAACCCAGATTTGATAGTTGATGGAATCGTAAAAAGTCGAAAAAGCCTAACGGCCGTCATTCCGGCGAAAGCCGGAATCCAGTAATCTCAGATAGTTATGAAAACACTGGACACCGGTTTTCACCGGTGAGACGACTTTTTACGAGACCATCATAGTTAGTGGTGGACAGAATGAATTCATTGCAATTAAACACTATGCGGAAACCTCTATCTCTGAGAAACATCTTGTGGTAATATATAAAGAAGAGGAAAATGGTGGATTTGTCATAACGGCTTTTATGACATCGAAACCAGGAAAGATTCGTAAGAAGGAGGTCGTATGGAAAAAGTGATCAACGTAATAGAGTCCATTCCTTATCTCCTAAGGATGCCCTCCAAGCGCGTATGGATCGATTATGACGATGAGGCGGATGTGCTTTATCTAAGCTTCAGAAAGCCACAGCAAGCAAACGACAGCGTTATGGAAGAAGATATTATTCATCATTACCGTGATAAAGAGCTCGTCGGTGTCACGATATTGCACGCAAAAGGTAGAGCCAAGAGTTAAACCGGGTCGGTCTGTGTATTCTGGAGGATTCCGGACGCTTTGTAACTTGTGATCAAAGCGACGAATGGCATGGCTTTGTCAATTTCAATAGGGGCATATTAAAGCCCCTTCAACACCGAAGGGTCCTAAAGAATCTCTATATCCGTTTGACGAGCCAATCATTCTTCAATCTCGCGATGCAGGGCTTTAATTTCACCGGGGCATCTCTGACCGGCAAGCGCTCCATCCCGCCAATGGCGGGATAGGCGGGGTCAAGGGGCACAATATAAATGATATCACCTTTCCGGAAAGCCCCGCCATGTGCCTGCCGGTAGCCAGAGGTGGGAAGCTTCAATCTTTTCAATATCGATCTTCACCCCAGCGAAGCCTCTGCCAGTTGACCAAAAAGGAAATGAAAGATGAAAATAAAAATAGTTGAAAAAAATATTGATATAAAAGAGTTGATCAGGATAGGGGAAGAGGGCTTTGGGGAGATGGTCAAGGCGGTGGTGGATGTCGAAAAGGAAATTATGGCGATCGGGGGAGAGTTGCATGCGGATGAAGAAGCCATTCTTTTAGGTTCAGGCTCGAAGCAGGAACATCTCTGGGGGATTAATCTCTATCCGCAAAAGAAAGATGAGGAGTTTATTCAGTTTGATTCTGTCATTAATTTAAAGCCCTCACAAGGTAATCGTTCGAGGGGGATAGAGAATCCTGAGATTCAAAAGAGGGTTAAAGAGATTGTAGAAAGGTTCATCAAGACCTGAGATGAAATTCCAACACAAAGAGTTATCCGAAGGGGGATGGCAGAAGCTTTCCCTGGCGGAGCAATTTGCAAACATCGGAAGCGAGGTCGGCAGGGCCATTCGATGGCAGGGAAGAGATGAGAAGCTCTTCTGGTCTGCCGTGGAAAGGGCATTGGAACTCTTCTATTTGACGATGTCTGATGCAAGGTGGCATCATCGGCTAAAAGAGATTACCCGGTTACATGAGGTTTTTTGTGACGCGGTTCTGGGCGGGGAGGAATATAACTCCCGATTACAGGAGATTGAGCGTTATTTCTTCTATTTTGCCCTTTACAGCCGAAAAGGTAGATAATAGCCGATAATAGTTACCTAAATTGAGCGATTCTTTTGAGAATATCCTGTGGCCGCAGGCTTCAGCCTGCGTTTCAAAATCGCCCAAAGGGTGATTTGTAGGGCAAGGCTTTAGCCTTGCCTTGGAAGCAACCCTAAAGGGTTGCCCTACGATGAAATTCAAGAAAATCGCTCAATTTGGGAGTTACTATTCATCTGAAAGAGTGAGGGTAATGCGTCACTGAAGCATCGGGGAGCTCCGAGATCCGGCAGGAATTCCTCCGAAAATCTTATCAAGCGGATGGTTCATATTTTTAAGGGTAAGGGTAACATTGTCCATTTGCAGAATAACCCTTGATATACGGGATCATCCTTTTAGTTTGCCAACAAGTTGAGGTATCCGCTATAAGATTTTTTCCAGAATCCCCACCGGATCTCGGAGAAAATCCATGGAAGAGTGAGGCATTAAGAGAGTTTCTTTTTAGGCTTGATTCGTTGAAGAGGATTTGAATAAGATGTTGTAAAATAAAATGATTCAAGAAAGAATAAACCAGAGAGGAACAAGGGATGGCGAAGGTATTGGTGACAGGAGGAGCGGGGTTTATTGGGTCGAATCTGACGGAGGCATTGCTCAAGGCGGGGCATCAGGTTCGGGCGCTCGATAATTTATCTACCGGGAAGAGGGAGAATTTAGTCTTTGAGGGAGCTTATCCCTTCCTTGAGATGATCGAAGGGGACCTCTGTGACCTGATCACCTGCCAGAAGGCCGTGGAGGGGATCGAATATGTTTTTCATCAGGCAGCCCTTCCATCGGTCCAGCGGTCGGTTGAGGATCCGATGTCTTCAAATCAAGTGAATGTAGGGGGGACCTTAAATATCCTAATGGCGGCGAGAGACGCAGGGGTGAGGCGGGTGATCTATGCGGCCTCGTCCTCAGCCTATGGGGATACTCCGACCCTTCCCAAAGAAGAGGAGATGGTCCCCAATCCTCTTTCGCCCTATGCCTTGCAAAAGTTTATCGGAGAGCAGTATTGCCGGCTCTTTTTTCAACTTTACGGGTTGGAGACGATCTCGCTGAGATATTTCAATATCTTTGGTCCGAAACAGGATCCCGATTCCATTTATTCGGCTGTCATCCCGAGGTTTATCGATGCCCTTATCTCGGGCCGTGCTCCGGTCATCTTCGGAGATGGGGAACAGTCCCGGGACTTCACATATATCGACAATGTGGTCCACGCCAATCTTCTTGCGATGAATGCGGAGAGAATTCAGGGAGAAGCGGTCAATGTCGCCTGCGGGAGGAGGGTATCTTTAAACCAGCTGCTTAAGATCCTTCAGGATATTATCGGCTCGCACATCCCTCCTCTTTACGAGGAGCCCAGAAAAGGAGAGCCCAGACACTCGCTGGCAGACATCAAAAAGGGGAAAGCGATATTGAATTATGATCCAAGGGTTGGAATTGAGGAAGGGCTTAGAAGAACGGTGGAGTTTTTTAAAAACATGAAATGATCAATAGTCAATTACCAATACTCAATTAGGCTGTGAATTCATCTCTAACATCTTAAACCCTATTGTTGTCATGCTGACCTTGGTTCAGCATCTCGATTTAACCGGTGGATCAGATCCTGAAACGACCCATGAAACGAGTTCAGGGCATGGTTCAGGATGACAAGACTGAGAAATTTCAAATATTTTTGGTTAGCTATTATCATTGACAATTTAAAAGGGAGAAGTCGATGTTCGAGAGGATTATCAAAAGGTTTTCAGGGGTCAGGATTCTGGTCATTGGGGATATCATGTTAGACCGGTTCATCTGGGGAGGGGTCTCCCGGATCTCGCCTGAGGCTCCTGTGCCGGTGGTGGTGGTGGAGAGAGAGACCTTTCTCCTCGGAGGGGCGGCCAATGTGGTGAATAATATCCACTCCCTCGGAGGGAAAGCTTCCCTGTGCGGCCTTTTAGGCGATGATGAAATGGGCCAGAAGGTTACTCAAAGACTGGATGAGATGGGAGTGGACCGAAGTGGGGTATTGATTGAGCAGGAAAGACAGACGACGGTCAAGACACGAATCATCGCCCACCATCAGCAATTAGTTCGGATCGACCGGGAAATGACCCGGCCCCCCAAAGCCTACACGCTTCGAAGCCTCTCGGGCTATTTAAAACAGAATATCAAGAGGTTTGATGGAGTCATCCTTTCCGATTACGGAAAGGGACTGCTCACCAAAGGGATGATACGCGATACGATCCGTGCGGCCAGAGAGTCAAAGAAATTTGTGATGGTCGATCCGAAGATAAAGAATTTCTTCTTTTACAAAGGAGCGACCATCGTGACGCCCAATACAGGGGAAGCCAGTTCTGCGTCGAGAATTTCCATCACGGATGAGATCTCTTTAGGCAGGGCGGGCAGGACTCTTTTGAAAAGGTTGAAGTGTGATGCGCTGGTGATCACACGGGGAGAGGACGGGATGGCCGTCTTTGAGCCCCATCAGAGACCGCTTCTTGTGCCGACCGAGGCAAGGGAGGTTTATGATGTGACCGGCGCCGGAGATACGGTCATCGGGACGATGGCCCTTGCATTGGGGGCAGGAGCCAGCATCCGAAGGGCGGCGGAACTGGCCAACCATGCGGCTGGAATTGTGGTCGGAAAGGTTGGAACCGCAACGGTTAGTCAGAAGGAATTAATAAAAGTGATGAAGGAGAAGATCCGGCTGAAATAGGCCAAAGCTCGCAAAAAAATAGCCCTATCTCTCACAAGTCGGTTTGACTTGAAAAAGGATAGGGCTATTTTTTAACAAATGGGTCCTAACGGTATAGACACCCACACACCGTGAAATTATTCCGGGTGCTTGGGTTGCGGTTACGAAGCCCCTGCCTACCGGCAGGCAGGCATTTCGGTTACTGGTTGCGGTTACAGAAAAGGGTTTACGGTAACGATGCTCGTATCGAAGCAGGAATCTCGAAACTTGAAGCTCGAGTATCCAGCATCCATATACGAGCCTCCCTGCCTGCCGGCAGGCAGGGATACGAGCTTCCCCGCCTGCCAAGGTATCTTTACGGCGGGCAGGGACAACGACAAACGTCATTTTGAATTTTACGATACGCCTGCCTGCCGGTAGGCAGGGGCCTCGTTACCCTTGCCGTTAGACTTTCAAATTATGTTTCGAGGACGAAGATTACCTCCATTCTAACACGGTATTCAGTAATTTTTGAGTTCTCAACAGCCACTCGAAAATCAACAACACGCAGTCCTGTGATGCCCCTCAAGGTCTTTGTCGCTCTCGCAAACCCGATCTTAACGGCATCTTCAAACCCCTTAGGAGAACCTGAAATAATCTCTGTTACTCTTGCAACTCTTGGATCTGCCATCCCTATCACCTCCCTCTCTTAAAATAAAGTTTGTATTAGAAAGTTTATACAAAAATAGTTTAAAATGTCAATAAGAAAATAAGCAAAAGAATATTAATTCCTATTAACATTAAAAGTTCAGAAAAATTGATGGGTTGCAATAAAATCCTATTGATAAATTGGAAATTTGTGTTATAAAATCCTGTTTTAGTAACATTTTCAAAATCTGCATCATTTCAGGCGGATGAAATGGAGGCTCTTTCAAAAGGGCAGGATGATTTCATCGGGCAATTTATTCAATACCTTTCGGCAGAGAAGAATGCCTCACCCCACACCTGCCGATGTTACCAGAGAGACTTAGAGGGGTTTGAGATATTTTTAAAGAGTCACGAGGAGGACCTTTTTGTATCGGGAAAGCCGGAATGGGAAAAGGTGGACCGAATCATTATACGGAAATATCTGAGCGTTCTTCATCGAAAGAATAAGAAGAGCTCGATAGCGAGAAAGATTTCAACGCTCCGGTCGTTTTTCAGATATCTGACAAAGGAAAAGTTGGTGTCTTTCAATCCGGCCAAAGCCGTCTCAACGCCCAAAGCGGAGAAAACGCTGCCTACCACGCTGACAGTCGATGAGGCTTTCCGGCTCATGGAATCATCTGATACGCGGTTGAGGAAAGTCTCTGAGGCAGAGGCAAAGAAGAGCGCCTTGAGGGACCGAGCCATTCTGGAACTTCTCTATTCGAGCGGGTTGAGGGTGGGAGAACTGGTAGCGCTTAATTTAAAACATCTGGATTTTAATTTGGGGATTGTAAGGGTGATGGGAAAGGGGAGAAAAGAACGGATCGTCCCCATCGGAGAGAAGGCCATCGAGGCGATAAAAAAATATTTGGATCAAAGAGGTAACCCTGAAGGCGGGGAACCTCTCTTTATCAACCTGAGGGGAGGAAGACTGACCAGCCGAAGCGTTGGAAGGCTGATCAAGAAATATACGAGGGTTTCTAACATTGTCCGGAAGGTGAGCCCCCATAGCTTGCGCCATAGCTTTGCCACCCATCTTCTGGATGCGGGGGCGGATATCCGGGAGATTCAGGAGATGTTGGGACATGCCAGTCTCTCAACCACTCAAAAGTATATCCACCTCAGCCCGGGCAAGCTGATGGAGGTTTACGATAAGGCGCATCCGAGGAGTTTCCGCAGTAAGGTGAAAGGTAAAAGGTGAAAGGGAGAAATTTATGTTAAGAATCAAAGGAACAACGATTCTGTGTGTTCGTCATAAAGGGAAGGTGGTCATGGCAGGGGACGGTCAGGTCACCCTTGAGCATACTGTGATGAAACACACGGCGAGAAAAGTTCGAAGGATCTACCAGGACAGGGTCCTTGCCGGATTTGCAGGCGCCACAGCGGATGCCTTCACCCTATTTGCCAAGTTTGAGGAGAAGTTGGAGCAGTATAATGGGAACCTGCTCAGGGCGGCCGTGGAGCTGGCCAAGGATTGGAGGACGGACCGGATACTGAGGAGGCTCGAAGCCCTGCTCATCATTGCGGACAGAGAGCATTCCCTGGTCATCTCCGGCAACGGAGATGTGATCGAACCGGACGACGGGGTGACCGCCATCGGGAGCGGCGGTCCTTATGCCCATGCCGCAGCCAAAGCCCTGATCGAGTTCTCAGACTTAGATGCGAGAGCCATTGCAGAGGAGGCGATGAAGATTGCGGCCTCGATCTGCATCTACACCAATGACCGTATCATCCTTGAGGAGCTATGAATAAAACCTTTACGCCACGGGAGATCGTTTCGGAGCTGGATAAGTATATCATCGGCCAGAAGGACGCCAAACGCTCGGTCGCCATTGCGCTGAGGAATCGATGGAGACGGCAGCAGATTCCAGAACCCCTCCGGGACGAGATTGCGCCCAAAAACATCATCATGATCGGCCCCACAGGAGTCGGAAAGACTGAGATCGCCCGGAGGCTGGCCCGGCTGGCCCAGGCTCCTTTTCTGAAGATCGAAGCCTCGAAATTTACAGAGGTGGGTTATGTGGGCAGAGATGTGGAGTCCATGGTCAGGGACCTGACCGATCAGGCGGTCAATATGGTCAAGGCTGAAGAGACCCGAAAAGTCCAGCAGAAGGCTGAGGAGATTGGAGAAGAGAGGCTCCTGGACCTGCTCCTTCCGGCCTCAAGGAAGGGGCCTCCGAAAGAGGGCGAGGATTCGAAAGAGACGCGGGAGAAACTCCGAAAATTGCTGAGAACGGGAAAGCTGAATGAGAAGTATGTGGAAGTGGAGGTGATGGACCGGAATCTGCCCATGGTGGAGATCTTCACCGCTTCGGGAATGGAGGAGATGGATATCAACATCAAAGAAATGTTCGGAAGCCTCTTCCCGAAGAAGAAGAAACAGAGAAAGGTAAAGGTCCCGGAGGCTCTCCATGTTCTTTCTCAGGAGGAGGCCCAGAGGTTGATCGACATGGATGCAGTGATCAAACAGGCCATTGACCGGGTGGAGCAGTCAGGCATCATCTTTCTTGACGAAATAGACAAGATTGCAGGGAGAGAATCCACTTATGGGCCGGATGTCTCGAGAGAGGGGGTTCAGAGAGATCTTCTGCCCATTGTGGAGGGGACGACCGTTTCGACAAAATATGGAGTGGTCAAGACCGACCATATCCTCTTCATCGCGGCAGGCGCCTTTCATGTTTCAAAACCGTCGGACCTCATCCCCGAGCTTCAGGGAAGGTTTCCGATCCGGGTGGAACTTGATTCTTTGAAGAAGGAGGATTTGATCCGGATTCTCACAGAGCCGGAGAATGCCCTGATCAAGCAGTATACCGCCCTGATGGAGACAGAATCGGTGGAGCTGAAGTACGAAAGGGATGCCATCGAGGAGATTTCTGAGATGGCGGCCCTCATCAATGAAAGAACGGAGAACATCGGCGCCAGACGCCTTTATACCATCATGGAGAGATTGCTGGATGAGATCTCTTTCGACGCACCCGAGATGAGCGGGAAGACGATGGTGATCGATGCCGGATATGTGAGAGAGAAGCTGAAAGGATTTGTTGAAGATGAGGATTTGAGTCGGTTTATTCTATGACGATTTCGGATTTCGGAATGCGGATTTCGGATTTTACTTTTTCCCTCCGCAATCCGCAATCGACATTCCGCAATTAATTCTCAACATTTTAAATAAAGAGGGTACAAATAATGGAAACCCCAATCGATAAAGCTAAGGTGCTCGTGGAAGCCCTTCCTTATATCCGGCGGTTTTATAACAAGACCCTTGTGATCAAGTACGGAGGAAGCGCCATGGAGGAAGAGAGGCTCAAGAGAAGTTTTGCCCTTGATGTCGTCCTCCTCAAGTATATCGGCCTCAACCCGGTCATTGTCCATGGAGGCGGTCCCCAGATCGGTGAGATGCTGGCCCGATTGGGAAAGAAGTCAGAGTTTGTGGAAGGGATGAGGGTGACGGACGGCGAGACCATGGATGTGGTGGAGATGGTTCTTGTGGGAAAGGTGAACAAGGAGATCGTCGCCATGATCAATCAGCAGGGGGGGAAAGCGGTCGGATTGAGCGGAAAGGACGGGAGGCTGATTGTTGCCCAAAAGTTGAAGTTAACGAGAAGCGCCGGCAAGGATAAGACCCCTGAGATCGTTGATATCGGGATGGTGGGCGAGGTGAAGGCGATCCATCCCGGAGTGATTGAATCGCTGGAGAAAGAGAATTTTATTCCGGTGATCGCACCGGTTGGGGTAGGGGAAGAGGGTGAAACTTATAATATCAATGCCGATCTGGTGGCAGGCAAGATCGCCTCGGCGCTGAAAGCCGAGAAGCTGATCCTGTTGACGGATGTGGGAGGGGTGATGGATGAGAAGAAACAATTGATTCCCACCCTTGATGTCAAGCAGGCGAAGGAGTTGATTTCACAGAAGGTCATCTCCTCAGGGATGATCCCAAAGGTGAACTGCTGCCTCGATGCGCTCAAGGATGGGGTGAATAAAACCCATATCATCGATGGGACAGTCGAGCATGCCATCCTGTTGGAGATTTTTACGGATGTGGGAATTGGAACACAGATCACCCGAGAATAGAAAAAAGTTCGGAGTTCGGAGTTGGGAGTTCGGAGATGAATCAATCTCTCTTAAATGTTAGGACATCCCATCATAAATCCCTCCTAACCTCCCCTATAAAAGGGAGGAATTACCCCTCTTTGGAAAAGAGGGGAAAGGGGAGATTTTACCGATGACGTTAATTCAATTTTAAAACTGTTAATAAGAAGTAAACACTCCGAACTCCGAACTAATAACTCCGAACTTTTTTAAGAGGTAAAGATGGATTCTCAAAGTTTGATGATGTTATCGGAAAAGTATATCGCTCATACCTATAATCGTTTTCCCATTCTTCCGGTGCGAGGGAAGGGGACCCGGATCTGGGATATCGAGGGGAAAGAGTATATTGATTTTTTTTCGGGGCTTGCGGTCTGCAATCTGGGCCATTGTCATCCGAAGGTCGTTCGGGCGATTCAGGCGCAGGCTGA
>Ga0194111_10007571_pt1 | contig 12092 bp, 9 predicted proteins | sample TA2KigC300mmetaG_FD_146194 | JGI IMG/M metagenome (GOLD analysis project Ga0194111, IMG submission 146194) | Freshwater microbial communities from Lake Tanganyika, Tanzania - TA2015033 Kigoma Deep Cast 300m | ecosystem: Environmental > Aquatic > Freshwater > Lake | place: Tanzania: Lake... | reverse complement strand
ACCTTACCAACCCGGACCGCCCCGACTTTAAGCCCCAGAAATGCCGGACTTTGCACGACATCACCCGCTTCGCCCACGAAATGGCGGTGAAAGAGATGTTCGCCTTTGATAAACAGCCGGCCTCTGCCCAGTTCTTCATCAAGCGGCTGAAGGCTTCGGTGCCCCTGGAGTGGTGGGTTCTGAACCTGGAAGACGGCTTCAAAGAGGATGTTTCGGGCCCGGCGGTGGAGTTGGAGAACATCGCCTGCCAACCCATGCTGGCCCTGTGGCAGGGGATTACCGCGGTGCCCTGGGAAGGGCCGCCCCCGGTGGACGCCCGGGGATTTCTGTCCATTGTCATGGGCGCGGCCACGGACCCCAATCTGGCCGCGGCCGGGGGCACCATCTTCGGCAACCAGAACTACTTCATGATTTCCCGGGATTTCTGCAATCTCACCTCCCGCCTGGGATTCCACTTTTCCACGGTGGAGGCCCTGGTGGGAAACAAGCCCTACGAGAATTACCTGCGCTTCGCGTTCAAGGGCGGAGCCGCGGACTATCCCCGCCGGGTGCTGCGGGCCAGGTTTGTGGCCGACTTTCTCCAACGATACCACATCCTGGTAGAAGTCAAGGAAGACGCCCTCTTTGCCCGGCTGGAAGGCGAAGCGCAGGACTTTATGCTCTCCCGCCTGCGTCTTTTAGGCTACCTCACCATCCATACCCGCCAACTGGACATGGTCATGCTCAACGACGCCGACGTGGAATATTACCGGGAGAAAATCAGCCGGGATTTGGAGAAGTTGGCGGAGCAGTAAATCTGAGCTTATCTGCGTCCATCGGCGGTTTAAAAATTAACCGCAGATGAACGCAGATGGCAGCAGATTAGCGAAGGATAATTTCCTGGCGGTCGCCCCGAGCTTCGTTGATTATTACCAGTTTGCCCTGATCCACCCCTAGAAGCTGGTCATTGGCGTTCAGCAGTTCTATGCCATAAATGGTGCCGTCCGGAGCCATGTCCACATTAAGTTCTTCGCTCACCCGGATAGTCTCCACCTGGGCGGTTTTTTCATGTAACCTGATATAGGCGATATTGTACCGGGTGTCATAAGTGAGTTTCATAGGAATTTATGCTCCTGATTAAAAAAATCTAGCAATTACGGTAATTACCAGCCAGCCATTTTCTTCCACTGCATATGCTTCTACTTGCTTGTTGGCGTAACGGCGGCCCCGCCACTCCTGATTAAAAGCAAAGTTGCGCCTAAAGCCGGTTCGCCCAAATTTGGCCGAAAACTTTTCCCCTTCTCTAACAGTATTAAAAATCTCCTCCTCACTAACGCCCCTTTCTGCCAGACGGTCACGAGCGTGGGGATGGAGTCTGATATTCAATTTTTGCCTTTAACGTGAATAGAAACTTTAAAATCCTAATTTCAAATATATATATCATCTGTGTTTATCTGTGTCCATCCGTGGTTTAAATATTTAACCGCAGATGAACGCCTGAACGCCGCTTTTATTCCGTCGGCCTGACCCCGTCCCAACACTTCAGACACAGGTGGTCTTGGGGCATTCCCAGCGCCTCCACAAAGGCCTCCAGGCTGTTGTACTTCACCGAGTCCGCGCCGATACGGGCCGCCACCCAGTTCTCCAGCCGCCGCAGTTCCTCCATGGAGGCGATGTCTCCCCGATTCAGGTACTGCCGGGCCAGGAGCTCTTCGTAGCTCCGGGTGGAGATGCCGAAATCGCAAGGGTACATGAGCGGCGGACAGGCCACCCGCACGTGCACTTCTCGGGCCCCAGCATTTTTCAGGTCATGGACCTTGTGCATGATCTGGGTGCCCCGGACGATGGAGTCGTCGCAGAGCACGATGCGCCGGCCCGCGGCCGCGTGGTTGAGCACCGAGAGCTTACGCTTGGCCATGTTCTCCCGGGCCACCTGGGTGGCCTGGGTGTAGCTGCGGTCGGCGTAGCGGTTGTACAGGAAGACCTCCTGGTAGTTGAGCCCGGAGCGCATGTGGTAGCCGATGGCGTGGCCGATGCCGGACATGGGCACCGGGGCCACCAGGTCCGCGGCAGGGCCGCCTTCGGCCGCGTCCCGCCGGGCCAGTTGGCCGCCCAGGTTGTTACGGGCCTCCATGACCCAGAGGCCGTCGATGAGGGAATCGATGCTGGCCGTATAAGCCCATTCAAAGGCGCAATGAGCCCGGCGGGGCGACGGGAGCTGGGCCAGGGTGGTGAATCCCTCTCCATTGACGAGCAGGATCTCTCCCGGGCGCACGTCCCGCACCACCTCCAGGTCCAGGTTCTGAAGCGCCCGGGATTCGGAGCTAACCGCAAACCTTCCTTTACCCCGGCCCAACACCAAAGGACGGAAACCATAGACGTCCCGGGCCGCGTAAACCCCGTCCCGGCTGAGAATCACCAGGGAGTAGGCCCCCTTGACCTTCTCCGCCAGGACGCTCAAGCCCGCCACGGGGTCCCCGGCCTCCAGAAAAATCTTGGAGATGACCTCCACGTTGTAGCCCCGCCAGAAGGCCTTGCCCCGGCCCATCATCTCCGCCATCAGGGCTTCGGCGTTGATGATGTTGCCGCTGAAGGCCACCGCGATTTCTCCCAGGCTGGATTGCCAGCGCACCGGTTGGCGCTCCTTGAGGCTCACGTGGCCGATACCTGAGCGGCCGGAGAGCCGCTCCAGGTCCTGGTCGGTGAAGCTGGCCAGGACCTTGCCGTGGTGGGTCACCTGGTTGACGTGGCCGTCAAAAGTGGCGATGCCGCAGTACTCCTGGCCCCGGTGCTGGAGGAAGTCTATCCCTTGAAAAATCTCATAAGCGCAAGGCTGGTCGGCGTACAGGCCGAAAACGCCGCAGTTGTCCCGGACGGATTTCATAAAAACTCCTATCCACAGATTACCCAGATGGGCACAGATTACTTAATGCCTGCATGATAGCTCTGCAGCGACCGGACTCCAGGGGCGGCGCGCCGGGCCGCGGCAATGCCCCGGGCTGCGGCCAGGGCCCCGGCCAGGGTGGTGATATACGGAATCCTGTACTTGATGGCGTTTTTCCGGATGTAAGAGTCGTCGTATTTGCTCAGCTTGCCGCTGGGGGTGTTGATAATCAGGTGGATTTCTTTGTTGATCATCACATCCACGATGTTGGGCCGGCCTTCATGGACCTTGAGAACATGGTCCGAAGGGATCCCCTGCTCCGCCAGAAATTTGTTGGTTCCTTGGGTGGCCTTGATCCGGAAGCCCAGGCGGTGGAATTCCCGGGCCACCTCCAGGACCGCAGGGCGGTCCGCTTCCGAGACGGTAATGAGCACCGCGCCCTCCCGGGGCAGGGTCTGGTTGGCCGCTTCCTGGGCCTTGTAAAAAGCCAGACCGAAAGAGTCGGCCATGCCCAGGACTTCGCCGGTGGAGCGCATTTCCGGCCCCAGCAGGGGGTCCACTTCGGGAAACATGTTGAAGGGGAAGACGGCTTCTTTGACCCCGAAGTGGGGGATATTTTGGGGCTTAAGGTCCAGATCGGCGAGCTTTTTCCCCAGCATGATCTGGGTGGCCAGCCGGGCCATGGGAATGGCGCAGACCTTGGACACCAGGGGCACGGTCCGGGAGGCCCGGGGATTGGCCTCCAAAACGTAAACCGTGTCCTGGTGAATGGCGTACTGGATGTTCATCAGACCCACCACCCCTAACTCCACCGCGATCTTGCGGGTGTAATCCACGATGGTGTCCAGGTGCTTCCGGGGGATGCTGATGGGCGGGATGACGCAGGCGGAATCGCCGGAGTGGATGCCGGCCAGTTCGATGTGCTCCATGACCGCGGGGACAAAGGCATCGGACCCGTCGGCAATGGCGTCGGCCTCGGCTTCAATGGCGTCTTCCAGGAATTTGTCAATGAGCAAGGGCCGGTCGGGGCTGACTTCCACCGCCGCGGCCACGTAGTGCCGGAGCATCCACTCGTCGTGGATCACTTCCATGGCCCGACCTCCCAGGACGTAGGAAGGCCGCACCATCAGAGGGTAGCCGATGCGCCTAGCTACTTCCAGGGCTTCCTCGATGGAGCCGGCCATGCCCGACTCGGGCTGGGGGATGCCCAGCTTGCGCATCATGTGGCGGAAGCGGTCCCGGTCCTCGGCCAGGTCGATGATGTCAGGAGTGGTGCCTAATATTTTGACCCCCGCGGCGGCCAGCTCCCCGGCGATGTTCAAAGGCGTCTGGCCGCCGAATTGGACGATGACTCCCTGGGGCTTTTCCTTCTCATAGATGCTCAGCACGTCTTCCACCGTCAGGGGTTCAAAGTAAAGCTTGTCCGAGGTGTCATAGTCCGTGGACACGGTCTCGGGATTGCAGTTGACCATGATGGACTCGTAACCTTCGTCCCGGATGGCGAAGGCGGCGTGGACGCAGCAGTAATCGAACTCGATGCCCTGGCCGATGCGGTTGGGACCGCCGCCCAGGACCATGATTTTGGGCCGGTCGCTCACCGTGACGGAATCCGGGGCGTTATAGGTGGAGTAATAATAGGCGGCGTTCTCCACCCCGCTCACCGGCACCGCTTCCCAGGCCTGGCTCAAACCCAAGGCCAGGCGCCGGGCCCGGATTTCCGGTTCGGGCAGATCCAGAAGCTGGGCCAGGTAGCGGTCGGCAAAGCCGTCTTTTTTGGCCCGGATGAACAAATCATCCGGCAGCTCCCGCCCCTGCTCCCGATACTTCAGAATTTCCTCCTCCAACTCCACCAGCTCCTTCATCTGTTCAATGAACCAGGGTTTGATGTGGGTCTTGTCATACAGCGCCGGCACCGAAGCGCCTTTCCGCAACGCCTCGTACATGATGAACTGGCGCTCGCTGGACGCCTCAAAGAGCAGGTCCAGCAACTCATCCAGGGGCTTCTGGTGAAAATCTTTGGCGAAGCCCAGGCCGTAGCGCCCGATCTCCAGGGAGCGGATGGACTTCTGGAAGGACTCCTTGTAGGTCTTGCCCAGGCTCATTACTTCGCCCACGGCCTTCATCTGGGTGCCGATCCGGTCTTGGGCCCCGGGGAACTTTTCAAAGGCCCAACGGGCGAACTTCACCACTACGTAGTCCCCCCAGGGGGTGTATTTTTCCAGGGTTCCTTCCCGCCAGTAGGGGATTTCGTCCAGGGTCAGGCCCCCGGCCAGGAGCGAGGAGACGAACGCGATGGGGAAGCCGGTGGCCTTGGAGGCCAGGGCCGAGGAGCGGGAGGTGCGGGGGTTGATCTCGATGACCACCACCCGGCCCGTCTTGGGGTCATGGGCGAACTGGATGTTGGTGCCCCCTATGACCCGGATGGCTTCCACGATGTCATAGGAATATTTCTGCAAACGGGCCTGGAGCTCCGGGTCGATGGTGAGCATGGGCGCGGTGCAGTAGGAATCGCCGGTGTGCACCCCCATGGCGTCCACGTTTTCGATGAAACACACTGTGATCATCTGGTTTTTGGCGTCCCGGACCACCTCCAGTTCCAGTTCTTCCCAGCCCAGGACCGATTCTTCAATGAGCACCTGGCCCACCAGGCTGGCGGACAGACCCCGGGCCGCGACGGTGCGCAGGTCCTCCAGGTTGTACACGTGGCCGCCGCCCCAACCCCCCAGGGTGTAAGCCGGGCGCACCACCACCGGGTAGCCCAAATCCGCGGCGATGCGCTCCGCTTCTTCCACGCTCCGGGCGATCTCGCTCCGGGGCATCTCCAATCCCAGGCGGTTCATGGTCTCCTTGAAGGCCAACCGGTCTTCCCCCCGGGTGATGGCGTCCACTTCCACCCCGATGACCCGAACGCCGTATTCCTCCAACGCCCCGGAACGGGCCAGCTCCGAGGAAAGATTGAGCCCCGTCTGGCCCCCCAGGTTGGGGAGCAGGGCGTCGGGCCGCTCCTGCTTGACGATCTCCACCATGGTCTGGAGGTTCAAAGGCTCGATGTAAGTGACGTCGGCCATTTCCGGGTCGGTCATGATAGTGGCGGGGTTGGAATTGACCAGGAGGATTTCGTAACCCAGCTTACGCAATGCTTTGCAGGCCTGGGTGCCAGAGTAGTCGAATTCACAGGCCTGGCCGATGATGATGGGACCGGACCCGATGATCATTACCTTGCGGATGTCTTCCCGGCGGGGCATGAGTGCTCCTTTAAGTTTTGCTTATTTTAACTTTATATTTTATCAGTTTAATTGAAACGTCGGCTTTGGGGAATATAGGAAAAGTGGCAAGGCGGTGTCAAGGCCAATCTGATCCGGGTTTATCAACGATTATTGCCGATAACTTAACCGCCGATGGACGTGAATAAACGCCCATAAACCCTGAAATCGCCGCTCATTTTCAGGCCCTTCCCTATTGACCTTTTCCCTTATCCACCCCAGTATATTTGATAAATTGGGGGAATCCACCCAGGAGGTAGAAATGACCATATCAAGACGCCTTTATTCCAACTGGCTGCCGGCGGCTCTAATTATCGCGGCAGTCATAACTTTCACAGCCGGCGGCGCCTTCGCCGCCAAGGGGATGCCTATGGTCAAATTGGAAACCAGCAAGGGGGAGATCGTCCTGGAACTCTACCCGGATAAGGCCCCGGCCACGGTGGCCAATTTTCTCCAGTACGTCAAAGACGGCTTTTTCAACGGCGCCATCTTCCACCGGGTGATCAACGGCTTCATGATCCAGGGGGGCGGGTTCGACGTCCAGATGAACCAAAAGCCCACCCGGGGACCCATCCAGAACGAGGCGGACAACGGCCTGGCCAACGACGCTTACACCATCGCCATGGCCCGCACCCCGGACCCCCACTCGGCCACGGCCCAATTTTTCATCAACGTGGCCGACAACCGCCCTCTCAACCACACGTCCAAAACCGACGAGGGCTGGGGCTACGCGGTCTTCGGCAAGGTGCTGAAGGGAAAGGAAGTGGTGGACAAGATTAAGGCCGTGGCCACCACCACCAAGGGCATGTTCCAGGACGTGCCGGTGGAGCCGGTAATCATACTCAAGGTGTCGGTGGTGGAAGAAGGGAAGAACTAGCTACCATTAGGTAGTCAGCCGTCAGCAGCCAGAATAGGAACCCTGTCTCTTCCTGACTGCTGGCGGCTGGCGGTAAACTGTCCCTGGCCCCCGCATCGATGAGTTGATGATGGTTTTTTGCTAAAGTTATTTTTTCTGGATTACGATAACTAATCCAAGTGGAAGTAATTTTTTGCTTGACAATCATATATATTGTGGCATACTGGACCAGTAATAACAAGATATAGATAATTGGAGAAGAAATGCCTAATGGGTCAATAAATTCCCCTTTTAGATATGCCGGGGGGAAATTTTATGCCAGAAAATTAATCTTAAGCCATATTCATCCTCATTCCTGCTATATAGAGCCTTTTGCCGGTGGCGGTTCCATTTTTTTTGCAAAAAAGAAGGCTCCTGAAAATATCCTAAATGATCTTGATGAGGAATTGATGAATGTTTATCGGGTGATCAGGGATGAACCTGAAGAGTTAATCAAATTCCTGGAAGGGAAACCCGCAAAAAAAGAATTACATAATTATTACAAGAATGAATTTAAGCCAAGCAATTATTTAGAGAGAGCAGGGCGCTGGTATTTTTTAAACCGAATCTCCTTTAGTGGCATTATGAATATGCAAAACTGCTATTGGGGATATGGGGATAAGTTTTCTATGCGTCCTGAGAATTGGCCCAATAATGTTCTAAGGGCTTCAAAGAAGCTTCAAGGAGTAAACCTATCTTGCGATGATTTTGAAAAAATCATAGATAATGCGCCTGATGGGGCTTTCTTATTTGTAGATCCACCATATTTCAACGCCGACCAAGACAAATTTTATAGTTGCATTTTCACGAAGGAAGATCATTATCGCTTAAATGATACCTTATATAGAAACAAAGAACGATTGATATTTTTACTGACTTATGACAATATCAAGGAATTAATAGATATATATCATTGGGTAACTGAAATTCATGAAAAAGAATGGAATTATTGCATCAACCGCACAGACGACCAAAAGAATGGCTTAAAAAGGAAGGGGGAGCGTTATAAAGGCAGAGAACTTTTTATTTTGAATTACAGATCAAACAACCTTCAAAAAAGATTAATTTGAATTTCTCATCGTCGCTTCATTCTCCTAACAATTTCCAGCATTTTTGATTCTATTTGGCCTATTGGTAGCCAATGAGGATCGTTTTCTAACAGGACATAAGGCGTCCTCGGAATGAACCCCTCAACAGCTATTTCACTGGGAAGGACAAATCTCCAATCATTATTTATAGCTTTTAAGAGCCCCTCCATATCACCAACCTTATAATAATCAAATAAAATTCTCAAAAGCTCTTCGTCTTGAATTAATTCAAGGTCAGGGCCAATAGTTTTTCCTTTGATTATTGAATTGCTGGGATTCGTTATAACAATATCAAAGGTATCAACTGCATATCTATCATTGGATGAACCAGATAAGGATATATTACTACGACTCCGATGACATTTAACCTTGAAATGAGGAACCTTATAATTCTTTGTTTTCTTACCGCTATTCATTGAATCTCTGACAGATGGTTTCGCTTCAACCTTCAAAATAATACCTGTTCTTCTATGAGTTACCCCAATATCAACATCAGGCATATTGGGCTGAGGATTAAGGTTTAATTTTTGGACAATCCATTCACTTGGAGTTAAATGCTTTTGTAATAACAAATATATTTCATACTCCATCCCTTTGCCACGCATCATTGGATTGACTTTCTGGTCTTCCACAATATCGAAAAAGTACTCAATTGGGATGGAATATTTTTTACAATATTCTACAACCTTCCCTCCCAACACTCTATTTTCATCATCTTTTATTAAGTTATTCAATTCTATTGATCCTTTGATTAATAAAAATTATAAGAAAACTTAATCAACTCTAATCCTTGTAAAAATCCTTGTCAATAGAAATCAACCATTCTCAAATTAGAGCGTTTAGCCAATAAAGGGGTGACCAAGCAGCCTCCCTTTGCCTCTCCCCCATATCATCTCAATAAAGCAAATACCTGGCGCGGACGCGGCGGAAGGCGTCCAGGGCGGGCTGCCATCTCCGGCAAATGTCTCGGGGGTCGTCGCCTTCCTTGACGGCCTGAAGGACCTCCTGGGAGCCTATCATGCTTAAGGTGCGGTCAATCTGAAATTTTCCCGGATAGAGGCGGTAAAGGGCCGCGGCCAGCTCGATGCCTAAGGCCGGGCCATCCAGGGCCGCCCGGTCCACCAGGCGCAGACGGACCCCCTCGCACTTCTGGCCCCGGAAGCGGTTGGCTGCAGGAGTGCAGCTGACCGGCTCAAATTCCACCCCGGCGATCTTCCGCCCCCGCAAATACCGGGCCAGCCGTTCTCCGGAAATCCAGGGAGCCCCCACCACTTCGAAGGGCGTGGCCGTTCCCCGCCCCACGCTCACGTTGGCGGCCTCCACCAGGCCCACGCCGGTATAAAGGATGGCCTGGGCCAGGGACCGGAGGTTGGGGGACGGATTGATCCAGGGGAGCCCGGTCTCATCGTAGAATGCCTCCCGCCGGTAGCCTTCCATGCGCACCACCTGCAATCTGACACCCATCTCATTTTCCCGGTTGAAGAGTTGGGCCAGCTCCCCGGGGGTCATGCCGTAGCGCACCGGCAAAGGGAAATACCCGATGAAGGATTTCAAATCAGGGGCCAACACCGGTCCCTGCACCATGGACGCGGTGACGGGGTCGGGCCGGTCCAGCACATAGAAGTCCAGGCCCGCGGCCGCCGCGGCCTCCATACAATAGGCCATGGTGGTGATGTAGGTGTAGAAGCGGACGCCCACATCCTGGATGTCGTACACCAAGGCGTCCAGCCCCTTAAGCATCTGGGGGGTGGGCCGTTTGACCTCGCCGTAGAGACTGTAAACCGGCAGCCCGGTAGCCGGGTCCTTCCCCGAGGCCACCTTTTCATCTAGATTGCCGGACAGCCCGTGCTCCGGGCTGAAAATAGCCCGCACCTGGACGCCGGGGGCCTGGCGCAGGATGGCCACCGTGGACCGCCCCCCGGCGTCCCGCCCCGTGTGATTGGTGATCACCCCGATGGTTTTGCCTTTAATGGATGAGAAACCGGACGCGGCCAGAACTTCGATTCCCGACCGAACCCGGTCCGGGACGTCGGCCTGGCCGTGGCCCCCCATGAGCAGGGGGAGAGGTTGGTTGAGGGGAGGGCTGGGGTATTCGGAGTTTCCGGTTTTCGGTCTTCGGTCTTCGGTCTTCGGGTCTGACCACCGAGCACTGGCCACTGACCACTGTTTTGCTAGCGCCCCTGGCCCCTTCCCCCAATTTAACGCCGCGGCCACCGCGGCCGCGGTCCTGGCCCGAAGCGCCTTGACCTGCCCTTTGCCGTCGGGATGAAGGCGGCTGGTGAGGATGATGAGGAAGGTCTTAGAACGGGGGTCCAGCCACATTGAAGTGCCGGTATAGCCGGTATGTCCGAAGGAGCCTGCCGGAAAAGCGGCGTTGAAGTCCTTGCTGTAGGGGGAGCGGATATCCCATCCCAGGCCCCGACGGGTGGCGTTTCCCGGCAGGCCGTACGGTTTGGTCATGGCGGCCACCGCCTGGGGGCTGAGGAGGCGCGGCCCCCGGCTCCCGCCGCCGTCCAGGAGCATCTGGGCGAAGACGGCCAGGTCGTCCGCGGTGGAGAAGACCCCGGCGTGCCCGGCCACCCCGCCCATGCGAAACGCGGTGGGGTCCTGGACCTGGCCGCAGCGCAGCTCGCCACCCTGCCGGTCGCAGGGCGCGATGCGGGTCTGCCAGGCGGGGGGCGGCTTAAAGCAGGTGTGCCGCATTCCCAACGGCTTAAAGATCTCCTGGGCCGCGTAAGCGTCCAGGGTCCGCCCCGACACCCGGCGCACCATCTCCCCCAACACGATGAAATTGGCGTCACTGTAACGGAATTGAGTCCCCGGGGGGTTGACCGGCTTATCCATGGCAATGGCCGTAAGCGCCCCGTAGTAGCCGGACCAGCTTACCTTCGAGTTCACTTCGGCCCGCAGGCCCGAGGTGTGGGTCAGGAGCTGGCGGAGAGTGATGCGGCTTTTGCCGTTTTGGCCGAATTCCGGCCAATATTTGGCCGCGGGCTCATCCAGGCGCAGGCGGCCCTGATCCGCAAGTTGCATAATGGCCGTGGTGGTGGCCACCACCTTGGTGAGGGACGCGATATCGAAGACGGTGTTTGGGGTCAGACCCTCAGGCCGAGGCTCCAGGGCCCGGAGGCCGAAGGCCTTGCGATAAACGGTCTGCCCCTGATGGCCCACCAGGATGACCGCCCCGGGGATATGCCCCGCGGCCACTTCCTGTCTGACTATCCCATCAATCCGGCCGAAGCGGTAGTCCTCCACCACCGGCAGACCCGCGGGCGCTTCGGCCTCCGGCGCGGGCAGGGTAACCGGCGGCGGCTCTATACGAACCGTAGGCGGCGACACCGGCGCGCAGCCTGATAGACAGCAAAAGATGACCCAGAGGATGATTATATTAATCGTGGTTGGGGACCTGCCGAAGGTCATTTGGTGCATCTTTGATTGTTGTCTTAGGTAATTTTTGACCAGCCGATGGAGATGACAAGTTAACTTCCAGGATTACTGCAGCATTGGCTTGGAATGGCTTTTTATGTTTGATTGCTGCACCGTTGCATGTTCAATAGTCATACTTACCAGATTGCCGTTTTGATCCAAATCAATGTAGAGGTTCTCCGTGATTTCTCTCGTTTCCACCACCGGCGCCGTGGAGAACTCAATCAATGCCGTATCCGTATCCGGGAAATATCGAATTCTCATGTTTCTTCCTCCCTAAAGCCTCGATCAAAGAAGACGTTATGGACAGTTTCATCATCTTCCAAAAGTATGACTCTTAGATACTTTCCAGCCTCATTAATAAAACTCCATTTCCTTATTCTGCCAATCTCCTTGAACCTGGGTTCTTAAAGGATATTTAATGGTTGAGAGTATCCATTCTTCCCTGATAATTGCCGTGTCCGGACGATGTTTGATAAAGAGAAAGTAGGGCGTGCATTTCATAAGCGCATTGTATCATGTTTATGGCGCTAACGGCAGGAATATCATCCAGGCGT
>Ga0194111_10007570_pt1 | contig 12092 bp, 7 predicted proteins | sample TA2KigC300mmetaG_FD_146194 | JGI IMG/M metagenome (GOLD analysis project Ga0194111, IMG submission 146194) | Freshwater microbial communities from Lake Tanganyika, Tanzania - TA2015033 Kigoma Deep Cast 300m | ecosystem: Environmental > Aquatic > Freshwater > Lake | place: Tanzania: Lake... | reverse complement strand
ACGTTGGGCAGCGTCGCTGCATACTCCCGCACGGCCTCCGTATCCACGCTGCCGGCGATGTTCAGGCCGCAGTCACAGACAAATGCCCCGATGCGCAGGTTGTCTTCAGGCAAGGCAAGACCTCCAGGTTAATAAGGTGGCCATAGATAGTTCTTGATCCGGGAACGTAAAGCTCAAGCTTCATACAAGCAGTTACAATATCCTGGATTAATCCTTGTTTTGAGCCGTCTAAACACTTCTGGATCTTCCTTACACACCATAATGCGCATTGTATTGTCATTTCGTTTTCGTTCAATCATGTCTAAGATGGTCGTGTATATTTGCAATCGTTCCTCAGTTCCTGCTCTCTGGCGATGATCTTTGGTACGGGCCTGCGCAAGCCACTGAAAGTATTTACCCTCTTCTGGGTATCTTTTTTCGACAATACTCAGGAGAGAAGGATAGAAACGAGGCTGGCCCAAAGTAATCACTTCAACGCGAGTTTGTCTGAAGAGGTGGTTGAATAGTTCCTCGTAATCTTGCTCCCATGTCTTGCTTGCACAGAGGATAGGGTCTATACGGCATCTTGCACGAAATCCCTTCTCTTGAGCTCTCGCGAGGGCATCTATTCTATCATAAGGGTGAGCAGTCCCATGCTCAAAATTCATGGCATTCCACGGCGTAGTTAAACTGGTGCTGACTATGGCTTGTCCTGTACCTATGGGCTTTAACTGGTCCGTGTTACAACTCTTTGTGAGCAGCAAGAGGGCCAGATTGTCATGCTTTGACATTACTTGTAGCGTTTCATTGACCAAGTTGGTCACTGGGTCTAATGCAAGGGGATCTGCCAGTTCGCCACTGTTGAGAAGCACTGGCTGTTTGATCTGAGCCGAGAATCTCGCCAGCTCCAACCAAAGCTTCTCTAGATTAAGGTACACTCTGACATACGGAGTAATACGGAAGGTGAGCTGCAGGTAGCAATAGGAACAATCGTGAGGACATTCTGTACCTAGAGCAAGCTTGTAGAATTTGTGGCATATAATGCCATGTGGAGGGGTGAATGGTTCGATAAATCTACCAGTCCGACTGGTGAGATAGAGGATCTTCTTACCAGCGCTGATCTTCCAGGCCACACCATTACGGTCTCGCTGCATCACAGTCGATAGAATTGCATCATGCTCTTGCGCCCGAGCCTGTGAAAAAACTGTACCAATGTTGGCAAGCATCATGTCATGCTGGAACACCTGCGCGTGGGATTTCTCTTTGTCATCATGCACAACAAGCCAGACGGTTAAGTTGGTTCTATGTGCTTTAAAAATCCCTACAATTCTGCTCACGCGCTTGTACGTTGTTTCGTCTAGCATAAGTCCACCGTCAATAGCAAGGACCTCAAACCTTGCTAAAGTAGATTGCAGGTGTGCTTGCTGTGCAGCCTCTGAACCAAGCGGCAAGTACAGTTGGCTTTCGTGGCACACCTGAATCCTTTCTTGCTGCCCGCTCTGCTTGTTTTCAGGAACAATGCCGTCTGCGCAAATCGTCATTTCACTCATCTACGCTATCTGAACCGGATGCGCCAAACCCCAAACGAAGTTGGTGACCGCTAGAGGATGTGCCCACCATCACCGCTTGCTCCTGTGTGGCTTCTTGAATGGCTCGTTGTAATGCAGTTGAATAAGGCTCGATCTCAGGTTTCTCACGTTGTAATTGGTCCCTCTCTACGCTTCTTAGAGGAAACTCAATGATATACTTGCGTCGTAGAGCCTCCAAACGTGTCTGAGCTTCTTCAGGCCCAATATTAAACTTTGACAGGTAGAAAATTAACCTGCTTACCACAAAGCGCAATGCCGAGAGATCCACTTCATAGTCCCCTACCTCGAAATAATACCTCTCTGCACGCTGCGGATCCTGTCTCCACCTCAAACGATCATCGAATAGAGACAGCAATGTTCCTCGTCTCTGTAACTCGCGTGAGAACTTATCTAGCTTAAAACGTATGCGTGGTCCCCAGCCGTCCTGAAAGAATTCTTCTCCCAGCCTATTAAGCGCATCAACTAATTCCTTTTGAAGCTCATACTGGCCTTCGTCTGTTTGTTTCAAGCGAAGAGCGCATTCAAATCTAACCATACGGCCCAACAACAAAAATAGCGCAAAGACGAGTTGTCGTGGCTGTGGCCCATGCTGCAGTTGAGATGCCGGGCTGCTTGCGCCTATTTTCTCTAGCAAACGCTCAAAGAGCAACTCACGAAGAATTTGGTCTGTCTCGCTGTTTGCAGCCTCCACAAGCACGTGAAATTCCTCCTCCGCTACTGTTGCAACTGCGCTTTGTCGGATCCTAGATAGAACAAGGACACACTGTGGTCGAGCAAGCAACCTTGCTTGACTTTGCTGCCCCACTGGCAATTCGATGGGGTAGACCAGACATTCTGATACTATGGCTGTTATACAGGATTCAGCCTCATTGCTAGGAAGATTTGTCGGCGGCTGGCAGATCTCGTCCAACAACCTTGACTCCTCATACAGAGATAACAAGTTGTCCTTGACTACCTGCTGAAAACGCCAAAGCTGGCGTATGTACTCAGTAGTCTCTTGCTCTGGAGTAAGATCCAAGGACACCTTATTGCAGCGAAAGAGTCTCCATGTAGCACGATAGATTTTTTCTATTGCCACAATCAAGCCTGTCGTGTTAAGCATCATTGTCCCCTTTATACCTTCTTTACTACCTGCGCTTGCGCTAGGTCTTTTTGCTGATCAACGAATATCGCCAGAGCTAGCCTCGGCAGTTTGTTCAGGTCATGGTATAAGACGTCACCAAACGTGTCAACAGCATCTCCGAACTCGTCCACCAGCAAGACTGTTCCAAGCAGTGATTTCCCTTCTTTAGCAGCAAGCCCACGCACGGTCATCACCGTGTCTTCTCCACCACCTGGGCCTTCGTCTACCTCAAGGTCCAACACTGGTTTTCCCTGGATAAAGTCATATCCTCGAACTGGCTCATGTGATATTTCGAGCCCACGATTTACATAGCGCACCGGGCATCGTTCCCGAATACGCTGGTTGAGAACATCTACGACCCACCCAAAGTACTTCCCAAGTTTCTTACGTGCGTTCTCAGCCCTATCATTGTACTGAACACCGCTCTCAAACGTCTCACGGACGCCTTCAAGATACACCGCAATGGTGTCCGCTATTTCCTTAAGCTGCTCGATTGCCCCTAACCTCTTGGCTCTACCAGAACGAGCTCTTGATTCCGGTACAATCAAACGAAGCTCCTGAATCTTGTTGTCTTGCTCCTTTAGCTTGACCTGAGTTTCTCTGATTTGTGCTTCCAGGCGCTTGATTTCCTGCTCGCTATCTTCGATAGTTTTAAACAGTGTGCCCACAATATACGTCTGATCAGCCCAAGGATCACTGATGTCAAATTCCTCTGCCAGTTTCTCAAACTTTTGTATCTTCCCCAGCATATCGTCAGGCAATTTCCTCCGTCTGGTGTCCAGATTGGCCTGCATCCCTTCCAAAGATTCGCCGCGTAGTATTGTAGACAACAGCTCCTGAGTACGCCCAATTTCACCCTCAAGGGACTCTATTTGTCCCTGCAGAGTCTCGATAAAGGCGATGGTATCTTTTACCTTGTTGGCTAACTGGTCATATTCTTCTTTCGTTGTGACTAGTGTTTGAGGATCACGTTGGAGAACCCCAGCTAGTTGTGCAGCAATAGCCCTCAATTCAATGCTATCGGCTGCTTTGCTTCGCGCCTTCTCCAGGGTCTTTCTTAATCCTCCTACGTTCCCGCTAGCCTCGCCATCGATAGTGATGGGGCCGATCGGTATGGATAGGCTCACACCTTCAAGTTTCTCCGACAGACCTTGGTAAACGTCCAAGGTCTCTGCTGTAAAATCAGGCCATTCAGTGAGCTTAAGCACGTCCTGGATGTTTTTAGATTTTAGATTAGCAAGCAGATTATCACCTTCTAGGGTCAACACAGTTAGCCTGGGAAGCAGTTCTTCGGTCCGCAGCGTTGCCGACTGTAGAGCGGCCTCTACTTCGGCAAGACGATTGCTTAGCTGTTGAAACTCAGACTTGTGTTCCTGCAAACTGTTTCGGTAGTTTTCCAGTGTTCCTTGACGGCCGACAAGAGCCTCATTAATCCTTTCCGCATTGTTCACCTCCCTGGCTGCCCTAGCATACTCTTCGGCTGATTTGAGCTCAGCAAGTTCCTTCTTGAGAGTTACCAGCTCATTTGCCTGTCTGATTGTCCAGCTATAATGGTCTCGTTCTTGTCTAATCTCTTCAATACGTTTTTCAAGGTCCGTCTTCTCGCTCTCCAGAGCGTTGCGTATCTGAACAAGGTCAGCGTCGCTAGCGACCGCCGTAGCACCACCCGACGGTAGAGTCGTTTCCAGAAACTGGTAAAGCCGCGAACATTGCTCAACAATACGTCTGGCGAGATCACAGAGGTCGCGGCCCTCATCCAGGCCGACTTGGTGGACAAAGTTACGCCTCTTGGCCACTACCTGAACATCGTACACCTGGGACATGCTTTTCCGATATGCTTCCCAATCCGCCTCGCTACGAAGGCTGAAGGCTGTGCCGTCGAGTCCGCAAAGGAATTCCCTACTCACTGTATCCATAAGACTGACCCTGGATTGCCTATCCGCCACTTCTATATTCAGTTCTGCCATTCCGGCCTTGAGCAGAAGAGATGCTCTCTGCCCTTGGCTTAGCCTAGTGACGGCCTCTTCTGAACGTTCCATCATCTTACTGTCTTGAAGGAAGTTCTTAATGCCATTCCAGTCCACGCCAAGTAAGGTGCCCAGATATGCCAACGTGAATGTCTTATTCGTGTCACTCCTTCCACGAATCTCGAAAACAAGCCCCTCACCAGCGAAGTCTATGCGGTGGCGCTTATGGACAATGAGATGCCACTGGCAAGACCGTTCTTTGGTATAATCTGGCTGGGTTCGGGGTGCAATAGCAAGTATTTCATCCATATCGTCTGTGTTGACCCCGATATCTGTACCAATGCGGCGCATGAGGTCAATATAGCTTTGCGCTACTGCCATGTCAAGAGGCTTTAGAATGCGTGCCATTATGCCGTTACCTCCTAGCTTTGGGAATTGAGCAACGCTATACACCACTCCATAGCGCTGCGAATCCGTACGCGGATCTCATCTGGAAGTGCGTTGTCACTCACTAGGCACTGGTCATGTACTGGCCACAGGTCACGTAAGAATAGGAAAACTGGCAACTCTGGGCTATCGAGGGATTTACCGTCTAGGTAGGCACCCAGTAGCTCGGCCTTCATGATTGGGTCACGAACCAAGTCTGCATAAATAGGGGGATCGACGTCCCGTTCTTTGAAACGCCGGCCCAAGAAATAGATACGATCAACTCCGCATATGGAGATTTTTTGCCCCTCGTAGAGAATCCGTTCATTAGGTTGTGAGGCAACATACACGCAAAATGGCACGAGTACAAACGATTTTGCTTGTGCTATAAGTACAAAACGTGCCCCAATAGCCCTCCACAAACGTTTTCGCCAGTACTCCTTTTCGGAATCCCCACCACTGACTGGAAATTCCAGTGCTAAATCAGCGAAAGCCTCTTTGTATCCTGTCACTTTGCCACCTTGATACATATCACCGACACTCACCTGAAGTAATATAAGGTCCTGTGCAACAGCTAGAGCCTTGTCCATAAGTCGCATGCTACTCCCGAAGGGGTCAATATCAATCGCATCGAAGCGCCATCCTGTCCTTTCCAATCTTGAAACGGCTTCTATGGCATCAGTTTCCCTTGAAGGCATGACCACGACATATCCGCCGTCTGGTTGGGAAATACCAACTCTACATAGGTCCTCCATGAAGTCAGAATCCTCCAGCCTACGTAGACACCCACCCTCGGCAAAGCGTGCTTGCGCTTTGTCAAAACATTCCTTATCTTTGTCAAATGCAACCACGATACCATGTTTACGATAGATATGAGTAGCATCCCCAATCCCTTGGCAAGTCTCAAGAATCATTGGAGGACGGCAACAACAGGCCTCTGAGTTTACAAAAAGGTCCATACAAAGAGCATTGAACAACTCTTTCCCCTGCGACCAGGGCCGGTAGTTACTGTCGACGCCAGTTTGTTCACTATCTTCCTGCAACTGTATTGTCTCTATTTTCCGGTAATTCTCCAATCCAATTCCTAAAAGCTGTCTGACCTGCCATCCTTTCAGCCCGCATTCACGAAGTGCTTTTCTGAGACGCGCTATTTCTTCCAAACTCATGGACCGAACTGGACTCTGGGGAGAATCGATATCATGTTGTTTGGCGATCTTACTTGCCATCCTCATGGCGATAGTTGCCGCCTGATCGATATTGGCAAGATATCTTTCTACGTGGGAAACTGCTAAAGCTGGGGAATAGTCCACTATAAAGTCAGTCAGCGCCACTCGCGGCTCGCGCTGGGCTACAGCTACGAACTGCTTAATGGCGCCTTCAATTTCATCGCGCGAATATGGCCGGTTTGCAGCTTGTATCACGCTTTGTGCGCGGCTGCGAAGTTTATTGTCTACATCCAATTCCGCTTTTCGCAAGACTGAGAGTACATCTAATACTGACAGCATGGGATGAGCAAGGCTCCTATAAGCTTATCTACCGGTGTCTGAAAGATAGTACCCTTTCACGAAGCCATTCGTTGACGGCATGCTCTCGACTGGGGATTAAGCCTTCCTCTACTGCTCTGCCGAGTGCTTGCCAAATGTCTTCGTCTATCCTAATGCTGACCATTTTCTTGCGGCTTGTCCTCGTACCACGAGGACGCCCTGCCCTTTTGGGTCTGGTTCGCCAAGCGCGGCGTGCAGCTAGACTGTAATTTAACAAGTCTGCTATGTTAAATTGTGTAATGTCGCCCGTACTAAGTCGTACTGAGACCATCTCAGCTCCCAAATCCAGAACGGTTCCTCGTTGACCGGCAAGCGGCCCAATTAGAACCCGAATTTTATCACCGATCAGTGTCTCACCCATAGTTGAAGCCACGTACCCCCCCTTGTTACCCAAAATGCATAGGATCCCGTTTGGTATCATGCTTGCCTATTTTACCACACCTGTAAAAAGTTGTCAAGACTTGAAATTAATCATCCGTTCTTGGAGCTTCATTACTTTCTGGGTGATAGTTAGTGACAATAATCTCTTTGTTCCTGCTGCGTCGGCCGCCATTGGTTGGCATGCCCGCCGCAAATTCGATAGGAACAAGACGGAAAGGGGGGCCTGAGAACAGCGCCCGAAGCTCTGGCAAATCATACGTCGTTAGAATTAACTTGGCTTTGGCAGTTCTCATGCGTTGAGCCAAGCTTTCATGTTCGATCCATCCTCTCATATTGTGCTTGTAGTTGCACTTGTTCCTGGGGTATGGAGGATCCAGATACATTACTGTGCGCTCATCATCATACTTTGCTATACATTCACGCCAGTCCAAGTGCTCAATAATGACTGTACGGAGGCGTTGGTAAACAGGCATGATACGTTCGGTAAGATGCTCAAGCGCACCTATCAATCGGTTTCCATGTCCTCCGTCTGATATGCTTGTTTGAAACCTTGGGTAATTCAACTCGCCTCCCCAACCAGCCATAATCAGGTAGTAGAATCTGTGAGCTCGTAGAACAGGAGACAGCTTTTCGGGATCCATATCTCGTAGCTGATTGAAGCGCTGACGACTTACCAACTCCCACTGAAATACGTCTATTAGCTCTTGGGGCTGTTCCTTTACCACTTGAAAGAAGTTGATAACCTCGCCATCGATATCATTCAGCACTTCAACGGGACTTGGCTCTTTACCCAGCAACACCCAAGCGGCGCCAGCAAAAACCTCAACATAGCATTCGTGAGGTGGCAGCATCGCTATAATAGTCCTGCGTAATCTAGACTTCCCCCCAACCCATTTGAATGGGCTTCTAACCATCTGTGACCTCTATGTTGATTGATTCGCAGATTCACTCCCTGCCATCGCTTCCGCCACCAGAGTCGTCAGGTCTTTGATCTCTATGGCCAGTTCATCCCCCAGTTGTGTATCCGCCTGGGCGCACTTGAAGTGGATCTGGCACTTGGCGCAGGCCGTGACCAGCACCTCCGCGCCGGTGGCTTTGGCCTCCCGCAGGCGATCTACCTGGATGCTCTTGGCCGTGGCCCCGCAGTTGGTCCAGCCGCTGGTGCCGCAGCAGAGCGAGCGCGCCCGGCAGTTCTCCATCTCCACCAGTTCCGCCCCCAGCGCAGCAATGACCTGCCGGGGCTCGTCGTAGACTTGCAGGTAGCGGCCTAAGCGGCAAGGATCGTGATACGTGATTTTCGATTTGCGATTTTCGATTGCCGATTTGCCGATTTGCTGATTTGCTGATTCCCCGATTCCCCGATTCCCTAATTCCCTGGTCACTAACTCCGCCATGTGCACGACCTCCATCCCCACGTCGTGCCCCTGTTGGCGATACTCCACGCGCAGCGTGTGGGCGCACTCCGGGCAGGTGGTGACGAGGCGCCTGGCCCCCGTGGCCCGCAGCGTAGCGGCGTTGAGCTCGGCCAGGCGATGGAAGGCGGATACGTCGCCTTCCCAGAGCAGGTCGTGGCCGCAGCAGCGCTCGTCGGCCAGGACGCGGGGCTCGATGCCCAGGTGATTGAGCACCTGCACGGCGCTCTGGGCGATTTCCACGCCCTGGGCACCGATCTTCTGAAAAAGCACGTCGTAATAAGGCAGGCAGCCGACGAAGTAGACCGTGTCGGAGGTAGCGGAGGTGCGCAGAGCGGGCGTCAGCCAGTCCAGGCGATTTTGCTGGAGGCTGGCGTCGGCCATCAGGCGCATCCAGGTCTGGATGGTCTCGCCGTGGGAGCAATGGCCCTCCTGCCCGTTGCCCCTGGCCCAGGCGCGCAGGTCACGGGTGAACTCGCCGAAGCGCACGTCCGAGGGGCAGACCTCGCTGCAACGGCGGCAGGTCAGGCAGGCCCAGAGGCGATTATCGGCCAATAGCGCCTGCTCGTCATTGATGATTGCTTCCACCAGGGCCCGGGGCGAAAAAGCAGACTCCCGCCGCGAAACGGGGCATACGGCGGTGCACTTGCCGCAGTCCAGGCAAGAATAAATGCGGTGTTCCAGGTTCCAGGTTCCACGTTCCATGTTCCATGTTCCACGTTCCACGTTGTCCAGGTGTTGCGTATTGCCCCGAAGCGGGGGGCTCGGTGAACCGGCCCGTGTTGCGTGTTGCGTGGGATGTATCTCGTTGCCTTGGGGCATAGAACTTGAAACTTGGAACGTGAAACTTGAAACTTTATTCACAAAGCCTTGACTGTCACCGGCCTCGACCCAATCCAGTTGCAATCGTTCCGGCGCTATGCCCAGCAGGTGGGCCAGGGCGATGGTCTCGGCAAAGAGCTCCTGGGCGCGCTTGTGGCCGAAGTCGTAGTGGCAATCGTCTGGCGGGCAGCCGAGGAGCAGGACGCCATCGGCCCCCAGCGCAAAGGCCCTCAAGACCAGACCGGGATGCAATCGCCCCAGGCAGGAGACCTTGAGCGGGTAGACGCTGGCCGGATAGGCCAGGTGCTCAAAGCCGGCCTTCTCCAGGCCACTGTAGGCATCCCAGTTGCAGGTATAGACGACAATTCTTGGCTCTGGGCTATCCATTAGTCCTCACGTGTTCCAGGGCAATGAGAGCCTAGGTATGAGTTATGAGGTACGAGGTACGAGGTATGAGTTATTAGGTACGAGGAATGAGGCATTGGGATGGCGCTAACAATGCTTGCAGCATATTGCCAATCTGCCGGTCGGTAAGGTCGCCAGCGGCGATGGCGCTGGAGGGGCAGTGAGCGGCGCAGGTGCCGCAGCCGGTGCAGCGAAGTAAGTCTACCTGGGCCATCCGCCGCCCGTCCGCCTCGACCACCTGGACTGCGGAGACCTCGCACACGGTCTCGCAGGTGCCGCAGGCCCGGCAGCGATAGGCATCCACACGGGCGATGATTAGTCCCTCGTCCTCTGCCCTTCGTCCCCGCGCTACAGCGGCGGCAATCAACCTTCTGGCCTTATCTGTCGCCAGCTCAGGAGTCTCCTCATGCACCCAGGCACACTGCTCCCGGATGTTGACGAACTCGATCGGCAGGCCCAGAGCGGGGAACGAGTGACGAGTTACGAGTGACGAGGTCGCTGGTGATTCGCTGATTCCCCCCAGATTCCCCTTGCACCTCACCCGCTGATACGTGCAGCTATAGCAAACCTGATCCAGGGCGCAGCAGGAGCAGGCGGCCAGGATGAGGCGATCCAGATCGTGGCTGCTCACCGCTTCCTGGATGGTCGCTACCGTCTCCGGCTGGCAGGAGAAGGGCAGGTCTTGGGCGTAGACCACGCCGGGCAACGACCGGGTCTTCTTCACCAGGGCCGCCACGTCCAACACGCCGCCGATCTGGTCGCCGCAGTGACAGAGGAAGACGCCGATACGGGGCCGACCTAACCCCCCGGCCCCCTTCCCTACAGGGCAGGGGGAGACGCGCTCCCCTCCCCTGGAGGGGAGGGGCTGGGGGAGAGGTCGCTGCGATAGAATCAAGTCGGCTGCCACTTGGTCCACAACGATGGGTGCCGCTCGCAGATCCTCCGGCAGAATGTAGACGCCATCCACCAACGGAGGCGGCTGGTGCCCGTTGGCCCAGAGGACGGCGTCTACTTCCAGGCGCAGGGAGGCCGGAGCCTGGTCGTGCAGGATGGCGTGAGGCTGGCAGACGCGCAGGCAGGCCAGGCACTCGGCGCAGACGCCGCAGGAGAGGCAGCGCTGGGCCTCAGCTACGGCGGTCTCTGGGCGAAAGCCCAGGGCAATTTCGGCGAAGCCACTGCGCTCTGACAGGGGCAGGTGGGGCATCTCTGCCCGCGGCTGCCGCACGGGTTCGCTGGGGGCGTAGTAGGCGATGGCCGAGGTATCCGGGCGTGCAGCGGTGCGGCCCAGAGCCAGATCCTCGCCGCGTAAGTAACGGGCGATTGATTCGGCGGCGCGGCGGCCGGCGGCAATGGCCTCCACCACGCTGGCCGGCCCGCTGACGGCGTCGCCACCGGCGAAGACCCCCGGCAGGCTGGTCTGCAGAGTCACCGGGTCGGTGAGGAAGGTGCCACCGGCAGCAGTGGCCAGTCCCGCAAAGTCGCAGGCCACCGTCTGGCCCACAGCGGTGATCACCGTATCGCAGGGCAGGATGAACTCGGAGCCGGCGATGGGGATGGGACGACGGCGGCCACTGGCATCAGGTGCACCCAATTCCATGCGAATGCACTCCAGGGCCGCCACCCGCCCCTCCCGACCAACGACCCTGACTGGCGCGGCCAGGTAGTGGAACTGAATGCCTTCGTTCTCCGCCTCGGCGATCTCCCAGGGGTTGGCCGGCATCTCCGCCCGGGAGCGGCGGTAGAGGATGGTCACCTCTGAAGCGCTATCACACCCACCGTTTCGAGAAGTAAGGTGTGATAGCGCTTCATCCCTGGCCCCCAGCCGCCGCGCCGTCATCGCCGAGTCAATGGCCACGTTGCCGCCGCCTACCAAGATAACGTGTTCCATGTTCCAAGTTCCACGTTCCACGGTAGAACCTGGAACGTGAAACGTGGAACGTGGAACGTGGAACGTGATAAGTGAAACATCACGCAGGAAGTCTATCCCGTAAAGGACACCGGCCAGGTCTTCGCCGGGGATGTTGAGGGGCTGGCTTCTGTGGGCGCCCACGGCGACGAAGATGGCGGCGTAGTCCCGGCGCAGGCGCTCCCACTCGGCGGCGTCCACGGGATGGTTGAGGTGAATAGTCACGCCCAGGGCTTCAATGGCGGCGATCTCGCCTTGCAGCACGTCGGGCGGCAGGCGGTAGGCGGGGATACCCACTGCCATCATGCCCCCCGCCACCGGCAGGGCCTCGAAGACCTCGCAGGCCAGGCCTTCTTTAGCCAGAAAATAAGCGGCAGAGAGCCCGGCGGGGCCGGAGCCGATGATAGCCACGCGGGGGGGAGGTGATGAGTGACGAGTTACGAGTGACGAGTCATCTTCTTCTTCCGTCCCTCTTTCCTCATCCCTCGTACCTCGTACCTCGTCCCTCACCTCGCAATCCGCCACAAACCTCTTCAGC
>Ga0194111_10007568_pt1 | contig 12093 bp, 9 predicted proteins | sample TA2KigC300mmetaG_FD_146194 | JGI IMG/M metagenome (GOLD analysis project Ga0194111, IMG submission 146194) | Freshwater microbial communities from Lake Tanganyika, Tanzania - TA2015033 Kigoma Deep Cast 300m | ecosystem: Environmental > Aquatic > Freshwater > Lake | place: Tanzania: Lake... | reverse complement strand
CGATGCGTGGCACCTCCACGTGGATGTCAATGCGGTCGAGGAGCGGCCCGGAGATGCGCTTCTGGTAGCGGGTGATCATGGCGTTGGAGCAGGTGCATTCCTTGACCGGATCGCCGTGGTAGCCGCAGGGGCAGGGGTTCATGGCGGCGATGAGGGTGAAATTGGCGGGGAAGGAGAGGGTGCCCGAGGCGCGACTGATCGTCACGACCTTGTCCTCGAATGGCGTTAAGAAGTAACCATCTCCAGGACCTAGTGGATATTGATGCGATTGCAAGACTGGTGCGATTGTCTGAGACGATGTGATCATACCTGGCCCATCGGGCCTGGTGTGGAGATAGCTTAATCTGTGGGCCGTGCAGAACTACTCTATCATGAATCGTGAAGAAAGACAAGTTGCTCCCAAGCTTGGGTATCCGTCAAATTTTTCGTGTGGATAAATGCTCCTGATGTGTCTTCTAGATCGCTCATAGGGCTGAACTGTCCTCAGGATGCTATTTGGGGTAGTATATTTCTGGGCTTGGGGGGTCAAAACAGTCATAGGAAGATTCATCTAACCGCTGGTAATCACTGCAGAACTTTGGCAGATACCCGCGAACCATGCGATCAAATTGCTCCTGCAGTGTGCAAAGCGGCAACGCGCGCCTCGTCGTATCCCAGCAGTTCGCACAACACTGCCTGGGTATGCTCGCCTAGCATGGGCGGCGCACTGGCAATCATCGCTGAGGTGGCGCTCAGCTTCGGCACCGGACCAACCAGTGGCATTGGACCACTGATCGGGTGCTCGACTGTCTGCACCATCTGACGAGCCTGAGCCTGAGGGTCAGCCAGCGCAGTAGAAATATCGTTCACCGGACCACAGGGCACTCCAGCATCGATAAGTACCTGGATCCACTCGTGGGTGGTGTGCGTACGAAAAATGGCTTCGAGTTGCGGGATGAGAGCTTTGCGGTTAATAACACGCGCCGGGTTGGTCGCGAAGCGCTCATCCGCTGCCCATTCGGGATAACCAAGAACGCGGCAAAGGGCTGCGAACTGGCTGTCGTTGCCCACCGCCAGCATCAGCCATCCGTTGGCTGTCGGCATGGTTTGATAAGGAACGATAGTCGCGTGTGCGTTCCCATAGCGCTTCGGCGGCTGGCCTGAAACCAGATAGGCGCTGGCGACATTGGCCAACCAGCCCAGTTGGGTGTCGAAGAGCGCGATATCAATGAATTGACCTTCGCCGGTGCGTGCTCGATAGTGGAGCGCCGCCAGAATCGAGATGGCGGCATAGAGGCCGGCGGTGACGTCTACAATGGCTACGCCCACCTTGAATGGTTCGCCATCCACAGTCCCCGTAATGCTCATCAGCCCTCCTTGCGCCTGGATTACTGTGTCGTAGCCAGGGCGCTCGCAGTAGGGACCGGTCTGGCCGTAACCGGTGATGGCGCAGTAGATCAGCCCGGGGTTGAGTGCCCGCAGCGATTCGTAGCCCAGGCCCAGACTTGCCATAGTCCCTACTTTGAAGTTCTCAACAAGCACGTCAGCCCGGCGCACCAGATCGCGTAGAACCTCCCGGCCAGCCTCGGTTTTGAGGTTAAGTGTCAGGCTCTGTTTATTGCGGTTGACGCAGAGAAAATAGGCGCTCTCACCGCTGGTAGTGAAGGGTGGTCCCCACTGGCGGGTTTCATCGCCCCGGCTGGGCTGCTCAATCTTGATGATCTTCGCTCCAAAGTCCCCTAGAAGCATAGTCCCGTAGGGGCCAGCCAGCACTCGTGTTAGATCAATCACTAATAGATCCGAGAGAGCTCCAGGCATGCAATACACCTCATAGCAGTGCTCGAGATTTGCAACCGAGTCTCCATCCAGTAGGGCACGATTAGGCTTGCCCTGTAACCAACGCTAACAGGGCCATGCGAACCTGCACGCCGTTGGCCGCCTGGCGGAAGTAGGCCGCGCCGTCGTAGGCATCCAATTCCTTCACAATCTCGTCCACGCGCGGTAACGGGTGCATCAGCGTGATACCCGGCTTAGCTGCCTTCACCAGCGCCAGATCCACAACGTAGGAGCCCTTGAGTCGCTCGTATTCGGCCGGATCGGTGAAGCGCTCCCTCTGGACACGCGTCACATACAGTACATCACTTTGGGCGGCGGCTTCAGCCAGATCGCTCGTTTCCACGATCTCGACCCTGCGCTGGCGTAGGCCTGCGGTGATTTCGGTTGGCATCGCCAACGCTGCCGGTGCTACGAAGTAGAAGCGCACCCCGAAGTTGGCCAGCAGCGCCGACAGCGAATGCACTGTGCGCCCATTCTTCAGATCGCCCGCTAGCGTTACGGTCAAGCCTTCAACCGTGCCCTTCTCTTTGCGAATGGTGTAGAGATCCAGCAAGGCCTGAGTGGGGTGCTGGCCCGCCCCGTCGCCCCCGTTGATCACCGGTATGCTGGCGCCATCGGCCAACTCCTGGGCACTGCCTATCGCCGGATGACGGATCACCGCCACGTCAGCATAGCTCTCAATCATCTTACCAGTGTCAAACAGCGTTTCACCCTTGGCGGCTGAGCTGGAGGTCCTGGCCTCGGCCACCGAGATCACCTGACCGCCCAGGCGCAGCATCGCGCTCTCAAAGGATAGGCGCGTGCGGGTGGATGGCTCGTAAAACAGCGTCGCCAGCACCTTGCCGGACATGTTTGTCAGCCGACCGCCGGCCCGCATCACGCTCTCGAAGCGCGCCGCCGTTTGCATGATCAGTTCGATCTCATCCAACGTCAACTGGTCGGCGCGTAGGATGTCTTTTCCTTTCAACGTTGTCATATGTCTGCTCCTCAAAATCATCCGTACAGATGCGAAGTGTTGGTAGGAAGGAAGCGTGTCCGGCCGGGCTGGGCTACCAGCCGACCATCCTCGATGATCACTTCGCCGCGCTGCATCGTCAGGACTGGTGCGCCGGTGACTTCTCGTCCCTCATACAGCGTGTACCCAGCATGGGAATTTTGATTACTCGCCGATAAGGTATGCGTGCGCGTCGGGTCAAGGATCACCAGATCGGCGTCCGAACCGACCTGTAACGTGCCTTTCTGTGGATAAAGCCCGAATAATTTGGCCGGCGTCTCACTCATCACCTGGACCAGCCTCGGCAGGCTGATCTTGCCACCGTTGACACCCGCATGGTAAATCATAGTCAACATTGTCTCGATCTGTGGCGAGCCGAAGGGGGACTGAAAGAAGTCGTCTTCCCGCCTCTTGCTCTTGGGCGCATGGTCGCTGGCTACGGCGACCAAAGTGCCGTCGGCCAGACCCTGCCACAAAGCGGCATTATCCTGCGGCGTGCGCAGCGGCGGCCCGATCTTGGCCAGCGGCCCCATCCGTAGCGTCATCTCTTCGGTGAGAGTGAGGTACTGCGGGCAGGTCTCACCGTACACCCTCCAGCCCATTTTCCGTGCCCGGCGCAGCGGCTCCAGGCAGGCACCGGCGCTGATGTGCGGCACATACAGCGGGCAACCCGTCACTTGGGCCAGCGACATCGCCCGATTGATCGCCTCTGCCTCCAGAAGGGCCGGGCACATGGCTGTGAACACTTCGGCCGGAGAGCGCCCCTCACGCAGGTACTTGTCCTCCAGGTAGTCGGTGGCCAGGCCGTTCTCGGCATGGACCATGACGAGCCCGCGCTCCTTGGCCACCACGTCCATCAAGGCCGTCAGCCAGTAATCGTTCGTCATCCACTTCAACTTGGCATAGGTCATGAAGACTTTGAAGGAAGTGATGCCTAGCTTGAATGCCGCAGGGACATCTGCGAGTTGATGTTCCACATCGAATAAGCCACCATGCAAAGCGAAATCTAGCACTGAGTTTGCCAGGCCGTCGTTGCGGAATTTCTCCAGCGTGGGGATGACCCTCTCGCCCGGTTTGACGTAGGCATAGTGGATCATGGTTGTCACACCGCCGTGTGCAGCGGTTACTGAGACGCTGCCCAGGTCATCCAGGTATACAGGGTGTACATGCACATCCACGACGCCCGGCAAGACCAGTTTGCCGCTCGCGTCAATAGTTCTGGCCACGCGTTCTGGCGCGATCTGGGGGGCAATCTCGGCCACTTTTCCGTTGCGCACCCCCACATCGGCACGGGCAATGCCCTGGGCAGTCACCACCAGGCCTCCCCTGACCAAGACATCCAGATGCTCGCTCATGCGTTTCTCTTGTCCAATCCTATGGCTACTTGAATAGCTTGGCCGGCGGAGGCGCATACAAACCGCGCTTGCTGTGGTGCAGTCCCAGGCTGACCAGCAACTCGGCCATCTTCAGAGCGATAGGGGTGGGGTCCAAGACGACTACGCCCAGCTCGCGCTCGATGTCGGCGGCGTAGCCGGCCAGGCCGGCGCAGCCCAGGATGATGACCTCCGCCCCATCCTCCTGGACAGCCGCCCCCGCGACTTCCATGATGCGCGCTTTGGTGCGCTCCGGCTCGGCGTCCATCTCTAGCACGCTCATGTCCAATGGGCAGACAGAGGCCAACCGGCTTTCCAGTCCAAGCCTGACCACGTGTTCCATCCTACTGGGCACGCGCTGGCAGAGTGAGGCCATGATGGAGAACTTGTGACCCAACATCGCGGCTACATGGAGCGTAGATTCCTCAATGCCCACCACCGGAATCGAGACTAGCTCGCGTGCGGCTTCGAGACCAGGGTCTGCAAAGCAGGCAAGAACCACAGCATCGTAGCCCTCTTTCTCGGCCTGCTTGACCAATTCCAGCGTGGGTGGGATGGCGTGGGCCTCGTCGTAAGCGGATTCAATCGACACCGGACCGTGCAACGGATTGGTTACGGTGAGTTCGGTTTCGGTGCCCTTGATACGCTCCAGTTCGCGTCGGATATGCTCGGTCATGCTCTCGGAAGTGTTGGGATTGATGACCATGATCCTCATGCAGCTACCTCCATAGTCGTCTTCTCACTCAGGGCAGATTCCGCCAACACCGCGCGCCCACGCCAGAAGGCTTGGATGTTCAAGTCGGCCACCTTGTCCGGCACACGCTCTTGGATCACACCGACCCAGATCTCGGGGGCAACCTCCAGCAGCCCCGAAAGAGCTCCCAGCATCACAATGTTGAGCACACGTGTATTGCCTAACTCTTGCGCCACCTGCAGCCCTGGCACCAGGTACACCCTGGGCACGGCGTTACGCAGAGCGGTGATAATCTCCACCGAGTTGGGATAGTCGGCCTCCCCGGCGCTGACGATCACCGGGAAGATGCGCTGACAGTTGACCAGGATTGTCCCATCAGGCTTAAGCTGGTTGAGCCAACGCAACCCTTCCAGGTATTCAAAGGCCACCATAACATCCACGCGACCCTCCGGGATGATCGGCGAGTAGACCCGCTGCCCCCAGCGGACATGGCTGATGACGCTGCCCCCGCGTACCGCCAGGCCCAATACGTCGGACTTCCTTACCTCGTACCCGGCCGCCAGGCCTACTGCCGCCAGGATATCGCTAGCCAGCACCGTGCCCTGGCCACCGACGCCCGTGACTAAGAAGTTGTACGGTTTCATCACCTCACCCCTCGTGATTATGCCGTCACAGGCGACGGCGCGTAGATAGCCCGGCGTGGGCAGACCTGCCGACACATATCGCAGCCTACGCACAGCACCGGGTCAATCTCAGCCTTGGGCCGGCCAGTCCTGGCGTCCAGTTTGTCCGTTCTGATGATGGCCGGGCAGCCCAGCCGGAAGCACAAGGAGCAGCCGTTGCATTTCTCCAGATCCACTTCAAACGGCGGCACGCGCTCCAATTCGATGAACACGCATGGGCCATCCATGATCACGACTGAGGGGCCGTCGAAAGCCACTGCCTCTTTGACACTCTTTTCGACGGCCTTTACGTCGAAGGCATTCACACGTCGCACGTGCTCAATCCCCATCGCCCGTACGAATGTCTCAATGTCCACCCGTTGGCCTTGCTCGCCGCTGAGCGTGGTAGTGGTGCCGGGGTGATCCTGGTGGCCGGTCATGGCCGTGGTGCGATTGTCCAGAATGAGCACTGTGCTCTTGCCGTTGTTATGGACGATATTCAGCAGAGGCGCTACCCCGGCGTGGAAGAACGTGGAGTCGCCGATGACGGCCACAAAGGGGTCGGGCAGGCCAGCTTTGTCAAAGCCGTGCGCCACGCCCACGCTGGCGCCCATGGCGCCCATGGTGTCGGTGGCGTTGAAAGGCGGCAGCGCGCCCAGGTTGTAGCAACCGATGTCGCCGGCCACGACGTACTTGAGCTTGTTCAAGACATAGAACGTGCTGCGGTGAGGGCAGCCCGGGCAAAGCACGGGGCTGCGCGGCGGCAGATTCTGGGGGCCCACATCGCGCCTGGCAGCCATAGCCTCTTTGGGTAACAGGCCGGCCTGGGCTGCGCACTGCTCGATTACAGCCGGCAGCAACTCGCCGATGGCGGGGAAGATGGCCTTGCCCTCTACAGCGATACCCATCAATCTGACGGCTTCTTCCAGGAAGGGGTCGAGTTCTTCGATCACGATCAGCCGTTCCACGCCGGCTGCAAAGCTCCGTACCAACCGCGGGGGGAATGGATAGGTCATACCGAGCTTCAGGAACGAGGCGTCGGGGAAAATCTCGCGGGCGTAGGTGTACACCACACCACTGGTGATGATGCCCAGGTCACGCCTGCCCCACTCGATACGGTTGTAAGGGAAGGTCTCGCTGAACTCGGCCAGTTGATTGATGCGAGCTTCCACGATAGGGCGGCGATAACGGGCCCACCCTGCTGTACACACCAGCTTGTGCGGATCACGCTTCAGTGGCGGGGTGGGCGCGCTGTCGTCACAGGTACGCTCGCCAAGCTCCACAGGCGACGACGAGTGCGAGACACGCATGACTGTGCGCAGTATCACCGGCACATCGAACTGCTCGCTGATGTCCAGCCCCACCCGGACGAAATCCTTGGCCTCCTGGCTGTCGGCTGGCTCCAGCATGGGCATCTTGGCGAACCTGGCATAGTGGCGGTTATCCTGCTCATTCTGGGAGCTGAACATACCCGGGTCGTCGGCGGTGACGATCAGCAGGCCAGCAGCGTGTACTCCGGTGTAGACGGCGTAGAAGAATGAATCGGCCGCCACGTTCATCCCCACCTGCTTCATCGCGACCATGGCCCGCCGGCCGGCGTAGGCCGCACCGATGACCCCGTCCATGGCCACCTTCTCGTTGACTGACCACTCGGCATAGGTCTCTTTGTAGCGCGCCACGTTTTCCAGGATCTCGGAACTTGGCGTACCGGGGTAGCCCATCGCCACCTTCACGCCCGCTTCGTAGGCGCCGCGGGCTATCGCCTCGTTTCCTGTCAACATCACTCTCACGACTGACGCTCCTTGAGCATGGGCTCTCATCGCTTGACAATCAGCGCATCGGCTGCCCGCACGCCCTGTCCTGCAGGCAACACCATAAGGGGGTTCACGTCTACCGCAGCGACCGCGTCGCGCAAATCATACGCCAGGTGCGACACACGCACAATGGCATGGGCCAGGGCGTCTACATCGGCGACAGGCCGGCCGCGGAACCCATGCAACAGTTGTGCTCCTCGTGTTTCGGCAATCATCTGCCTGGCTTCGGCCTCAGTCACCGGCGCCAGGCGCAAAGCCGAGTCCTTGAACAGTTCCACCAGAATCCCACCCAGCCCGAACACGACTACCGGGCCGAAGTCAGGATCATAGGACGAGCCGACAATGACTTCCACGGCGCTGGCCGGGAGCATTTCTTGCACCAGAACGCCCTCGATTAGGGCAGCAGGATTGTACAATTGAGCGTTGCCTATGATCTGCTCGTAGGCCTGGCGCACAGCCGCGGCCCTGACCAGGTTCAGTTGGACGCCGCCAGCCTCCGTCTTGTGCAAGACATCGGGCGACTGGATCTTCAGCACTACCGGTCCGCCGATTTCTTTGGCCAAGCGGACAGCCTCATCGGCCGAGCGGGCCAGGTGCTCACGGGTGATCGGCACGCCATATTCGGCCAGCAGGCGCTTGCTACGGTACTCGGTCAGGCTGGGCGGGGCAGCGGCCAAATCGGCCTTGAGTCGCGCCTGTGCCGTCTGGCTGAGCGGGCTGTGAGGTCGTTTGGCCCTGGGCTGGCGTTGCAGTTCGGCATACTTCACCAGAGCCTCAATCGCCCGCAGGCTTTCGCGCGTGCCCTGTAGCATGGGCAGATTGGCAGCATCGGCGCGGGCCTGCACGGTCTCATCGAACCCTGTAGACAAGTTGCTGAAAACTACCACAGGCTTGCCGTATACACGGGCCACCCGTGCGGCCGCCTCCACAACCACGCTGGATTGCCACACCTCGCGCTCGGCGATGCCAGGGGGACTGTCGCGCGAAACCGCCAGCAGATGGATGGTCTTCTCTTGGGCCACGATCTCCATGCAGGCCGGGTAGGTCTCTTCAAAGTTACCGGTTCCCCAGGCGTCAAGGGGGTTGGCGATGTGGCTAAATGGGGGCAGGACTTGCGCCAGTGCCTGACGTGCCTCATCAGATAGCTCAGGCAGATCCAGGTCAAGCCCCATGGCCAAATCGCCGATCAAGCCGATCTGTCCACCGGATAGCGTGAGCAGGGCCACCCCTTTGCCTTGGGGGAGCGGCACCTTGAGGAAAAGCTCGGCAGCTTCCCGGAGCTCGTCCAGGCTGTCCAGCCGGACGACACCGTGCTTGCGGAAGACGGCGTCGCACACCGCATTGGCCCCGGCCAGGCTGCCAGTATGCGCCAGCGTGGCCCGTTGCGCCACCGCCGAGCGCCCGACTTTGACGACCAGGAGCGGCTTGCCAGCCTGGCGGGCGCGCTCCGCTGCCCAAACGAACTTTGCTGGGTTTTTGAATCCTTCGATAAAGGCGATTATCAGATGGGTTAGGGGATCATCAGCCAGATAGGCGATGTAATCAGCGTTATCCAGCACAGCTTCGTTGCCGCTGGAGATCAGGGTGGAGAAGCCCAGACCGCGATTGGCGTTGGCGATGCCGAGGCAAATGGCGCCGCTCTGCACTACCGCAGCCACGTGGCCTGTCTTGATGGTCGGGGCCAGGGCCACGCTGTAGGTGGCAGCCCGCGCCTGAAGATTGACCACGCCCACGCAGTTCGGGCCGCACAAGGCGATGTGGTGGGCCCGGGCGTAGGCAATTAGCTGCTTTTGCAGGGCTTCACCGGCAGGGCCGGCCTCGGCGAAGCCGCTGGCCAGCACCCAGGCGGCCCGCGCCCCGATGCTGGCAGCTTGTTCCAGTATTGGCAGCACCTGATGATGCGACAGCAAGATCGCCATACTGTCCACCGGCCCAGGCACATCCTTCAGGCTGGGGAAGCATCGCCAGCCCTGAAGTTCGGCATACTGAGGATTGACCGGATAGACCTGGCCGCTAAAGCCCAACCGCTTCAGATTGTCCAGCACGATCGAGCCGGCGCCGGGCTTCTCTGAAGCACCAACCACCGCAATGGCCTGCGGACTGAGCAGGGGCTGTAGGTCGGGAACTTGGAAGTCACTCATCAGCGTAGAGAAGCACAGGATAGAAAAAAGGAGGTGTCAGAGCGGCTCGCTAGTTCCTCAGCCGCTCTTTGCCCTCCTTTTAGCGTCAACCGCGCAGAAAGCTGCGTCTGGCGGTAGCGGAAATTCCAAAAGCATTGTTTGACTGCCCAACCGATTCCACCTAACTGGGATGGCCTCTGCTCGGTAAGGCAAGCCCGCATTTCCGCATCACCACACTGGCGTCCGCCAATCTTCATAACGGGCGTCAATGCCTCGCACTATATCATGGTATGCTTTGTCGATAGCCCTCGTAATTGGCCCCATCTTGCCATTGCCTACGGGGAGGCGATCCACCGAAGCCACGGGCGTCACCTCCCACCACGTCCCGCAAAAGAACGCCTCATCCGCAACGTACAACTCGGTACGATCCACCTCTCGCTCTTCGACGGGTATCTGTAAAACTTCACGGCAAATCTGCAGGATACTCGCTCTAGTGATGCTCTCCAATATATCGCTCGTAACAGATGGCGTTATGGCCTTGCCTCCTCGCACGATGAAGATACAAGCACCGGGTCCCTCTGATACTTTACCTCTGTCATTGAGGATAATAGGCAAATCGTAACCATTGATCAAAGCCTCGAGAGAAGCCAAACGCCCGTTGTGATAGTTGGACACACATTTGATTCGGTTTGGCGAACTGTTGTCCGAGATGCGTGTCCACGAACTAATACAGCAATTGATGGCCCTTTCGGAGGTCATTTGCGAGGTAGAAGGCCACATGTCGATAACGACCTCCGTGGGACGGTTCAGGTCTGGATGCGTGTAGGAGCGGATAATGCAACTCTCATAGATTAGAGGAGTGATATAACAGTCCTCCTTAATCCCATTGGCTTGGATCAAACTGAGGATGGCCTCCCGGAGGTCTTTGCAATCATATCTGCAGTTCAAGCGGACCATCTTCACCGAGTCCATGAAGCGATATAGATGTTCATCTAGCCTGAAGATGAACAACTGTTGTTTGTCCATGTTCCAGTACGCTTTGATCCCCTCGTAGACCGAGGAGACAGTGCTATGCCCTAACAGATTGACATGAACCAGGGCTTGGTCCCAGGGAATGATCTTGCCACCCATCCAAATGTAATTTGCCGTCTTCGCTTCAGACGTCATCACAAACCTCCTGACAGTTTCTTAGCACCACCTCATCACCTTTATCGGGGAGCAACGTGGTTTCTGCTGGCGATTGCTGCTTAGAGCCGGCCACTTTACGAACCGCCGGCCGAGCGCGTTGGTTACTTCGACACCGTTGATCCAAACCTCTCTAGACAGGCAAAGTTTCTACCCTGGCTACTGCACCAAGTCTGACCCTGGTCGAGGCGACTGATAGAAGTCAGCGGCTAATGGCTGGAGGTTCCAGGAAGGGCTTGAGGGCAAAGAATACATGCCTGAGCTAGGATGGCCACCCCTAACGGTAGCACCTCTTCGTCGAAGTCGAAGCGGGGGTTGTGGTTGGGATAGGTCAGGCTACGCTCCTCATTAGCCGCACCGAGGAACATATAGCAGCCAGGGACCTCTTGCAAGTAAAAAGCCGCATCCTCGCTCCCCATTGTCCGCTCCACGCCACGAACATTCCCTGTCCCCAACATTGCCTCGGCGGCGGCTCGCATCACTATTGTCACAGCGGGATCGTTGACCAGCGCTGGACAAGTGGGAATGATGCGCAGGTCTGCCTGGGTTCCCATTGCGCCGCAGATGCCTTCAACGATCTCGTGCAAACGGCCGAGCGTCATCCGGTGCGCTTCCAAACCAAAGCTGCGGATGGTGCCGGTTAGCTCCACCTGTGAGGGAATAATGTTGAAGGCTTGGCCGCCGTGAATGGTGCCCACGGTGACCACGACTGGCTCCTGGGGATCAATGGAGCGGCTGACGATGGTCTGCAAGCCGACGATCACCTGAGCTGCAGCAACGACAGGGTCAATCGCCTGGTGGGGTTTCGCCCCGTGACCGCCTCGCCCAGTAATGGTCAACTCCCACCGCTCCGAAGCAGTCATGATCGGGCCCGCTGTGACTATTGCCTGGCCCAGCGGCAAGCTGTTCCACAGGTGAAGGGCAAAGACGACGTCCACCGAGGGGTTGCGCAATACCCCCTCCTGCACCATCATCTGGGCGCCACCCCCTCCCTCCTCTGCTGGCTGGAAGACCAGCTTGACCGTTCCCGTCCAGCGGTCACGGCGACTTGCCAATAGCTTCGCCAGACCCAGCCCAATAGCTACATGGCCATCGTGGCCGCAAGCGTGCATCTTGCCCGGAACCTGTGAGGCGTACTCCACCTCGTTTGCTTCCTGTAGTGGCAGGGCATCCATGTCAAAGCGGAGCATCACCACCGGGCCAGGGCCGGAACCGTCCAGCAACCCCACCACGCCGGTCCTGGCCACGCCAGCCTGCACCCGATAGCCAAAGCCGCCTAGCTGCCTGGCCACGATACTCGCTGTGCGCGTCTCCTCGAATCCTAGCCTAGCTTTTGTGCAACCAAACGGCTTTTCGCTCTAGCCGCTTGAAATCTGTATGCCGCAAGGAGGTCACGATGAGTGAGATAACTGTTGGGCAGCCTGTCGTTACACGCA
>Ga0194111_10007565_pt1 | contig 12096 bp, 8 predicted proteins | sample TA2KigC300mmetaG_FD_146194 | JGI IMG/M metagenome (GOLD analysis project Ga0194111, IMG submission 146194) | Freshwater microbial communities from Lake Tanganyika, Tanzania - TA2015033 Kigoma Deep Cast 300m | ecosystem: Environmental > Aquatic > Freshwater > Lake | place: Tanzania: Lake... | reverse complement strand
TTTATGCCGCAAAAGAAGGCGATGTCGTCTTCAATGAGTTGATGTGGATGGGCGATTTCGCGGGCAGCAGCCACGAATGGATAGAACTCAGAAACACAACGGATGTGGATATCGACTTGACGGGATGGGATATTACAAAACTCAGCGGCGAAGGTGAAACATTGATGCTAACGATTCCCTCCGGCATAATCCCCGCGCGTGGATATTTCCTCATTGCCAATAACAATGCGGCAGCTTCCAATATTGCTGTGGAACCTGATATTGTGAGCTCAGCCGTCTCCCTGGCTAACTCCAAATTACAACTGAAATTGTATGATGGCCCATGGGATAGCGCTGGAAAGCTCATTGATATTGCTGATGATGGCGTAGGCGCGCCGGCGGCCGGCGATTCGCAACTCATGAAATCCATGGTGCGAAATGACCCGCCAGGCGATGGTACGCTCGCTGAAAATTGGCACACTGCCGATACACAGTTGGGATGGGACGATGGCGCAAACGAATGGGGGACGCCGCAAAACAGTATGTGGGGCATTGAAGTGCCACCTTATGAAATTCCTGCGGTTATTTTCAGCGAACTGATGTGGATGGGAGATTTCGCCGCGGCGAGCCACGAATGGATTGAGTTGTATAACATGACAGACCAGGATATTGACTTGGGCGGCTGGGAGATTACACGTCTGGTCGATAAGAAAGAGATTGTCATGTTGACTATCCCTTCAGGTATCATCCCAGCCTACGGCTGTTTTCTGATTGCAAATAACAAAGCTAAAGACGCCAATTTTGCTGTGGAGCCAGATTTGGTGGCTGCGGATGTTGTGTTGTCGAATAATCAACTGCAACTGAAATTATACGATGGTCCCTTCGACAGCGGCGGCATACTTGTCGATACCGCTGACGATGGAGTCGGCGCGCCGGCTGCCGGCGATGGACAAGTAAAGGCTTCGATGGTGCGTAGTGACCCAATTGGTGATGGCATACTCGCAAGCAGTTGGCATACCGCTGCTACAAGAACGGGGTGGGATGATGGAACGAAGGAATTTGGCACGCCTGGTTCCGGTGATATAATTCGCCAGAGACCTTCTGTTATAAAATCCTTCGGTAAGCTGATAACAATATGGGCAAATATCAAGTTCAGATAGAATGACTAATATAGATTTCCGAAGTCTTGGAGACTTCGGAAGTCTATATTGCTAACTGTAAAACTCTCCATCTCATCTAAAACTTCTCCGCAACGACTACCGTCGCTGTTGCTGTATTCGCTGTTTTTTGTTTGCCGCCGGCTGTGATAATCTGGCAGATGTAGAGTCCTACAGGCACTCGTTTGCCTGAGTCATCTTTACCATCCCATGAAATAACTTGCTGGCCGCCCGCTTCGCGTTTTTCCAGCAATGTCTTCACTAACTTTCCAGCAGAATCGAAAATTTTTATTGTCACTGTGGAATCAGTGGGAGCGCGGTATTTGATCTGAGTGGAAGAAATTTGAGGATTGAACGGGTTTGGAATAATCTGTAAGCCTGGTTTATTTGAAGAGATTAAAATACTGATGCTGTTTACACGTCCGGGAGTTGCGCCTGATAAGTCGATGGACAATTTCCAGTTGGCAATTTCAGTAGAGGGACGATTGGGGTCAATTCGCTCTAACGACCGACTGTGTATTGAACCGGCGTTCTCATACTTGATTTCATCAATCTTTTTACCCGAAGCGCTTTTTAATGTCACCGTATCTCCCGTATTATTCAACGCGGGAAGTTTAACCTCAACGACATTCTGAACATTCGGAAACGATGCCAGCAATTTTGCTTTATCTTCTGTAATAATCAAAAATTGATTGGGCGGGATGACAGTCCCAGGTGGAATGGACACAGGCTTATCTCTTGCATCAGCGATTGACCATTCGGACAAATCAGCGGGCTGGCTATCTCGGTTGTAGAGTTCAACCCATTCGACCTGCCCGGCTTTGGTATCCGGGCTGTGCATAATTTCATTGATAATTACATCGGCGGGCGGCAATTCGATTGGTTTCGCAACGACTGTTATCGTTTTCTCAGCTTTAAGATTCGGGTCTGATTGCGCTACGAGCTGAATTGTCTCTTTAGTCGTCGCTATCAATTGAAATTCAGCAGAGCCATTTTCAAGTTTCAGGGTCAAAGAGTTGCTGCCCGGTTTTCCAGAGGCTACAGACAAACGGACGGATTGAACGTTAGCTTCTATTTTGACTTCCCCTTTCCAACCAACATCTTTTTCCCCGTTTGCCTGGACTTCGACACGAAATACCTCCACTTTACCGTCTTCGATGTTATCAGGGCCGATAATGACAAGCAGTCTAATTGGTTCAGGAGGCGGTTTAAGATGGCTATTTTCCTTTCCTGGCGTCGAACCGGATACATCGTTGCTTGCTTTCCAGTTGTCAGGCAAGTCGCCTTTGAGTGGGTCAGCTCTTTCTACTGATATACCGTTTCCGGGATTAAACGGATGCGAGTAAGTGTCGATAGGCCTTCCAGCTTTGTCAAAGAGAGTAATTGGGTCATTGTTCGTCAAGCCATCTCCTAAAGTGGTGTTTTTGGTCGTGAGTAGGACGGCAGTATCCGGAATTTGATATTGTCCTGCGTATTCCGAATCCAAAACGACGCCATAGCCTTTGGGCGGAATGATTCCTTTGCCGTCTTTGTAGAATGGCTGAATTATGTCTGTCGCATCGCCATCGGTGAATGTAAATCCGACAACATCTACAGGTTCATCGCCGGTGTTGTATAGTTCGATAAATTCACCAGTGTCCTCATCTAACGCGTTGGCCATTACCTCGTTTATGATAATAGCGGCAAGCACTTGTTGAGGAATTATAAAACAAAAACTACAAAACAACAGACAATAGATTGTAACTTGCACATTAACACCACCTTGTGGCATATAAAAAAAGATTCCTCTTCTTTTCTCGCATGTTTCAGAAAATAGTTTACATTTCAATACGTGATGCGTGAATTTCTATTTATCACTCTTCGCGTTTCACGTATAGTCACTACGTTAGAAACTTTTACTGTATATAATTCGGAAGCACATACAGTCCTGGTTTCTAACGGGGTCAACTAAATTTTCAGATTCTTTATCAAATGCTTTTCTCCGTTTCCGCAATTTGCTCCTAAAGTCCTCATCCTTGATGAGTGATGAGTGATAAGTGATAGGTAAATCACTCATCACTTATCACTCATCATTGCAGCCATCTTAATAGCTTCTATCATACTCTGCGGATTTGCCCTGCCTTCTCCAGCTTTGCCGAAAGCGACGCCGTGGTCGACGGAAGTGCGAATGATGGGCAATCCCAATGTCACATTCACACCCGACATAGAAGTCCATTGTCGAGTGGTTTCATCATATTCAAATCCGGCTACTTTCATAGCTATATGCCCCTGGTCGTGGTACATCGCTACGACAAGGTCATATTGTCCGCCCCTGGCTTTGGCAAAAACCGTGTCCGGCGGAACTGGACCGTCTATATCTATTCCTATTTCTTTAGCAGTTTCGATAGCCGGGATAATTTCTGTAATTTCCTCTTCTCCGAATAAGCCGTCTTCTCCGGCATGCGGATTCAGCCCAGCGACAGCGATACGAGGATGCTCAATGCCCAAGCGTAGCAGGGCCTCATAGCCTAAATTTATCACCTTTAAAATTCGCTCTTTCTTCGCCAAATCACAGGCTTTCCGCAGAGAAACATGCGTCGATACATGGACGACGCGGTAATCGCCGTCAGCTAACATCATCGCATAATCCTTTGTTTTGGTGAAATCAGCGTATATCTCAGTATGTCCCGCATAATGATATCCCGCTAAATTAATAGCTTCTTTGTTAATGGGGCCTGTAACCGTGGCATCAATTTTCTTCGCTAAAGCTAATTCGATAACTTTTTCTATATATTCAAAAGACGCTTTACCGCCTTCAGCAGTCGCTTTTTTGTATACATGCTTCGACATATCCACATTGTGCATGTCCAGCACATCAATCGTGCTAAATTCATATTTCCCCTCTTGTGGACTTTGCACTCGATTTAACTTTAAAGAAACATTGGCTATTTTTATCGTTTCTTTCATCAACTCAAAATCTGAGATTACCAGCGGACAGCATATCTCGTATATTTCCGCAAGCGCTAAAGCTTTTGCCGTAATCTCCGGTCCAATTCCATTCGGGTCGCCTACGGTTATTCCAATAATCGGTTTTTGGCGCGCATTCATTGGTCACTTACATCCTTTCTGTATGATGAATGATAAGCGATGAGTGAGAATCACTCGTTACTCATCACTCTTCACTCTTCACATTTCACGATTTCGATGTACTTCTTAGCCAGAGGTTGGCAGCCTCAAGATGTTCTTGCCTCGGAACGAGAGTAATAGCATCGTTTGGGCAAGCTGCCCTACACACACCGCATCCGAAACATCTTTTAGCATCTATATAGATTTTGCCCAGCGCGGAGGAGTAGAATTGAGCGCCGAACTGACACTGACTCACGCAAGACTTGCACCCGGTGCAGAGGTCCCAATCCACCTGACAAACATATTCTGCTCGGAAGAAATGAGGCGGGCCTTCCGTCTCAATGTATCCTTTGTAAGCCATACAATCGCGGTCACAGTTACACAAGCCGATGACATAAGGAGTTACACCCGTCCAAATACTGTGTACCAGCCCTTCCTCATCGTATTCGCGAAAGATTTTTTTAGCTGCTTCCTTTTCAAGCACCTCCAAAGATGAAGCAGCATCGGGAAACTTACCAAGGATACTCATTGTATCTATCCCAAAACCAAAACAGTATCGTTTATCTGTCTTGCCTATCGAAATGAACCGGCATCCACAGGGCAACCTTGTGATAGAGTCCACCATATCTATCACTTTTTCAACATCTTCGATGGGCAACACCTGACCGAAATGCTCGACTTTCCGGCGCTCCACAATCTCATCTTCATTGAGTCGAACCTTGTGAGAGTTAGTGGATGGCGATGCGTCTTGTAAATTGTATTGCATCTTTAGCGTTCCATTGATTGCCGGCATCACAAACCACCGTAGAAACCGATTATTCCATTCGGCACGCGTCGTGGCTTTAACGATATCCTTCTGGGTTGAGGACAATTCTTCATAAAGTAATTCTTTTGAATAGTTCTTCATCTGGAGATACCACCTTTTTCCCTCTCCGTGTTTGCTACAAAACTCACACATTTGAATGCTCCTAAATCTATCCTTTTTAAATTGCCTCTGGTAAAAGCTTGATGATGATGCGCTTGTCGCCCAACAGAATTTCATTTCCTTTTACTCTAAGGGGCGCCGGCTCCTTGAAAACAAATTGGCTATCTTTGACCGAGCCTGTCAACTCAATTACTTCGCGTTGTTCTTCTTCGTCAATGGCGGCAAGAGCTGTGAAAAACTCATTTAATGTCAATTCACCAAAGTCTTCGGAAAGCATCGCCTCGATTAACTTGTCGGATTCTTCCGGTGTCAGTTCTTCAAAAGTTTTTTCATCCATTTTTACATCCTTTCCTTTCTCAAACTATAGTTGTTTGGCTTTAACCTTTTGCTTCCATAGTTCATATTCGACAACTATTAATTTTTCACCTTTTATATAGATACTTGCCACTGCGGGAAAAATCTCAGGAACTCTTTCTAAGGCGCTTTCTATGCTCGGACCGTTTATCTGATACCAGGCTTCTTCTTTCATGATTACTACTCGAAGTCGTGTTCGCCTTCTTTCATCAAACAGTTTTGCGATGTAAAACGAATTTCGTAGCGGAAAGCTTCTCATCGTGTAGAGAAAGTATGTAGAAGATTTGACATCGCCTTTTAACCCCAATACAATTAAGTCAAAAGGTGTGAAGCGTTCTTCCATATTCCGCAAATCGTGTGCATGGAAATGAACTGATGATTTTTCCAAATCCTGAAAGATGGCGAGTTCCGTAATATAACCTTTAGCATAAGACACCCACCAAAAAATACAGTAAGCGCGAAGCATTCGATGCTCAAGCGGCATCGGCTCGTTCAATCCCATCTCTGCTAAGAACTTGACTATTTGTTCGCCAATTCTTTTAGCAACTCTCAGTCCATTTAGCTCAATGTTTTCCAATTTATGCAATTCATCTATGAGCAGAACAGCATATTTATCGTCAATGACTTTTTGGTAGAAACTATAAAACGTCCGCGTTTTCCCCTGATATGTTACAAAACAAGTACGCATAATGTCAAAAGCTTTTAAAACTTCCACCCATTCAGATTTTGAGAGTGATGCCGAACTGTTGATGTATTTTACAATGAGACGCTGATGGGTTTGGGTAAGTTCAGGACTTAACGTAATATTAAACAATTGCGACATTCCCACATCTCCTTGATTGTAAACCAAAACGGTTGGTTCAGCGCCTCGTCCTTAGATTCCCTCTCAATAAGTTGGTTCCGCTAAAAATTAAACGACCGGTGTGAGTTATCCGGAAGAAGTGGCAGCACAGAGGCATACCGCTACAACAATATATCGTAGCGTCGCCCCCGTAGCGTCGTCTCTCAGTGGCGACATCAATCGGGCGACAATGGTGGGCTACCACGCCGCTCAGAATAATCACATCAAACGTTTAAGTGCTAAATGCTATTTAACCAGAATCATCTTCCTCGTAGCCTGAAATTCTCCCGCTTTGAGAGTGTAAAAATACAGTCCATTCGCAACAGCCTCGCCATTTTGGTTTGTGCCGTTCCAAAACACAGCTTTTTCTTTTGATAGATAAGAGCCTGCGGGTCTGTGCCCAATTGGCAAAGTACGGACAAGCTCGCCTTTGATATTGTAAATCTGGATAACGACCTCGGCTTCCCTGGCAAGCTCAAATGGTATCCACGTTTCTGGGTTGAAAGGATTTGGGAAGTTTTGGAAAAGGGCAGTTTGAGCTGGCGGTAGTTTCTGAGAGACTAAACGCTTTAACTCCTCTAAAACCTGTTTTTGTTCTTTAGTGAGAGGAGTATCTTCAAGCTGCGCAATCGCTTCAGCTAAGACCTGGGTTTCATTTTTGGGATTCATCGCCGGTGCAATAGGCTCGCTCTCAACTGGGAACTTTATTATCAGCCCGACAGTATACTGCAAAATCAAAGCTGCATCAAGCGCAGTGATTGTCCCATTGCCAGTAACATCAGCAGCTTCTTGAGCGTCAGGTGAAAGTTCAATTAATCCAACCACATGCTGAAGAACTAATGAGGCATCGTAGGCTGTGACTTCGCCATTGCCTGAGACGTCGCCAGGTCTCGGAGCAGTTGTAAATTTCCATGCCGATGACCAGTCGCTTGTTCCCGCGGCACTGCTCGCGTTTACGCGCCAGTAGTAGGTCGTGTAGTTCAAAAGTCCTGTCACATAGTATGATGTATCTGGAATCGCACTCTGGTCAACCACTGTTGTCGAGAAGTTTGCATTAGTAGAAACTTGTAATTGATATGACATTGCTCCACTGGAAGCGTTCCAACTCAACGTTGGTTTCGTCGATACTCCTGTTGCGCCATCTAAAGGCGATGCAAGTGTCGGCTTTGGGGGAATTGGTACACCATATTGATCATTCGCCAGTATGGAAACAGTGTTGTTGTCTATGTTTGTCACTACACAATCAAGATCCCCATCCGCGTCAAAATCATTGGCAAATATAGACCAGGGCGAACCCCCAACACTAAAATTTACTCTTGTTTGAAACGTGCCATCACCATTGTTCTTAAAAACAGAAACATTGTTTTGATTTGTGTTCGCTACTATTATATCATTGTACCCATCACCGTCAACATCGGTTACATGAATTGAATATGGCCATCTTTCTGTAGCATAATTTATCGGTTTTGAGAATGTTCCCTCCATTTTGTTAATGTAAACAGAAAGCGTGTCAGAAAAATAATTCGTCGCGATTAAGTCGTTGTATCCGTTACCATCGATATCCGCCAAATAAATTGAATAAGGGCCTACGCCCGGATATGTTTCATAGTCAATCTTTGCGGCAAAACTTCCGTCTCCATTATTTTTTAGAACTGAGATAGCTGAAGATGACGGATCCCAATTTGATATCGCTATATCATAGTCCCCGTCATTGTCTATATCATTAACTGAAATTGAGTTGGTGGCTGGAATCTCTCGACAATGCAGCACTCCCTGCTCATTGTGCCCGGGAATGACGCATTTAAAAATAGGGTCGCCGGTATAATCGCCCATACCGAAACTAATTCGCCCAGTCTCGCCGGCTGGAATGGGAAGGGATAACAACCCCCAATATGGTATTGATATCTGGTGTGTTGTATCGACAGAAGTAATCCACCATTTAATGCCACTATATTTGAATGCCACTGGGTGTTTTAATTCAAAGCCAGAAATCAAGATGCTAAAATTCCATGTTAGGGGGCGCTGAGTGAAAATGCCTGTGATTTTGTAATCCACTTTGGGTTGAAATGTTCCATTTCCGTTGTTTTTGAAAACTGATGCAGCCATTGCCTCATAGTATCCGTCACCATTCGCAACAATTAAGTCGTTATCACTGTCTCCATCTATATCAGAGATGACTACTGACCATGGATTGATTCGTGTGGCGTAGTCAACTCTCGGTTGAAATGTTCCATCACCTATGTTTTTGAATATTGAAACTGTAGCGGCACCAGCATTGACTACGGCCAACTCTGCTTTCCCATCCCCATCAAGGTCAGCTCCATAAACTGAACTTGGATGCTCACCTGCGGGATAATCTGCCTTCGGCTTGAATGTGCCGTCGCCATTATTTAACAAAATTGACAATGTATTGTTGCTGTAATTAGCAATTGCTAAATCCGCATGCTTATCACCGTCGAAGTCAGCCGTGAAAATTGATTGCGGATTACCACCAACTTGGAGGTTCCCACTTAGCGAAAAAGTTCCAGTTGACGCAATGGCGGCGATTCTAAATTGCCATTGAAAACTGCTCAATGGTTGTGCATCAACTGTTTTTATTGCGTTTGTCAGTGTTACCAAAACAATCTCTCCGTATGCAAAAGGTTCCGTAGGAATGAGAGTTGCTTTATTTGCCGTCGGGTCGTACGTAAGCGTGCCGGTATGCACACCACCTGACATTCCTGCAACGCGGAAGGTTGTGTCGTTAATTGTTGTTGCATCCATTGCTTGATTGAAAATTACAGAGACGTTTGTCATAGGTGAGAAATTCACACTGTTTTGCATCGGGAATACGTTTATGATTTGTGCAGTTATTGTCTTTCTGTTTTTCAAGATGGAAAATGTGCTGCTGAGATAATTTGTAACTACCAAGTCAATATCTCCGTTGCCATCTAAATCCGAAGCAAAGACGTCCGCAGGACCACTTCCGGCTGTATAATCAAGATTGGGCTGAAACTTTCCATCGCCATTGTTTTTCAGAATAGAGATATCATCGTAGTTTACCACAACCAAGTCTATGTCCCCGTCTCCCTCTATATCTGTAGCGGTAATTCTGAAGGGATTAACCCCCACTGCATAATCTACCTTTGTCTGAAATGTTCCGTCGCCATTGTTCTTTAAGATTGAAATTGTGTTACTACCATTATTCGCTACAGCCAAATCCAAGTCTCCGTCTCCGTCTAAATCGGCAGCAAAAATTCCGGCTGGATTACTTCCTACTATGTAATCCACTTTTGGCTGAAACGTACCATCTCCATTATTCATTAAAACAGAAACTACTGTAGAGTTGTCTTTGCCTACTACTAAGTCTATATCGCCGTCGCTATCAAAGTCTGCGGCAAAAATAAATCCAGGCTCATTACCCACTACATAGTCAACCTTTGCTTGGAATGTTCCATTGCCATTGTTCTTCAAAATCGAAATGGTGTTGCTGCCGTTATTGGTCACTGCTAAATCCACATACCCGTCTCCATGGAAATCTGCCACAAAAATGGTTAGGGGGACAACGCCTACCACATAATCTACCCTTGGCTGGAATGTTCCATTACCATTGTTCTTTAAGATAGAAACCGTATTACTGACGGCATTCACTACTGCCAAATCTACATCACCGTCCGTATCAAAATCAGCACCAAATATCGAATAAGGATTTACGCCGACAGCATAACTCGCGCTCAACTGAAAAGTTCCGTCACCATTATTTTTAAAAATTGAAACTGCATTGTCGCCAGCTTTGCCTATTACCAAGTCTACATATCCGTCGTCATCCAGGTCTGCTACGAAAACAGGATTAGGATAACCTCCTGTTGTATAGTCAACCTTGGCACTAAATACTCCGAATGATTGATTTACACCTGTTGTAAATTGCCAGTGGAATGGGGTTAATGGTTGACCGTCCATGGTTTGAATTCCACTTGTCAGTGTTACTGAGACAATCTCGCCATATAAAAATGCTCTGGTTGGGATTAAGATTGCTTTGTTTGCCATCGGATCGTATGTAATAGTGCCGGTGTGCAAACCACTTGACATTCCCATAACACGGAACGTTGTATCATTGATGCTTGCTATGTCCATCTGTTGAGAAAATGTAACAGAAATTTGTTGAAACGGTGAAACATTCAAAGCGTTCTGAACGGGCGAAACGCTCGCAACCTGCGCGTGTAGGGTTACTGTGACGAAACCAAGCAGCGTAATAATAAGTAATAGTGCTTGCTTTTTCATGAATTGTTATCTTTTCCTCCTAATCATTCGAAATTTTGAGTGAAAATTACCAAGGAAACGAGACTTTCCCCTTTATAAATTGCATTTTGATTATCCTGTCCTAAAAATAATATAGCACCGAAGGCATCTGGAGTTTCCATGAAAAACTCTTTAAATTGCAAGAAATCATTAAGGGTAGAAAGATACATCAATTTCCCAAAATGCCCTCCTTTATCTAACACTTTGGATAGTGTGAATTATATAGAAAATGTTGTTCTTAAGCTCATGTTTTAGCTCCATCATTTTATAATTAACACCGAAGGGCATAGTTGTCAAGCCTAAAATATCCACTAAATTTCAGCCATACAATTCCCTCATTATCGTCAGTAACCTATCAAAAGATTTAATTAAGTTTTGGCTGTATAAGTCATTTGAATTGGCTAAGGTTTATCAATTGATTGCGTAAATCCTCTGCTGTGCAGGAGTCAACCAGTCTTCTTACTCGCGCCTTAACTTCATCATAAGATAAATGCCCGCGGCGAGAGTAGATAATCCCCCAGTGTTCTTTACCCATATCCATGTAATGTTTATGTATATGGACAAAATGCCGTCGATTGAATGTTAAGAATGCTCGCTTATCATTTATTGCACATTTTAGTAACGTGTCATCCGAGTTTCCAATCAGCCCCATATCTAATACATCTACAATATCATATCCCAGGTGTCGCATATCAGGGGCGAATCTGCCCATATAAAAATCTTCATCGCTAAATAATTTGACCTTCAATTTCTTCTTCGGTTTCATTTAAGCGGATTAATTCATCAATTTCATCTTGGTCTTCAAGATAGAAACTCAGCGCGTCCAACACCTGTTCCAGAGATAGATGCGGGAAAATATTTAGGATTTGCGATATTTTATCCCCTTGTTTCCAATAGGTGATGATGGCGCTCACCGATATTCGACTTCCTGCGACAATGGGTTCACCGCCGAGAATGCCATTGTGACGAGTGATGTACAAGTGGTTAGTTGGCTCTCCTGAATTCGCGTAAAAAAAGTCGAGAAGAACTGATTCATCAGCAGATAACGGTGTTTTATTTACAGGTGGACAAAGATATACGGTTTCTCCTGCTTTCTTGAGTTTTCCAAAACGATGACGTCCAATTAACCCCTTGTGTTCCAGCGATAAAAAGGCTTCCTTAGTTGTCTCTTCATCTTTGCCCATTTGTTTAGCTAACAGGTCAAATCTGTTTTCGTAACCAAACTTTTCTTTTAGAAAGAAAAGTTTGATCAAAAGAAATAATTGGAATAAAAAGTAAATGCCAACCTGTGTTATGATAACTTTTTGTTTTTTGTTTTCCGTGTTTGATATAGCCATTTTTCAACAAACCTTGAAAAGGTTCTGAACCTTTTCAAGGTTTCTCTCTAAAAACGCCCTCCTTCATAACCACACTATGATAGCACATATAATTTTGAACTGGAATATCTGGTCCAATTG
>Ga0194111_10007561_pt1 | contig 12100 bp, 9 predicted proteins | sample TA2KigC300mmetaG_FD_146194 | JGI IMG/M metagenome (GOLD analysis project Ga0194111, IMG submission 146194) | Freshwater microbial communities from Lake Tanganyika, Tanzania - TA2015033 Kigoma Deep Cast 300m | ecosystem: Environmental > Aquatic > Freshwater > Lake | place: Tanzania: Lake... | reverse complement strand
GGGTGAAATCGAACCGCAGGCGTGAAGGCGACACGAGCGAGCCCGCCTGCTTGACGTGGTCGCCCAGCACTTGCCTCAACGCGGCGTGGAGAAGATGGGTGGCCGTGTGGTTTCCGGAGATGGCCCGTCTTCGCACCAGGTCGACGGCGGCGTCGACCTTGTCGCCGGCCTTGACCTCCCCGCTCAGGACCTTGATGCTGTGGGAGATGACCTCGGGGGACAGGAAATGGGTGTTCCCGACGAGCGCCGAGAAACGGGGGCCTTTGAGGACCCCGGTGTCCCCCACCTGGCCGCCGGCTTCCGCGTAGAACGGCGTCTCATCGAGGACGGCCTCCCCCTCCTCGCCTTCCCGGAGGGCTTCCACGGTCCGGCCCGATCTCAGGACGGCGGTCACCCGGACATCGGAAAGCTCTCCGCTCTCGTGGACGCGGGAGCGGACGGCCAGGCCCCCCAGCTCCTCGGCGCCCGGCTTTCCATTCTGCCGCTCGTCGCCCTTCCAGGACAGGCGCGCCTTGCGGCGCTGCTCTTCGAGCTCGCGGGAGAATCCCGCCTCGTCAATGTCCATGTCCTTCTCGAAGGCCAGCTCCTGGGACAGGTCGAGAGGGAAGCCGAACGTATCGTAGAGCCGGAAGACCTTGTCGCCGGGCAGGGTCCTGTCCCCCGCCTCGCGGGTTTCCCGGACGACCTGGTCGAAGAACCGCAGGCCCGAGGCCATGGTGAAGGAGAACCTCTCCTCCTCGGACAGGCAGACACGCGAGATGTAAGGGATGGACGCGACGATCTCCGGGTAGGCGTCCTTCATGATGTCGGCGACCCGGCCCGTGAGCTCGAACAGGAACGGCCTGTCGATGCCCAGGATGTTGCCCCGGCGGTGGGCCCTCCGGATGAGGCGCCGCAGGACATAGCCCCGCCCCTCGTTGGCCGGCGTGACGCCGTCCCCGATGAGGAAGGTGACGGCCCGGACGTGGTCGGCGATGACCCGGACGGAGACGTCCCCTTCGTCGCCGGACGGGTACTCCCGGCGGGCCTGCTCGCTGACCGCCTCGATGAGGGGCATGAACAGGTCCGTGTCGAAATTGCTGCGCTTGCCCTGCAGGACGGCGGCCATCCGCTCGAGGCCCATCCCGGTGTCGATCGACGGCGAGGGCAGCGGGCGGAGGCCGCCCCGGCCGTCCTGGTCGAACTCCATGAACACCAGGTTCCAGAGCTCGAGGAAGCGGTCGCTGCCTTTTTCGATCAGCCCGAAGGGGTCGCCGGCCTCGATGTCCTCGCCCAGGTCAAAGTGGAGCTCGGAGCACGGTCCGCACGGGCCCGTGTCCCCCATGGCCCAGAAATTGTCCTTTTTGCCGTACCGGAAGATCCGGTCCTTTCGGACGCCGGCCTCCTCGGCCCAGATCCTGTGGGCCTCGTCGTCCTCGAGGTAGACCGTGGCGTAGAGCCTGTCCTCGGGCAGTCCGAAGACGCGGGTGACCAGCTCCCAGGCATAGGCGACGGCCTCGCGCTTGAAGTAGTCGCCGAAGGAGAAATTGCCCAGCATCTCGAAGAACGTGTGATGCTTGGCCGTCCGGCCCACGGTCTCCAGGTCGTTGTGCTTGCCGCTGACCCGAAGGCACTTCTGGACGGAGGCGGCCCGCTTGTAGCTCCGCTTCTCCAGTCCCAGGAAGACGTTCTTGAACTGGTTCATCCCGGCGTTGGCGAACAGGATGGTCGGGTCGTCCTTGGGCAGGAGCGGGGAGCTCGGGACGGTCTTGTGCCCCCGGTCGGCGAAATACTGGAGGAAGGTCTCGCGGACCCGCTGGGACTTCATCGACGGCCTGCTTCAGCCCCCTCCCTCGGTCCGGTCCAGCTTGGTCATGCCCTTTTCCATCTCCTCGACGGCCATGTCCAAAGTGGACTGGATGCCCATGATGCGCAGCTTGAAGTTGTCGGGGTTGGAGGAATACTTCATGCCCTGCTCGAAGGAGATGTAGCCGTCGCGGTAGAGCTGGTAGATGGACTGGTCGAAGGTCTGCATCCCGTACTGGGAGACGCCCGCGGAGATGGCGTCCTTGATGAGCCCGGTCTTGTCCTTGTCCGCGACGCAGTCCTGGATGTACGGTGTCGCGATCATGGCTTCCACGGCCGGCACGCGGCCCTGGCCGTCCATGCGGGGGATGAGGCGCATCGACAGAATGGCCTTGAGGATGCTGGCCAGCTGGAGGCGGACCTGGCGCTGGTGGTGCGGCGGGAAGACGGAGATGATGCGGTTGATGCTCTCGGGGGCGTCGAGCGTGTGCAGGGTGCTGAGAACGAGGTGGCCGGTCTCGGCCGCCAGAAGGGCCGTCTCGACCGTGTCCAGGTCGCGCATCTCGCCCACGAGGATGATGTCGGGGTCCTCTCGGAGGCAGCCGCGGAGGCCGCGGCCGAAGCTCGTGACGTCCATCCCGACCTCCCGCTGGCTGATGGTGCTTTTTTTATCCTTGTGGAGGTACTCGATGGGGTCCTCGATGGTGATGATGTTCTCCCGGCGGAAGGTGTTGATGTAGTCGATCATGGCGGCCAGGGTCGTCGTCTTGCCGCTTCCGGTCGTCCCGGTGACCAGGACAAGCCCCCGCTGGTAGAAGGCGATCTTCTCGAGGACCTCGGGGAGGAGAAGCTGGCGGATGGTCTTGACGTCGAGGGGGATGATCCGCAGGGCGATGGCCAGGGAACCCCTCTGGTGATAGATGCTGCCGCGGAACCTGCCGAAACCGGGCAGGCTGTAGGCCAGGTCGATGTCGAGGTCCTCTTTCAGCCGAGCGCGCTGGAACTCCGTCATCATCTGGTTGGAGAGCTCCTCGCAATCCACGGCCGTCAGGCGGGGGAATCCCGTCAAGGGCGTGAGGGTCCCGTGGATCCGGAGCATGGGATGGTTGCCGGCCTTGAAATGAAGGTCCGAAGCGTCCCGTTCGATGGCGATCTTTAAGAATTCATCGATGACCATAGAAGCCTCCTCATGAACTCATAAGGCGAGAGTGAGCCGATAATAAGCGTCCGTTCATCCATACGATGCCGTTCTCGAAAAAGGGGCTCATAGGCGGCTCCTTGGTTTGAGTCGCGGCTGGCTGTTCCCTATGGAATTCCGCCCGCCGTCCGGCGCGTATTCGAGGCCCCATCCTATATCATCGCCGAGGGCCAAGTCAACGCGCCTCACCGGCGGCCTCTCAAGAGGTCTCTCCGCAGTGAGGGCAGCTGCGGGACTTCATGGGCAGGGGCCGCCGGCAATTCCAGCAAAGGGCCGCCGTCTTCTGCTCGCGGGCCTTGATCCGCAGCATGATGTCGTCGATCTCCGAGGTCTTGGGGGTCTTGCCTTTGTAGAGGGACAGGTCCCGGATGATCTCCGAGGCGGTCTGGTACCTGTCCTCGATCTTTGAGGCCAGGGCCCTCATGATGATGCCGTCGACCTCCTTCGGGATGCGGCTGTTCCGGATCCGAGGGGGCGTGACCTTGCCCTGCTGGGCCCGCTCCAGGATCTTGAACGGGTCGGGGTCGAAGATGGGAGGCCGGCCGATGATCATCTCGTAGAACATGCAGCCCAGGGAGTAAAGATCCGAGGCGTAGCCCGCCTTTCCCAGGAACTGCTCGGGCGCCATGTAGGGCGGGGAGCCGATCCTGGTCGAAGCGTAGGGGACCGAGTTGAGCCAGGCCGAGGTCCCGAAATCCGTGATCTTGGCCGTGCCTTCCTCCGAAACGATGATGTTGGAGGGCCTCAGGTCGCGGTGGATGATCTTGTTCTTGTGGGCGTGATCGATGCCGTAGGCGATCTGCTTGACCATGTCCAGGGCCTGTTCCAGCCCCAGGATCCTCTCCTTCTCCAGGACCTTCTCCAGGGTCGGCCCTTTGATGTACTCCATGACCATGAAAAAGACGTTCTTTTCCTTTTCGGCGGCCAGCATGCGGACGATGTTCGGATGGTTGAGGACGGCCTGGAGGCGGGGCTCCTTGAGCAGCTTGTACAACTCGGCGGATTGCTTGTGCGGGACCTTGATGGCCACCTTGATGTCGAGCCAGGTGTCCTTCGCCAGGTAGACGGAGCCGAACCCGCCGCTGCCGAGCGAACGGAGGATCTCGTACTTCCCGACTTTCTGGCCTTGGAGGAACATGTCACTCGTTCCAGTAATGCAGGATCATGGCCGAGGCGGCCAAGGCCGCCGTTTCGGCCTTGAGGATCCGGTGTCCCAGGCCGACCGCCTCGAAGCCGGCCTCCCTGAGGAGGCTCTCCTCGTTCAGCGTCCAGCCTCCTTCCGGTCCTACGACCAGGGAAACGGACAGGGGCGCAGCGCCTTCCCCCGGCCCTTGAGCCGAAAGAACGTCCTTGAGGGGCCGCCCGCCGCGCTCGCTCAAGAACAGCTTCCGGCCCTCCGGCGCTTCCCGGAGCAGGGTTTTGAGGGTCACGGGCGCCCGGACGGCGGTCGATCTCCCGCCCTTGCTCTGCTTGGTGGCTTCCCGCGCGATCCTGGCCCAGCGCTCGAGCTTGCGCCCCGAGCGCTCCGGCGGATCCTTGAGGGACCTCTCGGTGGTCACGGGGACGAACCCGGCGCACCCCAGTTCGGCGCTCTTCTGGAGGAGGAACTCCATCTTCTTGGCCGGCAGGAGCGCTTGGACCAGCAGGAGTTCCACCTGAAGTCCTTCGGCCGCCTCTCTTCGCAGGACCCTTAGCACGGTCCGGTCGCGGCCCACGGCCACGACCTCGGCCGAGCAGCGATTCCCCTCGGCATCAAAGAGCCGGACCTCGTCGCCGGCGCGGACGCGGGCCGCCCCGGCCAGGTGGCGATGCTCGTCCCCCTGGATGACGATGCGGGCGGTTCCCCCTTCGAGACGGGGGACGAAAAACTGGTTCGATGTCACGCTTCTTACGGGCCTACTGAAAAATGTTCTTCATCCGGTGGATGACGGTCTTGTCGACGGATTCGATGTCCTCGCCCCTCAATTCGGCCAGCTTGACCAACAGCGCCTTTTGTTCCTTGGAGAGCCCTTCGGGGGTCTTGACCAGGACCTTGACGAACAGCTCCCCCTTGCGGCGGCCGCCCACGTCCTGGATCCCTTTCCCTTTCACCCGAATGACCTCGCCCCCCTGGACGCCCGGGGGGATCTTGAGGATCTCGCTGCCCTCGAGGGTCGGGATCTCGACCCTGGCCCCGAGAGCCGCTTGGGTGAAGGAGATGGAGATCTCGCAAGCCAGGTTGTTGCCGTCCCGCTCGAAAAAGGCATGCCGGCGGACGCGCATGGTCACATAGAGGTCCCCGGCCGGCATTCCCTCGTCGCCGGCCTCCCCCTCGCCGACCAGCCGCAGCCGAAGACCGTCCGAGACCCCGGCCGGGATGCGCACCTTGAGCGATCTTTTTTCCCTTACCCGGCCTTTCCCCTGGCAGGTAGCGCACGGGGATTCGACGATCTCCCCCCGGCCCTGGCACCGCAGACATGTTCGGGCCACCGTGAAAAAGCCCTGTTGGTACCGGACCTGTCCGTGACCTCCGCAGCTCGGGCAAGAGGAGGCCTCGGTTCCGGGCTTGCGTTTGGACCCCCGGCAGGCCGGGCAGGTTTCGGCCCGGGTCAGCTTGATGTCCTTCTCGACGCCCGCGGCCGCCTCCTCCAGGCTGATCTCGATCTCGAGAGCGAGGTCCCCGCCGCTCTGACGCCCGGCGCCGCGGCGCCTGCCCCGCTCACCGAAAAAGCTCCCGAAGCTGAACCCGAAAAAATTCCCCAGGATGTCCTCGAAGTCCTCGAACACCGAGGCGTCGAAGCCGGAGAACCCCTGGAAGCCCTCGCCGCGGAGCCCTTCGTGCCCGAACCGGTCGTAGACGGACCGCTTCTCCGGGTCGGCGAGGACGCTGTAGGCCTCGGCGGCTTCTTTGAACTTCTCTTCCGCTTCCTTGCTCCCCGGATTGCGGTCGGGGTGGTGTTTCAGGGCCATCTGGCGATAGGCCTTTTTAACGTCCTCCGCCGAGCCCGTTCGGGAGACCCCGAGGACTTCGTAGTAATCCCTCTTAGCCATCGGCGCCCGGCTTCCCTTCTCCCTCGCCCAAGGAGCGCATGATCTCTTTGACCTCGGACGGCATGAGCCCCGAGGACGGGCGGATCTCGATCTTGTGCTGACGCCCGGTCTCGACGTCGGTGGCCGACACCTGGACCAGCCCGTCGGCGTTGATCTCGAAAGTGACGTCGATCTGGGGGACCCCGGCCGGAGCGGGCTCGATCCCGACCAGCTCGAAAACGGCCAGGGACACGTTCAACGAGGCCAGCGGGCTTTCTCCCTGGAGGACGTGGATCTTGACCCTTCGCTGGTTGTGCTCCACGGTCGTGAAGGCCTTGGTCTTGTGGGTCGGGATGGTCGCGTTCCGGTCGATGATCACCTCGTACCCATCGTTCTCCGTTTCGATCCCCAGGGAGTGGGGCGTGACGTCGAGCAGGAGGACGAGGTCCTGGACGCGGCCGTGGAGGATGCCCGATTGGACGGCCGCGCCCATGGCCACGATCTCGTCGGGGTTGATGTGCTCCTCGGGGACCCGCCCGAAGAACTCCGTGACCTTCTTCTTGACCATCGGCATCCGGGTCTGGCCGCCGACCAGGATGACCTGGCCGATCGATTCCGGGCCCAGGCGGGCGTCGGCCAGGGCCTTCTCGATGTGGGGAACGGTCTTTTCGACGAGGTCGGCGGTCAGAGCTTCGAGGGTCCCGCGGGTCAGGACCTTGCGGATGTGCTTGGAGTCGGACTTGTCCGACGAGATGAACGGCAGGTTGATCTCCGTCTCCAAGGTGAACGACAGCTCCCGTTTGGCCTTCTCCGCGGCCTCCTTGATCCTCTGGAGCGCGAGCTTGTCCGGAGCGAGATCGAGCCCGGTCTCCCTGCGGAAGTCCTCCACGAGCCACTCCAGGACGCGGTTGTCGAAGTCCTCGCCGCCGAGGTAGGAATCGCCGTTGGTGGCCAGGACGTTGAAGACTCCGTCGCTGATCTCGAGGAGCGTAATATCGAACGTCCCGCCGCCGAGGTCGAACACGGCCGCGGTCCCGTTGTTTCCCGTGTTCAGCCCGTAGGCGAGACCGGCCGCCGTGGGCTCGTTGATGACCCTCTGGACATTGAGCCCGCAGATCTGGGCGGCGTCCTTGGTGGCCTGCCTCTGGTGGTCGTTGAAATGGGCCGGGACGGTGACGACGACGTCGGTGACCTTGCCGCCGAAAAAGGACTCGGCGCAGGTCTTCAGATAGCCCAGGATCATCGACGAGATCTCCTGGGGCGACAGGGATCTCGAATCGAGAGAGACGAGCACGTCCCCGTTGGGGGCTTCGACCAGGCGGTAGGCCAATCTTTCACGCGCCTTCTGGACTTCGGGCGAGGCGAATTTCTGCCCGACCAGGCGCTTGACCGCGAAGATCGTGTTGCGGGGGTTGGTGATCGCCTGACGCAGCGCCAGGGTCCCCACCAGCCTCTCCCCCGTCGAGGTGAAGGACACCACGGAGGGCGTCGTCTGCAGCCCTTCCAGGTTGGGGATGACGACCGGTTGGCTGCCCTCGAGGTAGGCGATGCAGGAATAGGTCGTGCCGAGGTCGATGCCGATGACATGCGACATGTTCGTTCAGCCTTTCTTAGGGACGGCGACCTTGACCAGGGTCGGCCGGAGCAGCCGGTTGTGATGCAGATAGCCCTTCTGCAGCTCTTCGACGACCTCGGGCTCTTCGACGGACTCGGACTCCTCCGTCATCATGGCGTGGTGAAAGTTGGGGTCGAAGCGCCGTTCGGCGATCTCGACCGGCTGGACGCCGTTCTTGGCGAGAAGGGACTGGAACATGCGGTCGATGAGCTCGACCCCCTCGCGGAACGTCCGCCCCTCCGGGTCCGCGGCCCGGCTCTGAAGGGCCCTTTCCAGGTTGTCCTTGATGGCCAGCATCTCGAGGAGGAGCCCGCTCAAGGCGAACTGCTGGAACTCGTCCTTGTCCCTTTCGAAGCGCTTGCGGAGGTTCTCGAGGTCGGCGAGCTTTCTCAGGAACTGGTCCTTGACCTCGTCCATCTCTTTCCTGAGATGCTTGAGCTCGGCCTCCTTCTTCTTGAGCTTTTCCTTCAGGCTCCGGGAGCCCTCGGAAGAAGCTTCCTTGGCGGGGGGCTCTTTGGCGCTCGCGGAGGGTTTATCCTCCCGGACCACGGACGGAGCATCCCCGTCCGGCTCATCCTCCCGGATGAACTCGATCTCCTCTTCGGGCTTCCTGCCGCCGTTCTCTTCCGTCATAGCGTGACCTCTCTGCCGAAGGCCGTGATCGCCAGGCTCAAACGCTTGGCCACCCGGTCGACCAGGGGAATGATCTTCTCGTAGGGGATCCTTTTGGGCCCGATGATGCCCAGGGAGCCGAGGACCTGGTTGCTGTATCCGTAGTGGGACAGGACGAGGGAGCAGTCCTGGACATTGGGGAAGTTCGTCTCCGTCCCGATCAGGACCTTGACCCGGTCCAGGCTGATGAAATCCGAGAGCAGCTTGACCAGATCGGCTTTCTCCTCGAGGTTCTCGAGCAGGGACCTCAGCTTGCTCATCTCGAAGAGCTCGGTCTTGTTGACCAGGCGGGAAGTCCCCTGCAGGAAGATCCGGTGCTCCCCTTCTTCGCGGTTGATGGAGGCCTTGATCAGGTCGAGCAGCTTGCTGACCGTGTCCTCATACTTGGCCCTGTGCTGGGGAAGCTCCTGGAGGAGTGAGTCGCGGACGTTCAGGAAGGTCCGGCCGCGGTAGTTGCGGTTGATGTACTGGGAGGCCCGGTCGAGCTCGATCTGCGACAGGGCCAGCCGGGTTTCCAGGGTTTCCGTCAAAACCATGTGGAAAGGGGTCACGAGGATGACCAGGATCCTGCGGTCCGAAATCTTGATGAAGCGCGAGTATTCGAACTGGACCCGTGAGATGTTCGGGGAGATGACGAAACCCAGGTTGTCCGAGGCGTCGGCCAGGATCCTCGACGCCTGCAGGAGCAGGGAATCGAAGTCGGAGGTCCGGGTGGGGAATTCCTCCTGGATCATCTGAACGGGGTCCTGGGGCCGGGCTTTCTCGGCGAGCAGGCCGCTGACGTAGGCGCGAAGCCCCCGGTCGGTCGGGACCCGCCCGGCCGAGGTGTGGGGCTGGGACAGATAGCCGAGCTCTTCGAGCTTGGCCATGATGTTCCTGATGGTCGCCGGGGACCCCTCGAAGGAACCGGCCTGATGGATCGATCCGGAGCTCACCGGGCGCCCGCCGCGGACATAGCTGGCCACGACCAGCTTAAGGACCTTCATGTCCTTTTCGCGCAAGATAGACCTAGCCATGTGAACCTACTCCGGTTTTATAGCACTAATCGGGAATTCCTGTCAATAAACTGGGAGTTAACGGGAAGGGCCGGGCAATATTCTAAGTCCCGCATATCCAACAACTTGGGAAAAGTCCCCGGAGCTGTCGCCCGAAGTCCGGTAGAGAACGAGCTCGGCTTCGGCCGCGCCCAGCTCCCGGGCCGCGACCAGGGCGGCGGTCGTGGGCTGGAAGCCGCACATGGAGATGCCCTCCGCGAGGACGGTTTCGAACAGGCCCCGCGGGTCGAGGTCCTGGATCTTGCGGATGGCCAAGGCGTCCTTTTTTTCGGCCGTGCTCTGGCTGACGTAGTGGCTCATATCGGTGCTGGCCACCATCAGGACCGGGCGGCCGTAGGCCCGGATCGCCGCGGCCAGCCCTTGACCGAAAGATTCGAGGTCGCCGTAGTCCGTCTCATGGGACACGCACACGGGGACGATGCCCACGTCTTCGCGGAAGTACTGGAGGAACGGGACCTCGACCTCCAGGGAATGTTCCAACAGGTGGGCCTCTTCATCCTGGCGGGCTGAGGGGCAGCGGTCGAGGATCATGGCCGCCAGGTCCTCCCGGATGGGGACTTCGCCCAGGGGCGTCAGCCAGCTGCCCGCGTTTTGAACGGCGAACAGGGACCGGATATCCCTGTGGCCGGGACCCAGAACGACGGCCGCCGCCGGGATCTCGACCGAGGAGAAAACGGCGCCCGCGACCGGGCCCGAATACATGTAGCCGGCGTGAGGGACAATGACGGCCAGGGCCTTTTTCCTTTCGGTCTTCGCATCGGTCATCCCCCGGATGGTCTTCAGAAGCTGCTCCCTCTGCCCCGGATAGAAGGTCCCGGAAACCTGAGCTTTTCTTCTCATTCGACCCTCCACTCCTCATTAATAGGCGTCTTGGGGCGGGATGTCAACGGCGGGGGATCGGCCGTGAAGGGCGTGCGATCTCAGTGAGAGGCCGGGCTCCAGACCCGGCGTTGCTCCGTGAAGCGGATGCCCAGGGCCTGCAGCTCTTCCAGGATCGGGATATAGATCTCGGGATGGACCGGGACCTCCACCCCCTTTCTCCCGATCTTTCCCTCGAGCATGAGGCGGGCGGCGATGGCCGCGGGCAGGCCGACCGTGCGGGACATCGAAGATGCCCCCCCGGGGACCCCGTGATCGACGAGGGTCGAAACGATCTCTTCTGTCCGCCCCGACCCGAACTCCGCCAGGAACTCGTGCCGGAGGACGATCATGTCCCTCTCCCCTTCCGCGTACTGGAGCTTGTCGATCATCAAAGCGGCCAGATTGTCGAGGGCCGAGCCGCGTTCCGCCGCAAGCGGCCTGTCCGCGAACAGCCCGAGCCATTCCAGCCTGTCCAGGATGTCGGAGCGGGGGGCGAGTCCCAGGCGCCGGGTGACGGCCGCCCGGACATCCTCTCCTCCGCCGGCGCCGGACAGCTCTTTCATGAGGTCGAGATAGCTCGAGCCCGTCCGGTCTTTTTCGCCGTCATCGAGGAGACCCAGCTGTCCGATCCTCAGAAGTGTTCGGCACCAGCCGGGGTAGCGGAGGGTCCCCCTCAGGATCGACCGCGCTTCCGGGATGCCGTAGACGTCCTTGTAAGGAACGGAATCCCGGTTCGGGTAGCCCTCGAATTCACCGAGCCCGGCGATGACGATCTTCTCGGGTTCGGCGAAGAGCCGCTCGGCGGGTATGGACACGACCTCGCCGTCCCTCAAGTAGCGGGCGGGGTTCCTGGAGGCCAGGAGAACCCCTTTCGGGCTCCAGGAGAACTTGTAGCCGAAAGGATTGTCGTTGGCCTCGGGCGCCGGGAGCCCCCCGCAGTACGACGTGAACGCCAGGATCCGGCCGCCCCCGTCGTGGACATCCCGGATGATCCGCATGGCCTCCATGTGGTCGATCCCCGGATCCAGGCCCAGCTCGTTGAGGATGAGGACCCCCTTGTCGCGGGCCCGGCTGTCGAGCTCTTTCATGGCCGGGCTGACGTAGGAGGCGGTCACCATGTCCTTCCCGTGGTCGACGGCCAGAGCGGCGACGAGAGGGTGGTACGTGTAAGGGACCATGCTGACGACCAGGTCGGCCCGGCCGATCTCCGCCGCCAGCCCTGCCCGGTTCCCGAGATCGAGCCGCCTGACCTCGCCCCGCGCGGCCCCGGCGACGAGCTTCACGGCCTTGTCGACCTCCACGTCGGCCACGACGACCAGGTGTTCCGTATGGTCGAGAAGGTACCGGACGAGCGGCCCGGCCACCAGTCCGGCGCCCAGGACGAGGATCTTTTTCATGCGGATGCCTCCGAGAACATCGAGGTTATCCGACCGACGCCGCGAGATAGGCGTAGTCGGGCGTCAGTTCCCCCCGGTAGAGAATGACGGCCCGGCGGATGACATCCGGCAGGCCGCAGTCCTCGAACCGCCCCCGGAGATCCGCGGCGGCGAAGGCCGGGACGTAGGCCTTCAGGCCCCGGCTGAAATAGGTCGAGGATTCCAGGGGGAGTTCAGCCGGGAGATTGTAGACCGCCAGGACCACCGGGCCGTGGCCCTCGAATCCGGGCACGGCCTCATCCCGGGCCGGGTCGTAGACATAGACGGGATTCTCGGAGTCGGTGGCCTTGACGTTGCACTCGATGGAGCCGTCGACGTCACAGGTGATGTCGCCGACGACCCGGAGCCGGGGCCGGGCCCCGTCTCCGTAGAGCCGCTTCAGGAATGGCTTGGTGAGGAACTTCGGGTACTGAGGGGCCCAATAGATGCCGTTGACGAGGGCGGTGAGATAGGGAATGAGGTCCTCGAC
>Ga0194111_10007554_pt1 | contig 12105 bp, 14 predicted proteins | sample TA2KigC300mmetaG_FD_146194 | JGI IMG/M metagenome (GOLD analysis project Ga0194111, IMG submission 146194) | Freshwater microbial communities from Lake Tanganyika, Tanzania - TA2015033 Kigoma Deep Cast 300m | ecosystem: Environmental > Aquatic > Freshwater > Lake | place: Tanzania: Lake... | reverse complement strand
AGATCAGGTTATTGGTATCGTGATCATGGGAGGTTCTGAAATGCAGGGTTTTAACTTCTTTTTATCTTCAGAATATATCATAGACATGTGTAAGGAGAATGGGGTTTCTTTGGAAGAGGATAAACCTCTATTTTTCTTTTAATTCTTTTAAACGCTTTTTATTAGTTTATATAATAGTATTTGGCCTTAATAAATGTTAATGGACTTATACTTTAAAATGAGTAATTTTTATGCAGTATAAAGATATGAAATATAGAAATGAAATACAAAAATATTATAGAATAAATAATAATTAAAGGGGCTTTAAAATCCCATCCTCTGTTATTATACCACTTATAATGTCACTGGGCACAATATCAAATGCAGGGTTTTTCACCTCAGTTTCTTCTGGTGCAACCCTGCAATCACCAAAATAAAGAACCTCACGAGAATCTCTTTCTTCTATCTCAACATCATATATCGAATTTTCATAATCAAATGTACTTTTTGGAGCGGCCACATAAAAGGGAACATTGAATCTTTTGGCTGCGAGTGCAACCATCAGAGAACCTATTTTATTGGCTACACCTCCTTTTGCAACTCTGTCGGCACCTATTACAACTTTATCAACTTCTCCTTTTTGCATTAGATATCCGGCTGAGCTATCAACAATCAACCTTACTGGAATACCTTCTTGTTGCATTTCCCAGACACTTAACCTTGCTCCTTGACAAAGTGGTCGGGTTTCATCGCATATAACATTTATCCTCTTACCATCCTCTGCGGCTGCCCGTACAACACCTAAAGCAGTTCCATATTCAACACAGGCTAATGCTCCAGCATTACAATGGGTAAGTATGGTATCCCCATCATCAATAATTACAGATCCATTTTTTCCTATTGCTTTATTGGTCTTAACATCTTCTCCATACATTTTAAGCGCTTCTTCCAGAGCTGAATTAGAATTCGTTACTCGATCAACTGCCCAGAAAAGATTAACTGCTGTTGGTCTAGTGGATTTTATCTCATTTGCTGTTTTTTCAAGGTTTTCTCCTGCAAGTTCTGCAAGCGCCATTCCAAATGCAGCAGCAACACCTATTGCAGGAGCACCGCGTACTTTCATAGTTTTTATAGCATGTATGACGTCTTTATATGTTTTACACTCAAAATAAGTAAATTCATCAGGTAATCTGGTCTGATCTATAAGAAAAAGTTTATTCTCCTTCCAGAACATGGTCTTCATATTTATTACCTTATTAGAATGCCATTAAATCAAGTTTAATAAAGAATTTAAAAATTTAATGGAAATTATTTTAATAAAGATTTTAATAATGACTTGCAGGAGTCATATCCAGATGTTTATCCTCCTTACCTGGAACACCGTACGCATCTGCTCTGCATTGAGTACACGCTCTGAAAACGGGTAGTATTTCTTCAACAACGTCTCTCACTTCACTTAGCTGGGCGCAGGTTGGTCTTGGATAATCCTTCATTTTGTATAGAGGTATTAATGGGATTACATTCATCAAAGATGCTCCTCTTTTTCTAACTTCCTTGGCTATGTCTATGATATGCTTTTCATTGAGTCCGGGGATTAAAACACTGTTTACTTTTACAATAACTCCTTTTTTAGCTATTTTTTCTATTCCTCCAAGCTGATTTTTGGATAGTACATTAAAGGCTTCTTCTCCCTCGTAAACTTTCCCTTTATAAACCACCCTGGAATAAATTTTCTTACCAATTTCAGGATCAATTGCATTAACAGTGACTGTGATAGTATTTACCCCAAGTTCTACCAGTTCATCAGCTTTATCTGGTAGTAGAAGACCATTGGTACTCATACATTTTATAAGATCCGGGAATTTTTCACCAACCTTTTTAAAGAATTCAAAGGTTTCTTCGTTGGCTAAAGCATCACCAGGTCCGGCAACACCTACAACAGCTATAGGCATCTCATTAATTACTTTTTCAACATGTTTTACGGCATCATCCGCTGACATAACCCTCGAAGCTACTCCAGGTCTTACCTCACATTTGTTAAGCTCTCTTGTACAGAAATTACACTGTATGTTACATCTTGGGGCTATGGGCACATGGACTCTTCCAACTTTATCATGCATTTTTTCATTGAAGCAAGGATGTACTTTGGTTATATGAGCAAACTTTGATTCGTTCATTATTCAACCTCTTCCATCTTCTTTACATCTTCTATTACTTCTCTAGCTTTTTCTATCCATTCTTCCTTTATAACCTCATCAGAACAGACCATTGCAATAACATTATCTTCTGATAAATCCTGGATTACCCGCAGACCCTCAGGAACTATTCTAAAAATGGCATCATAAACTTTCCGCTTTAATTTTTCGGTAGGGTCATGAACAGCCAGTCCCTTAAGATCTGCTTTGGGTTCATTGATTATTATCTCAAATCTAGTTGGTTGTTCTATCTTCTCTCTTCCCTCAAGTTTCCAGAGTTTTTCAAGTAATTCAGGTAAATATGTTTCATCTAAAATTCTTATAAATTCCTTATTTTTTTCTTTGTCGTATTTGTACTCTGTAAAATCCTCCATAACAACTGGAGGTGCGGCTTTTTCAAATTTTACCACAATTATGAACACAGGTTCTCTTGGATCCATATATATTCGAATACCCTTTATAGCTCTATATATCTGGACATCCTGTAATATGTATCTTACAACCATATCATAGACTTCTGAGCCTTTCTCATCATAACATTCAACTATCATTTCCTAGCTCCTAAACCAGATACCAGAAGTGCAGCGCCAACAGCGCCAATGTGTTGAGAGTTTTTTGGTACTATAACTTCAATACCACCCAAAATTGTGCTTACTGCCTCTACAAGTCCTTCTATAAGAGATGTTCCACCAACCTGTATTACAGGTGCACGAACGTCTATTTCCTGTAGTTGTTGTTCGTAAACCTGTTCTGCAACAGAAAAACATGCAGCAGCAGCAACATCTTCTTTACTGGATCCTGCAGCAAGAGATGTTACTAAATCCTGAATTCCAAATACTATACAGTAGCTGTCCAGCATGGCATTTTTGTAGTTTCCCCTCAAAGCAAGACCACCGAGTTCACTTATATCTACACCCAATCTTCTTGCAGTTATCTCCAGGAACCTTCCTGATGCACCTGCACATATTCCTCCCATTGTGAAATTGTCAGGCATTCCATCGTTTATTGTGATGACCTTGTTATCCATTCCCCCAATATCAAGTACTGTTGCTTCACCTTTTTGATGATCTGCAAGGAAAACAGCACCTTTTGAATTAACACTTAGTTCTTCCTGAATTAAATCTGCATTTAAATGTTTACCTATTGTTAATCTACCGTAACCCGTTATTCCAATACCCTCAACATCACTTAGACCGTATTCCGTATTTTCCAAGGCAATTTTGATTCCTTCCTCTGCTGATCCAATAACATCTGTTGTAGGAAGCCACGCTTTGCCGATTATCTTGTTATTCTCCATTATAACCACTTTAGTGGTTGTTGAACCAGAGTCTATCCCCATGGTTAAACCTTCCTGTTTTTCACGTGCAAGAAGGCTCTTCCTAGCTACTATAGTTGAGAGTGCTTCCATTCTTATAAAAAGTTCGTCGGCTTTTGTTCTTTCTGTAAATGAATAGGTTACCACTGGTAAATTTGTATTCTGCTGGATGAATCGCCGGATCTCATTCCGAACCAGTGCGCCCTCTGCACATCTAAAGCAGGTTGCAATGAAAACAGCGTCTGCATCTGTTTTTCCTTCAACTATCGACATGGCTCTGGCTATCATGAGTCTGATTCCTGAACTTGCAGCATTAAAACCAAATTTTTCATAAGTTTCATCAATGTAGTCTAGATCTGCTTCTGGAATGATAATTTTAGCATCAAATGTTGCGGCAGCTTTTTCAATCTCCTTTTGGATACCACTGTATTCTGTTCCACAAGATATTTGGGCTATTTTAACCATTTTTTTCCTCCAGCTCGTCTAGGAATGTGTTAATTTGGTTTACCACTTCAATAGTTTCTTCCCTGGAAGTGGGATATTTAAGCTCCAAAGTAGGAATGCCTTTTTTTCTTAAAAAGTACATAGAAAGTTCATTGGCTCTTGCACATCCAATACATCCAAATCCAAACGGTGCTTCCTCCATGATTATAGCTGCATTGGATTCATCAATCAAGGGGCCGAATATAGCCATTCTTCCTCTAACACCTGATGGTACCTCTATTGCAGCATATTTAAGACCTTTTATTGGCTCTTTCTCCGTTATATTAAGTGGAGGTGAGTCGATTTCAGGATCTGTGACTTTTTTTTGAATTTCTTTCATTATAACCAGAGGTTCATGTCCCTTTCGCTCAACCAAATCAGCTAAAATCAATGAATTTGGAGGAAATATGGCTATTTTCAATAAAACTCCCCCTTGGACATTTTTGGTGTAATTAGCTCTGGTCTTCTAGCAATCTGAACTAGATCACTGAAAATACCCTTAGTTATATCCACTACACCTATCGCGCAAATAACTTTACCCTCTTCTATCACCGGAACAACTACTACAGGACTTCCCTTATAAGGACCACTTTTTGGAATCCCACGGCAAATAGTACCTTTATTTAATACTCTTTCAAGGACGGGGCCAGTGTAATCATAATTTATTATCTTGCCGTCCTCAATTCGGACCCCATTTGAATTTTTTGTACGCATAGTGGTTGGTAACCTATTTACAAGCTCATGGATGGCAAGAGCCATGGATGCAATCTCTTCTCCAGAAGATGAAGGAGTTATTTTCATTTTTTACCCTCTTTAATCTTATTTCCATTTTATTAAGCTCTTTTTTATTTTATTTTTAAATTTTTATCTCATATTAATCCTTATTTATCCTTTATTTTCTTCTATTCTTTTTTGTGATTTTTTTTAGTTTTCTCGTTTATAATTTCTCTAAAAACATCGGGAGATACTTTTTGTGGCTTTTTTAGCCTGACTTTTTGTGGTTGTTTAAGTGCCTCACCAACAAAATCAAGAAGCCTAAATTCTCTCTCAAGTTGATGAAAACCTTCTCTTGCAGCTCCCCGATGCCCTCTGCATCTTCTAGGATCTCCTGGTGGAAATCCTCTATCCTTAATGAAAATATTGTAAGGATCAAGTTTTCTAGCCCTTTCTATTGAGTCCTCTACATCTTTTTTATCGCCATGTACAATGGCACCATAACAGGTTGATTTGATGATTATGGGTATTTCCATCATATGCAGTCTTTGAACAAGTTCTGACGTACTTATATTCGCCGATGGTCCTAACACCAACATACGTGTGATTTTAGGATTTTGATTTTCTTGAGACATAAACGATGTCACCTTCTTTAAACTTCTCCAGATTCTCAAGTCCTTTTACAATTTTTCCAATTATATTGGTTCCATCAAATGGTTCACCTGTAGGACCGAATTCATCGTTATTTTCAAAGCGCACCCCTATCATTCCCAAATATTTTCTTGAAATATTAGTTACACCAATTTCCCCTGCTTTTACACATTTTTTAGGAGTATTTTCAGGTATAAGCAATTTTGAATCTTTTTGACTTCCTTTAAACATCATAACCTTCATACCCGGGAATGCAAAGTGAACTTTCAAGGATCCAACAGGGGAGTCAAGAAGGCCTGTAATTTTTTTAAAATACCAGGAAGACCTGGGAGCAACATCATTTATATCGACATAAATTATTTCGTCTTCCCTGATACCATAAGTTTTGGCCTGTTTTTTGTTGATGATATCCATGGTATATCGAGGCTCTTGCTTCACTATAACAGCTTTATCATCATCCAATCCTTCTCTTATCTGTTTTATCCCTTTTTCTGTCAAATAATCATCAGCTTCCTTCTGAGTCATGGAAAGTGTTATAATTCTATCGGGATCAGTTTTGAAGGTAACATAATCTCCATATCTGGCAATGTCTAGAAGTTGCATGCCCCTATCAACATATCCAATAATGGAATGTGAAGGGGTTGAGACTCTATCCTCTCTGTATATGTAGACTCGGCCTATGCCTTTTCCTGTATTTCTTAATGTTACTGTACCTCTCCTTCTTTGGTCGACATACTCCTGTTCAATCTCAAGTCCCTGTAAATTATAAAAACCTAAAAATGAGTTTGATTCATAATCAATCTTAAGTTTTTGTTCCTCTGATAGTGCAAAAAAATGTTCAGCTGCCCGTGGCGATTTAAAAGTTGGTTTTACCAGGATATAGGTGAATATTTCATTACCTTCCATAATTTTTGTATCTGGATCAGTTATAGCTGCGCTTTTAATTATGCTTCTTCTCTCTAGAACAGGTTCTACTTTTTCTATGAAGTCTCTATCTGTAAGTTCTATTATGGTTTTCTTTCCACCAATTACCTTGGCAAACACGCCTTTATTATCTTCAGGTGCCCCGTATATTGCTTCATGTTTGGTTTTGCTTAAAATCACGTGGGTTGCATCTGCAGTGAATCCAGAAAGACTCATAATAACATCCCATCTTTCGTATGGATACACATCTCGGGTAGGTTCAAGTTCTGTTTTTATGGGACCTATAGAAACTTCATTAGAAGAAGTCCATCTCACTCGCAGATTTTCAAACTCTTTATATCGATCTTTCCATGTTTTTACGAGATTTGGGGAACTTTCTGGTATCAATTCAATTATTATGCTTCCTTTGGTTGTTTTTATGGAGAATTTGTTTACATGTCTTTCTACTTCTTCTTTACCCTTTACGACTCCAAGTACACATCCTTCTAGGTAAGGTGCCTTTGAAATATTTATAGCATTTCTAATATTAGAACCCTCTGGGATGTCTATCTCTTTCTCATTAACCCTTAATAACATCAAATCTCCTCTTGGGACCTTTCCTCCTTAATGCCCATTATTTCGTCCCTTTTAAAATCAAAAACAACCTTTTTCTGGTTATTATGTTCTAAATAAAGCCTTTGATCTTCAATTATCGCACCGGATGCCAAGGATGAGATTTTTACATCTTCCAGTAAATCAATGCATTTATCAACATTACTATCTTCAACTGTCAGAACAAATCCAGAACCAGGATATAGTTTCAACCATTGATCCCATGGAACTTCACGATTTTTTGGGATCTTAGAAAGTTCTACTGTTGCACCTACATTCGATGCCTCAAGCAACATTCCCAAGGTTCCCAAGGTTCCAGGATTGCTTATATCCCGACCAGAGGTTACAAGATGTTTTTTTGCTAATTTATTCATGACCTTTATCTGAGCCTGTACAAGTTCTGGGCTTTTCCGGGTTGTGGTATCCCAATTTAGTTGGAATTTTGGATGCACCTGTCCATCAAGGTCAATTGCAATGATTACCTTATCTCCAACCTTGGCATCACAACTAGTTATCAAATCGCCTTTATCAATGATCCCTGCAATGGAAACATCAAGTGCATTATATGGGGTATCTGGGTGAACATGTCCTCCTACCATTGGGATGCCAAATTTTTTAACTCCTGCTCTTATCCCGTTCATAACCTCATAACACGTTTTTTCATTACTTATAGATAGAACGTTAACCATAGCTACCGGTTCTCCTCCCATTGCGGCAATATCATTTACATTCACAAGAACGGAACAGTATCCAGCCCACCATGGATCCGCCTCCATTAGCTTTCCCCACATTCCATCGGCTGCAAGAAGAAGTAATTTTTGATTTCCGATGTCTATGGCTGATGCATCGTCTCCAAAACCTAAAACTGTTTTTCCAGAGATGTTGTAAACCTCTTTTAGAATTTTTGTAATGTTTTTAATTGGTTTTTTCCTTGTGACCCCCTCATAATTTTTAACAGAGTCTACAAGAGCATTTAAGTCCATTGGGCACCTCATTATCTTTTTCCAGTTTTATTTAATATTTAATAGTATACTGAACGCCGGTGTTATTTACTATCTGTAATATTTCCTTTTTAAAATTTTCGATATTTTCAATTTCTATGGTTTCTTTTCCATTAAAAAGTTTGGAAAAGATTTTTTCTCCAATTAAATCATCCCACCCTTCTTCAAGTTCTACTATCATTGACCCTGTACTTTTAAAACCGTTCTCCACAACTTTATCAATATCTCCATCTGTTATACCGATTATTGGAACCTTGAATCTGTAGAGAATATCTGCTGCCACCAATGTTGTGTCATCACCAACTGTTACAACCATGTCTACATCCCTAAATTTATAAATATCTTCTGCTGCATGATTTAAGAAAGCTACATTAAAATTAACACTTCTTTTTGTTGATTCTAATACTCTTGGAGTAACCATAGCTCTTCTAAGTAAACCTGTCTTGATTATAGAGTTTTCAATATCAATTTTCCCAAGCTTTTCAACTCCGTGTCTTTTTAGATTCCCACCAATTATTTCGGTTATACTTCCATCCTTTACCACAATAGTTACTTCGTCAGAAATTGATCTTCCAATTACAATACCATTTAGAAATATATTTTCATCAGGAGATACTCCTGCAATTTTTCTATAAGTTCTAGTGCTTTTATTCTGATTGTTCCTATTATACGCATCCCCATTAAATGAATCATCCATATAATTTTTGGAAAACATTTTAGCACGAATCTTTTCAGGGTTTATGACCTTTAAATTCAATCTTTTGGATAAATTATCAGCAAGCGTTCTTAAAGAAACAGTCCAGGGTATAATGCTACCATCTGCATCTCCAGGTCTTTCAATCTGAATTAGATTCGGATTTTTCCTACATCTTCTAAAAACTTTAAAACCAAACGAATGTCCAGTTACCTCTGATTTACCATAATTAATCAAAAAAATAACATCAGAACCTTCATCTGCAAATTTATCAATGGATTCGCTGGGAAGCCGTTTTTTAGTTATATCTATTGTATTTTCAAGTTCTGCATCTAAAACTGCTGTTCGACCCATGGTACCGCCAAGTCTGGCTTTTACGTGTCCATATTCTTCAAGTAAATTTAAAATTAGCTCTGCATACCCTGAATCTACTATTTCTGGGCCATGAACCACAACACCTATCTTCATAAAATATTCTTGTGAGAATCCATGTTTTATAATTATCTGTGATCTATTTGTTGGTTGGAATATCTTACCTATTCTTATTCATTTTTTTATTCACTTTTATTCTTTTTCTAAAAACAGGCGATCCACATATTTCACATTCCTCCAGGGAAGAATCTGAAGGGTATTTCTGCTTACATCCTTTGCAAACTTTAATCCATCCAACTAACGCTTTTATCCCCGGGGTTAGAATACTTTTATATGATATTTTCATGATTTTAAGAACGTTCTGTATGGAATAATCATCAGTTACCACGATTGGATCAAAATTATCCTTTTTCAATGTCAATGCAAGTGCAACAATTCTCTTATCAACCTCAGAAAGACGTAAAATATCTCCTGATGACATTATTACTTCCTCCACTTTCCTGAGATCTTGGGGATCTGGTTCCCTTATTTCAATAAATCCGTCTTCAATGGCTGATTGAAGAAATAATTTTGATTTTATATCTTTAATCTCTAAAATTACATCACTGGTTGTAAAATTTGAAACCTTTTTCGAATAGAATCCACCAATAAAAGCAGAAGCATCTAGAACATAGATCTTATCTGACATTGATACTTGTCTCTCATTTATAATATAAAAAATTTTAATTTGTTTTAACATTGAATTTATTAAAAAATAGCGATCTTATATCATATTTTCATAATTTACCCTCGAAAAAAGCTCTTTTTCAACGTTTAATTAAACCATCGAAAGATGCAAAAACTTTTTAAAGGAGATTGAACATACATAAATAGCGGGTAGGGAGCAGAAATCTTAAATTTATAATCGTTGCGAAATTGGGATTTAACCGCCTCCAATCTAACTCAACGTCTAATCTAGCGCCCTGCCCTTCTCTTTTACGAAATAATTAGATATTATAATGTTGCGAAAATAAAAGTATAAAATAAACCTTTTGGTTTTTTCTTGAACCAAAAAGATTATTTGGGTGATTAGTTTCCAATTAAAGATTTTAATATAAATTTTATAATATGATGATCTTTATCCATCATAATCTCCATTAGAATAATCACATATTAACCAAAAAAACTATATTATAAATAAAAAAATTTAAATTTCTTCTATTTAAAGTTTAAAAAATAATTTTAGAACATTATACAAAAAAAAATTCTTGGTGGACCTATGAAAAGTGAAACCATGCAAAAACACCGACAAGATGCACCAAAATCAATAAATTGCGGAGTAATAACCTTAAGCGACTCAAGATATAAGGATTCTTTAGGATCAAGCATGGATTTATCCGGAGATTTTATTGTAGATGCTTTAAATAAGAAATATAAAGTTGTATTTTATACTGTAATACCTGATGACTCTAAACTTCTCATATCCAACCTGGAAAAAGCAATAGACGACTGCAATGTTAATGTCATCATAACTACTGGTGGGACAGGTATAGGAAGTAGAGATATAACTATTGAAACTTTAAAAAACATATTTGATAAGGAATTGGACGGCTTTGGAGAAATTTTTAGGTATGAATCCTATAAAGAGCTTGGAGCTGGAGCTATATTAAGTAGAGCCACAGCAGGTGTTTATAAAAGGACATTAATCATATCACTACCTGGTTCACCAAATGCTGTAAGACTTGGTTTGAAAATAATATTAGATGAGTTAGGACACATAGTCAAGCATTTAAAAGAATAAATCAATTTTTAATCTAATTTTGTAGTATATATAATTATTCATGTATATTTTTAATAAAAATTCGAATTAGTAAGTAATATATATTTTTTTTAACCTATACGTCTATCTATACATCTTAATATTAAAAAAATCAATTAAAATCAAAAAAATGTTCATAACATCAAAAAATTATGAATAACACAATAATTAAAAAAAATGTGAATTACCAGTGAACTATATGGGATCTTTTTAATTAAAATCTTCAATGGATATTAAAGGTTCCAATTTGATTCCTTCTCTTTTAAGATTTTCCAAAGCTCCTTCAGACCTGTCAACAACTACAAAAGCCCTTTTAACCGTTCCTCCATTTTTATTTATTGCTTTAATGGCTTTGATTAGAGAAACACCAGTTGTGGTAACATCTTCACAAATTACAACCAAATCACCAGTTTTAAGATCACCTTCAATAAGTTTTGATGTACCGTAAACTTTTTTTTCCTTTCTTATAATTAGCAGTGGGATTCCAGATTTCAGTGAAACTGCTGTTATGATTGGTATTGCTCCCACAGCAGGACCTGCAATTTTATCTATTTTTTCTGCACCCATTTTATCTAAGATTATCTGGGCAATTTTTGCAAGGATTTGGGGATTGGTTATGGCATTCTTCATGTCCACATAATACTCGCTTGTCCTGCCAGATGAAAGCTTAAATTTACCGAATTTAATTACATCAACTTCTTTGAGAAGTTTTATAAGTTCTGTTTTCTCATTGTGCGTTGCTTGCATAGCTTGCAAACCCCTAGGCTAAAGTCATAACAGTCCTTACATACAATATTTCCGCATAAAATACATGTGTGCATTTTTCCTGCTTTTCCACATATATTGCAGAGCCCTCTAACTTCCAATTAAACACCTTTTATTTAATCTACACTTGCCATAGGATTTTTAAGGAGTATTTTGTCTCCGATTTTTTTAACCATCTCAAAAGGTACGATTGTTTCCCCTTTGGATAATCCTAAACCTTCTGATATTCCTCCTTTGCCCACAACTAATGCTTCTATCTTTTTGGTTTCAACATTTACTTCAACATCCCTTACTCTCCCAACTATAACTGCAGAACTATCTAGAACTTCTTTACCAATGATTTCTTCGGCTATTCTCATATTATCACCTCTTTTTTAATAATCAATTACATTTTATTTAAGTTTTCTGAAAGGATTATACTTATTTAATATCAATTTAAATAATCAATTACTGTTTGTTTTATTTGATATTTATATTTTGGTAAGCTCTTAAAGGAGGCATTGTCAAAAACTTGGGGGTTGGCTGTTAAAAAGTTTTTTCTGGTTTTGAATTTCTTTTCTAATGTTTATTCGTGACATTGCACCTGTTTTAATCTTCATTAGCTTCTTAACACTTTTGGGAAA
>Ga0194111_10007553_pt1 | contig 12107 bp, 14 predicted proteins | sample TA2KigC300mmetaG_FD_146194 | JGI IMG/M metagenome (GOLD analysis project Ga0194111, IMG submission 146194) | Freshwater microbial communities from Lake Tanganyika, Tanzania - TA2015033 Kigoma Deep Cast 300m | ecosystem: Environmental > Aquatic > Freshwater > Lake | place: Tanzania: Lake... | reverse complement strand
CAAGGAGCCGCTGAAGCAGTCCGACCTGATAAAGATGCAGGGCAACAAGGTCTACGAATACCTGAAGGTGCTTGAGCGGATGGGCATGATAAGGCGCGAGCCCTGGGGCAGGACCAAGAAGCTGACGCTCACTAGGGAGTTTGAGCGCTACTTCGGCGAGGAGAAGGACGCCATAAGGCAGAGGCTTGCCGAGGAGATTGCGAACCAGCCGCAGCATGCCGAGGTACAGCAGCCCGCGGCCCCCAAGAGGAAGATTGACGTCAAGGCAGAGCTCAACAAGATGGGGATTGAGCTGGAAGAATCGTGAGTTCTTTTTAATAGCCGCGCCGTTTAAATATCCGTTGATACTATATGATATCATGTGATATCAATGGACCTGTCAGGATACCGCGTAGAAATAAGGCGGCATGCGTTCCTGAGAGCTCTGGAGAGGGGCGTGACGCCTGACATGATAGAGGCGGCAATCAGGGGCGGGGAGGTCAGGAGATTCGGAAAATCAAACGTCAAGTTCATCAAGAGATACAGGGACTTTGATGTGATTTGCGTCGATGAGATAAGCGGGCGGCGAATAAAGATAGTGACGATAGAAAGGAGGGAGTGACATGAAAATGAAAAAATGCGGCGACTGCGGCGGCAGGGCAGAGGAGCTGGAGGGCGTGACACCAGAGGGCATAACGTACAGGTTCTTCAAATGCAGGGAATGCGGCGAAGAGACCCTGGACATGAAGCAGCTCCATGCTGTTGCGGGCAAATACAGGGCGCTCAGGCTGTACCATGCAAAAATGAGCCAGTGGGGGCAGAGCCTGGGGCTGAGGATACCCAAGGAGCTGGTGGCCAAATACAATTTCAGGCCCAACGAGGAGGTTGCCATCATACCCGAAAAGGAAGGCATCAGGGTGGTCCCGGCGGCTGGCGGCGAACATTAGCAACTACCGCAACCGCCAACGAACCCAACAGCGTTCCTGCGAACGGAAACGGCAGGCGACCATTTATAGACATTCGCAAAATATTTCTCATGGCGGCAAAACAAACAAAGAAAAAGCAGCCTGCAAAGAAGCAGGAAGCGCCGAAACATGATGAATCCCCTGAACATTCGCTGTTCTGGGCGGACCAGATTGCCGAGAAAGTTAGGGAGAGGTGCGAGAAGGAGCCGAAGCTCAACGCCATCGTGAAGAAGAAGGGCTACCTTGTCTACGACGAGAAGACGCCGTCCGGTGTGATACACGTGGGCAGCGGAAGGGGATGGATTATTCATGATGTCATAGCCAAGGCTATGCGCGACGCCGGCATGAAGGGACGCTTCGTCCTGAGCTCCGACGACATCGACCCCTTCGACAGGATGAACAAGGGCCTTCCTGCGGGCTACGAGAAATATCTCGGCATGCCGTTCAGGAACATACCTTCACCCGCGGAAGGGTACAAGAGCTTCGCCGACTATTATTTCAGGCAGGCCGCGGGCAAGTTCAAGGAATTTGGAATAGAGGCCAAGATAGAGAGCACAGGGGAGCAGTATGACAAGGGAGTTTTCAACGCCGCAATAAAGACGGTTCTCGACAACGCAAACAGGATACATGAGATTTACATGAAGGCCTACGGCAAGGCGGATTCGGGCAAGCTGCCCTTCAACCCCATCTGCGAGAAATGCGGTAAGATCGGAACCACCAGGGCATACGCCTGGGACCCTGAGAGGCAGATAGTGAAATACAGATGCGAGCCAAACTTCGTGGAATGGGCAAAGGGCTGCGGGCACGAAGGTGAGAAGAGCCCGTATAACGGCGGCGGCAAGCTGCCTTGGAAGGTCGAGTGGGCGGCCAAATGGGTGTCAAAGGGTGTTGTGTGCGAACTCGCGGGCAAGGACCATTTCACCAAGGGTGGGAGCAGGACTATAGCCATGGCGATATCCGACAAAATCTTCGATTTCCCTCCACCATATCCCTCCACCCGGGACAGCATAGGCGAGGGTTATGAGTTCTTCAATATAGGCGGGAAGAAGATGAGCACTTCGCAGGGGCGCGGAATAAGCTTCGCCGAGTCCACGAAATTCGCCCCTGCAAAGATGATAAGGTACATGCTCGTCTGCACCAGGCCGAGGGCTGCCATAGACTTCGACCCGTACAGGGACAATGACGTCATTCTTCTTTATGATAGATATGACAGGACGGAGCGCATATACTTCGGAAAGGAAAAGGCCGAGGGCCATGAGGTGGAGAACATGAAAAGAATCTACGAATTGTCCCATATAGGCAAACTGCCCAGCCACATGCCGCCGCAGATACCGTTCACATATGCCGCCTCCACAGCCCAGACGGAGAAGGATAACAAGAAGAGGATAGAGATGCTGAAGGCGAGCGGCCACATGGACAAGAACGCCACCAAGGAGGACATAGCCTATGTGCTGGACAGACTGAGGCTCGCCGATGACTGGGCAAAGAATTTTGCCTCCTACCAATACAGGATAAGCCTGCTCGACGAGCCCCCAAAGGATGGCATCAGCCCCAAGATGCGTTCTGTACTGAAGTCAATCGCCTACGAGCTGATGGAAAACAAGACAGAGGAAGAGGTCTCGGAGACGATATGGGCTGCCGCCAAGGCGAGCGGCGACGCCAAGGTGTTCTTCAGGTCAGCCTACCTTGCGCTGATAGGGAAGGAGCAGGGACCCAAGCTGGCGCCCTTCATCATGTCCATCGGCAAGGCCAGGGTCATCAGGCTGCTGGAGAGGCTATAGCCCGTCATGAAAGCTTTGCAACAACAAAATCCTTTACGTTTTTGAAGTCCGGCAGCTCTGAAAGCACGAAAGGCCGCAGCTCGGGAATCCAGACGCTTTTCAGGCCGCTGATTTTCCTTTCCAAGTCCCGGGCATTGAATTTCATTCCAAAGTTCCTGAGTTTCTCTTCAATGAGCGCCCTGTCCGCCTTCGCAATCCTGACAAGGAAGAACAGGTCAAACAAATCCCTGGCTCTCTCCCTCGCCAGCAGGGAGTGCACCTTTTCTGCCAGCATCTCCTCCGGTTTCATCACCCTAATAGAGAAGGGGTTTATGTCGGCATAAGCCGGAATACAGCTCTTTACGTCAAAGCCCCTCAGCACGGGGTTCCCTGTGGCTATGTCAACCCTCAGCGTGTTCGGGCCTGTCAACTGGCCGCGGAAGCCCAATTTTATCAGGGTGGAGCCCTTCATCTCCTTTGCGCCCTTGGTGCCCATGCCAGCGGAACTCGCAGCCTCTTCCACGATCTTCCTGACATCGGTTTTTCCGAGCAAAGAAAAATCCAAATCTTCCGAAAAGCGCTGCAGCGAGTAGATTTTGTAAAGGGCAGTGCCGCCCTTGAAGACGAGCGCATTCGTCTTCCTGCATAAGTGGTACAGGAACAAATCCTGGAAGTAGTCTTTCTCGATGTGCTCGCGGTTTTTCAGGCCTTTCCTTTTTGCCGCTTCCACGAGCATCTCCTTCGGTATCATGCGTTCACCACCAAGCCCCATTTCCTGTCGCGCCTGCCTGTCTTCTTGGCCAGCGGGTCGAGCAGGACATATCTCCTGTTAATTCTTGCCTTTAGTGCAGGATAAACATTGAAGCCGTTCCTTTCGAGCAGGAAACCTACCCTTTTGATGATGCTGCTTTTGTCCGTCCTTTTCACGTATTCCAGAATCCTCGGCAGTTTTATTCCTTCCGCGGCTTCCTCAAAAACCGAGACAGGAATTATGCCAAACGAATCTATTATGGCCTTCTCCGCTTCTGCTATGGGTATCCTGAATCCTGCATAATCCCTGTTTTCAAACCCGAAGAAATGCTCCGTATGGAAGAACTTTATCTCGCCGTTGAAACTGGCGGCAGAGCCTCTTTTCGTCGTGAAGCAGAAAACATCCCTAGGAATCTGCGTTATGAGCCTGTGATAATGCAGGGCCGAGGCTGACGTTATGTAGCTGGGCTTGACGACGAACGTGCTTACCAGCAGGGGGTCGTCGTGGAAGCTGTAAAGGCCGCCCCTTATCCTGAATATCTCACCCGAAGATACCATCCGCCTGAGCAGCTGCTTGGCATACCCTTTCCCGGACACTATCTGAGCTACATCTGACAAAGAAAAGACCGGAACTTCCCTGAGCCTGAGCAGCCTCGCTTCATACATGGTTATAGTTGGACGCGCCCATTTATAAACATTTTATACTTAAAAGTATATAAAAGTATATACTTTATATGAAAGTTTGTTCATAATCGCAGGCCCGGACTGTTCATCACGCCCGCGGGCAAGGCAAATGTCATAAGGCTGCTTGAGAAGCTGTAATCTCGTTATGGGACCGCCGGGAGTCGAACCCGGATCGGACGCATTTCGTAACCCCCTATTTCCGTTTTTCCGTCAACGCTTTTTCTCCAAGCGCGTTGAAAAGGGTTGCCCCAAGCGCCAATGTTACCGCTGCACCACGGCCCCGGCATATGACTATGATTTGCCCCCGGAGGGGATTGAACCCCCGACCCCTGGCTGTCCTCTCACGTTCCTCTCGGAATCAAAACTTCTAAATGATTAGAAGTCCAGTGCTCTATCCAACTGAGCTTTCCTCGCTGGCAAGACCAGCTACGGGGGCATCAGTGGGATAACTACTATATTGGTTTATGTTCATTTTATAAACTAAAAGGCAGCCAATGCGAGCATCGCCGCCCCTGCGGCCAGCGGCACAAGCCAGTTGTCATCCATGAAGCCCAGCCGCCTGTGCCTGTGGAAGAACCTTGCTTCAGGCAGCAGCTCAAAGAGGGTTGCGACAGCAGCGCCTGCTATCACGACCATGGGTTTCAGGAAGAACAAGCCGACAGCCAGGCTGAAGACAAACATAGCCAGCGAGCCCTCCCAGCTTTTCTTCCCGACGATTTTGTGCCTGCCATAGCGCATACCAATCATGGTTGACAGCCCGTCGCCGACGGCGAGCATTGCGCAGGCGGCGCTGGCGACGTTGAGCGGGAATGCGATGAATGCAACCCCGCATCCGAAGAAGAACCAGAACGCGCCGACAAAAGGCCGGGGAACCTCCTTCCTTTCCAGCTCAAGCACAATATCCCTGAACTGCTCCTCAAAGCGCTTCAGGAAGCCGCGGAAGCGCCTGTGCTCGCGCCTGATGTGCTCCGAGTAGATGAGCAGGGTCGCTGCTATGACCATGAAGTAGAAGGCCGCGGCCCATTTGCCCGCGAACTGCGCCAGCACAACGAACAGCAGCCCTGATATGTGCACGAGCTTCCTGTTGGTCTCGTTCATAAGGCTTACCTGCCTTTGAAAGTTGCTCTTGAAACTATCGAGAAAATATCTTCGTCATTGTATATCGCTTCGAGAACCCCTTTGAACATATGCGCTTTTGCCGAGCCGGTCTTTTCCTGGATCATTATGAGCTCGAGTATGCGGCCTATGAACTCAACAGAATGTTCGCCATATTGGTTCAGTTTTTCAAACTCTTTCAGGTTATCAGGATTTGTGTATTTCAGCTCGCACCTTTGTTGCTCTTCCTTGTTTCTGAAAGGCTCTGCCCTGCCCCACATGTCAAGCAGATATTTTACGAACTTCTTGACAAGATCTTTATTGTGCTCTTTCTTTATGAGAAGGTCTATAGCCCAGTGAATATGCTGGGGTGTTCGTGGCGTCCTTGTTTTTGTGTTTTTATCACGATACTTTACTATTATGTCTAATTCTGGGCGTTCCCCACGAGACCCCTGAAAAACCCCTATTGTTGCACCGTCCTGAAGCCGGAATTCTTTGAATGACTCGACTTTGCCCCTATCTTTGAGGTAACATTCCATACAATCTTATTAAGCGCAGCGAGCATCTTTAATAGCCACCAAGAAATCATAAATATAGATAAATATTAATAAATAGAAATAGTTATGGTCTTATGGCGAAGAACACAATAACAATAACAGCCGACAAGGAAGTTATAGACGCCTTCAAGAGGATATGCAGAGAAAACGACATCAAAGTTTCAACAAAGATTAATACACTTATGAAAGAGTGGATAGACAAGAATGGTGATTAATTTGAAAGATACTATCTCCATGCAAGAACTGACAGAGCGTGATTACAGAGATTTTGTCAAGAACTGCAGCTCTGTTGTCATAGAGGACACGAAACTCGATGTAGGCAAGCACCATAATATCAAGGTACTGCAACCAGACGACTTCAAAATGGAAACCAATACATTCTGGAGTTTTCCAAAGAGAGGAGACTGGGCAACGCACTATCTCAACGCCAAATACAGGGGCAACTGGGCCCCGCAGGTTGCAAGGAATCTCGTTCTGAGATACTCGAAGGAGGGCGACATAGTCCTTGACCCATTCGTCGGTTCTGGAACAACATTGATAGAGTGCAAACTGACCGGAAGGAAATGTATAGGCGTGGATATAAACAAAGAGGCGCTTATACTCGCTAGGGACAGGATGGTTTTTAGCACGCTTAAAAACAATTTTCCGGAGCAAAAAACATTCTTGGGCGATGCCCGAAACCTCGATAAAATAAAGAACGAGTCTATAGACCTTATTGCCACCCACCCGCCTTATGCCAGCATAATCTCATACACAAAAAATTCAAACCATAAACAGGACGGAGACCTCTCTAAGGTTCATTCAATAGACGAGTTCATCGAGCAAATGAGGGTTGTCGCACGAGAGTTTCTGCGCGTGCTCAAACCCGGCAAATATTGCGCAGTGCTTATGGGCGACACAAGAAGGCATAAACACCAAGTCCCAATATCATTCAGGGTAATGCAGGCTTTCCTTAACGAAGGCTTCCTGTTGAAGGAAAGCATAATAAAGGTTCAGCACAACACAAAGACCGCGCCATTATGGGCAAAGATGTCCGTGAAAAACAACTTCTTGCTTTTGGCGCACGAGCATCTATTTGTCTTCAGAAAGCCGGAAAACGGAGAAAAGCTAAACAATTTCAAAGAAAGCATGAAGTGAGCAAATGGGCGGCGCGATGAACTACAGCAAGGGCAGACAGGCAATGAGGCGCATGGCCGAAGGCAAAGCCAAGGCATTCTCTCAAAATATAATTGTTGAACACGGTAAAGGCAGGTATCCGAAATGCCTAAATGACCCGCCTTATCCGTTCTGCCCCAAACCAAAGCAAAGCCCGCAGGATACCAAGAATGTGCCTGACGAGTGCAGGTCGTGCCAAGAGTATCTGAAAAGCGCATTTCACGAAGAGTCGAGCAGAGAAGAAAGAGTAAAACGCTTCATGGAATCCGGCATGCCTCTGAGAATAGAGGGCTAGAAAACCCTGCTCAGCCCGCGGCTGCGCAGGAAGTCCTTGAACGGCATCTCAACCTGGCCGACCTTGACGTTCTCCTCATGGCTCCTGCCGGGTATGGAGACCAGCCTGCCCGCCTTGACATAGGTCGCCTCTGCCGCAAGGCTGACGTCGGAAAGCCTCTCCTTCGGCATGAGCAGCATCTCCCTGTCCTGCTCGTAGGGCAGGCCGTGCTCCAGCGCGAACTGCGCCGCGCGCAGCTCGTGGCCGAGGTAGGCCGCGTGCGAGAGGTTTGAAACAAGACCCAGCGAGGTTATGCGCTTGTGTATGTATTTCGCCTTGCTTCCTGTTATCCTGTTGAGGAGTATGTTGTCGTTGCCGTAGTGGTCTGCTATTATTTCCTTCCTTGCCGTGTCAAGCTTTATGATGAAATAGCCCTTCGGGTCGCTCTCTATGAATTCGGTGACAAGCTCCCTGTGCTCCTCAACCATCGTCCCACAATACATAATTGACCGAAACTTTTATATTGGGATATAAGCGAAATCCGCGAATAATAACACATGAGCCTCAGCAGGCAGGACAAGGCGCAGATAATCTGGGCAGCGAGCTTCGTGGTCTCAGGCGTCATTCTTGGCATCGCCATCTGGATGATACCTGTCATAGGGCTGCTTGCGACGGCGAGCTTCATCGTGGTCTATATCGGCATCTCCGCGGCATTCCTCTTCGTTTTCAGGGAGATAGAGAGCGTCAAGACGGACACGCTGGACAAGCTCAAGGAGCGCCACGACGAGCTTCTTGAGGTCAAGAAGGCAATAGCGGGCAAGTATTACAGGCGCAAGATAGACGAGGGCGCGTTCAGGAACATCACGCAGCACTACGAGCGCAAGCTCACCGAGCTGGAAGTCAAGATTAAGAAGCTGGAAAGGAAAAACAAGTGATGCAGGACGAGATTTTTGACGTTGTTGACGACAACGACAATGTTGTAGGCACAGCAACAAGGAAAGAAGTCCATGCCAGAGGCCTCATACACCGCAGCGTGCTGTTCTTCCTGCTGGATAGGAAGGGCAGGGTTTTCGTCAGCCAGAGGACAGCCACCAAGGAGTTCTTCCCAGAATACTGGAGCATAGTTTTCGGAGGCCACCTCCACTCAGGCGAGACATACGAGCAGGCAGTGGCGAGGGAGTCTGAGGAGGAGCTCGGGCTTAAGCTGAAGCCGATATTCGTGGCTGACTACCGACTGCGCTGGCTTGAGGGAAGGCTGACAGACAATGAAAACTCCAAGGTTTATGCCCTTGTGACTGACGAGGAGCCGACGCTTGATGCAGGCGAGCTGAAGCAGGGAAGCTTCATGACGCTTGAGGAAGCAAAGAAAAAGATAAAGGCTGAGAGGTTCCTGCCTGAAACGAGGGACATGCTCAAAATCATTGAACGCTTTCTTGGCTAGTTGTTTCCCTGCATCTTTTTCTCCGCAGCAGCCGGCAGCTCAATGGCAAGCACCTTGGACTCGCCCTCGTTCATGGTGACGCCGTAGACGCGGTCGGCCTCCCTTATCATGTGGTCGTTGTGCGAGATTACGATGAACTGCGAGCCCACGCTGTGGCGCTTGAGCATGTCCACGACCTTCTTGGTGTTCGCCTTGTCCAGGGTGGCGTCTGCCTCGTCAAGTATGTAGAACGGGCTGGGCCTGTGCTTCTTCAGCGCGAACAGGAAGGCGAACGCCGTCAGGGTCTTCTCCCCGCCCGACAGGCTGTCCAGGCTCAGGAGCTTCTTGCCTTCAGGCGCCGCACTTATTCTAAGGCCGCTGCTTATGTTGTTCGGCACCTCCAGCGCAAGGCTGGCCTCGCCGTCCGTCAGCTCGCCATAGACCTGCCTGAAGTGCTTTGAGACGTCGTCCAGCGTCGCCGAGAACGTCTCCAGCCGCTTGGACTCTATCTTCGTTATGGTGTCCAGTATCTTGTTCTTCTCCTCCACGATTTTGTCCACCTTCTGCTTGAACTCGTCGAACTCCTGCCTTATGGACTCGAACTCCTCTATGGCCCTGAAGTTTATCTGGCCCAGCGAGTTGAGCTTCAGGACCGTGTCATGCTCCTCTGACCTCAGCTTGGACAGGTTCATGTCAACAAACGGCTTCAGCCCCTTCGGGCTTATCTTCTTGCCCTTCCCCTCCAGCGTCTCCAGCTGCGCCTTGGCATTCTCAAACTTCGCCTCCAGCCGCGCCTTCTGGACATTTAGCCTGCCAATCTCCTGCTGGACAGCGAGCTTCCTGCTGTAGGCGTCGGCGCGCTTCGCCTTCGCCGCTTTCATCTTCTCGTCAAGCCGTATCTTGTCCTTCTCGAACGTGAGCCTGAACGAGCCCTTCTCCCTGTCCGCCAGCTTCTCCAGCTCCGCGTTCAGCTCGCGCAGCCTGTTCTCCATCGCGGCGTTCTCATCTTCCAGCCGCGCCTTCTCCTTGAGGAACTGGCCCAGCTCAGGCTTCTCCTCGGCAACCTTCTTGCTGTAGAAGCCGCCTGTGACAGCGCCCGTCGAGTCTATCAGGTCGCCGTCAAGCGTCACCATCCTTGTCCTTGACGACCTCGCCAGCGCCTTGGCCTTGTTTATGTCCTCAACGCAGGCTGTTGAGCCCAGCGCAAAGAGAACTGCGGGCGAGAACCTCTGGTCAAACTTCACAAGGTCGGAGAGCCAGCCAACAGCGCCCGCAGGCAGCGCGCCGCGGCCTGAGGAAATCCTGTCCAGCGGGATGAAGCGCGCCCTGCCGACGCGGCCCTCCTTCAGTTTGTTGACGCATGCGACTGCGGTGTCCGTGGTGTCAACGACTATGTCCTGCATGTGGGAGCCTGCGGCGACCTCGGCCGCCACGCGGTATTCCCTCGGGATTGCCAGCAGCTCAGCCAGCGTGCCGAACACGCCCTTCACACCCCTGACGCTCCTGGCAGCAGGGCTGAGCCTCTCGTCCATGGAGCGCAGCCGCTCCATCATGGTGGACAGCTGGCCCATCCTCGCATCGTTGGACTCAATCTTGTCCCGCAGCCTGCCGGCTTCTCCCTGCAGCCTGACAAGCCTCCTGCTCTCCTCAACGCTGTCCGATGCCTGGACGACCTGCTTCGCCATCTCGCTGAACTCCTTCTCGCAGCCGTCCACCTCGGCGTCCAGCTTCGCCACGTCAGCGTCCAGCTTGGCCATCTCAGCTTCTTTCGCTTTGGCTTTCCTGTCAACACCCTCCAGCTCGCCGCCCGTGTCCTCGTTCTCCTTCCAGATTATGGACGCCCTTATCTTCTCCAGGCTGGCGTTCATCTCCTGGTATGCCAGCGCGGCGTCGCGCTCGGCCTTGAGCTTGGCGACGGTGTTCGTCTTGTCGTTGAGCAGTATCTCCGCCTCCCTGACCTTCACGTCAATGGCCTCCAGCTCCTTCATAGCCTTGGCCTTCTTCTCGTCGTACTCGCTGATGCCCGACAGCTCGTCAAGAATCTGCCTGCGCTCAACGGCGTCCATCTCCACAACCTGGTTCACGTCGCCCTGCTTGATGATGTTGTGGCCGTCCGCCTGTATCTGCGCCTGCGCGAGGATGGCTGCCATGTGCTGCTTCGTCACCACCCTGCCGTTCATGCGGTAGGTGCTGACGCCCTGCTTGTTCAGCTTCCTGCTCACGACAACCTCCCTGTCCTCGACAGGAAGCAGCCCCTTGCTGTTGTCGAACGTCATGCTGACCAGGGCGTAGTCCGAGCTGTCCTTCGTCTTGCTGCCGCCGTAGATGAGGTCCTCGGTCTTCTCTGCCCTGAGCGCGCGGCCCCTGATGCCGAGCACGAACGAGAACGCATCGACGACGTTCGACTTGCCCGCGCCGTTCGGGCCCGTGAAGCAGGAAAACCCCGTCGGAAAGGGTATCGCCGTCTTGCGCTTGAAGGACTTGAATCCCTGCATCGTAATTTTCTGGATCGTCACCATATTACCACATTTTTTGTGAGAACTCCGTCAGAACCATTTAATATTATGATGTTGCCCAACGCTTAAATATACGGGCGAAAACGCGGCAACGCAACTTATTATTTGGGCTCGGACAAATATTGTCAGGTAAATATCATCAGGTAAAAGCATGCTCGAGTCGCTGTTCAATTTCAGGGAGATTAACAGCCGCCCCTACCTCGCGTTCCTCTGGGCGTTCGCCATCATAAGCATTTCGGTCATAATCGCGATGCAGATCGGCTTCAAGATTGCCGTGGGCACAGCCAGTGTCAACCTGACCGGCATTTTCACGCTTGCCTTCGCGCTCATATCCTCGTCATACATCATGACAGCCATCATACGCAGGGAGGAGCTGATGGAGGAGAAGGCGATAAAGGCGCACTACAGCAAGGGCTTCTGGGAGCGGCACAGGAAGGACCTGCTGATATTCCTCTACTTCTTCGGCGGCGCGACGCTTGCGTTCGCAGTATGGACCATGCTGCTGCCTGCTGACACGTTCCAGGTCCAGATACCCAGCATCTGCGCCATGAGGCCTTACCTGTCGGTGTGCGACAGCCCCATGATAACAGGCTCTGTCACTGACCAGACAGCCAGCTTCATAAACATACTGACCAACAACCTGCGGGTGACAGCCTTCTCGTTCGTCTTCGCCTTCATCTTCGGCGCGGGCGCTGTCTTCATCCTCCTGTGGAACGCAGGCATACTGGGCATATGCATAGGGCTGATGTCCAGGAGCCTGGCTGAAATACCCGTGAACAGCATAAGGTTCCTGCCCCACGGAATACCCGAGATAGCAGGCTACATCCTGGCAGGGCTGGCAGGCAGCCTGATATCCATAGCCATCATAAGGAAGGCAGACAGGGATATCCTGAAGAGCGTGGCATGGGACAGCGCAGTGGTGCTTATAGTCGGGGTTGTGCTGGTGGTTCTG
>Ga0194111_10007538_pt1 | contig 12120 bp, 12 predicted proteins | sample TA2KigC300mmetaG_FD_146194 | JGI IMG/M metagenome (GOLD analysis project Ga0194111, IMG submission 146194) | Freshwater microbial communities from Lake Tanganyika, Tanzania - TA2015033 Kigoma Deep Cast 300m | ecosystem: Environmental > Aquatic > Freshwater > Lake | place: Tanzania: Lake... | reverse complement strand
AGAGCGGGCCGCCGGAAGCGGCGTCGCGGGCTTCTATTGCAGTCGGGGTCAGCAGCAGCACAGTGCCCTGGTGGGCGACCAGCGTGCGGATGCCCTTCTCCTGCGGCTGAGTCTCCCACAGGTTGCGGCCGGTTTTCAGGTCGAGGGCCGCAAGCCTGCCGCCCGCCAGGTAGATGACGCGGCCGGCGTCGATGGCCAGTGCGAGCGGCGTGATGGCGTCCGTGTCCGCGCGCCAGATGACCGCACCGGTCTGGCCGTTGACGGCCGTCAGGGCGCCGTCTGCGCGGCCGGCGCCCTGTGCTGCGGCACGGGCGGCGCCTTCTGCTGCGGGAGCGGCGGCGCCTTCGGCTGCGGCGCGGGCGGCGCGCTTGCCGGCGGGCTTGGCGGCCGGTCCGCCGGCAGCCGCCGCCGGCCCGGAAAAGACCACGGCGATGCCCTCGGCGGCCACGATCTCCCGGGCGGGCGCCGTTTGCGCCACGGTGGCGAGGGTGCGGCCGGTGGCGGCGTCGAGGATCGCCAGCGGCGCGTCGAACGAGAGCGTGGCGTACAGCCGCTCTCCGTCGGCCACGAGGCGCCGCTGGTTCTGGTCGGGGACGGTGGTGCGGCCGCCGGTGATGGTCGTCCAGTCTGCGCCGGCGAACTTGGCCGCGGCCCACTCGGGCCAGCCCCATTTTTCGAGCGGGCGGGTCCAGAGGAGTTTGCCGTTGAAGGCGTCGCGGCAGATGAGGGACCAGCGTTCCGGCAGGCGCTGGTCGGTGATGCCGATGAGGCCCTCGTCGAAGATGTAGAAGAGGCGGCCGCCGCCGGTTACCGCGGCCTGGACGCCGGAGGGCGTCTCGTGGCTGCGGAGCCACAGGGGCGGGGCCACCCAGTGCAGGGAGCGCGGCAGGCCGACCTGGGCGTCGCGTGCGACGGCGTTATTGCCGGCGTCGTGCAGGAAGTGCGTCCACTCATCTATATCCTTCTGGCGCGGCTTGACGGTTTTTTCCCACCGGCCGCCCTTCCCGATGCACGCTGCGCCGCCGGGCGCAACGACTCGCATGATTTCGGCGGCGGCAACCTTGCCCCCGTCCTCGGTCACAACGAGGTTCACGAGGTTGTCGGCGTACGGCAGGCGGTCGCCGTCGAACTGCTCAAGCGCCACGGGGCCGTAGAGACCCAGTGAGCGGACGTGTGCGCGGGCCTTCTCGACGTTGGCCGCATCGGCGTCAAGGCCGTGGACGGTGTAAGCGTCTGCGGCGCGCAGGGCGGCTGTCAGCCGGCCGTCGCCGCAGCCCAGGTGGACCACCAGGCCGCCCTTGACGCCGGTGTCCTGGAGAATCTGCCTCGCCTGGTCGGCGGGCGATGCTTTGCCCGCTCCTGGCGCCTCCGCTGCTGCTGATGGCGCCGCCCCGCACATGCCCAGGATGGCGGCAGCCAGGGCGGCCGCGGCCGGTCCGATGCGTGAGACTTTTCGTGCATCCATCGCTCATGCCTCCGTGGCGGTTCGTGCGGAAGTATACGCCGGAACCGTCAACCGTCCACAGATAAAGCGACAGGGCAGGTATGCCACAGCCGCGCGGTATTCTCAACCTGAAACTGGTGAGCCGCGCTTGCAAAGCGGCCGGGCGGCGGTAGAATGTCAGTGATTCATCCATCCGGGCGGGGCCGCACGCGCGGCGAGAGGAGAAGCGAATGGCTCGCTGGAACCTTCTGGGTGTGCTCCTGGTGCTGGCGACCGGGGCCTTCCTGGTGTGGGCGTTCGAGGCGGCGGCCGAGCAGGAGGCGGCCGACGCTAAACTCTTCGAGCACTACGACCGCTTCATCGAGATAGTCCGCCTGGTGCAGAAGCAGTACGTCCGCGACGTCGACACCCGCAAGATGTTCGAGAACGCCGTCAACGGCATGCTGAACGGCCTGGACCCGTTCTCGAACTTCATTCCCGAGAGCGAACTGGCCGAGTTCAACAAGGGGACGCGCGGCAAGTTCGGCGGCATCGGCATCCAGATAGGCATGCGCCGGGGGATGCTCACCGTGATCAGCCCGCTGGAAGATACGCCCGCCTACCGCGCGGGCGTCCTGTCGGGCGACATCATCATCGAGATCGAAGGCAAGAGCACCGACAACATCCGCCTGGAGGAGGCCGTCAAGACGCTCACGGGCGACCCCGGCACGAAGGTGCGCCTCAAGGTCCGACACATGACAGGCAGCGTTGAGGAGTTCACCATCACCCGCGCGATGATCGAGGTCCACAGCGTGAAGGGCCTCAGCCGCGACGACAAGGACCAGTGGGTGCACCTGGCGGACCCGGAGAAGAAGATCGCCTACGTGCGGCTGACGAGTTTCAACGAGGCCAGCGCAGGCGACCTCAGGAAGGTGATGGACCAACTGACGAAGGACGGCGTGAAGGGCCTCGTGCTGGACCTGCGGTTCAACCCCGGCGGCATCCTGAAGACGGCCATCGACGTCTGCGACATGTTCATCGACCAGGGCGTCATCGTCTCGACCAAGGGCCGCACGACGCCTCACTGGGAGGCCACCGCCACCAAGGACGGCACGCTGCCGTACTTCCCGATGGTGGTGCTGATTAACCCGTTCAGCGCCAGCGCAAGCGAGATCGTCTCCGGGTGCCTCCAGGACCATCATCGGGCCATCGTCATCGGCGAGCGGTCGTTCGGCAAGGGCAGCGTCCAGAACGTCATTCCGCTGGAGGGCGAGAAGGCGGCCCTGAAACTGACGACCAGCAAGTACTACCTGCCCGCCGGCCGCAACATCCACCGCGAAGAAGACATGACCGAGAAGGACGAGTGGGGCGTTGTGCCCGACATCATCGTCGCAATGACGCCCGAGGAATACGTGGGCATCCTGCGCCACAGGCAGGAGGCCGAAGTCCTGCACAGGGGCGAGAGCGCCCCGAAGCCCGAAGGGCAGACCAGCCCCGATGCAGCCAAGCCCGACGCCACGAAGTCCGAAAAGCCCGAGACGAAGCCGAAGTCCGAGGCGCCCCCGAAGGCCCCCCCGCCCAAGGGCGGCAAGTCGGCCCCCGAGACGCCCACGCCCGACGCCGCGCCGCGCACCGAACCGCCCGTCATGCCCGACCCCGACGCCCCCGGCGCGCCGCCGCGAGGCGAAGAGGCCGCCGGCCCGAAGCCCCTCAAGCCCTCAGAGGACAGGCAACTCCAGCGCGCCCTGGACATCCTCCGCTCGATGGATATCGTCGAGAAGTACCTGAAGCACGAGCCGCCGGCCAGGCCCGAGCCGCCCAAGGCGCCGCCGGCCGCAAAGAAAGCCGCCTGATGCATGAGCAACTTGAAGCAGTAGGCGCCTTCTTGGTGTTTGCCGTTTTGCCTCTTGATTCGGATTTCGGGCTTCGGGCTTCTGGTTTCGGGCTTCGGGCTTCTGGTTCCGGGCTTCGCTGCATGACGGCCCTTTCACTCCTTCACGGCTGATTGCACGGCGCCATGCTTATCCTGGGCATCGAGACTTCCTGCGACGAGACGTGCGCCGCCGTGGTCGAAGACGGACGCCGCGTCCTCTCCGACGTCGTTGCCACGCAGACGGAAGTCCACCGCAAGTACGGCGGCGTGGTGCCCGAGATCGCCTCGCGGGCCCACCTGGAGGCCCTCGTGCCGGTGGTTGCCGAGGCCCTCGATCAGGCCCGCGTGCGGATGGACGGCGTACAGGCCGTCGCCGCCGTGCACCGCCCGGGCCTCATCGGCTCGCTCCTGGTGGGCCTGACGGCCGCCAAGACGCTGGCCTGGCTGCACGACAGGCCGCTCATCGGCATTAATCATGTCGAAGCCCACATCTATGCCGCGTGCCTCCTGCGCGAGGCGCTGCCCTTCCCGTGCGTGAGCCTTGTCGTCTCCGGCGGGCACACGAGCCTGTACCACAGCGCCGGCCCGCGGCGGCACGAACTTATCGGCGCGACTACCGACGACGCCGCCGGAGAGGCCTTCGACAAGGTCGCCATGCTCCTGGGCCTTCCGTATCCGGGCGGGCCGAGCATCGACCTGGCGGCCGAGCGCGGCAATCCGCACGCGGTAGAGTTCACCCGGCCGTGGCTGGGCGCAGGGTCGCTCGACTTCAGTTTCTCCGGCCTTAAGACCGCCGTTCTCTACCACGTGCGGGGACAAGGGGCGGATGCCAGGCGGCGCCGGCAGGCGCTGACGGACCGCCAAATCGCCGACGTGGCCGCGAGTTTCCAGGAATGCGTCGTGGACGTCCTGGCGGGCAAGACCCTTCGCGCGGCCGAGGAGCGCGGCGCGGAGCGCATCATCGTTGGCGGCGGCGTGGCGGCAAACCGACGCCTCCGCGAGCGGTTCCTCCGCGAAGCCGCGCGGGCCGGCCTTGAACTCCTCCTTCCCCCGATGCGCTTCTGCACCGACAACGCCGCCATGGTCGCCGGGCTGGCGTATCATTACGCGCAGGCGGGCGAGTTCGCCCCGCTGGACCTCGAAGCCCGCGCGTGACTCCTGCCCAGCCGCCGGCGAATTGACCTTGACCACGCCGGAACGCCGCAATAGAATCACCCCGCTTTTTGCCCGCCGCGCGGCGCGCCGGGGGCCGGCGAACCTGGGGAGGACGGAGCGAGCATGCTCAAGGAGATTCGCATCCACGGCCGCGGCGGCCAGGGCAGCGTGACGGCCGCCGAGGTCCTGGCCAAGGCCGCCTTCCGCGACGGCCTGATGAGCCAGGCGTTTCCGGCCTTCGGGTCGGAACGCATGGGCGCCCCCGTGCGGGCCTTCTGCCGCCTGTCGGACCGGCCCGTCCGCACCCGCGCCGAGGTCCACCAGCCGGACTTCTGCATCGTCCAGGACCCGACGCTGCTTGAGACCGTCAACGTGTTCGAGGGCCTGAAGCCCGGCGGCGTGGTCATCCTCAATTCCGAGAAGCCCGAGACGGTCAAAGTGCCCCAGGGGGCGGTCCTGAAGGCCGTCCACGGCACGCGCATCGCCATGGAGGTCATCGGGCGGCCCATCCCGAACATGGTGATGCTGGGCGCGTTCGCCGGCTCCACGGGCCTGGTGAGCCTGGATGCCCTTAAGGCCGTCATCCGCGAACGCTTCGGCGGCAAGGTGGGCGATCTGAACGCCGAGGCCGTAGAGAAAGCGTATAAGGCCGCGAAGGAGTCGAAATGAGTGCAAAACTAAGCATGGATAAATTGTCCATCGGCTGCGTCTGCCTGCCGGGCGGCAGCATCGGCAACCACACCGGCGCCTGGCGCAGCATGATGCCCGTCTTCAAGCACGCCGCCTGCATCGGCTGCCGCGCGTGCGAACTCGTCTGCCCCGAAGGCTGCGTCTTCGAGAACCCCGGCAAAAAGCACCTCGTCGAAAAACTCAAGCGCGAGATCGCCGACCGCGACTTCGACCCCGATTACTGCAAGGGCTGCGGCATGTGCGCCGAAGAGTGCCCCGTCGATGATATCGACATGGGCCTGGAGGAGAAGTGATGGCCCCGCAAGGCAGGCAGGAAATCCTCGAAGGCGCGATGGCCGTGGCCCACGCCGTCGCGCGGTGCAGGCCCGAAGTCATCGCCGCCTACCCGATTACGCCGCAGACGCACATCTCGGAGGAACTCTCGACCATCGTGGCCGACGGCGAACTCCAGGCCGAGTTCGTCAAGGTCGAGAGCGAGTTCGGCGCAGCCAGCGTCTGCCTGGGCGCATCGGCCGCAGGCGCCCGCGCGTACACCGCCACCTCCAGCCAGGGCCTCATGCTCATGGCCGAGGTCCTGTGGAACATCGCCGGCATGCGCCTGCCCGTGGTCCTGGCGTGCGCGAACCGCTCGGTCTCCGCGCCCCTGAGCATCTGGTGCGACCACCAGGACGCCGACAGCATCCGCGACTGCGGCGTCATCCAACTTCACGCCGAGGACGCGCAGGAGGCCGTTGACCAGCACGTCATAGCCTTCAAGGCGGCCGAGGACCGCCGCGTACTTCTGCCCGTCATGGTCAACCTTGACGGCTTCCTGCTGACCCACGTCTTCGAGCCGGTGGAACTGCCCGACCAGGCGCTCTGCGACGCGTTCCTGGGTAAGTATGAAGCCTTGTATAAACTTGACCCGGGCGACCCGATGTCTTTCGGCTGCTTCACCGAGCCCGACAAGTGCATGGAAGGCCGGTGGATGATCCACGATGCCTGCCTGCGGAGCGCGGCGGTCATAGAGGAGGTCTCCGCCGCGTTCGCCCGGACGTTCGGCCGCAACTCGGGGGGCCTGCTCGAAGAATACAAGTCCGCCGACGCCGACACGGTCCTCGTGGCCAAGGGGTCCATCTGCGGCACGATCAAGGACGTGGTGGACGAACTCAGGGACAAGGGCCGGCGGGTGGGCCTCGTGCGCATAAAGACCTTCCGCCCGTTCCCCAGGGACCGCATCGTGGCGGCCGTGAGGGGCGCAAAGCGCATCGCCGTCGTTGAAAAGGGCGGCTCGTTCGGCTCGGGCGGCGTAGTTACGCCCGAACTCAAGGACGCCCTCTACGACGCCGGGCTGCGCATCCCGGTGAGCGGCTTCTGCGTGCAACTCGGCGGCCGCGAGGTGGCCCCCGACGGCATCCAGGAGATCATCGACCGCGTCGAAAAGGGCGAGCAGGTCCACTACGAATACTTCCGCCTCAAGAAGGCCATCCTGCCCGACCTCGTGCCGTAACGAGTTGCGCATTGCTGGCGGCGGATTGCGGATTTCACATTCGCGTTGACGAATGCAGGGCGCCTGCCGTGCGGCAGGCTGAATAACGTGGCGGGCCAGGCGCCGGCCACAGGGAACGTCTTGGGGCGTGTAATGCCGGCGGATGAAGAGATCGTCAGGAAGGCCGTGGACCTGCTCCTTCGGGCGGCGCCGCCGGGGTCCAGGGTAATCCTCTTCGGCTCGCACGCCCGCGGCCATGCGCGGCCCGACAGCGACCTTGATTTTCTCGTGGTCGAGCCGCACGTGAAGGACCGCTTCGGCGAAACGATCCGGCTGCGCGAGGCTCTTCGGGGGTTGGACGCCGCGATGGATATCTTGGTTGTCAGCGACAAGGTCTTCCGCGAGTGGGCCGACACGCCGAACACCGTCATCTACGAGGCCGCGCACGAGGGCAAGGTGTATGAACATGTGTCGTGAGTACGCGCGGCTGCTTTTGGGTAAGGCCGCCGAGGACATTTACGTTCTTGAGCGGCTGTCGGCCGACGCCGATGCGCCGCCGCTGGACAGGCAGTGGGCATTGCAGTGCGCTGGCGATGTGCGGGCGTGGGCTGAATCACTTGTTGCAGGCCGTGAACCCAAGTAGCAGGCCGGACGGCACTCGCTTCGGCGGCCGCCGCACATGGAGGATCAAGCGTGGAATTCAAGTATGATGAGCGCGTTCTTAAGCCGGGCTACACCTCGTGCCTGGGCTGCGGCGAGGCCCTGGCCATGCGACTCGTGGCCCAGGCCTGCGGCCCCAACAGCATCTTCACCAACTGCACGGGCTGCTCCGAGATCTTTACGTCGCGCTACCCTGCCAGTTCGTGGGCCGCGCCGTGGATTCACAGCCTGTTTGAGAACTCTGCGGCCGTCGCGTCGGGCGTCTACTACGCGCTGAAGCACAAGGGCCGCATGCCCCAGGTGAACGTCATCGGCACGGGCGGCGACGGCGGCACGGCCGACATCGGCCTTCAGTGCCTCTCCGGCGCAATGGAGCGCGGCGACGACATCCTCTACGTATGCTGGGATAACGAGGCGTACATGAACACGGGCGTCCAGCGCTCCGGCCTGACGCCGCTCGACGCCGACACCACCACCAGCCCCGCCGGCAAGGCCTCCTACGGCAACGACCGCCCCAAGAAAGACCTGCCCATGATCATGGCCGCCCACGGCATACCGTACGTGGGCGTGGCCTCGATGGGGTACTACCGCGAACTCGCGCCCATGGTGAAGCGCATCCTTCAGATACGCGGCCCGAAGTTCCTCCAGGTGCACGTCGTCTGCCCGCTGGGGTGGAAGAGCGACCCGGCGAAGTCGGCAGAACTTGCCCGCCTGGCGTTTGAGACGGGCCTGTATCCGCTCTACGAGATCATCCGCGGCGAGACCAAGCCGCACCGCCCGCCTAAGGACGGATGGAGACCTGTTGAAGAGTACCTGAAGCCGCAGGGCCGGTTCCGTCACCTCTTTCGCGCCGGCAATGCGGCCGAACGGATTACGCGCATCCAGGCGCTCGCCGCCGCCAACATCCGCAAGTTCTACGGTCCCGACGCCGTGCCGCAGTTCGCCAAAGACGCCGAGGCGAAACTCGCCGAGGCCGCCAAGGCCACGGCCTAGCGTGCCCGGCCCGCGCTGCGCATGTGCCGCGGCCGGCGCGCGATGTGCCGCGGCCGGCTTGTCCGGCCGTGTGTCGGGGTGCTTGCGATTCCGCTCATGAAGATGTAACCTGTCGGGGCCGCTCCGGCGGCCCCGTTTTACTTGACCGTCGAACCGCGGGCGCGAGGGGGCGGGCGGCCGGCTTGAGTCGGTTTTCGGGCCGCACAGGAATTGGCGCAGCGGTGGACAAGCCTCGGATACTCAGAGCGTGTTTCGCCGTCCTTCGGCACCTGCTGGCGTTGGGGAGCACGGCCGCCGTCGGGCTGGTCTTCTTCGGCCTGCTCTACGTGGACCTTCTTGCGCTGGCGATCGTGGCGGACGGTGACCTGGGCGGCCCGCTGACGCCCGTCGCGATGCCGCTGTGCGGGCTGGCGTGGGGCCTGGCGTACGGGGGGCTGGTGTGCCTGCCGCTCGGCGCGCTCGGCGAGTTTCTGCTTCGCCGCAAGGCCCCGCGCTTGTGGGGATTTCTCATCCCCCTGATCCTGCTGGCGGCACTGCTTCTCGTCGGCCTGCTGGCTGTGCCGATGATGGGGGCGTGGGCGTGGGCCGAGGGCGGCCTGCGCAACATGCGGTATGCCGAGATTCCCGCGGTCATTCCCTTCCTGGTTGTGCCCTGGGTCGCTCCACTGCTCTCGTACTGGACGGTGCTGCGCGGGCTGGCGTGGCTGTCTTCAATCCTGGCGAGGCGCGTGCCCGGTCTTGCCCCGTATCTCGTCGCCCCTGCGCCTGCGGCGGCAGGGCCTCTCCCGCCGCCGGGCGGGGCGGCGCAATCCGCGTGAAACGGACTTCCGGGGCGAGTTACTTGTGGAGACGCATGGGCGCCTGGCCCCGGGAGGAACGCTGTGGCAACCCCGCCCCGCGAAACATGCCGGCCTCGGCGCGACGCACGGCTTCGCCGCATCCGCGCGATTCTCGTTTTTTTCGTCGTTGCCCTCGTGGTCGCCGGCCTGACGGCGTTTCCCCTGCGGTGGGAACTCGACGTCCTCGCGCGCCTGTTGGGCGTCGCGCCGGGCGCCCCCCCTGCCGCCTACACGGGTCTTGCGCACTGGATCGCCACCGTCCGCCAGGCGCTTCACGAGACGTACGCGCGGTATCCGCTTATCGCCTACGGGACGGACTGGCTGGCCTTCGCCCACATCGTCATAGGCGCCGCCTTCATCGGCGCGGTGCGCGACCCCGTGCGGAACCTGTGGGTCATCACGTGGGGCATGATCGCGTGCGTGCTGGTCGTTCCGCTGGCGCTCGTTTGCGGCCCGCTTCGCGGCATACCGTTTTACTGGCAGTTGATTGACTGCTCGTTCGGCGTTTTCGGCATTATTCCGTTGTGGCTTGCGCGGAGGTGGACGGTAGAATTGGCGCGCGAGCCTCTTGCCGGTTAGCGGCTCCGCTCGCAGGGCGCGTGTGTGGCGCAACAGGCGAATCGGTTGGTTTAGCCGCCCCGCTTGCCGGGCGCGTGTGTGGCGCAACAGGCGAATCGGTTGGTTTAGCCGCCCCGCTCGCGGGGCGCGTGTTCTTGCAGGAAGGCGAACCCGTGGAACTCATCCGCGACCTTGACAGCATCGACCCGCGTTTTCGCGGCGGCGTGCTTTCGGTGGGCGTCTTCGACGGCGTCCACCTGGGCCACCAGAAGGTCCTGGGCCGCGCGGCCGAGCGGGCGCGGGCGGCCGGCGCACCCGCGGTCGTCTTCACGTTTCATCCGCACCCGCTGGCGATGCTCAGGCCGCAGGATGCCCCGCCGCTCATACAGACCTTCGGCCAGAAACTGGAACTGATGCGCGCGCTCGGCGTCGCGGCCGTCGTCTGGCCGCGCGACGGCCGGGCGGTCCTCGCCATGTCGCCGGAGACGTTCTTCGACCGGGTTGTCCGCGGGGCGCTGGGCGCCCGTGCCGTCGTGGAAGGGGCCGACTTCCGCTTCGGCGCAGGCGCCTCGGGCGACCGCGAGCGCCTGGCGGCCCTTGCCGGGTCGCGCGGAATAGAGGCGGAGTTCGTGGCCGACGCGGTGGCCGACGGCGAGCGGGTCTCCAGCACGCGCATCCGCCGCCTCATCGCCGCAGGAAGCGTGGCCGAGGCCGCACGCTGCCTCGGCCGCCCGTACAGGTTCCAGGGAACGGTCGTCGAGGGCCGCCACCTGGGCGCGCGGCTGGGATACCCGACTGTAAATATATACGCACCGAGATTCCTTGTGCCGGCCGAGGGCGTGTACGCCGGCCGCGCGGTCGTGGGCGGGGCGGCCCTCCCGGCGGCCGTCAGCGTCGGCCGCGCGCCGACGTTTCCGGGCGACCGTCCGCTTGCGGTGGAAGCGTTCATCCTGGGCTTCGACGGCGAACTCTACGGCGAGCAGGTGGGCGTGGACTTCGTGGAGTACCTGCGCCCGCAGGAGGCGTTCGCCGACGCCGACGCCCTCCGCGCCCGGATGGCCGAGGACTGCCGCCGCGTGCGCGAAACGCTCGCGGCAAGGTAGGCCGCAGCAGGTGTGGCACGGCCGGCCGTGAGGTGCGCCCGGCGCGGCGGGCGCAGAGGCCCGGCGCGCACCGCGCCCGGGAGGGCCACGAAGCAGCCTTCAAGTCCGCCTCACGGCCCCGCTTCCCTGTTTCCGGCGCTTCGCAGAAGGGCGTAGGCGCATTTCTCGATGAAGTAGAAGTCGCCCTTGCACCACGGCACATCTATAAACGTAGGGTACTGCTCGGGCGGCAGGTCCTCGATGAAGCAGGCGGCGGCCATCATCGCGCGGCCCATGTGGGGCGGGCTGACGTAGTTCTCGCCGCCCACCAGCCGCTCGGTAAACGCAAGATGCCAGGCGTTGCGGGCCTCGCGGAAGGCCTGCACGCGGTCGCGCGCGGCGCCGTCGCTCAGGACCGCGACCTCCAGCGCGACCTCCGGCACGAGGTCGGCGTAGCGCGCAAGGCGCACGTTGTGCAGTTGCTTCGTGGCCGCGCGGGTCGGCTCAAGGATGGCGGGGTTCGTCCGTTCCAGGTTCACGCGCAGGCCCAGGAGTTCGCGGATTTTGTCCAGGACGGCGGGGTCATCCTCCTGCCCGGCCATCCGCGCAAGCCGCGCGAGGCCCACCAGGCCCGCCAGGTCGCCGTTCAGGCGCTCGGCCTCGTCGTTCGTGTGCCTGGCGGCGGGCTCAAAAGAATACGTGCCGTCAAGCAGGGGCGCCATGCGCCGTCGGACGGCGGGCAAGTGCCTGGCGGGGGCTTCCTTGTCGCCCGTGCGGCGGCAGTACGACCAGAAGGCGTACACGCCGAAGGCGCTCGCCGCCTTGCCGCGGCCCTTGACGCGGATGCCTTCCGGGACGTCGTAGGCCTCGCGCGGGCGGCCGGCGGTGTTGTCGAAGCCGTCCGGCGCGTAGGGCGGGCAAGCGAGAAGTTGCCCGGCCAAAAACTTGCGCACGGCGGCCGCCGTCTCCGGCTTCAAATAGGGCAGGGCGGCGGACAGGGCGTAGAACATCTCGTCCGGGTGGTTAAAATACGTCTCGTAACCGCTGATGCCGAGCGTCACGTGGAAGGCCTTCCACGGGAAGCCAGCGACGAACTCGGCGACGTGGGCGTCAAGTTTTGCGGCCGTACGGTCGGCCTCCGGCCCGGCGGCGCGCGGGCCGAACTCCACGACGCGGTCCACCAGCCGCCGGGCGTCGTCGGCCGCCACGTCGCGCGGCGGCAGGATGCGGTCGGCCGCGCTCTCGGCGACGATGTTCTGCCCGGCGGCGACGGCGGCCGGCCCGCACGCCGCCAGCAGGGCCAGCACCATGGCGCGGAGCCGCATCATCGCGCCTCCCCCTTCAGGCAGATGACCTGCGACCCCACGGGGAAATACACA
>Ga0194111_10007535_pt1 | contig 12126 bp, 6 predicted proteins | sample TA2KigC300mmetaG_FD_146194 | JGI IMG/M metagenome (GOLD analysis project Ga0194111, IMG submission 146194) | Freshwater microbial communities from Lake Tanganyika, Tanzania - TA2015033 Kigoma Deep Cast 300m | ecosystem: Environmental > Aquatic > Freshwater > Lake | place: Tanzania: Lake... | reverse complement strand
CAAGGCACTCAATCGAACCGACACCTGTTTTCCGGGCTCCCAGTTGCGCCTCTGGTACACCATTCGAGACGCTTGAGGCAAAAAAGCGGACACTTTCGCGTCATACCATGTCAGGAGCTGTGGACTCCGGTTGGGGTTCTCCTGGATGTTGTAGTTGAGGGCGTAGAGAACCTCGCCGGCGTCAATGCCGCGGGTGTAGTTCCAGAACAGGCGGTTATAGACCGGGGCGGTCTCGACCCCGGGCTGAAGAAAATCATCGCGGCCGCGCAGCAGCGCCAGTTCCTCCTCGAGCACGGAAGCCGTCTGGCCTTTGAACGCGAACAGGGCGGTAGCAATGTCGCCATAGGTACCGTCTTTGGTGCCGATACCGATGGTGGGATTGGCGGCGTCGGCCCAGGCCTCGCCGCCCAGCATCATGTAAAGGTCGTTGAGGTAGCCGGCGGCCAACAGCAAAGCATCGTTGGCTGGGCCAAAGTTGATGCCCGCATCCACGCTCAGCATCCGGCCGCGGCGCAAAAGCGTTTCGTAGATCTCGACCAGGCCGTAGTGGTTGATGGTTTCAAGGTTCAGCGCCACGTCGCCCTCCCAACGCCGGCCCGCCTGGGTCAGGATGCTGACGTCGGTGTTGACGCGGTGGTTGAAGAGGTCGTTGACCCGCTGATTGAAGGGGTTGATGGCGGCCAACACCCGCTTGATCCAGCCTTCGGCCAGTTGCGGTTGGGTCCAATCCGACCACTGATGGAAGAGTGGATGGGATGAGTTCTTGGGGCGATAACGCATGATGAGATAGTTGTCCACGAGCACCTGGATGCCGGCCCCGCCCAGGGTGTAGCGCGGCAGATCTGTCGCCGTGGCTAGGTCGTTCCAACCGGCCATGGGGCCGGAGACCGGCGGCGGCTGGCCGTCCACGGGCGGTGCGGTCTTCCACTGGTATTCGTATTCCTCGAACCGGCCGGCGAGATCGGGCGTGTGCTGGATGGTGAGCAACTCGTTCAAAGGGTTCGCGGAGGCCATGATTTTGAGTTCGCCAACGTGCAATGGTCTTGCGACCCGCAGGACATGTAGTGAAACCGGCTCGCCGGCGGGCGTGAAGGCCCGGCCATTGCCGGTGATGAGCGTGACGTAACCAAAGCCCGGCCCGCTGGCGCTCAAGGCATAGGAATCTACTGCGGTTTCGCTGGAGAAAACCTCGGCCAGGTGAGTGACGCCCACGATGCGATGCTTCAATGGATCCGGAATGTATTGCCCGGGAACTGCCGGATTTTCACGGAAGATCTCCAGTACGGTGGCCAGACCGTCCATTGCGGCGTTCCATTTGGCCTTGTCCGGGTCGCCGGTCGGGCAGAGAGCCTTGGCGGCGGCGAGGTCCGATCCGCGCAGGACGTTGAGGAGGATGTATTTCTCGCCCACGGTCTCATCCTTGAACTCGCCCTTGAGGACCAGTTTACCCTGGCTGCCCCGGTTGGGATCGAAGAAGAGCCGTTGCGCCAAATGGGGCGGGAGGTTGGGAAAATAGACCCGGCCCCGGTAGGTGTCCACGCGAATGGCGGCAGGCAGTTTGCTCAAGCCTTGGCTGGCGATGTCGTATTCCTTTTCGCGGGTGGGATCGTGCAGCACGACGCTGCTCAGGTCCGGGGTCACCAACGGAATGGGCATGTTGGCCGCAAGCGACTGCTGGTACAGGACCTCCACGCTACTCTGGCCCCGGATGCCCGGCAGACCGGCTGTCGGGTCGGTGAGGGTTTGGCCCGCGCGCAACTGGGGCGGGTTAACGGGCCAGACCGGGCGATAAACGATGTCCTGCGCCGGCGTGGTCTTGCGGTGCGCCTCCCCCACGAAGTTGCCGGCGGTGTCCTTGGGTCGCAGATAAGGCACGATGCTCCCCACTGGGGGCGGACTGGCATGGCCGGGCCAGGCGAATCCGTCCTGGGTCTTGTAGTAGAATCGCATCGTGAAGCTGTTGGACACCGCGGGCGACTCAGCCAGATAAGGCGGCGGGCCCAGGTAAGTCACATTGGCCCGGGCGTATGGGTTGGTCGAGGTGACCTGCAACGGCGGCTGGCCAGCCACCACGCCGCTGGCCACGACATGCAACGTGAAGGTGTTGGTGACCCGGCTGCTGTCTCCAATGTCCGTGGTCACCAGATGGTAGCTGTTCGTGTCAACGTCCCCGGGGCCGGGCTGGCCGGAGAGAGTCAGGCCGCTGATGTGCAGCCACGGGGGCAGAGGCGTGTCACTGGCCGGCTGCACGAGCAACCCTTCGGCCCGGCGGGAGGCATGCAGCGTGAAACTGAAAACCTGTCCTGCCACGGCGGTGGCAGTGGGCAGGGCAACAAAGGTCTTGTGGGTTTGGTCGTAGGTGCCCGCCCTCAGGGCAGGCTGACCGGCGTGGGCGCCGCGGTACGTCCAGAAACTGTTCTTGCGGTCCTCATAGGTGAATCGGGGATAGTGTCCGAATCTGCCACCGTGAGTGATACCATTCCAGCCCACCGGCAGATCGCCGCCACCAACCTGGGTGGGCTCGGTGTTGTAGTTGACCGTGCCGACTCCGGAACCTTCGACCGGTTTGGTCAACAACGGCAGCGGCATGGGCGCCTGGACCGATTGCCCCGCCTCGGCGATGTAATCGAACAGGATGCCCGCTTCGGGTTTTTCGCGCAGCACCTTGAAAACGCTCATGGCCGGGCGGCCATCCCCGAGGGTGTACTCGAGCAACACCCCCGGTTCCGAGGAGTAGTCCGTGCCGGTGGTGATGTTAAGGTCGTCCCGCAGGGCGTAGGCCTGGCCGCCCAGCATGAGCGCATGCTCCTCATTGGGATTGTAGCCGGGGAGGTTTGGGTCGTTCTGGACGTACACCTGGCCGCTGCCATCATTGCTGGCTAGGATGATTTCGCGCGGACTGGCCGGCCATTGCACGGTGTACCGGCCGATGACCGCCGGCCAGTGAATGGTCATGAAGCCCTGGCTCAGATTCGGAGCGTTGCGCCGGAACCACCAAACCTCGAGCACGTTGCGGCCGGGAATGGCGTTGACCGGGATGATGGCGCCGCGGTTGGCCTCGGTGAAACCGGCCACGAATGGGTCCTTGTAGGCATTGGGATTGAACGATGTTCCTTTGGCCTGCAGGAGGTAGCCGGCCAGATAGTTCTCCCCGGCGACCGCGCCCAGTTCACCCGTGGGGGCGTTGATGCGCTGGCCGACCTCGACCGTCTGGCTCACCACGCGCGGGGAGGTGAGTTCCGCCGGCCAGGTCAGGGTTTGGTTGGTCGGATTCCAGCCTGCCAGATTCGTGGCCACCGTCCCGGCGAAACTGGCGTTGATGAGGGTGGCGTCGAGCCAGGAAAACACGCGCTCGAAGGCGACATGCTCGCCGGAGGTGAACCGCAGCAGGGCGCGGTGCGCCGGCGTGGAGGCATCCAGATGGGTGAAGAACTCGAATCGCTCCGTCAGCTTGCCCCTGGGGCGGTCCAGAGGATCCTGGTATTCGATCATCGGCACGTTCTCCATGGGCAGGGGCACCGCCGTCTGGCGGGCCTCGGTTTCCGTGGCGACCATGGGCCGGAGGTAATGACTGTAGCGGGCGGCATCGGCGGGCCAGACCAGTTGGTAGCGCGCAAAGATCGAAGGCCAGAGCAGACCCTGTTCGCCGGACTCCAACCAGTGAATGAGCAGGTCGTTCACGTTGCGGGTCTCGCGAGTGGCGTAAAACCGCCAGCGACTGCTGCCCTCGATCATGTGGCGATAGACAAACGAATCGCCGCCCGTTTGCAGGACGGGCTCGGGTACCAGGTGCGAGTCGTCACGCCCATCCTGGAAGGCGGTGATGACCTCGCCCAATTCGTTGACGACATCCGAGGGGGTGACCTGCTTGTAAACGTCCACAACCTCGATGCCCAGCAGCACGCTGAAATAGCCCTTGTCCACCGTGACCGTCTGCTGCTCGGCCCACTTGAGGTTGCCCGCACTCTGGTTGTCGTAGAGGCGGAAGACGTTGTCGTAGTTGCGGGGCGCGCTGTTGCCCAGCGCCGTGCCGTTGGCGTCCACCAGGAATCCCTGGTAGGTGAGGCGTTCGGGTGGATTGGAGTTGGCCTGGGCCAGGGCGCGCGGCGCTACCGTCAGGGCCGTTGCAGAAACGACCAGCGTAAGGACGCGAATTGGGATGGGGCTGATGTTCATAAATAGGTTGCAGGGGATTGAGGATCAGGGTCTGGTCAACACAGGGATAGTGCTGATGCGGTTGAGGGAGAAAATGCCTTCCGACTGAAACTCGCGAGTATCGCCCGGTTTGCCGGCCAGGGTGAGCGTTTCCTCGTAAAGCCCAGTCAAGGTCTGGCTGCCCCGGGTCAGGCCTGCAAAGTCATCCGGCGGCGCCGCTACCGACAAAGTGATCTGCCGGGTGATCTGGTAGGATTCGAAGCCCGGAGGAAGCGGCTGGTCAAAGGTCGCATTCAGATTGTCATGATCCGGGTGATAGGTGTGGAGAAACGGGTTGCTGGCCTGGTGGTTGTGGGCCACGACGATCGTGGCGGTGAGGTTCGTGCCTTCGGCCAGGCGCCCCGGGCAGGTCCACGGCTCGTTGGCCGTGGAGAACGGCAGGTGCGCGGCACTGAGCCGTCGGGCGGAGGCGAGCGTAGCGGTGTCCAGCAAGGATTCCTGGGTGGCGAGCACCTCATTGGTGCCCTGGCGCAAACCGTGAAAGACGCGTTGCAGCAGGACAACTTGGCCGTTTTCGTCCTCATGCAGAATCAGCCGCAGCGGGAATGGCCGCGCGGTCCCGCCCAGGTCCGTGTTAATGCCCGTCACTTGATAAGCCCCGCCACCGCCGATTGTCGGTCGGCCGTCCGCGTCCCGTGCGAAGGTCTTCAGATAATGGCGCACGTCCATAACCCTGACCCCGCCCACCCAGAGTCCCACCCTCGAGGCGACTGTGGCCGAAACCGACACGTCCACCTGCGAAAGGCCTCCGGCGTCGGTAAAACGGAGGATGCCCGCGTGGAGAGCGCCCGGACTGCCTCCCATCTGCGACCGGTTCAGGCCCAGCACCACCTCGAGCTCCGAGCCGGTCTGGCCGGCCGGAGGCAACGTCCAACTGCGCGGGCCGGCCAGGTGGGTGTGGCCGTAGGTCAGGTTGGTCAGGTTCAACTCGCCTCGGACCAACAACGGAGGGGCGCCCAGGATGGCCGGTTGGCCGGCGGGTGGGCTTTCCGAGCTCAACAGGTTCAGTGTGACTGTCAGGTTGCGCGAGGTCAGATTGTGCAGCCGAAGCGAGTGCTGGCCCCGCGTGCCCTCGAAGTCAACGCCCTGGCCGGATTGCAGCGCCACCTCGAACGGCCCGAAGTAACGGTTGTATCCGGTTCCCATCCGCATCCAAAGGGCCTGGCCGCGCTCGACCCGGGCGGTCCGGTAGGCGAACACACGCATCGGGTTGGAGGGTCCGAAATCGCCGCCTTGGTACGCATAAAACTCGCCGGTCAGGCGCAACTGCGGCGCCGGCGCTAGGAAACTGTCGAAAGTCGGCGCCGAAACCGCCGGGGTGGAGAATCCGAGAAAGTTCAGACCGGTCGTGGTCCACAGGTAGCATGGCGCGACCGGTTTGCCCTTCAAACTCCAAGTGTAACCGGCGGGGGCACTGCCCTCTCGGACCAGGAAAGCCGCGTTGCCCATCAGCCGGGTCAATGACGCGAAGGGCGCTTGCGAACGGTTCCAGTGCGCCCACGGGCTGCCGGTGTCGGTGGGCAGTTGGGGCGACTGGATGAATTGGGCGGTGGAAAGGGACGGCAGCCACATCCAGACTTCCTGGATGGGATTGGACGGATCGAGGCCCACCAGGCTGTCGATGGTCTGGTGCGAGGCGTCCACATGCAGGTAGACCGCGTTCCAGCCGGCCTTGAGGCTGATGGACTGGGTCAGCCATTGGCCCTGGACCCACACCGGACCCAGCCACAGGACCGAAAGCACAGCGAGAAACGTTCGAAGGCGATTCGTACTACACCTCCTGGATCAGGTGGGTTCGGCGGCACACCGCGAAGGTCAACAAGCCCATCCCGGCCCACAGCGCCCACTGCCGCGGCTCGGGTACGGGAGTGTAAATCAAGTCCAGACCGTCCCCGTTCTGCCGAATCGAGAAGGTGCCGCCCTCCAGCACATTGGCGAAGTTGGCCAGATCCAAGTAAATGGCCTCGGCACTGAAACCGCTCAGCCCCCCCAAGGTGGTCAGCAGGGGCCAATGGTAAGGTTGGGCGGGATCGAAGTTGTGCACCGGTCCGGGCGCCTGAGCCAACATCAGCGAGATGAGCGAGATCTGAAACGGTTGGCCGGCCGTGGCGCTGAGGGTCAACTTCCCCGCGATTTGGATCCCATCCCAGCCCGTCCCGGCTCCGGCCAGGGCATCGTTGATTTCCCAAAGGTAGCGGCCCCCGCCTTCCCATAACGCGTCGCCGCCGACCGCGAGCATGCCTGGGCTTGCGCCGGGGGACACACCTGCCCCGCTCTCCAGCGTCAGCGGCCCGATGGTCCCCACCCCAGCCACGATGCCGCCCGCGCTGACGATGACCGGACTGGACCCGATCGAGCCGTTCACGGTCAAGACGCCACCGCGTACCCGGGTCGTGCCCGTGTAGGTGTTGTTTCCAGTCAGGATCAACATGCCGGCGCCTTCCTTAACCAAGCCCGCCGATCCTCCAACCTCCGCGATCGCGCCGGAAAAGACAGTCGTGTTCTCCACGCTCAGCGTCCGGGTGCCGGTCAACGTCACGGGGCCGCGGAACTCGAGCGGGTGCGATCCCGTGAAACTCGCGTCCCCAGCCGCGTTGACAGCATTGTCGAGCTGCACCGGGCCACTAACCGCCTGCACCGCTTCGCCGTTGAAGGTCAGGGTGCCCGTGGGCAGAGCTGCGGTCGTGGTTTCCAGACCCCAACGATTCAACCGGTGCGTCCCGCCGCTGGACAGATCCGCCACAACCAAGCGCCAATCCCCGCTCACGTCCTGTCCCAGAAAGCTGCCGAGTCAAGCCTCACGCGTGTGCTCGAAGACCACCGCGTCGGGGTCAACGTTGCGTCCGTCAGGCGCCCAAACGCCCGTCAGTGGACCGCTCAGGGGCAGGTCGTGGCTGCCGCCCAGCTTGAGCCGATACACATGGATGTCCCCATTGGCAGCGTCATCGGCGAAGGTCACGTCCACGCCGCTGTCGCCGTAGCCCAGGCCCGCCGCCGTGAGTTTGCCCGGCCGGTTGAGCAGCACGGCATAGCCGGTGCCGTGCCCAACCGCAGCATACAGGTCGCCGTTGAACCCCGAGCCGACCGAACGGCCACTGATGTCGAGGGTCACGCGTACCTGCGCCAGCGGGTAGGTACCGAACGTGAAGGTCTGCAGGTTCAGCAGTTCGCCGCCATCGGGGATGTTCTGATTGACCGTGAATTCGCGGGCGATCGTCAACTGGGCCTGGGCAGAGCCGCCCAGCCCGAGGCCCAGAAGCAGCGCCACTCGCGGCGACGCCCACTCCCGCAGCCGGTCCAACCCACCTGGCAACTGAGGTCGCGTCGCCTTCATGGGTGAACGGCGCGGTATGAACCGCGTGGGGAACTCGGCCGCGTGCACATCGACGAATTCATAGAGCCCGAGTGAATTCGCCGTAGCGGTGCCGAGGGTCTGCCAATCGGGCAGAGTCAGCGTCGTACAGGCCTGAATGGCGTAGGTGCGGCCTGCGATGCCCGCGAAAATGATCCGCAACGCCCCGCCCGCCAACAGCTCCACCCCCAGAAGGTTGAGGGACGGCGCGTCGTCAGCCGACACCTCGATCCTCACCACGGCAGTTGCGCTCCCCCCCCAACCGTCATGGATCCCATAATTGAACGTGTCGGTCGCATTGAACCCAACCGGCGGCTGATACAGCAGCCAAGCCCCGTCCTGCACAATCGACGCACCGTTGAGCGAAGTCGCATCCCACCAATCCAGATTCAAGACGTCTCCCTCGGCGTCTGTATCGTTGCCGAGCAGCTTCGCCATCACCACCTTGACGCCCCGATCAGGCCGGCGCTCGACGAAGTCGGCCTGCGCCAGCGGGGCCACATTGGCCGATGTGGTGAAGGTCAGGTCCGGACTGGCCACGCAGCCCTCGACATTGGCCGCCACCCATCGCACGTGGTAGGTCGTGCCAGGCCGCAGACCTTCCAGTCCGCAGTTCAGAGTCTGTGTCCCGCTGTGGGCCACCAGGTCGGGCAGCGCAACGACCGTGCCATAACCGGGCGTGAGGCCGTACTCGAAGGTAACCGTGGTCCGATAAACATTCGGATCGACCCGGCTCACGCCTACAGCGCTGCTGCGCGTGACGTCCGCCATCGGCGCAAGCCCGACCCACGGGGCATCGTCGATCTGCCCGGCATACCCGTGCCGCACCGTAACCGCCCCGGCACGGCCGATTCCTCCGAGCCCGCCCAAGGACAGCTCCGCGGATAATCCGGCGGCCCGCCCGCCTCCGCCGCCCTCGGCCACCGCCCCATGCAGCAGGGCGTAAACGGCGCTGGTGGCGCGGACCTGGCCTTGGATCAAGCCCAACCCAGTCCAGCCGACTAACCCTACCCTGCTCAACAAACCCAATACCCATAACGCGCGCTCGCCGCCGCAAGCGGCCGCCTTTCGGGCACGACGCATCACCGCACCTCCTGGCCTCAACCGGATCGATGCATCCAGTACCGCCCTTGCGCGTGTCGATCGGCAGGTCATGGCTCAGCGGTTCGGGTGATGTGATCGGCGGCAGCCCGGCGTTCTCCGTCCGCCCACTGCTCCTGCAACAACACATGGCCGCCGCGCAGCGTGGCCCGGGCTTTCATAAACCCGCTGGGATAGAAGGACTCGGCCGTCCCGTCGGGCTGCCCTTTCTGCAGCATGAGCCGCTCAGCTAAGGTCCCGTCCTCGTGCCAGCGGCAGAACGGCCCTTCGAACTGCCCATCGACAATCATCCCCTCGGACTGTTTATGACCGTCGGAGTACCATTTGGTGCGCAGACCGTGGGCTACATTTTCCTGAAAGTACTCCCGCGCTTGGGATTTGACCGTTGGTGTGCCAGCCTTCGGAAACCCCATGAAGCAGCCCGTTAGACATCATCGAACGCGACCGCAGGGTCCCCTCAGGGTAGCGAGCGAGCAGCGCCCCGGTGAACGGCTGCACCTCCCCGCGCCGGTACCAGCGCCCCTCCTCACGCTGGATCACGTCCCGTTGCTCAACCTCAGCGGCCGCATTCGCCTCGACGGGACTCGAGCGCCGCCAAACCCACCAGACCAAGACGGCCGTCCCGGCCATCAGAGCCAAACCCACCCCAAACCGAGCTGCGGTGCCCCGGCCCTTGACGTTGGCGGTTGGAATTCGCAACCACATCACTCGAACATGCTCCCGGGACAACGCTCCTCCCGCCGGTCACTACCCCAAGGCCGACACAATCCCCAACCCGGACGCGGAGCGCCAACGCACGGGCGAAAGATCCAAAGCGAGGGGGGCCTCATGGCTGACGATACAGGTACCAACTGGGTTGCGGATCCAGGCGCTGCAACGCCCCCAACACTTGCCCCTGGACACTGCCCCCAAAGGTCAGCACTTCGGTCCCCGTCCAGACCGCCACCGCGCCGCTGCGCGCCCGGGGATTGCCCGCCGAGGTCAACGCGCGCCACCGGTCGCCGGCCGGGTCGTAGGCGGCGCCCGTCCCCACTGCCCCCGAGGCCGCCTCCCCTCCCAAGACCAGCAACTCTTGGCCGGTCCAAAGGGCGCTGTGCTCACAACGCGCTTCCGGCGCCCCATCCGTGCTCATCCCCTCCCAGGAATCGGTGCTGGGGTCGTACAAGGCGCCATCCCCCAATAAGATGCCGTCCTGTTGCCCCCCCCCACACGATCATCTTCTGCCCCGTCCACACGGCTGCATGGCCGCTTCGTGCCGCCGGAGCGCCCGTCGGGTTCAGCGCGCGCCATTCGGTGGGCACCCCGTTACTGTCCAGTAGCAATTGGCCGCCCGAATCCACCGGGCCTGCTTCGCCTTCACCACCCCAGACGATGAACCGGTCGCCTGCCCACACCCCTCCGGTGCCAAAACGCGCCGCCGGCGCTCCCCTCAGCAGCAAGGGGCTCCATTGGCTCAGGACTGGGTCGTACTGGGCGCCATCGGCGAGCAATCCCCCGCTGTTGCGCCCGCCCCACACCAGCAAGCGCGTGCCCGTCCAGACCGCCACGTGCCCTTCGCGGCCTTCCGGGGCATTCAACATCGGCAACGCCGTCCAGGTCTGCTGCGACGGTTCCCAGCGCGCTCCACTGCTCAAATAGCCGGCGCTGCCAAAGCCGCCCCAGACCAGCATCTCCTGCCCAGTCCAAACGGCCGTGTGAGCCGTGCGCGCCACGGGGGCGTTCAGCGGCGAGAGCGCACGCCATCGGTTCTCCAGGCGGTCATAACTGCCGCCGGCAGCCGAGTAGAGGCCCAAGCCCAAGCCAAGGGTTCCTCCCCAGATCACCAGAGCCGCCCCTGTCCACACCCCGCTATGCCCCCGGCGCGGCAGCGGCGCATCCGTCGTAGGCCCATCCACCCACGAGGGCGCCGGCACCGTTCCAAAAGGCACAAACCCGTAGCTGGCCAGGGTGGTGTCGGGTCGGGCGGCCGAAACGGCGGCCAGGCCGAACGGAGGTAAGCGCATCTGGTTCGAAAGCGCTGTCAGTTGCCCAGCCAAAGCCTCGGACAACACCGCCAGCGCCTCGATCCTGGCCGTCAACGCCTCGTTCGTCGCCGCCAACCGTGCCACCCAAGCGTTGCTCAGAGTTAGGAGATCAGTGTCCCGGAACGCTACATTCACCGGTAACTGCGCCGGCGCCAAGACACCCGTCAGATTCGCCGCGTCCAAGACGCCCGGGGCGAGCTTCGCCAGCGTGATCCCACCGTCGCTGACCGTAGCGGCCAGGAGCGCGTAGCCAACGGGTGTGATCCGTTGATCCGGTGTCAGCGCCTGGAAACCATGCGTGCCGTCATCGAGCCAAGTCCGCAAATAGAGCGCGCTATTCGTGAACACAGTCGCCGGCAAAGAGGCCATGTTCGCCAGGCCAGCATCGCCTAAGGCGAGCGTGTAGAGGCCCCGGTCCAGGCGCAGTACCACCGCCTGGTCCGGTTGCCCATCCAGATCATCGTCGGGCGCGTTTCGCCAGTACGTCTGCGAACCATCGCCGTTGACCAACGCGAACTTGAACGCCACCGTGCCGTCGACCAGGGTCGAGTCCACCTGCAAGCGACCCTGGACCGTCAGCAGGCCGGCCATTTCCGCGTGAGCCACCGAACAGACCATCCACAAGAGGCCAAACCAGACCCTCGTACCCGCCGGCTCGTTCCCACCGCAGCACAGGCTAAAAAGAGCGTTTAGGCTGGTTGATGCCGTGAGCACGAATCTCCTATCATCCTTTTTCTGAATCATTTCAATCTCTACTGCTAATTCACTTGAGTTGGGTCAAACTTCCGACTGTTGTGGCGGACTCGGATCCCGCAGCAGCGGCGTGCGAGGCCGGCCATGGCCATGAATCGTTGAATCAGGCCAGGCCCACCCACTCGCCCCATCGCCATCGCCCCATCGACCTCGACCTCTCCTCTCCTCTCCTCTCCTCGCCCCCTCGACCCGGCACTCGACCCGGTACACGCTCGCCTACCCTCGCTCGTGCCCCCCTCCTGGTTGTTGCTTCTTGCCAGTGACAGCAAACATTAATTCGACGCACTTTTAGTTGTTGACAAAGGAGTGAGTGCTGGCCGGACCTTGGACCTAAGACCTTGGCATCTCGGTTTTTAACGTGTTCAGACCGAAGGCTGAACTGACGAGCCGGCGTTGGGTTTTAAGGTACTGCTGCCCCCTGCCCAGCCAAGGAAGGCGGTCGAAGCGCCGCGACACAAGGTTTTGTGTGTGTCAAATCGCCAGGGTTGTAGTAATTGACATGATGGCTCCGACCTCGGTCAACCGCTTCCCACTCCCTCCCTCCCCTACTGCCAGCTGAACAGGGCCCATATCTTTTTGGCTGGACAACGGGGATTCGCGTCGTCAGGGTATGAGGCGTGACGGTGGGTGGACGCGAGATCAGTGCGCCAGTCCTGGAGTGGATTCAGGCGGCGGCGGAGC
>Ga0194111_10007532_pt1 | contig 12127 bp, 9 predicted proteins | sample TA2KigC300mmetaG_FD_146194 | JGI IMG/M metagenome (GOLD analysis project Ga0194111, IMG submission 146194) | Freshwater microbial communities from Lake Tanganyika, Tanzania - TA2015033 Kigoma Deep Cast 300m | ecosystem: Environmental > Aquatic > Freshwater > Lake | place: Tanzania: Lake... | reverse complement strand
CATATGCACGATCAATGGGCTTTTACGGGGGGATGTCATTATTCCGGTGCGTGTACCGCCTTTGAGAACACCTGTGGATCGTGTCCGCAGTTACGAAGTAGCGGACCTGGCGATCGCTCACGACGACAGTTTTTGGAGCGTCAACAATGGGCAGCGCAAGCGGGAGACCGTTTGGCGCTTGTGGCTCCAAGTGAATGGCTCGCAAGCCTAGCCGCTAAATCCGGCATTGTACGAGGAGGTGGGGTTTGGGTGCGCTGCATCCCCAATCCATTTGACCCAGCAGTGGATGGCCAAGGCTTGCAACCGCGCTTGGTAACCAACGGACATTCCAGGCCTCGGTTGTTTTTTGCGGCGGTGAACCCCTCCGATTCTCGAAAAGGTTGGGACTTATTGATGATGGCTTTGGAGCACCTGGGTCAGGAGGGCATGGCCTGTGATGTAGAAGTGGCCGGCAAGGTCACGGAGCCGGCAAGGTCACGGGTGCAGGCTCTGGAAGCCGGGGGGCATCAAGTGACTTGGTTGGGTTTGTTGGGCCCTAAGGCGATGCAGGAGGCCTACGCCAGGGCTGATGTATTCGTTATTCCATCCTTGCAAGAAAACTTTCCAAACACTATTTTGGAAAGCTTCGCAGCCGGTACACCGGTGGTTGGTTTTGCGGCAGGTGGCATCGCCTCCATGATTGTGGAGGGCCAAAACGGGGCTTTAGCGCCAGCGGTAGATTCCTGGGCTTCGGAAGCATCCAAAGCCATGGCCGCTGTTAATCTAGCTTCGGCCATCTTGCGGGTGGTCCAGCACCCCCAAGGTAACTTGCTGCGCGCGATGGCTTATCAAAGTCTGGAACAAGTTCGACCAGAGCGAGTTGCCAAGGAATATACCGATTTAATTCATGCTATGTTACAGAATTCTTCGAAGTCGTTATGAAACATTCCGGTAGCATGCACATTTCGGTAATTACGGTGACCTACAATCCTGGGGATTTGTTGGAGCCTACCATGCAGTCCGTGTTGGAGCAGGTGGGCGTTCGGGTGGATTATGTGGTGATGGACGGGTCATCCAAGGACGGAACGGTGGAGCGATTGCGGGTGTTTGGTGAAAAGGTTCACGGCGAGCTAGTTCACGGCGATCGGGGTCACAGAGGTTCGTTGGTTTATCGTTGGGTTTCTGAGCCAGACCGGGGGCTCTACGACGCCATGAACAAGGGTTTGGCGATGGCAACCGGGGAGTATGTTTTGTTTTTGAATGCCGGGGACACCTTGGCCCATCCCCGAGTTTTGTCGGATTTGTGGGCCGAGGCACCGGGGGCGGGCGCTTATTACGGGCAGGCGATGGTGGTGGAATCGGTGGGAGGCCGTGAATTGGGCCTTCGTAAGCCGCTGCCTCCATCGCGCTTGGACAGTCGTTCCCTACGTTTTGGGATGGTGGTTTGCCATCAGGCCTTCATTGTCGGACGAGCCTGGGCCAAGCCCTACGATTTGCAATACAAAATCTGCGCGGATATTGATTGGATGATTCGCAGCCTACAGGCTTTGGGGGCCGCAAAGGCTCCTATACACTTTGCCGACCGGGTCTTGGTGCAGTTTTTGGATGGAGGACTCTCCAGTCAACGTCGCAAAGCCGCTTGGAAGGAGAGGTATCGGATATTTGGGCGGCATTACGGCGCATTGAATAATCTTGCTAACCATGTTTGGATAGTCTTGCGCTATGTTTTGAGGCGATTTGTGCCGAACTTTGGCTGAATCCCCCTTTTATGCCCTTAGACCCGTCGATTCGCTCCGTCCTAATCATCGGAAGCGGACCCATTGTCATCGGCCAGGCCTGCGAATTTGATTACTCTGGATCCCAGGCCGCGCGTTCCCTTCGCGAGGAAGGAATAGAAGTCATCCTGATCAATTCCAATCCCGCCACCATCATGACGGACCCCGTCACCGCAGATCGGGTGTATTTGATGCCATTGACCATCGAGTCTTTGGAACACATTATTTCACAACACCGTATCGATGCCGTTCTACCCACGATGGGCGGGCAGACTGCCCTTAATTTGTGCAAAGAGGCGGACGAATTGGGCCTATGGGCTCAGCATAACATTCGATTGATTGGGGTGGATATTGATGCCATTGAGCGCACCGAAAATAGGGAAGAATTTCGCAGACTGATGTTGGAAATCGGTGTGGGTGTTGCGCCATCTCGAATCGCTAATTCATTTCTGGAGGGCAAAGAAGCCGCCGAAGAAATCGGATTTCCTTTGGTCATTCGACCATCTTACACCCTGGGGGGAACAGGGGGCGCCGTGATCTACCGCAAAGAAGATTTTGACAAAGCTTTGAACAGGGGCCTGGATGCATCGCCTACGCATGAAGTGCTGATTGACAGGGCGGTACTGGGCTGGAAGGAGTATGAATTGGAATTGTTGCGGGATTCTGCGGACAATGTTTGCATCATTTGCACCATCGAGAACATGGACCCCATGGGAATCCATACCGGCGATAGCATCACTGTGGCACCGGCCATGACCCTCAGCGATACGGCAATGCAGGCCATGCGGGATCAGGCGATCAAGATGATGCGCTCAATAGGGAATTTTGCCGGAGGATGCAATGTGCAATTCGCCATGGATCCGCTGACGGAGGCGATCATCGCCATCGAAATAAATCCTCGCGTTTCCCGCTCATCGGCTCTGGCATCCAAAGCCACCGGGTATCCAATTGCCAAAATCGCCGCCAAGCTTGCGATCGGTTATCGTTTGGACGAATTACCCAATCAAATTACCCTCAGTACTTCCGCTTTCTTTGAACCCTCCCTGGATTATGTGATTGTCAAAATCCCCAAATGGAATTTCGATAAATTTCCCGGAGCAGATCGTAGCCTGGGCTTTCAAATGAAATCGGTAGGGGAGGTGATGGGCATAGGAAGAAGCTTCAACGAAGCCTTGCAAAAAGCCTGCCAGAGTCTGGAAATCAACCGCGCGGGCATCGGGGCCGATGGCAAAGGCGAACGCCGTTTGGAGGTTATCATGGACAGCCTGGAGCATCCTTCCTGGGAGCGCCTTTTTCATTTGTACGATGCCTTTTCTTTGGGGGTTCCCCTCAAGTCTGTTCAGAAAGCAACGCGCATTGACCCCTGGTTCCTTCGTGAAATTCGGTCCTTGGTGGAACTTGAGCAAAAGGTCAAACCCATGTGCCTTGCCCAAATTGACCGCGATTTGATGCAGGACCTGAAACAAAACGGATTTTCTGATTTTCAAATTGCCTTTATGGTCATGGACGATGTGCAAGAAAAGCAAGTCAGGAACCATCGTAAGTCCCTCAATTTGCATCGAGTTTGGAAAATGGTGGATACCTGCAGCGCGGAGTTTCCTGCGGCAACTCCTTATTATTATTCTTGCTACGATACCGAAAACGAAAGTGTCTCAAGCGATAGGCCCAAGGTTATTGTTTTGGGGTCCGGCCCCAACCGAATTGGGCAAGGGATTGAATTTGATTATTCCTGCGTGCACGGTTTGTTGGCAGCCAGAGAATCCGGTTTCGAGGCCATCATGTTGAACTGCAATCCGGAGACCGTGAGCACGGATTTCAACATGGCGGATAAATTGTATTTCGAGCCTGTTTTTTGGGAGCATTTGCTTGATTTGTTGGAGCACGAAAAGCCGGTAGGGGTCATCGTTCAATTGGGCGGTCAAACCGCCCTCAAATTGGCGGAGAAAATCCATGCGAGTGGTTATCGAATCATCGGCACTTCTTACGAGAGCATGGATTTGGCCGAAGACCGTGGCCGATTCAGTGATTTGCTCAAAGAACTCGATATTCCTTATCCGCGGTACGGGGTGGCCGAAACTGCTGAGGAGGCTTTGCAAATAGCGCATGATGTGGGGTATCCCGTCTTGGTGAGACCCAGTTATGTGCTTGGAGGGCAGGGGATGAGTATTGTGATCAACGACGAAGAGTTGGAAAAGGCCGTTGTGGATTTGTTGAGAAGAATACCTGGCAACAGGATTTTGATTGATCATTTCTTGGACCGGGCCATGGAAGCGGAAGCGGATTGCATTAGCGACGGTCATGAAGTGATGATATGCGGTATCATGGAGCATATTGAACCTGCAGGTATACATTCTGGTGATTCACATGCAGTACTCCCGCCCTTTGGTTTATCACCTTTGGTGGTAACCCAAATGGAAGAATACACCAGAAGACTCGCCAAAGCCCTTCAAATCAATGGCTTGATGAACGTGCAGTTTGCAATCAAGAACGATGTGGTTTATGTAATCGAGGCCAATCCAAGGGCCTCCCGAACCGTGCCGTTCTTAGCCAAAGCTTATGCGACTCCCTTTGTGAACATGGCGACCAAAGTAATGTTGGGAACACAGAAAGTATCTGATTTCGCAACGGAATATAAGCTGGAGGGTTGGGCCATCAAGGAGCCTGTATTTTCTTTCAACAAATTCCCCAACGTGAACAAAGAGCTAGGCCCGGAAATGAAATCTACCGGAGAGGCTATTCGTTTCATTAGCGATTTGCGAGACCCTTACTTCCGGGATTTGTACAAACGAAAATCCATGTACTTATCGCGTTAATCCTGCAGCCATTGTGGGGCTTAGCTAAAATCGGCCTATTTTCATGAGATTTTAATGCAAGGGCCTAAACCTGAAGGTAAGAAAAGGGTCAATATTCGGTTATACAAATATGGAGATCGTTCATATCTTAATTGTGGAGGACGACGCGGCCATGGCTGCCGCCGTGGTGGAGGGATTGAGCCAGGAGGGATTTGCGGTGGATCGTGCTGCCGATAGCCTGGAGGCCAGGCGTTATTTCAGCGACAAAGAATACCGGGTCGTGATTTTGGACCGAATGTTGCCGGGTGGCCTCAACGGCACTGACCTTGCTCGCCGTTTCCGCTCCCAACGACCGTCATGCGGTTTGTTGATGTTGACCGCTTTGGGTACGACCGGGGATAAGGTGGAAGGCCTGGAAGCCGGTGCAGACGATTACCTGGTCAAGCCCTTTGATTTTGACGAATTGCTTGCCCGAATCCGGGCTATACTGCGGAGGCAAGATGGCCAATCGGGACCCAGGCAATTGCAAGTGGGTTCTTTGATCCTCGATTTGCAGACCAAAGAAGCCCGCAGAGACGGCAAGTCCATAGGACTCACTGCCAAGGAGTTTCATCTCTTGGAATATTTTATGCGCCACAAAGGGGAGGTCTTGAGCCGAACCCAATTGGCCGCTGATGTCTGGGATATTCATTTTGATACGGGAACTAATGTGGTGGATGTGTACATCAACTTTTTGCGCAAGAAAATCGACCGTGATTTCCATACCAAAATGCTGGTGACCCATATTGGGCAAGGATATCAATTGACCGAAGAGGCAAACCCATCCCCGGCGTCTTAGTTTCGCCCAAGGGATGACCATACGCAATCAGTTAAGCAGGAGGCTTTTGGCCTTGGTGGCCTTGGTTTTGGGCTTGGTGCTCCTGTCGGTGTATTTTTTGGTGGCTCGTCAAAGGGAGTTGTCTTTTCACGAACGACTTCGTCAAGGGGCAGTCGCCAGAGCGGTCCTCTGGATGGAATCCGCTCCTGGCGCTGGGCTGGGGACGCTTCCTTTGAATGCTACCGAAATTGCGGAATCTCGCGCCGTGTTTTGGGTTTACAATTACCAGAATCGATTATTATGGGCAGAAGATTCAGCAGGACAGGTCCCGACCTTGACTCCTGCGGAATTGAGCCAAACGCGGCGTGACGGTCAGGCATTTTTTCTAAGAGGGAGATTAGAACTCGCTGCAGTGGCCTTTGCCGCGGATCGCTACAACCGCATGTTGGTGGTTTGGGGTGCCGAGGACGTCGAAGGGGAGCGTCAGTTGAGATTACTGCGTTGGATCCTCTTAACCGGATGGTTCTTGGGCATGGGATTGACCGGTCTTTTTTCTTACGGTTTTTCGGGGAGGGCATTAAGCCCTTTGAGCCATCTTCTGGACCGCGTGGAAGGAATGCAAACCAGCAAAGCTCTTGATTTTCACCTTGAAGAAGCCAAGAGGCAGGATGAAATTGGGCGGTTAGCCCGCAAATTCAACGAGTTTATGGCTCGTCTTGCCGAGGCTATTCGTGCTCAACAGAAATTTTTGGGCCTCGCATCCCATCAGCTGCGCACACCCTTGGCCTCCACCAAGGCAAGCCTTGAAGTTTTGTTACGGAAACCCCGTACGGAGGCGGAGTATCGTGCGGTTTTGGAAAAGACCTTGCTCAGTTTGGATGAACTTAATCGCACGGCACAGCGCTTGCTGGTATGGGTTCAATTGGATGCAGGTTCTCATATCATGCAACGAAACGAAGTGCCTTTGGATGAATTGCTTGTCGAGATTCAGGCGACTTGGAGGCGTCACCTGCCGTTCTGGGATTTTCAATTTCGAATTAAGGCTGAAGAGGATTTTGCCTACGTTGGGCAGGATGTGGATCGCGAAAGAGGGGCTGAGATTTTTCGAGTTCGTGGGGATGCCGAATTGCTGCGAACTGCGGTGGACAATTTGATCGAGAATGCAGTTAAATACAGCAATAAGCCCAAGCTCGAAGTTGAGCTGTCATGGAATTCGACGACGGGATTGGTACGGGTACAGGTACAAGACTACGGTATAGGCATGGATCAAGAAACTCTCAAGAGAATTTACGAACCCTTTTATCGATCATCCCATAGCATGGACCGCTCCGGTCATGGCTTGGGCCTGGCCTTGGTCCAACAAATTGTGCATTGGCATGGGGGCACGATTCATGCAAGTTCGGAGCCCGGCCAAGGAAGCGTGTTCAGCATAGACCTGCCTCCTATCTTTGGGCATGCTTAAAGCGATTTTCCTGTTTCTGCTATTCATATGGGTGGGAGGTCTGCTCATGCGTTGGATTTTGCCCTTTATCCTGATGCGCTGGATGCGCAGGTTTCAAGAACAAATCCAACGCCAAGCGGGATCCCGCCCCAAAGAACCTCAACGCAAGGACCAAGCATCACCAACCCCTATCAAGGGAGATTATATAGACTACGAAGAAATCCCTTAATTTTTGCGCTTATTCACTCTCCCTTTATGAAATCAAAATCATCTCAGTCAACAAGCCGAAGTTCCCAAGAATCCACTTCTACAGGAACCCTTTCCTTGGGGAACAATTTTTGGAATCGATGGAAAGATCATGTGTTGGCCTTGGCCGTGATGGCCGCCTTGGCGTTGATGTACAATTACCCCGTGCTCAGCGGCAAGGGTCTTCGAATGGAGGATATGACCCAAGTTTCCGGCATGTCCAAAGAGCTCGAAGACGCCAAAGCGATTAATGGACGTTACCCCCTGTGGACTAATGCGTTATTCGGAGGAATGCCGGCTTATCAAATCGCCATGGACACCCCCAATTCGCTGATTAACCAGGTGGGGCAAATCGTTTACTATTGGTTGCCACAGCCTGCCAATATGATGTTATTGTACATGGTCGGGATGTATATCTTGTTATGTGTTTGGGGATGCAGCCGTTGGTTATCGGTCATGGGCGGATTAGCCTTTGCCTTAAGTTCCTATAATATTATTATTATCGATGCAGGTCACGTGACCAAGGCTCTGGCCATTGGGTTCATGCCGCCTGTCTTGGCCGGTTTGCGCTTGTTGTTTACGGGGCGATACTTTGGGGGATTGGCAACCTTGGCCTTGGCCTTGGCGCTGCAATTGTACGCTTACCATTACCAAATCACTTACTACCTGGGACTTATGATTGTCTTGTATGTGGTTTACGAACTGATTGACCACGGCCGTCGTGGGTCATGGTCCCAAGCCATCAAAGCCTCTGGTTTAGCCTTGTGCGCCTTGGCCTTGGCCTTGGGTTCCAATTGGACCCATTTTGCGGTTACCAACGAATATGCCAAGGAAACCATGCGAGGTGGTTCCGATTTGAAGCGGTTGGAAAAGGGTAGCGATGATGGTTTGGACCGCGAGTACGCCCTCAAATGGAGCAATGGAATAGCCGAAGGCGGCACCGTTCTCATTCCGAACCTCATGGGCGGTGCATCGCAAACGCCCTTGGATACCAAAAGCGCTACCTACGAAACCTTGGTTTCGGCCGGCGTTCCAGAGTTCCAGGCAAAAGGCTTTGTGGAATCGGGGGTGCCCACCTATTTTGGGGATCAACCCGGCGTGGCAGGTCCCACCTACTTTGGCGCCTTGATGATCTTTCTGTTTGTCATGGGCTTGTTAACCCTCAAAGGCTCGCTAAGGTTTTGGCTCTTGGCCTGCGTTGTCCTGTCTTTTATGTTGAGTTGGGGCAGAAACAGCATGGTGCTTACCAATTTTTTTATGGATTACCTCCCGTATTACAATAAATTTCGCGCGGTGGCGATGAGTTTGGTCATGGCCAGTCTGGCAGTCCCCTTGTTGGGTGTTTTGTTTGTCAAAGCCTTGCTGAACAAGGAAATACCCAAGCACGAATTGGAGAAGAAACTCCGTGGGGCAGGTATCGCTTTGGGCGGATTGTGTTTAATGTTGGCCGTAGCGGGATCCATGTTTTTTGATTTTTCGGCTCCCGCGGTGGATGATGCCGAACAATGGAAAGGCATCAATGGGCTGGTGGATGCTTTTCGCGATGATCGGGAATCGCTTTTGACCAAGGATTCCTTTAAGTCCCTGGTGATCATCGCCATGGGCTTTGCAGCGATTTGGTACTATGCTCAAGGCAAAGTCAAAGGCACTCAATTAACCTGGGCTCTTCTCTTGATTTCCACGGTGGACCTGTGGTGGACCGATCGTCGTTATTTGTCAGCGGAGGATTTTGAGCGCAAAAGCCGTTTGGAAATACCCTTTGAGATGACGGAAGCTGACCGGGTCATTTTGGACGAAGAAAATCGCTTGGCCCAGAATGGTGCAGGAAATCTCTACTACAGGGTCTTGGATTTTGGGCAACAGAATCCTTTCAACGAAAACCGGGCGGGGTATTTCCACAAATCCTTAGGGGGATACCATGCGGCCAAACTTTCTCGCTTTGAGGATGTCAAAAACAACTACCTTGGTGGAAACGGAAAAGCCCCTCAACAAAATTTGTTGGATGCGTTCAACGTGCGTTGGATGATCTATCCACCTCAACAGCAGGGTCAGGGTCCGGTTGCTGTGCCTAATCCTGGAGCCATGGGTAATGCCTGGTTGGTGAAAGAATTGCGTTTGATGCCCGATGCCCGGATTGAATTTGATTCGCTAGACGGTACGGATTTGCGCAATGTTGCGTTGATGGACAAGTCTTTGGCGGGGTCTTTGCAAAGCCAATCTTATGTTGTGGATTCTCAGGCCTTTATTCGATTGAGCGCCTATGCACCGGATACCTTGTCGTACGAATACCGCAACAATGCACCATCTCTGGCGATATTTTCGGATATATACTACAACAAAGGATGGAATGCCTATTTGGACGGACAGCCAGTACCTCATCTTCGTGTAAATTACTTGATGAGGGGTTTGGCATTGCCCGCGGGTTCTCATCGTGTGGAATTCCGTTTTGAGCCGTCCACATACCTTCAAGGGGAGAAAATTTCGTTGGCCTTTAACTTGGTATTGTTTTTGGTGGTGGCTTTCGGTTTTTGGAAATCACGGTCTGAAATAAGTACTTCAGAACAGGCATCATGAGCAAGCCTCTTATATTGATTTGCAACGACGACGGGATTACGGCCCCCGGCATTCGTGCTTTGGTCCAAGCGGTCCGCGATCTCGGTGATTGCGTGGTGGTTGCCCCGGATAGACCGCAATCGGGAATGGGTCATGCCATTACTATCGGGCATCCGTTACGGGTGCAGGCCCAGCATGGGCTGTTCGGGGATTTGCCGGCTTACCAAACTAGCGGAACACCAGTGGATTGTGTTAAATTAGCTGTGGATCAAATTCTGCACCGGAAGCCGGATTTGCTGCTTTCGGGGATTAACCACGGCTCCAATGCCTCGATCAATGTGATTTATTCGGGTACCATGTCGGCGGCGGTGGAAGGTGGAATCGAGGGTATTCCAAGCGTGGGGTTTTCTTTGTGTGATTACGCGTTGGAGGCTGATTTTGGACTCTCGGCTGATATTGCAGGTGTTGTAGCTAAATCCGTTTTGGAACGTGGTCTCATGCCAGGCACCTTGCTCAATGTTAATATTCCCAAGATAGACCCCGCCCAATTTCGGGGACTGCGTGTCTCGAGGCAGGCTGCGGCCAAATGGAAAGAAAATTTTGAGGAACGCCATGACCCCCACGGTAAGGCCTATTATTGGATGACCGGGGAATTTGAATTGATGGAGCAAGCGGAGGACACGGATGAATGGGCTTTGCGTAACGGCTATGCCTCGGTGGTTCCGGTACAATTTGATTTGACGGCTCATCATGCGATAGCCAATTTGCAAGATTGGGGGATGCAGGGCTGGAAGATAGAGGGCGGAAATTGATGACCCCCATGGCCTCGGAGACGCGATTTTGGACCAGCAGGGAAGGCCGTACGGGATTTGTGGCGGGTTTGGCAGGGCCTTGGGTGATGATGGGTCTTTGGATTGCTTATCGGATGCAAACGGGTTCGATGGAGGGCGCCGGTGTTCAAGGTGGTTTTGCGTTATCCCATTGGTGGGATTTGCTTTGGGGTTCAGGCCTGGTGGGCCCGCTCTTGAGTTTATCGGTGTTACCGAACCTTGCCTTGTTTTGGTGGAATTTGTATCGCCAATCCGAAAAAGGTGCCGGAGGGGTCCTGGTGGCGACGTTTATTTATGCCTTGGTGGTGGTGGCGATTAAATGGTTTTTTTGATGTTAAGGGATTTTCCATGGAAGGTTGATCCCCCTCAGCGATGAAAATTTATTGCATTGCTGGGGAGGCTTCGGGGGATATGCACGGCGCCTCCCTGCTCAAGGAAATTCGAGTCAGGTATCCCGAATCCATCCTAAGGGGCTGGGGTGGAGACTTGATGCAGGCTGAGGGTTTGAATTTGGTAAGGCATTATCGCGAAACCGCTTTTATGGGCTTCGTCGAGGTACTGCGTAATTTGCGTACCATCCTTCGTTTGCTCAAAGAAGCCCGCAACGACATCCAATCCTTTGCCCCGGATTTGCTGATCTTGATCGATTACCCCGGCTTCAACCTGCGCATAGCAAAATATGCCAAAGGATTGGGCATCAAAGTGGTGTATTATATTTCTCCCCAATTGTGGGCATGGAAAGAGGGTCGAATTCAAACGGTACGGGACAGTGTTGATCAAATGTTATGCATATTGCCTTTTGAACAAGATTGGTATGCTCAACGCGGTGTCTCGGTGCACTACGTAGGACACCCATTGGCGGATCGATGCAGGCCTTACCCTGCTGCCGAGAAGCGAAAACAACGCGAGGCTTTGGCCAAGAATGAGCCTGCCTATGTGTCTTCTTCTTGGGTGGCCTTGTTGCCTGGAAGTCGGTTGCAGGAAATTCGCAAACACCTACCCATTCTGTTGGAAACGATAAGTTCCCTGCAGGGAGTTGTCGCGGTTGTGGCCATGGCTCCAGGTGTCGATTCGTCGGTGTACCAGGCCATTCTTAACACAAGGCTTAGATCCCACAAAGAGGGCTCGGGAAGCGTCCTGCTTACCCATCGGACCCGGGATTTGTTGGCTTGTTCCGACGCTGCCTTGGTGGCTTCGGGGACTGCAACCTTAGAGGCCGCTCTCTTGGACTGCCCTATGGTTGCGGTTTACAAAGTCAATCCCTTGTCCTACCGTTTGGGCAAGGCCTTGGTTAAGGTACCCTATGTCAGCCTCGTGAATTTGATTCTGGGCAGGGAGGCTATACGCGAGCGATTGCAGGGTCAGATGACCGCGCAGGTTCTGAGGGCGGATCTTATCAAATTGCTGCCTTCTGCTGATGATGGACGACCAATGCCTGACGCGCTGGCTCAGCGGGAATCCTATGCGGCTTTACGGACCATTTTGGCTCCATCCATGGGAGGCTCGGAGCCTTCTTCAACCTTGACGGCCTCGTCAAGGGCGGTATCCTGCATGGAACAAGCCGGACTCTTGGCTGAATAACGCCTCCCTTGAACGATATTTGCAGTCCTCCGGGGGATTAGCTCAGCTGGCTAGAGCGCTTGCATGGCATGCAAGAGGTCGTCGGTTCGACTCCGATATCCTCCACCAAAGCT
>Ga0194111_10007530_pt1 | contig 12130 bp, 10 predicted proteins | sample TA2KigC300mmetaG_FD_146194 | JGI IMG/M metagenome (GOLD analysis project Ga0194111, IMG submission 146194) | Freshwater microbial communities from Lake Tanganyika, Tanzania - TA2015033 Kigoma Deep Cast 300m | ecosystem: Environmental > Aquatic > Freshwater > Lake | place: Tanzania: Lake... | reverse complement strand
CCTTCTGACCCCGCGCGGACGGAATCAGGTGAAGAGGCAGAATTAGCAGTTTACTTGCCATTCGCATTCACTGGAACGCTCATCCTTCGACTCGCGCCCTCTCCCACTCCGCCTCGCCGCCCTTAGCCAGTTGCTGGGCGTACTCGCATGTGCCGAAGGCATCCCCGAGCCCGGCCTCGTCCTCTACGGCAGTGTCACGAACACTGCCGGAGGCTTCGGCCTGATGTCCGTAGGCGTGTTGTGGACGGCTGCCGGAGCCGGATCGAGCCTGGCAGTCGGCTCCACGATCGCCAACGTGAACGGGCAGTATTTCTACATCGCCCAGATCCCCTTCGAGACGCGCGCCGTGTCCGGCAGGGTCTTCGAGCCCAGGCCCAACACGTTGCCGCTCACCGACACCACGACGCAGTTCAGTCGTTCCGCTAGCGTTCTGGGCACCCGGGCTACGCTCGCCCCACCGGCACTCCCCGTCTTCAACTTCGGCAAGGGCGATCGCGGCCGTGTCGAGCGCGTGGACATCCTGGTGCATTTGCCCAGTGTGCTCCCCCCGACCAATTCGCCCCCGGCCAACCTAGATACCGATGGCGACGGCGTTCCCGATTGGGCCGAGCAGCTCGCCGGCGCCAACCCGACCGACCCGCACTCGGTCTTCAGGGTATCCACCGACATCCAGCCGATCCCCGGTGGGGGATTGATCATCAAATGGTCCAGCGTTGCCGGCAAGACCTACTCTATCCACCGCAGCGCAGATCTTGGGCAGTTGTTCGTCCCCATTGCCACCAACCTCCGCGCCACCGCTCCGGAGAACCGGTTCGAGGACCCTACCGCGGTCGGATTCGGGCCTTACTTCTATCGCATCAGCGTGGACTAACCCATCCCCATCCGGGTTGTCTCGCGGCCTCAGTGACGGCCGGCACACATCGGCAGGCTCGATGGACGACGAGTATCCATTCTGACTGGTAAGTAATACTTGACACGGCGCCACGGTGTCATGAACGGCGACCTCGGCACCGTTCTCACCGCGACGGAAAGGGAGCTTTATGTCCGCCTGGACAACGGCAAGACCGCCTCCTTTGCCCTGACGGACTACGCCCACCTCCGGCTCGGTTATGCGCTCACGGTCCACATGGCCCAGGGCATGACGACTGAAATGGCGTTCGTGTTCTTGGAGGCCGATGCTCAGGACCGGGAGTTTACGGGCGATGGATCTGAAAGAAGAGTAGCGCGACCATTCGGTAGTGAGGAGTTCGGCTTCCCGGCCGCGTCTCCGAAGCTCGGTGATGTGAAACTGAGCGCCGGGTTGCGCTCCGCAATGGCGTTCACTGCCTCATGCAGCTTCTCGTTCTTGACCGGCATCGATGTGGCCGGCGAGCGCTTCGGCTCCGGTTGCTCAGAAGTTGCACTTGAGCCGCGCGACGAAGGTGCGGTGCCGCGGGAGTTCGGCATGGAGGTTGAGGGGGTGCAGACGGTAATCGCGGTCGGCGAGGTTGAGGAGGCCAACGCCCAGTTCGGCCTTGCGCCGCGCGAAGCGGTATCCGGCGAAGAGGTCGAAGTGCCAGAAGTCGTCTCCCGACAGCGCCGGCGTGTAGCCGCGGTTGCGCTGGAGATGCCACCGAGCTTCCGCCTGGGCGAAGAACCCGCTCGGATGATTGAACGTGGCGAGGAGCGACAACCGATGCAGCGTTCCCTCGAGATCGGTCCGCGCCGGCGCATCAAGTCGCGATGTCTGGGGTTCATGATGGTCTCTAGTCTAACCCAACCATGCTACGGCCACTGTTCGACCGCGCGATCCTGCCCGGTCCACCGCGAAAGGCCAATACCGAGTCGATCTCGGCTCGGCCTGGCGCACCCAAGCTCCCCTCTACACTCTACATCCGGCCCCGCTGGCGGCAGGTTTCGTAGAGGAACACGGCGGCGGCGCTGCCCACGTTCAACGAGTCCACGCCGGCGGCCATGGGAATGGCTGCGCAGGCGTCGCAGGCGGCCAGCACGGCCGGGGAAAGGCCGTGGCCTTCGTTGCCAAGGACCAGGCAACAATCGCCAGCGAGTTGGGTTTGGGCGAGGGGGCAGCGGTTGGCCAACGGGTGGGCAGCCACGGAGCGCACACCCGCGGCGCGCAGTTGAGCTAAAGCCGCCACCAAGGAGTCGGTCTCGATGACCGGAAGGCGGAACACAGTGCCCATCGAGCCACGCACGGCGCGGCGCAGATAGGGGCTGCTGCAGGTCTCACCGACGAGCAACGCTTGGGTACCGAAGGCGACGCAGTTCCGCACCACGGCTCCCAGATTCTCTGCGTTGGCCAGTTCGTCTAGGGCGACCAGCAGCCGCGGTGGCGAGGTGGCGGCGAGGACCTCGGCTAAGGTGGGCATGGCCGGCACGCGGCCGATGGCGAGCAAGCCCTGGTACATCGAGTAGCCGGTGAGTTGTTCGAGGACAGGCTTGTCAGCGGTGTAGACGGGGAGGTTTTCGGGGCGTCGTTCGAGCAACGGACGCAACGCTTCCAGCCACTGGGTGGGCAGCAGGACCGAGACGACGCCTAGGTCGCTCTCGATCAGCCGACGCACGACCTTTTCGCCTTCGGCCACGAAGATGCGCTGGCGGCGGTGCTCGGCTTGCAGCCGCATGGTGCGGTACGGCGCCAACTCGGGCAGGTCGAGAGTCGAGATGGGCTGGACCGATCGGATCGCCATACTCAGGACGCACTCGGACGGACGATTCGTCGGCGGTAGGGCGCGCACTCCGCTGCGCGCCGCCCCTTTCCAGGTTCGCGGCAGCTTGCGGCGCCCAGCGGGCTAGGCGCCTTACCGGCAAGCTTTCGTTGCTGGCGCGGGCTCATGCGTCGTTCGAGTCGAAGCGGCGCTCACTCTTGACCGCCAGGTGCGACCTTGCAGGCGACATCCGCGGTGAAGGGCGGCGCGATCAGGTCCAGGGAGCCGTTGGTGGCGGACAACGACTCGGAGCGAATGAGTCGGTCTTCGCGCGTGTGCCACCACTGGACGCGGAAGTTGACGGCGGACAGGCCGGCGAGGCGGGCGTGGGCGTCATGGACCTCGGTGGGGGGGTGGCCTTCGGTGACGACGCGCGACCAGGCGGCGGCGCGATCGAACAGCCACAGCCAGACGCGGTCGCCGGCGCGCAGCCCCACGGCGCGGAACCGGTCGGCGTCGAGCGTCACGGAGGCGGGTTCGAGGCGGCCTTCGGTCCAGGGCACGTCCGCGATGAAGCGGCTCAGGGGCCGGTACAGCGGGTAGACGTTGCGGTCGTCGAGGCGTTCCCACCACCAGGCCAAGGCGGTGGCTGAAGCGCCGGACAGGGCGGAGGCCCAGAGGGCGTGGTGGACATCTACCAGGGATCGGCTCCGCCGCATCTCGTCGGTGAGGCGCCAGCGGTCGTCGGCCAGGCCGAACTCCCCGAGGAAAGCGGGCTTAGCGGGCGCCTGGTCGCGCAGCCAGCGGGTGCGGTCGAGGATGGCGTGGACTTCATCGTCGAGGCGGCCCCGGTCAGTGGGGCGGAGGTAGAAATGGGTGTCGGCGAGGTCGAGCTTTGGATGTTGGCAGTCTTTGGGTGAAGGTCCCCAGGTGCTGGTCGAGCGCAAGTGCCGATAGGGGTCGATACGTTCCAGGAACTCACCCAGCTCAGTGTAGAAACGGTCGGTGGGGAGGTTGGGATTCATCTCGTTCCAGTATTCCCAGGCGGCTACGAAGGGCGAGTGTCCCCAGCGGGCGACGGCATAGCGCAGGCCGCGTTGGGCGTCGGCGATGGCGCGGTTGTACTCTGGGCTGGCCGGGTCTTTGAGGGCGTCCATGTAAAGGTCGCGGGTGAGCAGGCACAGTTGGAGGTAGATGCCGTGTTGCTCGGCGGCGCCCAGCAATTCGTCGAGCATGAAGCAGTCCACGGGATTGTAGAAGCCGCGCCGGGGCCGGTTGACGTCGGTTTCCCAGAGCAATTCGGGTCCGCCGTCGGTTTCGCGCAGCGAGACGGGACCGATCCACGCGGCACCTTCGCCGGCCAAGCGAAAGCGCAGGGTGGGGAGCCAGCGTTGGTCGGGGGCCGTCACGAAGTTGTGGCGAAGCGGGCGCCAGGCGAGGTGGTCGCCAGCGTGGGGCGGTTCGACAACCGTCCCGCCTACATCGAGTCGGACAGTGGCGCCTGGCTCGGTACGGATTTGGGCGGTGAACTGGTAACCGGTGGTGGGGCGCAACGCGACTGGGTGGGACGGATTGACTTCGAGCGTTGGGCGGGCGGGGGTGAGGGTGAGGCATTGGAGCCCCGGTTGCGGGGGATCGGGCATGGGGACCAGGGGCGGGCGCCAGTCCCAGGATCTGCCCCAGGCGCTCTTGCGCGCCTCGATGGCCAGGGCCCAATCCTCGCAGCACGTCCAGAGGCGCAGGTAGTTCGCCCCGTGGGCGGCGAGTTGGGCGAAGATGGACTCCGCTTTGGCCAGGGTGACGTATTGGCCGCTGCCGATGAAGGCCAGGTTCTGGCCGATGGGAAAGAAGGGTTCGCCAGTGGACAACTCGAGGAACCTGGGGTCCTGGCGGCTGACCCGGACGAAGCCTCTGGCGGGCGATGCTACGCACGTGAAGGTGACAGGGTCGGATCGGCGGGTGCCGAAGCGGTCGGCGAGCACGGCAACGGCCTGGTAGGGGCCGGGTTCGGACGGGGCGAAACGCGCGTGCCAGTGGGGTTGGCCAAGCGGGTAGAGCCAATCGCGCGGGCGGCCGGAGGAGTCGAGCACTTGGCGCTCGTAGGGCTGCGCCCAGAAGGCGGGGACCGTCATCGGTGCTGCGCCGGGTCGAGTGAACTGGACGGTGAGGTCAACTTCCTCGGGCTCGAACGGGTTGGTGTAGGTACGGTCGACTTGGACGCGGAAGTCGATCTTTGCGAAACGGCCGAAGGACGCATTCGAGCTGACGAGCACGAGTTGGGGCGGAGTTGGGAGGCTGGGGTGGTTGGCTGCCCAGGTTGGGCCTGGGCAGAGCCAGCTACTGCCGACGAGCAGGCTCGGTATCAGACGGCTGACGCGTTCCAGCTTGGCCATGGAGAGCGGGGGCAAAGGGAGTGGGCCTCAGGGCGGGCCGCGCCGCAGTGCGCCGTCCACCGTGTCCACCATGGTCTTCATCACACCCATCATATGGCCCAGCTTGTGCGGGGGCGGTCGGTCCTTGGTTGGGATTCGATCGTACACCTCGGCAAGGCGGTTGGCTTGCAGCAGCAGCAGAGACGGCTGAGCCGAAGCCCGCACGAACCGATCGAGGCTGTCCGGGCCGCCGTCGCGGATGGACTCGACCAGGAAATGGAGGTCAGTTTCCAAGCGGTCCAGCAAATCGTCTAAGTCGAGTCCAGGCGGGTCGAGCCCAGGCGGTACGAGCGCATGCCAGATTTGGATGAGGAAGGGCAGCAGGATGCTGTACGCGGCGTCGTCCAACAGGCCGACCAACAACTGGTCCAAGGCCCGCAGCAGAGTCTGCCCGCCTGGAGAAACGGCTTCGAGGGCGGCGCGTGCCGTCTCGAACCGCCCGGACCCGGCGATGAGGCGTTGGTTGGCCTCGGTTGGAGTCAGCGCGGACGGCGGCAAAGCCAGCACGTTGCCCGAGTCTACCGGGAGGCCCGGGGCGGTGTCTGGCTCGTCGTCCTCGGCTTCGGGTGGAGCGCGGAGCGGCGGCGGTTGGAAGTCGATTTCATGAAGCCCGAGTTCGCGGATGAGCCAGTTAATGTCGCGTTGGCTGCCGGTGCGGAGGTTCTCGACGTCGGTTTGGCGGACGCGAGCTTTCAGGAGTTGGATCAGGCGGGGGCGGAGCGTGGGGTCGCGGGCGGCTTCACGGGGAGTGCGGTGGTCGAGGGCGGGGACATGGTCGTCGAGGAAGGCGCGGTCTTGTTGGTCGGGGAGCGTGGTCAGGAGCGAGGCGGGGTCGCCGCCCTGCGGCGGGGCAACGACCACGGAAGAGGAGCAGATGGTTCGGTCGGGGTGCTCGATCAGGCTGGGCGGCACGAGGGTCGCGTCGAAGGGGGCCGGCAACTCGTAGGTGGCATGACCGACCTGGGCATCCATGTCGGCGAGCATTCGCTGGTGGCGAGCGGCGACGGTGGCTTCGAGGGCGGCGATGACTCGGCTGAAATGCTCGGCCAGCCAACGGCGGCGGTCTGGGTCCTCGGTGGGGCTCCCCAAATGCCGGACGACGTGGTCGAGCACCTGAGCGGGGCTGAACGGGCCTAGCTCTTGCAGTCCGATCGTAGTGCCCTCCAGACGCCAGAGATGGGGCAGGGGATACTGCCAACACAGATAGGTCCCGAAGCGAGGCGCTTGGGCAGCCAAGCTGCGGTCGACGAAGGTATGCGGCGGCGGGTCACCGGCCAGCAAGTCGATCATCTCGACGCGCTGATGGTCCAGCACGCGTTGGACTTCGAGCAAGGCGACTTCGATCTTCATTTTGGCACGGAACAACACGCGCTCGTCGTTCTTGAAGCCAGGAAAGCCAGCTTGTTCCCAGCGTTGGGCGCAGGTGCTGCCCGCGTCGTCCCGCGCGAAGAACAGGTGCCAAAGTGCAAAGGTCAGAACCTCGTGCGGTTTCAATGAGGTCTGCCAACCGCGCTGCAACTCCGCGGGCAACGCTCCGCGCGCGGCTTCCTCCTCGAGCGCCCGCATGCATTTCCGGTCCAAGAGTCGCTCGATTTCAAGCAACTGACTGTAGTTGGCGGTTGTGAAAGGATTATGAATGCAATCCGACGGGCAGGCATAGCGACTGCCCCGGTTTTCGCCACACTCCGCCGCGGTGATCGTTCTTCCCACCGCGGGGCACTGCCTTCGCTTCGCGCTCTTAGCCATGGTCCATCGTCCTGGTCGGTAGAATGTCAGGCAGCACCCTCTTGGCCAGCCTGAACTGTGCCTGAACCGGACTCGTAGCCTCCGCGGTCTCGTGCCGCCGGTGTTCCGACCGGTGCCTGGGCCGGCTGGGAAGTCGGCGGTACGGGTTCTGCAGAGTGCGTTGTCCTCGGTGCGGCGGAGGCGGTCCTCGAGGCTGGGAGAGGAGGGCCGGCGGAGCTTGACGCGTTCGGGTCCCACTCTACCATGCCGTTTGCTTGGCTGTGACCGACTCGTTTATCACCACGATTGTCAACGTTGCGTTGGCCCGCGTCCAGATGGGGACTGGGGGCGGGGCGCGTCGCGGGCGGTGGCGCCGAAGCGGGCGGGTTGCGCGGGCGTTGGCTTTGGCGGTGGGAGTGGGTTTGGGCGCGCTGGTGGGGGTGGCCGATGCCGCGTTTGGGCCGTTGTATCACGAGTTCCGAATGACCCTGGCACCGGGGGAACGCGTCGAGGCGTCGGGGCCGTTGTGGAGTCGGGAGCAGGAGGGCCCGCGGCGGACGGTGACGTTGGCGCCGTGGTGGTCGCGCCAGGTCGATCCGGAACTGGAGTCCGAGTCGGTGGATGTGCTGTATCCGCTGTTTACATACGATCGGTATGGCCAGGAATACCGGTGGCAGATCTTTCAGCTTCTGAGCGGCAGCGGGGGCGGGCGGCAGTCGGGGGCAACCGCGCGTCGGTTGACGGTGTTTCCGCTCTGGTTTCAACAGCGCTCGACCGACCCGGCGATCGAGTACACGGCGTTCTGGCCGTTCTACGGCCGGTTGGCGAACCGGATTTTTCGCGACGAGATCCGCTTTGTGATGTGGCCAGCCTATGCGCAGACGCGCAAGCAGGACGTGGTGACGGACAATTACCTGGTGCCGGTCTTTCACCGGCGGCGCGGGGATGGCTTGAGCGGCTGGCAGGTGTGGCCGTTGGTGGGGCAGGAGCACAAGGTGCCGACGACGCAGACCAACGGTTTTGGCGAGGTCGAGGTGGTGGGTGGCCACGAGAAGTTATTTGTGCTGTGGCCGTTGTTCTTCCACAACGACCTCGGGGTGGGAACGACCAATCCGGTGCAACAGCGTGTGCTGTTGCCGCTGTTCAGTTCGCAGCGCTCGCCCTTACGGGATTCGCGCACGTATTTGTGGCCTTTTGGGCTGACGATCACTGACGATCGCGAGAAGCAGTACCGGGAGGTGGACCTGCCCTGGCCTTTGGTGGTGTTCGCGCGGGGCGAGGGCAAGACGGTGAACCGGGTTTGGCCGCTTTTTAGCCAGGCGCACACGCCGGTGCTTGCGAGCGGGTTTTACCTCTGGCCGCTGTACAAGTACAATCGGGCGCAGGTGGCCCCGCTGGACCGGGAGCGGACGCGGATCATGTTGTTCTTGTACTCGGATTTGACCGAGCGGAACACGGAGACGGGCCAGGCGCTGCGCCGGACGGATTTGTGGCCGTTGTTCACGGCGCGGCGCGATCTCGACGGGCGCGAGCGGTTGCAGGTGTTGGCGTTGCTCGAGCCGCTGTTGCCCAACAACAAGAGCATCGAGCGGAGTTGGTCGCCGTTATGGGCGTTATGGCGGTCGGAACGGGACCCGGCGAGCGAGGCGGCCAGCCAGTCGTTGCTCTGGAATCTGTACCGGCGAGAGACGACGGCGGAGACGAGAAAGTGCTCGCTCTTGTTCGGGCTGATCCAGTATGAGAGCGGCCCGGAGGGCAAGCGGTGGCGCTGGTTCCACTTGTTCGGGAGCGGCGGCTCCGGTCGGCGGGCGGGGGCGGGAGGGGATGGGTGAAGGCGGGTTTGGGGCGGGGGGTGGGGGTGCGGGAGTGCGTTGGGGCCCTGGGGTAGGCGGGATGGATGGCGGGAGCGGGTCAAGCATGTTTCAAGACATCGGCCAGATGCTGTTACTGTTGGGGCGCACGGCGCGAGCGCTGCCGTTGATGGTGCGGCACCGGCGCAAGGTGTGCGAGCAGTTGTTCGAGATTGGCAACGCCAGTCTGCTGATGGCGTGCGTGTTGTCGCTGTTCATTGGGGGCGTGCTGGCGTTGCAGACCGGGCCGGTGTTGGCGGAGCGGGGGCTGCAGGGGTTCATTGGCCAGATTGTGGGGCTATCGATGTGCAAGGAACTGGCGCCGGTGATGATGGCGGTGTTGATCGCCGGCCGGATCGGTTCGGCGATGGCGGCGGAGATCGGCTCGATGCAGGTCTACCAGGAGATCGACGCCCTGCGGACGATGAACATCAGCCCGATCCATTTCCTGGTGTTGCCGCGGTTGGTGGCGATCATGGTGGCGTTGCCGGTGTTGGTGGTGTTCGCCATGCTGGTGGGGTGGTTGGGCGGCGGGTTGGTGGCGGTTTACAACTTCCAGATTGGCATCTCGTTCGAGGCCTACTTCAACAGCCTGCGGGCCGGCGTGGATCTATTGGACGTGGTCAACGGGCTGTTGAAGAGCGGGGCATTTGGGGTGGTGATTGGGGTGGTGGCGTGTCATCAGGGGCTGCAGACGATTGGCGGTCCGCGGGGGATTGGGCGTTCGGTGACCAAAGCGGTGGTCAACTCGATCATTCTGATCTTGATCCTCGACTACTTCTTGACTCGCCTCTTGTTGCACTTGGATTGATGAACTCGGCCCGTCATCCCGGCGTGAGTGTGCAGGTGCGCGGCTTGCGCAAGAGCCTGGGCGGTCAACCGGTCCTCGACGGCCTGGACTTCGAGGTCGAACGGGGCGAGATCTTCGTCATCATGGGCCCGAGCGGCAGCGGCAAGACGGTGCTGCTCAAGCACCTGATCGGACTCGAAACGGCCGATGCGGGGGAGATCTTGATTGGCGGCGAGCCGATCCAGGCGCCCGGCATGATGGATCGGTGCCGGATGGCGATGGTGTTTCAGTCGGGGGCGCTGTTGAACTCGCTGACGGTGGGCGAGAACGTGGGGTTGTACCTGGCGGAACATCGGCTCAAGCCACCGGAGGAGATCGCGCGGGTGGTGGCGGAGAAGCTGGCCTTAGTGGGGCTGCAGGACGCACGCGACAAGATGCCCGGCGAGCTGTCGGGCGGCATGCGCAAGCGCGCCTCGATCGCGCGCGCTCTGGTGATCGAGCCGCAGTTGATTTTTTATGACGAACCGACGAGCGAGCTGGACCCGCTGATGGCGGTGACAGTTGCGGAGGAGATCCTGAAACTGAACCGGCGGTTGCAGGTGACGTCGATCGTGGTCACGCACGACCGGGATTTGGCCTTTGGGATTGCGCACCGCATGGCGTTGATCGACGCGGGGCGGATGGTGTCGATCGGCACCCCCGCGGCGATTCGGGCCCATCCGCATCCGTTGTTGCAGAGGTTTTTGTCCGCCGACTTCCGATTCCACCCCGAGCCCATGACACCATGAGAAACACCCTCGAGACCCGGTTGGGCATCTTTTTTGCGGTTGCCCTGATTGCTGCTGCCGTGATTCTGGAGATGATCGGCGGCTTAGAGTTTTTGCGGGGCGGCCTGACCCTCCAGGCGCGCTTCGCCAACGTTCAGGAGCTCAAGGTGGGGGATCCGGTCAAGATGGCCGGCAAACCGATCGGCCGCGTGCAGGAGATCCGGTTTGACCGCGACCGCGTTTTGGTGGTCATGCGGATCACGGATCGCACCGCTACGGTGCGGACCGATTCGACCGCGACGATCAAGTTCACGGGGTTGATGGGGCAGAACTACGTGGCGATCGCGCTCAGTGGCGGCCAGGGTGCTGTCCTGACCGAGGGCCAAACCCTCGAGACTATCGAGGCGCAGGACATCAGCGCGTTGGTGTCCAAGTTGGACGGTGTGGCGGGCGACATTCGCAAGATCACGGGCAATCTGACCGATGTCGACCTCAACGACTTGATCGCGCCGTTTGGGGATTTCCTCAAGGAAAGCCGGCCGCACATCATGAGCATCTTGACCAACGCGGAGGCGGTGTCGGCGCAGGTTGCCTCCGGGCAAGGCACCGCCGGCAAGCTGATCTACGACGAAGCGCTCTACGCCTCCGCCCTCAGCGCGGTGACGAACTTGAACGCGACCGCGGACGATCTGCGGGCGACGATCAACGAGGCGCGCACGGTGGTGACCGAGGTCAACGAAGGGAGAGGTTCGTTGGGCAAACTGGCCAAGGACGAAAAGCTCTACGCAGAGACGGCCGAGGCCATGACAAATCTCAGGGAGATTCTGCAGAAGATCAACCAGGGCCAAGGATCGGCCGGCAAACTGGTCAACGACGAGAGCCTCTACAAGAACGCCAAAATGACACTGCAGAAGCTCGATAAAGCCACCGAGGGTCTCGAGGACCAAGGCCCCTTGAGCGTGCTCGGAATCGCGGTCAACAGCCTGTTCTAGCCCGAAGGCTCAACATGGAGAGTCGATGGGGCAGCAGCCGGGGGTTACTTGCGCCCGCGGCGGTAGCCGAGCCAGGCCAACCAGCCCAGGCCCGCCAGGCCCGCGAGGGCGGAGACGGTGGGTTCGGGGATGGCCTTGAAGGTGGCGCTGAGGTAATTGTTCGGCGCGCCGTCCGCGAGGGCCCAGGTATCGTTCTGGGTGAAGTTGCCCGGGGCAGTGCCGTACCACAACGAGTTCACCGCGCTGCCGACCGTCACGCCGGAGGCCGAAGCGGGCGTCGAGGCCGGATCGGCGCCGGTCGAGGAGCTAATGACGTAGGTGAGGGTGTCCGGAACCGCCAAGCCCCCGAACTGGAAGGTGAGCACTTTGCCAAAGACAGGCGTGAGCTGCTCGGAGGTGGCGGAGCCGAGGAGGCTACCCGTGTTGGGGTTGGCGCCCGCGTAAAGGTCGAGTGTGAACCGAGGGCTGCCCGAGCCGAAGGCCAGCAGCATCATGTCGACGGAGACGAGCTTGCGGTCGGTGCCGGAGAACGTGACGGTGTTGCCGATATGATCGCCAGCCGGCCGGCCCGGCGTGCCGTTATCCCCGAGGGCAACCGCGTTGTAGAGCGTACTCCCACCCGGGCCGCTGACCGTGTAGAGCGGGGCGTCATAGATGATCGACTGGGCTTGAAGTTGCAGACCCAGGGCCGCGACCCCGAGCAAGGTCAACCCGAGTTGGCCGCGCCGGATGGGCAGGCGCGCCCCGCTTGCCCTGACCACCGGTTGGGCAAGCATCGTTCCGCTGGCTTGGCTGTTCGTTTTCATGGCGCTTACAGTTTCGATTCCGTGCCGTTACCGCATCTACCGATTCCGCACGCCCGGCAGCATGTTATAGAGTTCCGACTATTTCAAGGCTAATCTGCGTCCGGGGCAGGCTCATTGCCA
>Ga0194111_10007528_pt1 | contig 12130 bp, 15 predicted proteins | sample TA2KigC300mmetaG_FD_146194 | JGI IMG/M metagenome (GOLD analysis project Ga0194111, IMG submission 146194) | Freshwater microbial communities from Lake Tanganyika, Tanzania - TA2015033 Kigoma Deep Cast 300m | ecosystem: Environmental > Aquatic > Freshwater > Lake | place: Tanzania: Lake... | reverse complement strand
GCCCTAGGCGTTATGCTTCATGGTGTGGCTAACTTTTTTAGGGAGGACAACACTTCATTTTTCCATTTGTCTCGTGTCAAGGGCTGACCCCTTTCTCTCTTTCTTTACAGAGGATGATGCCGATAGAGGGATTCTCGCCCTTCTCCCGCACCTGACGGTCGAGCGTCGTCAGATAGAACTGCATTTTTCCGACGAACTCTGGCTGGAACTCGCCCACCTTCAGTTCAATGGCAACGAGGCACCGAAGCCTTCGGTGGAAAAGCAAAAGATCGATAAAAAACTCCCGGCCTTCTACCTCCAGCCGGTATTGGCTGCCGACAAAAGCAAAAAGACCACCCATGGCGCGAAGGAATTGCTCAATGCGTCCCACGAGTGCGCGCTCCAGCTCACGCTCGGCATGCTCTTCGCCAAGTTCGAGAAAATCGAAGGTGTACTCATCCTTGACGGCCAACTTTGCCTGAGCACGCAGCTCCGGCGTCAAGGCCTTGTCGAAGTTGGTCTGCCCGAGCAGAGTCTTCTCGTAGCTCTGATTCTCGATCTGATGGATAAGGACATTCTTGGTCCACCCAAACTTTTTCGTCATGCGGATATAGAACTCACGTTCCAACGGATCGCGACAACGCTGGAGAACGATTAGATTCTGTGTCCACCCGATTTGTGCAACCAGTGGTTGCACTTTTGGTAGATCGCGGTATGCGATATAGAATTCCCTCATGTAAAAGACGTTACGACGCGAGAATCCACCGACACCTGGGAATTCCATCCGCAGATCGCTGGCCAGTTGCTCTACCACGGCATCGCCATGCACCCCTGTGACTTGGCGCTTGGATATCATCCGTCCGATGTCCCAATAGAGAACCACCAGTTCCTTATTCACTGCACGAAATGCGGCATATTGTGCTGCCCGGACACGCTCCTTAACCTCAGCAAGCAGACGGGCATACTCATTCGTCATCAGCTTGCTCATATCCCTAGCTCCTCGAAATTCTCCTGAATCTTAGCCAGTGGCCGTAGTTGAAAACTTTCACTTCTCTTTCCCCTTCAGAAATCTTACCCAACCTCGCCTTTCAATTGCTCACAATTTCACCCAAAGGGCATAGCGCATGGCGTAGAGCGTAAATGTGTAATCGGAAAGCGTAAGGTGTAACACGCAATAACCTCATTTTGTTCTTTATAAAAGCTCTGGGTGGTTTTTCTTAAGCCATGCGACGACCCGATCCTTTAAATCTTTGGCTAAGGCGATCATTTCTCTTGCCTCTTGTTCAGAGGTTGCACCGGCTCGCTCGTAGCTCCCTATATTCCTTTTCTTACGGAATTTATCTAACCGATGAATTAAGTTTTTATCCGCCTTGATGGTATAGGCAAGTGACTGGATCACCCTATAGTGATGTGCTTCTCGCGAAGCCCTATAACCAGAGGCGGCAAGGGCTGCCGCTGCCGCTTGCAGTGCCGCATTGTAGGCTATATTGAGTTGCCAGTCCGGGCCAAGATGGGCCGTCTGGCATTGGGCCAGGTCACGATCTGCCATTTTCAGCAAATCCGAAATTTCCGGGCGACTCGTCTGATGTTCAACGAGCCACCGGCTTTTTAGCCAATCTTGCAAGCTCATGTTTGTCTCCGATGAGGAACAACATGGGTCCTTTTAAGACAGCATTGAGAAAATGGTGACCTTCAGCCAGTTTCGATCGGAACTCTTCGGGGGGATAAACGGTTGGGTTAATCTCACGGCCAATTGTATGTTGAGCCTCTTCAAGGGATGAAACAATTTTACTAAAGGTGACTTTGCCCACGACCAACAGATCGACATCGCTGTCTCGGTGCTCGTCACTACGTGCAACGGATCCATAGATGAAAGCCACGTGAATGCGATCCGCTAAAGGGGTCAACGCTGCTTTTAGGGTGGCCCCTACTCCAACCGTCTTGGTAATTATTTTCTTCAGTTCCTCAAATACAGGACACCGTGGATTGGCCTGGTAGTAGACCTGCCGACCACGCACAATCCGCTGAATGATCCCTGCCTCTGTGAGATGCTTTAATTCCCTCTGCACAGCTCCCAATCCGACTCCAGCGACACGAGCAATTTGGCGTAGATAGAAAGCGTCGTCCACATGGCTGTAAAGCAATGAGAGAACCGACCGGCGGGTCTTGCCAAATAGAGTCCCTGACAAGTGATCCTGATCAAGTTGTGTACTCATAATGGGTACAATTGTACCTCTTTTGGGTACGCTTTTCAATGCTTTACCCATCCGCCCTCACCTAACAATCACTCACAACTTCTCGCAAAGGGCAGAGCGCATAGAGCATAGCGCATAGGGTAAATACCAAACCTTTTCTGGGCAGCCCTCAAATCCTCAATCGGTGCAATCGCTGAAATAACATTCCACCTCACGCAGAGCGCCTTTCGGCATGCTCAAGGCCCTGAGCCACTCGGCCCTGAACTCGTAACCAAAGGGCTCAGTCGAAGGGCATCCATCCTTCGTCCCGCTTTGCGGGGCTTCGGAGGACAGGTAAGGTACAAGACCAACCTAAATTCATTAACTAGCCTTCTTAAGAACCCGAAGCTCATTTCGCACTACTTCTTTAACAATCTCCTGGATCGGACGCTTGTCCTGTTTAATATAGTTCCGCAAGGCCTGGTTGATGGCTGTCTGATATCCCCGACCTTCACGCTCAGCCTCATCCCTAAACCACTCCAATATATCCGTATCGATGAAGATCGTGATCCTGGTTTTGCCCTTTTGGGGTATTACCTGTCCCCGCTTGCCTTTACTGAAGTCATATTCCTCCAGCATTTCATTCTTTTTGCTCATAAATCCTCCGCTCCCTTGGGATTGCTTTCCGGGCTGAAATCAACCTGATCTCCTCCTCACCCGAATAAGAGTAAACAACAACCAGCACCCTCCCTAAAAGATCTGATCCAATGGTTATAAACCTTTGTTCAGTATGCCGTGTATCTTCAATCGTTATTGCCATCGGGTCATCAAGTACCGTGGCAGCATGGGAGAACTCAATGCCATGATTCCGTATGTTTGCGGCACCCTTCTTGATATCCCAGACAACCTTCATATTATATGTATTTTATATGTATCTGTCAACTATTATTTCAAAGACTTTACGGCAAGGTCTATATAGAAGACTATCCATCCTCACCTTTCATGTACCAATAAACCGCAGAGCGCCTTTCGGCATGCTCAAGGCCCTGAGCCACTCGGCCCTGAACTCGTAACCAAAGGGCTCAGTCGAAGGGCATCCATCCTTCGTCCCGCTTTGCGGGGCTTCGGAGGACAGGTAGGACATGAGGCAAAATCGCTAAAACCCAATCATTTGAAGATCGCTTTGTTTAAGGCGATCCCGATAATCGCCAGTCATTCGTTCTTTTTCTTCCATGGGGTTTAAGGTCACAATTTGTGACCTCAAGTTTTCAAATAGGATTGGGGACGTCGTTCACTTTTCCCTTTTATAAATCTTACCTGAGTCAAGGATGGGGGGTAGGCAACCGTAACAAATTATCACGAAAATATAATTCCGTTCCGATCACCTCAGACGTTGGCCTCTTTATATCAAAATTTTAATTTTGTAGCAATTGTTTGGAAAAGAGAAATTGGATCAAAAGCGGAAGGTTTTAATCTAGAAGAGGTTGATCGAGGTCGCGGAGGGTAGAATGATATCACTCCAAGGAATAAGGGCTTTGAAGAACAGCATTCTTGATTAAATTTAAGACACCGGCACTGGAAGTTTGGTTTATTCTAATCAAATCAACCGAGTGCTTTTTTCTGTTTGGTCTGTAATTTTGGAGAAACGACTCGTTCGCGATGCCTTTTTTCCTTTTTTCTCAACCGGTTCATGATCTGTTTAAGATCGTAATTACACTCCTTCGCTATTTTTTCACGAACAAGATGAATCTCTTCTACAATAGGGTCTTTCCACATCTTAACCTCCACCCGGAGACGTCAAAAGTTCCTCTGGTGTCGCAATAATTGGGGTTGGTCGTCCCAGAACAGCATTTGCCCTTTGAAGCCGCCTGATTATCAAACCGTTAGCCAAATGGGCGCAGTTCCAGGTTAACAAATAATCTACTTCATAATAAACCGCACATGCCAGGTGGACCACATCTAACTGTGCTCCGCGCGGCAGGCCCAATTTATGGAGATACTCCCCAGCTAAAAACTCAACCTCTTCTGTCAATGCTAAAATTGGTAATTCTGCCACGTAGGTCAAGCGCCGAGAAGCAGCGTCAGGATCACCTATACTTATTTCGTCCAGGACTACCTGGGATATGTAATTGTTGAATTTTGATCGTGCCCAATCCCACCATTCATGGGTAATCTGTTGGTGGGCTGCTACGATTAAATCTCGACTTGGATACGCAGCTAGGTAGCTGATAATGGTGGATTCTAAATATAGTGTTGGTTTACTCATCGAGCCCTAATCGCATTAGGATATGTCTATCTCAACTTGAGATCCGACATTGAATAATTCAAATATATCAAATTACTTATCAAAGGACAATTCTTTTTTCCCATTATCTGAGAGGAAAAATGGCTTTTCCCCATAAGTCAGGAAGAAATGACGCATGTACCGGAGGAAGGGCCCTTTATCTTCATCCTCGGACAAAGGGGTTGTGCCGTTTTTCGTACTGGATCGTAGATGTGGGTGTGGAACCGTAGTTATGACCAGGAAAGACGACCGTTTCTCCAGGCAGTGTGTAGAGTTTCTTCCGAATGGAGGCCTCCATCACATCCCACGAACTTCCGGGGAAGTCCGTCCTGCCAACCGAGCCCACAAAGAGGGTGTCCCCTGTAAAGACCACTCCATCCATATAGAGAGACATCCCGCCCGGTGAGTGGCCAGGTGTATGAAGAACTTTGAGTTCGACATTCCCCACCTTAATCAGATCGCCCTCCTTGACGAGAATATCGGCAGGAGGAGATTGGGTGGCGCTAAACATCATGAGAAGATCAGGAGAGGTGCGTGTGAGATAAGCGGCCTCCTCTTCATGGATGACGATATTGGCTCCGGTCTTTTTCTTCATCTCGGCATTGCCCATGATATGATCCACATGGCAATGGGTGTTGATGATATATTTGATCTTATTCAATCCATTTGCCTTTGCTTCCTTGAGGAGATAGTCCGCATCATCCGAAGGATCAATGAAGAGGCCTTCCTTTGTCTCCTCATCCCCAATCAGATAGCAGAAGACTGAAAAACTTCCGACTTCATATTGTTTGATGACCATCCGGTTCCTCTCCTTTTCCAGTTGTTTCATATACTATAAAAGATGATCTTTCAAAACTTCAACTTTTTTTGAGAACCTCTGATTACTTGGATTATGAAACGATTACATAGATTAAAAACGTCTTGACAAACTAATTTGGAATGGATAATTGGCTATCATGGCTTTTCATCACGGATTGAGCAAACGGAAGGAGAAGAAATGGATTTCGAGTTGACGAACCGACAAAAGCAGATCCGCACCGCAGCGCGGGAATTTGCCGAAGGAGAGTTCCCACCCATCGCCCGAGAATGCGACCGCAAAGAAGAATTTCCGAGGGAACTTTGGAAGAAAGCCTGCGAACTGGGCTTCATCGGCCTCTTTATCAAAAAAGAGTACGGAGGCCTTGGATTGGGTTTTCTTGAATTTGCCATGGTGATGGAGGAATTCTGGAGGGTGGATCCTGGATGCGGAAATATTTTGCTGACAACCTTTGGCTCCGAGCTCATCCAAACTTACTGTACCGAAGAGCAGAAGAAAAAATATCTCCCACCCCTGACCAGTGGAAAGGCCATCATGGGAACAGCCATCACGGAGCCTGATGCAGGAAGCGATATCCTGTCCATCCTAACCCGTGCGAAAATAGAGGGGGATCACTATGTGATCAATGGCTCAAAGCAGTTCATCACCAACGGAAGCATTGCTAATTATCTCGCTGTATTCTGCTTGACGCACCCTGAGGCAGACTCACGGCTGAAGAGGTTTGGGGTCATCCTTGTGGAAACGGACCGTCCTGGGTTTAGTGCGTCAAAGATCGTTGGAAAAATGGGGATCAGGGCTTCTGATACCGCAGAAATCCGGTTTAGCGATGTGAAAGTTCCAAGAGAGAACCTCATCGGACCGAAAGAGGGAGATGGATTCTACCACATCATGCAGCTTTCCAATAGCAACCGTATGATCGCTGCAGCCCAAGGCGTGGGCGTGGCTCAGGGTGCTCTCGAAAAGGCCATCCAATATGTGAAGAAGAGAAAGCAATTTGGTCAACCCCTTGCGAACTTCCAGGCTATCCAATTCAAGATTGCTGAGATGGCCACCTGGGTTGAGGCGGCGCGATCGCTCACCTATAAGGCAGGATGGATGATTGATCATGGAAAAGTGGATCCTAAAATCATCTCCATCGCCAAGTATATTGCAGGAGAAGTGGGAGTCAAAGTGGCCAATGATGGGCTTCAACTTCACGGTGGGTATGGTTATATCGCTGACTACGATATGGAGCGTTTTTATCGGGATGCCAAGATCGTTGAGATTTACGAGGGGACAAAAGAGATCGAGAAAAATACCATTGCGAGAGAGTTGCTGGGAAGAGTTTAATACATTAGGGGGGAACCGTGGATTTTGAACTGACGGATGAACAGAAGGATATTCAGAAGGCTGCACGGGAGTTTGCAGAAAAGACATTTCCCGAAGTCGCTGAGGAGTCTGACCTCAACGAGACTTTTCCGAAAGCGTTATGGAAGAAGGCATGCGACTTCGGCTTTGTAGGCGTCTTCATCGAAGAAGCCTATGGAGGTCCGGGCCTGGGTTTCTTGGAACATGCCATCATTACCGAAGAATTCTTAAGGGTGGATGCCGGCTGCGGGACAGTTCTCGCCACCACGTTAGGTTCAGAATTTATCCACTTCTTTGGCCGGGAAGAGCAGAAGAAGAAATACCTCCCCCTTCTGCCTAAGGGAGAGGCCATCATGGGAATGGCGATTACTGAACCCGATGCTGGAAGTGATGTAGCTTCTGTTTCAACCGTAGCCAGAAAGGCAGAAGATCATTATGTGATCAACGGAAGCAAGATATTCATTACCAATGGCAGTATAGCCGACTATCTGGTTGTCCTCTGTGTCACAAATGAACAGGAGAAGGACAGGTCAAAGCGCCATAGCCCTATTCTCATTGAGACGAATCGGGAAGGATTCGAGGCTAACAAATTGAAGCGTAAGCTCGGGATGCGGGCATCGGATACAGCGGAGGTCAACTTTTCAGAGGTGAAGGTCCCTTTGGAAAATTTAGTGGGAGAGGTAGAGGGAGATGGATTTTATCAGCTCATGACGGTTTTCAACCATACCCGCGTTGCCGTGGCGATCTCAGGGGTAGGAATCGCCCAGGGTGGGTTGGAGAAGGCAATCCAGTATTCGAAACAGAGAAGGCAGTTTGGAAGTCCCCTCTCCAGTTTTCAGGGAATTCAATTCAAATTAGCTGAGATGGCCAGCCTGATCGAGGCAGCAAGGGTGCTCTGCTACAGGGCCGCCTGGCTAGTGGACCAGGGAAAGATTGATCCCAAACTCATCTCCATGGCTAAGTGGTTTGGGGGCGAGGTAGCAGTTAAGGTGATCGATGAGGTGGTTCAGATTCACGGCGGTTATGGTTATCTGGGTGAATATGGGATTGAGCGTCTCTACCGGGATGCCAAACTGGTGGAGATCGTAGAGGGAACAAAAGAGATTGAGAAGGTGATCATCGCCCGCGAACTCCTTGGCAGGTAGAAAACCTTAGAAAGTGGCTTGTGTTCCATATTGAAATCATGAGAAAAAAAAAGAGACCCTGGAATGACATCCAGGGTCTCTTCTCATCTCAAGGAATCCCTTTTTAGGCTACCGGCGTTACGTTGGTAGCCTGAGGACCCTTCGGCCCTTCTGAAATATCGAATTCTACTTCATCTCCTTCGTAGAGGGTTTTGAAACCGTCCTTTTTAATGGCGGAGAAATGCACGAAGACATCTCCTCCATCATCTCTGGAGATAAACCCATAACCCTTCTTCTCATTGAACCATTTCACACGACCTTTGGCCACTACACTTCACCTCCTCTCATCTTTGTACTGCGTAAGTTGTAATAGCCTCTGGTCCTTAAATAAAAAAAGGCCACAGAAGTTTAAAATAAAAACTTTGTGACCTCTCCTCTTAATCCAACCACATACTCCTTACAACTTACCTTGAAACGCATTATGGCTAATCCTTTTTTAAATGTCAAGTTTTTATTTTGAGGTGTCTGAAAAAGCCAAGAAATCTCTGATGATACCAATTTAATTCGATTTTATGGAGCCCCACGGGCAAAGCTCGTGGTTCCCAAGAAATGCCCACAAAGGGCAAACATCCCGTACCAGAGGACCAATTCCACGGGTAGAATCCCTGCCTACCGGCAGGCCCCGAACCTAACATGGTACGGGGCAGGCAGGCGTGGTCTTCTTGGTTCGGGATAGATTAAAATAACCTTCCTCCCCTTCCCGCTTCAAGGAGGAGAGTTGGATGGGGAGTATTCTCGTCCCTCCATACCAATTTTCCATTATAAAGAATTATAATGAAAAGACATAAATTTGTTAAAATGTTATAGGGGTATCCCCTTGAATGGCGTAACCCCAAGATATATTGTCTAATACGACTAACGAAGCACAACATATAGAGCATACGCCAGCGAAGGGGATATGCCTAAAATGTTATTTATAACTTAATGTAATTATTATATAAAATTAATTTTTAAAAATCCAAATTTTCTCTTGACAATATATATATTGTATTGTATTGTGTTTTAAACTATTTCAGGGAGGTTTACTTGTCTCAGACAAAGGTTGCCAGGACGATTTATATCAATAGCGATCAGGTAGAAGCCCTCAAGAAATTATCTGATAAAACCAAGGTTCCACAGGCTGTCTATGTGAGAGAGGCTCTTGATATGCTCCTGGATAAATATTCCGAACAGCTAAAGTTTGAATTCAAAGACTCCTTCAAGGAAAGAGTTCTTCAGAAGGAATTTGGCATATAAGGGAAGCCATTGTGAAAGACCGTTTTCGATTAATCTATCTGAAATCAACCGGATTGGAAGATGATCCTCCGGATCAAATACGTTCCTACCCTGATGAAGAGAAACCGAAAAGATCTTCCACCTTTTTAAAAAACCCGGCTCCCGAGACTCACACAACCAGAGAAATTCTGAAACAGGCAAAAGCTGACCTCAAACACCCCGACCCAAAAGTGAGAATTCTGGCTGTAAAATATTACCTCGAGCAGTCCCATCTTTCTATCGCCATGCCTCTCCTTCAGGAGATTTTATCCGATCCCGATTCAAGAGTGAGGGCTGAAGCCCTTTCCACACTGATCGCCTTTGGGAATCCAATCGTCTCTCCCTTCCTGAAAAAACATCTCAGGGACACTGACCCAGGGGTCAGGATGGTCGCCTTAAAAGGGATGTTTCAATTCAAGGAGAAAATGGATTTAAATCTTCTGATGCAGTTTCTGAGCGACGATTCCTCTTGGGTGAGACGGAAACTGGCCACTCTTCTGGGATGGAATCAGATTGAAGGGGTTTTACCTATCCTCATGGAGATGTCAAAGGATGAGGATGTCAAGGTAAGAAAGGCCGCCCTCTTCTCCCTGGTCACCCTCTATCCCGAAGAAGGAGAGAAGCAGTTGATGGAGGCGATGACCGATTCCAACCCGGATATCCGGAAATGGGCAAGGGACCATTTGAATAGAATGCTCGAAAGACCAGCAGCACAAATATCCATCTCCCTTTCGAGGTAAACCCCGTTAGAGGGCTTTCAACGGTCTAACCGGAGGGTAATAAATAATTCTATAACATATGATTGCGACTAAAGAAATTCTATTTTCACCCCGTAAGAGACCAAAGGTCTTACGGGGTTCACTCCCGCTGTAAGCAACTGGACTTTCTAACGGGGTAAAATTGAAACAAAAAACGATGGCGACTCAACCTCTTCCTCTTATACAAAAAGCCCAGGTTTTTGGGGACAGGGTCTATTCTCCGCAGGCATTTGTCAGGCTCCTCGGAATTTCAAAGCAGGAACTTCTCGAGAAAGAGTCCCAGGGAATCCTGCCTCCGGCCAAGAGGAACGAGCGAAAAGAACGCTATTACAAACCAGAGGATGTGGCGAAATATCGCAATTACCTCTCCATCCCATCGCCCATCTCATCGGTCCGCAAACAGCTCTTCCTCAATTTCAAGGGGGGTACAGGAAAGAGCAGTCTTTCCGCCTCTTATGGGTTTCGTCTCGCGCAGATGGGATTCCGGATCTTGTTGATCGACCTCGACCCCCAGGGACATCTCACTCAATGCCTGGGTCTCAACAACGAACAGTATCCCAAGACCCTTTACAACGCCCTGGTTGAAAAGGAGGATGTCGAAAAGGTGATCGTCAAAACAGATCTCCCTACGCTCGACATCATTCCGTCGAATCTCAATCTCTCGCCTGTGGAGCTTTCGCTCTTCTCAATGAACTCGAGGGAGTTCCGGTTGAGGCGACTGCTCAGCTCCATGGAGAAGAGTTACGATGTCATCGTGATGGATGCCTCTCCAAGCATCGGGCTCTTAAACCTCAATGCGATTCTTGCCTCCAATGACCTCCTTATCCCAGTGTTGGCTGATTTCCTCTCCTACCATGGCCTCAAGATCCTCTTCGAGACGCTCTCCACCATTGAAGAGGATTTTTCTTTCGTCTTTGAAAACATCTTTATCTTTTTAAACCGGTACAATGAGTCCCACCGGATTTGCAGGCGATCGAAGAAAGCCCTGGAGACCCATTACAAGAAGTACCTTATCGACACAGTCATCCGGCAGGACACGAAGATAGCTGAGGCCACCAGCCAGGGAACGCCCATCTTTCTCTTTGCCCAATCCTCCAAAGGAGCAGAGGACATACAGAACCTGATCGGAGAAATTTTCGGAATGAAAGGAAACGGATATGACAGATGAGTTCACCAACAATGTCGCACAGAAATTTCCCAACACCTTGAATAAGGAATCGATCGAAAAACCCTGGGATGTCGCAGAGCCAAAAGTGATTTCCACGATCAAGCGAGTCGCTGAGGAACCAAAACGTGAAGAGGTTACCGACCGGATCCATACGCTCTATTCGGAACTGCGTGCTTCCCTGACCGTACGATCCGCTCTCGAATTTGACCTCAAGAGGGCAAACCGGGTTCTCGAGGAGGTCAATAAGATTAAGGCAGAGGTGGAAAAGATCGTTGAGATGTTAAAGGCCATGGAAGATTACATGAGGGAACGGCTGAAGTAACTCCCCGACTTCCTTGTTGACCTCTTCGGATAAGGGATAAACCGGGGGATGGAGGAGGCAGAAAGATGAAAATAAAGACGCAGGTCGCCACAGCCGATGGGTTCGACCGGAGCGTGGCTGAAAAGATGCCGAAGATGAGGAAAACGGAAGAGCCTCTTCTTAAAGAACAGGTCGAGGAGTTTGAGCCCTTTGAAGAGGATCGGCCTGAAGTGACTCAGGAGGTAAAACTTCAGGAGAAACCCATAGAGAAGAAACCTATTTTCGAACCCTCCAGAGTAGCCACGGAACCAATACAGGACCTCGATGTCCTCAGGCTGATTGAGGACCTCCACACCCAGCTTCTTGTCTCAAGCCGGGCAAAGAAAGCCCTGGAGATGGACGTGGCCTCTCAACAAAAAACCATCCACCAATTGGCTCAGGATAATAAGGACTTGCGAATTCAACTGGACGCAGAGCGAAAGGAACTTCAGGGGTTCAGAGAGGCTCATGCCGAATCGATCTATCTGAAAGAGGAGAATGAGGAAGCCCTCCAGAAGATACAGGAGTTTCAGCAGGAATTGAAGGGCGTGAAAGAGCTTTTGACAAAGACGGTCAGAGAGAAAGAGGAGGCGTTAGCCCGGGTTCAGGACCTGGAATCTCAGATGGATCAGAACGAACTGGTTAGGATCAAAGGAAAGATGAAGGAACGCGAGGCTTCCCACTTCCATGAGGAGAGCAGAGAACTCCAATCTCGTCTGGAGGAGTCTCTGGCTAAAAATGCGGAGATTGAGAAGAAGTACGAGGCGTTAAAACGGTCTTTTGGCGAGGTGAAAGAATCGCTCACGCTGTTAAGAGATTCTTATA
>Ga0194111_10007526_pt1 | contig 12133 bp, 10 predicted proteins | sample TA2KigC300mmetaG_FD_146194 | JGI IMG/M metagenome (GOLD analysis project Ga0194111, IMG submission 146194) | Freshwater microbial communities from Lake Tanganyika, Tanzania - TA2015033 Kigoma Deep Cast 300m | ecosystem: Environmental > Aquatic > Freshwater > Lake | place: Tanzania: Lake... | reverse complement strand
CTTCCGCCCAGAGGTGCGCCTTGAGACCGCGCGGCATGCGCACTCCCGCGCAGACCCGCCACAGGCGTCCCCTCGAATGCGAGACCATTTCCGCGCCGCGCGCGGCTCACGACTTTTGCGGAGTTGAACAACTCCGCAAAGGTCCCCGGCATCCGCACTTCCGCCCAGAGGTGCGCCTTGAGACCACGCGGCATGCGCACTCCCGCGCAGACCCGCCACAGGCGTCCCCTCGAAGGCGAGACGATTTCCGCGCCGCGAGTGGCTCATGACCTTTGCGGAGTTGAACAACTCCGCAAAGGTCCACGGCATCCGCACTTCCGCCCAGAGGTGCGCTTCAAGACCACGCGGAATGCACACCTGCGCGCGGAACCTCCACAGGCGTGCCCTCGGAGGCGAGGTCATTTCGGCGCCGGGCGCGCTTCACGACTCTTGCGAAGTTGAACAACTGCGCAACAGTCCTCGGCCTCTCCCCTTCCGCCCAAAGGTGCGCCTTGGGACCATGAGGCATGCTCACTTGCACGCGGAACCACCGCAGGCATCCCCTCGAACGCGATGTCATTCTGGGGCCACGCGCTGCAGACGACTGTTGCGGAGTTGAACAACTCCGCAAGACTTCTCGGCCTCCCCCGTCCTGCCGACACGCGCGCCTTGTGACCACGAGGCATGTACACTTGCGCGCGGAGCCACCGCAGCCGTGCCCCCGAACGCGATGTCAGTTTGGGGCCACGCGTGGTTGACGACTCTTGCGAAGTTGAACGACTCCGCAAGAGTCGTCAACCGCGCTACCCTGACATAGCCACTCATTCGTGTAGATTGCGCGCCCTGCGAAACCTCAGCTACGAGGCCAACGCGCTGCTCGAGCCCGGCGAGGGCGACAAGGACCTCTTCATCGGGTACCCGGTCACGTGCGACAAGAGGGGCGTGGAGATTCAGGTCGGGTGGCGAGAGCCGGGGGTGTGGTTCGTCGAGGCCCACAACCCGACCGACGACGCGGTCAGGACCGAGCTTCGCTCGGGCCCGGGCTGCACGCCATTCGCCTTCCGCGAGACGGTGGAACTCGCCCCCGGCACAAGCCGCATCTGGCTTGTGAAGGAGAAGGCCCCGGCATCGGGCAAGTGACCCATCCGAGCGGCGATTGGCCCGTGCTACCCTGTCCACCGCGTCCACCCCTCCGCGCGGCTCGCCCCGCCGGGGATCGCGTAGGAGGCGATTCTAGCCTTGACTACTGGGGAGACAAGGGGGGCGGGTCATGTCCGCAAGTTGCCCGCTATACTGCACTTATGGAGATCGCCCGCCCCGCGCGGGGGGTCCATAGGTGTTCTGGGTCTAATGAGGTCGTGATCGGGGCGTACAGAGGCTGCTAGGGCGTCTTTTTTCTCAGACACCTTAAGCCATTGGTATGGAAGCACTTAGCAGTTGAATGCAACGATAATCTACGCCCCAATCGGGGCACGCGTTCAGCCAGGAGAGAACCCTCCTCCCTCTCCCACGGGGAGAGGGGTGGGGTGAGGGTGCTTGGGCTCCCGCAAGCAGAACGGAAGGCACCCTCACCCGCCCGCCGCTGGCGGGCGACCTTTCCCCAAGGGAGAGGTCCAGGCCCTCCGACCCAAGGCTACACAGGCGCGAATCAGGGAAGTGGCGAAGGCACCGAGAGAAGGAGCCAATCGGCTGTGAACGCGGACAGGCCGGGTGGGATGGGGCCGGCCCAGTCCTGCAACACGCCGTGCCACTTGCCCGCCGCGTCGCGCCAGAGGGCGATATCGGCCGGCGGGTCGAGCGCCAACTTGAAGGCGCCGACCTCGATTCGCTTGAGGCCGCCGGCGGCGAGGGCCTCAACGCTCCCATCCGCTGCTAGCCGAATCCCCATGACGCCGATGGCATCCACGGCTACCTTGTGGCCGCTGATCTCAAAGCTCTCCTGGATTGGGTCGCCCGAGACATCCTTGGCGCCGGCCAGGAGGATGGCAGTGCCATCAATGAGTCGGCAGCGGCCGGCGGCGGGCGGGGCGCTCATGCCGTAGCCGAAGCCGACCATTCGCTCGGTCGCGCCGGTCTGAGGCGTGATGCTTCGCTCCTTGAGAAGGGTGAGGACCGCCTTGGCGCACGACGCGGCGTCAGCGAGGGCGGCCATAGCCTTGGGCAGAGCGGCATTGCCATCGAAGGGCTTGCCATCGGGACCCGCCGCCCAGTTGCCCAGGCGGAAGAGAGCGCTCTTGCCCGCGGCAGCCCTCTGGAAGAATGCCGCCGTGGCGGGCGGCTCGAATTCGGGCTGATAGAGGACCACCGCGGCGTAGCGCTGCGGGCCGTATTGCACGAAGCCGTCGTCGCTGAGCTTCAGGCAGGCGATGTCGCTCGACGGGATGAGGTCGGTCGGGAAGCCGGCGCGCCAGAGGGCATCGGTGAGGGCCATGCCCACATCGGCGTAGTGGGGGCCAGCCCAGTTCATGGCGCAGGCGTGGCCGAAGACGACCGCCACGGGGCAGTCGAGGGGGGCCTTGGTGATGAAGTTGAGGAGGCGGACCCGGCACTCGCCGCGCATCAGGCCGCCGCGCAGGAGCGAGTCGTAGGCCCAGTTCCGCCCCTTTTGCTGGGGGGCGGGGTAGACGGGATGGTAGTTGATGCGTCCGCCGCCGAGTGCGTGCGCCCAGAGCGCCTTGTCGTAGTCGGCGCGGTTCGCGGAGTAATACATGTTGATCCAGACGGGGCTGCCCCACTTCTTGGCGAGGGAGGTGCGGCAGGGGTAGGGCGTCACCTCGTCGGTCTGCGCCAGGTCACGGGTCGCCGCCCACCAGTCGAGGCCGTTCTTCTTGAACTCCTGGACGCCTGGGTAGGGATACCAGGTGGGGTGCGTGGCGACGATGGCCGCGGGGCCGAAGGTGGCCTTCGTGGCCTTGTAGAAGTCGTCCTCGATCTCGCCGTTGCGGGCGCGGCACATCTCCTGGAAGAGGTTGATGGCGGCCTGGCGCTCGGGCACGCGGCCCTTTTCGCCCGCCCACATCAGGAGGCAGTCGCGGGCCAGGTCGCGCCCGCCGCTCCGCCTCGCGTATCCCTCGGCGAGGGACTTGGAGAACCAGTAGTCGTTCTTGGCGGGGCAGCCATCGTAGCAGGGCGGGAAGCCCCATTCATCCTTGCACACGCCCGCCAGCCCCGTGTCGGCGTAGCGTTTGATGATCGCGCGCTGGAACTCGAGGAGGTGGGGCGAGAAGACGTCGGGTGTCAGGTGCGTGAAGGCCGCCATGACGCAGGCTTTGCGGCCTTTGGTCGCCTCACCGCAGGCGATGGACACCTTGACCTCGCGCTCCGAGGCGGCGACGACTTTGCAGCCCTTCGCCGTGATGTCCTCGATGCTGTCGGGTTCGATCCCCTGCGGCCAGCGGAGGTAGGAGTAGACGCGCACGAGGCGGCCTGAGAGGGGGATATAGTGGGTTGTGCGGAAGGTGTAGTGGTCGCCGAGGTCGGTGCTCGCGATGGCGGCGGAGACCTCGCCGCCGTCCTTGAGGTCGAACTCTCGGAGCCGCAGCATCTCCTGAAGCTCGTCGGGATAGGCTTTCTGAAAGGCTCGGCGGGCGAGCCGCACGTCGAGGTCGAACGCGATGCGGATGCCCAGGCTGCGGGCGTAGGCCGTCCCCTCCTTGATCTGCTTGTAGACGCTCTCGTCCGTGACCTCGACGAGCGGCGCGCGGATGGTGGTGGTGATGAGGTCGTAAGGCGAGAGCTTCGCCACCATATCGAGGAATGGCCGGTAGCCCTCGGGCTTGAACTCCTCAGGCGTCCAGCCCCACACGGCCATGCACGGCAGCCCCTGCCCCTGCGGCCGGATGGGCGGCCCACCCTCCTCTGCCGCCCCGGCCCTCTGGAGCAGGCCCAGACTGAGCAGCGCACAGCAGAGGAACTCAGGCGGTTTCACCACCAGAATACTCCTTGCTCAGGACGGGAGCAGCCGGGGCTTTCCCCGGCGTCTCGTAAGGTGGTCTTGATCAAGGCGCGGCTCAGCCGGAAACCGTGGGCGCGGAGAGCATCCAGCAAGGGCCGAATCTCGCGCAGGTGGCCACGCTGTTTGGCGCCGACAAGGAAGCCGAGCAGCCCAGTGGTTGGCAGTCCTGCTTCCTTCGCGGCCCTCCGAGCCCTGGGATCGTCCAGCAGGACGGTGACGTTCCCCAGTTCCTGGGCCAGCACGAGAGCCTCGGCCTCACCGGAACCAAGGAATGCCCTGCGGCGACCGACCGCCCTGCGATCCCTGGCGGCGCGCCGCCGAACGATCGGCTCTGACTGGAGTTCGCTGGCCCCGGGCCGCCCGCGCCCCTGCTCGACTACCTCAGCCCACACAGCAGACGGAACGTACAGCTCACGCACTCGACCCTCCAGCAATCGCCACTGACCCACGGCGGAGAGCCCGATCACGAAGGAGGCATCCGCGACCGCAACTATCCCTTGGACTGCTGGAACAGGCATTGAGCGGCTTCCAGTTGTTCTTTCCAGTCGTCCTCGTCATAGTCCTGGTAAGGGATTCCCTGCTCGCCGAGGAAAGGGATGAAGTCGGCGAGGCACATGCCTGCCACTTCCGCGGCCTTGCCCAGGCTGAGCACCTTGCGGGCGAACAACCTGGCCGCCAGTTGTTGGCGGGCCTCTTCAGACAGGCGCTCTGGGGTGTATCCCGCCGCGCCGAGCGCCGCGCGAACCCCGTCCGGCAGCTCAAGTGTCACCGTCATGCTCATGGCTTCTTTCCCCTGTGCATTCCTCACGCCATGATTCTACCAGCCGAGGGTCACGTTTTCAAGGCGCTTCCGCCTCGCGGCGTCCAGCAACCTGAGCCGCTGAGGGCTCGACAGGGACTCGGCCCGTTGGCCGCTCCGCTGGGAAGGAAAGCGGTGACGCGTCACCGCACTCCATAGTGCCCCGCACTCCAACGAGGGAGGAATATGGAGTGCGGCATCGCAGATGCCGCTTTGGATGGCAGCGAAGCGGAGCAACGACCCCGCGCACCGGTGGCTCGCCGAGTGCTCGAACGAGGACTCTTCACGCCGAACAGCGAACACCGCTCCACTCCCGCGGACGCTCACGGATAGAAGGTGCGCACGGTCCTGGCATCGAGTCGCTTGACAGCCTCGACGATGAGGCGGATGGCGTTGTCGTAGTCGTCCGAGTGCAGGATGCCGGCGTGGCTGTGGATGTAGCGGGTGGGCACGCCGATGTAGACGGTGGGGACGCCCAGGCCGTGGATGTGGATTGGCCGGCCATCCGTCGCCCCGCCGGTGAGGATGGAAATCTGGTAGGGGATCTTCTTCTCTTCGGCCAAGTCAACCAGAAAGTCGCGGAGCTTGAGGTTCGGGATCATCCCGCCGTCGAGGAAGCATATCTGCGGCCCCTTGCCCAGCGTCCCCTTCTCCTTGTCCTCCTTCGGGAAGCCGGGGGTGTCGCTGGCGACGCCGACCTCCATGACGAGGCAGACGTCGGGCTGGACGGCGTCGGCGGCGGTCTCTGCCCCGCGGCAGCCGACCTCCTCCTGCACGGTGCCGACGCCGTAGAGGGTGTTGGGGTGCTTGGCGCCCGCGAGCCTGCGGATGGAGTCGATGAACATCGCCACGCCTACGCGGTCGTCGAATGCCTTGCCGAGGAGGAGCCTCTTGTTCTGCATCTGGGCGAAGGGGCAGATGGGCACCACTGGGTCGCCGGGGCGGATGCCCAGCCGCTTCGCCGCCTCCTTCTTGTCCTTCGCCCCGACGTCCACGAACATCTCCTCGCGCTTGACGAACTTCTGGCGCTCCTCTGGGGTGAGGACGTGTGGGGCCTTCGAGCCCGTGATGCCGACGTAGACGCCCTTGCGGGAGTGGACGGTGACGCGCTGGGCGAGGATGACGTGGTCCCACCATCCGCCGAGGGCGGTGAAGCGGAGGTAGCCTTCATCGGTGATGGCGTTGACCACGAAGCCGATTTCGTCCATGTGGCCTGGCAGCATCACGCGGGGGCCGGCCGGGTCGCCCGTCCTCTTGCACACGATGTTGCCCATGCGGTCGTAGCTCACCTCGGCGAGGCCCTCGACGCGACGCGCGACGATCTGGCGGACCTCCTGCTCGTGGCCCGGCAGGCCGGGCGCCTCCGTGAGCTCCCTGAGCAGGTCGAGCGTCTCCTGGTCCATGCCAATCTCCTCACACCGCCTCATCAGCCGGATACACCCCACGCTGGCCATTATATGCTGCATCACGCGCAGAGCAAGCGCGGGTGCCTGGAACGAGCGGGAGCAGCACGGCGTGTCCCCCGGGCGAACGCGAGGAGTCTTGCGGAGTTGAACAACTCCGCAACACTTCTCGCGCCCGACTCCGCCCCTCTCGCCATCACGGCCGGCGTGGGAGCGGACGGCCCCCACGCTCGGCTTCGGCCCTCTCGCTCCCACGCTCGCCGCGGGAGTGGACGGCCTCGACGTGCTGCGCGGGCGCGGAACCTCCGGGACGCGTGTCCTATTGAGCGCTGCGGAAGTAATGTACCATCGTGCGGGGGATTCGACATTCTGGCCGTAGCCCACGAAGTGGGCGAGCCAGGAGCCCTGGGACACGGCGTCCCCCATTCATGAGCCCCTGAAAGGGGCGATTCGTGGCCATCTGAATCGCCCCCATTAGGGGCTCCCCCGTGGTTGGGGGCCTACCCAGGGCTCCCTTCGGTCGCCCTGGGCTACGGCTCGCTCGCCCCTGTTCGGGGGCTACAGGGAGCACATTACTTCCGCAGAGGTCAATAACGTAGGACCGTGGGTAAGAGAGGAATCTCCTCAGCCCCCCCATTCGGGGACACAGCCCACGCCGGCCACCATAGGCGGCGTTGCCCGGAACGCGACCGCCGGTGTCTGGGCAGAGGGCATGAGAGAGGAGACGGCTTGTGCCCCGTGAGCGCGAGAAGTCTTGCGGAGTTGAACAACTCCGCAAGACTTCTTCTGTCCTCTCCGAGTGCGCGTGCACTCAGTTCCCGCTCCCGCTTCTGTCCTTGAGGCCCCCGAGCGACTGTCTCACCTCGCTTTGGGCATGGTCCGTGATGTCGGAGTTGAGCCGCGGGCTGCCGCCGCCAATGGCCTCAGTGGCCACGCGGTAGAGGTCGCGCACCTGGTTGCCGAACACCGTGATGATGCCAATCGAGAGCACCGCCACCAGGACCACGATGAGGATGTACTCGGTGGTGGCCTGGCCCCGAACGCTCCGTCGCTTCGCAAACATGGCTGCGTCTCCTAAGGCTTGGTGTCCGACAGGCTCTTGCTCACGCTTCCGCGCTCGGCGTCCTTCAGGTCTTTGAGGTCGGAAAGGGACTTTCGGACGTTGCCGCCGGCGCTGTCGGTGATGCCGGAGTCGAGCGTGGCGTCAACGTCCCCGCCCAGGCGCTCGGTGCTCACTTGGAAGAGGTCGCGGACGCCGTTACCGAAGAACACTAGCGCGCCAACGCCCATGCCGAGGAGGAATGCGGCGGCGAGGGCAGCGGCGGCCGACCACTTGCGGACCCGCAGGAAAGTGCGTGCCGGCGCCTGGGGCTCGACGGCAGGGGCTTCAGCTCCGATGGCGAGGGGGAGACGCAGCTTCGCGGCAAGCTCGGCCCCCCGGTCTCGCCACTGCGGCTCCGCGAGGGTCTCGCGCACCACGAGGGCGGTCTCGCCCAGCTCGGGGGAGCGTGCCAGGAGCTCCTCGAAGCGGCGGCGCTCCGCCTCGTCGAGTGCCCCGGCTGCGTAGGCCGCGAGCTCCGCATCATCCACGGCGGCAGGCCCACAGGCACCCTCCTGCCGGGAAACGCGGACCTCGTCGGCGAGTTGCCGAAGGAGGTCGTCTGGAACCGGCCTGATTGAGCGAGCCATACAGTGCTCTCCTGATTTTATAGACGTCCCGCATCGCCGTCGTCTGCAAAGCGTTCGAGCGATTTCCGCAGGAGGCCGCGGATGGCGCTGAGCTCGTAGTAGACCATTCTTGGCGAGAGGCCGAGCTCGCAGGCGATCTGCTCCCTCGGCTCGCCCTCCAGGAGTGCGTCGAGGATGTGCTGCTGGCGGAGGCTCATGCGCGTCCGCGCCCGGCCGAGCGCTTCGCGGAGATCCGCAACGTCAATCTCACCAGGGTGTCGGGCCTTGGCAGGTAGCTGGGCGCCATCGGGGTGGGTTGTCTCGGCGCGGGCGCGCTGGAGGCGGCGGCGCAGGTCAATCGCGCGGCGTGCGGCGATGGTGCCGATCCAGGCGGCGAGGTTCTGCCCCTGCCACTGGCCGAGCCGCGCGAAGATGGCGTAGAAGGCTTCCTGGACGGCGTCCTCGACGTAGGAGCGGTCAGCGTCGCCCAGGATTCGGGATGCGATATGGGAGCAGAGTCCGGCGTAGCGGCGGACCAGCTCGCGTTGGGCATCCTCCTGCCCATCGAGGCAGCGCCGCACGAGGTCGAGCGAGGCGTCGTCCGCAGCCACCGCGCGTTCTCCCCACGAGGCCACAGGGATATGTCCATTCCGTCTCTATCCTAACCCACGCAGGGCGATTCCGCAAGGAGGCGGCCGGCGATGGCGAGCGCGGCTTGCGCCGCCGGGGCGGAACGCTATGATTGGGCGGGAGGAGGAGGGGGACCCGGCAGTTGGGACACAGGCAGGATGCCTGTGCCACCGTTGGACCTTCGGGTCGTGACTCGTAAGCGCTTCGCGCACGTGGGGGATGAATGGATGGGTGGATGGATGCCAGACAATCATCCATTCATCCAGCCATCCAATCATCCCGTTTGGTTGCGGCCACCGGCCGCGTTGAGGAGTCAGAGGAAGCACGATGTCGAACGACTGGGCGGATTTCGTGGCGACGACGGAGCACCGGCGGCCGAGCCGCATCCTCTACCACGCGGGGTTCACCGACGACCTGCGGAGGCGGGTGGCGGAGCACGTCGGCACGGAGGACATCGCGGGGCACTACGGCTTCTACCGCTCGGCCGGCCTCGGCCTGAAGCGGCCAGCGGGGACGCAGCCGCCCGACTACTCGCGATACTGGGCGGGGGAGAAGCTGCCCGAGGGGACGACCTTCGACGGCCACGGCGTGGCGATGGCGCCCGCGCACTTCTTCCACTTCTGGGGCTACATCTCGCCGCTCCGCAACGCCGCAGGCCTCAAGGACATCGAGGACTACCCTCTTGAGGACGTGAGCGGCTGGGGCACCGATCACCTCGCAGGCGAGGTGGCCGCGGCCCACGCCGCGGGCAAGGTGGCGGTCGGCTGGGTGGGCCACATGTACGAATCGGCCTGGCAGATTCGCGGCTACGAGCAGTTCCTCTTCGACACCATCGAGCGCCCGGCCTGGGCCGAGTGCCTGCTCGAGCGCCTGTTCCAGCAGAACGTGATTCGCGCGGTGGCCTTCGCCAGGGCGGGGGCCGACATGATCACGACGGGGGACGACGTTGCGAGCCAGAAGGCGCTCATCTTCTCCCCCGACGTGTGGCGCCGCCTCATCCACTCGCGCTGGGCGAAGGTCTGGCGCGCCATCAAGGAGATCAGCCCCAAGAGCAGAATCTGGTATCACAGCGATGGGAACATCGCGGCTATCGTCTCCGAGATGGTCGAGGCGGGCCTCGACATCCTGAATCCACTCCAGCCCGAGTGCCTGGACGTTGACGCGATTCACAAGCGGTTCGGGGATCGGCTGACGTTCGACGGCTGCATCGGGACGCAGAGCACCATGCCCTGGGGCACGGCGGCCGACGTGCGGGCGCGCGTGAAGGAGTGTGTCGAGCGCTACGGCCGCTGCGGCGGCCTCATCATCAGCCCGACCCACGTCCTCGAGCCCGAGGTCCCCCTGGCCAACATAGAGGCCCTCTTCGCCGCCTGCCGCGAGTTCGGCACGTTCGCATGAGAGACGGCTACCAGGTGTTATCCTCGTCGGCCTCGTCGTCCTTGCGGGCGACGGGGGTGAGCTTGCCCTCGATGAGCTTGATGACCACCATGAGGCGGCACTGGTGGCACTGAATCTCCTGGCCCTCCTTCACGGGCTCCTTGAGGTGAAGGTGGGCGAAGCACTCCGGGCAAACGACCGTCCTGCCCCCATCCAGAATCATATCCATGGACTAGGCCTCCTCTGGCTAGCACACCGTCCTACAAATGAGAGGACCGAGCCGCAGTCCCGAAGGGACGGTAGTGGGTGGCCGGCGGCTTCAGCCGCCGGAGCAAGGCTCACCCACAATCCAGTCCCGACGGGACGGCAGAAGCCTTCGGCAAGGCGACCGCCATCCCTTCTGCCGTCCCTTCGGGACTTCGTTGGTTCCAACGCCCGAGTCCGGCGGCTGAAGCCGCCGGCCACCCACTGTGCTCCCTTCGGGAGCAAGGCATCAGGACGCCGGGACGTCTCCATTCATGGGTGGGGCCACATTGTCAGTTCACAGCTCATCTTGCTCGGCGACGGCGCGCTTGAGCTTGAAGGCGACGAGCTCGCCGCCCGCGGTGCCGACGACGAGGCGCTCGCCGTCGAGCGAGAAGGCCATCGCGCGAATCGCGCCGTCCAACTGTTCGGTCTCCGCGAAGTCCTGGCCCGCCTTGTTCAGGATCACCACCCTGCCGGTCAGCTCGGCGGCGGCGATCAGGTTGCCATCGAGGGACGAGGCGACGAAGCGGAAGCCGACCGGGGAGCGACGGGTCCAGGCCGCCTTGCCGTTCTTGTCGTAGCAGGCCAGCGTGCCGTCGAGGGAGGCGGCGAGGACCTCCTGGGTGTCGCCGCGGAAGCAGACGGAGGCCACCGGGCCGTCGGCCTGGTTGCGCCAGAGGATGGTGCCGCCGGTGACGCAGGCGATGGCGCCGGTTCGGGAGGCGACGGCGACGGTCTGCTCCTCGCCGAAGCTGGCGGCCACGGAGGTCACGCGGTTGAGGTCGGCGGAGGCCCAGAGCTCCTGGCCCTTGGGGTCAAGGGCGACCGTGGCCAGCTCGCCGCCGGCGATGAAGACGACCGTCCTGGGGGCCACGGTGAGGTCGTTGACGGAGCCGAGGCGGGACTGCCAGCCCTCCTTCTTCTCGTCAGCGTCGGCCTCGCCGAAGCCGAACACCTTGTTGCCCTGGAGGTCGTAGGCGATGAGGGCGCCGCGCCGGGTGCCGGCCACGGTGAGCGTGCCGTCGGGCGAGAGGGCGATGGCGGTGTGGTCGGCCCGATAGTATGCCTGCTCCATGACGGCGGCGAACTGTAGGCGTCCCTGGGCCGAGAGGAGCATCAGCTCGGGGAACGAGGCGATTGCGGCCCAGACGCCGTCGAGGCTGCGTGCCACGGCCCTCACGCGGGTGGAGCAGCGGCGGCGCCAGTTCTCCCTGCCGAGGTTGTTGAATGAGAACACTGTGCCGTCGTAGAAGCCGGCGGTGACGTCGGTGCCCTGGAGCGGCATGGCGATGGAGGTGGGCGCGTCGGAGCCGCGATAGCGCCAGACGGGCGCGAGGCGTTGGAGCTTGGCCGGCGGCCTGGGCTTGGCGGCCAGCTCGCGCTCGGCAGAGAGGGCGCGCCAGGCCACGCGCGGCACGGCGCCACGGGCCACGCCCAGGAGCGCCTGCACCGCCGCATCCACGCCGGCCGCGTCGGACGCCGACGCCACCACGGTCTCGCCCCCGGGCTCGAAGGCCGACAGGACGTGTGCGAGGAGCGCGCCGCCCGGGCCGGGGAAGTCGGGGGTCACGATGCGTGGGAGCACGCCGGTGTTGTGGACGAACTGGATGAGGGGGTGGGTGGCGGCCTCGCCGAGGAGGATGGCGTCGTCGCGGAGGTCAGGCGTCGGGGCGTTCCCCGGCGCCGCGCTGACGTATGTGGCGGCCTCGGCGGCGCCCAGCTTGCGCGGCTTGGCTAGCTCGGCGGCCAGCTTGACCTCGACGGCTCGCGCCGGCGTGCGGAGCGCGGCGGCGAGCGGCTCGGCCTTTGCCGCCTCGTCCTCCGTCCCCACCACGACCGCCAGCGGCTTGCTGGAGCGGAGCAGGGCGGTGATACGCTCGCCGTCCGTGGCCACGAGGGGCCGTGTTGCCCTGCTCGCCCAGGCTATCGCGCCGCGGCTCATGCGGAACGGCCGCGTCTCCTTCTGCCCGCTCAGGAGCTCGCGGACGGTGACGGTCCAGGTGCCGGCCTGGTCCGTTCTGGCGACGGGGAGCGTCTCCTGGTAGCCCTTGGGGGAGTGGGCGCGGAAGACGCGGA
>Ga0194111_10007523_pt1 | contig 12139 bp, 10 predicted proteins | sample TA2KigC300mmetaG_FD_146194 | JGI IMG/M metagenome (GOLD analysis project Ga0194111, IMG submission 146194) | Freshwater microbial communities from Lake Tanganyika, Tanzania - TA2015033 Kigoma Deep Cast 300m | ecosystem: Environmental > Aquatic > Freshwater > Lake | place: Tanzania: Lake... | reverse complement strand
CGTCCTCGACCGTCGAGGCCAAGAGCAGCGCAGGCCTTGCCATCTCGTCGGCGCTTCCCCAGGAGCGTAGCGAGGATATGCCGGAGAGCCTCAGAGACCTGACCGCAGGCAGTGTATCCCCGGATATGGTTCTGCTCAGCCGGGAGCTTTCCAGTGCCTGAAGTCCTTCGAGTGCGGGACCGGCCAGGAGCCGCCGGGTCGCTTCGACGAGGTAGATCAGAGCGCTGAGCAAGATCCGAGGTAGACTGCGCATTTCTCAGGAAGGGTCGCTGGCGGAGCGGCGAACTGGAGCGCGCGTGGAGGTCCCAGGGGGAGCAAAAGCGGTCCGCATCCGGCCGGGCCGCACCACGCGCGTACGACCTCCGCAGGGATGCGAGGATCCGGTTGCGTGGCTCCGAAGGCCCAGCGCATCGACGGCCAAGGGTTTTCCACGTCGTCGCGGTAGAGAGGACCCGGGAAGCACCCCGCCGCCGTGCAGTACATGTCGTGCCTCGCAGCCACTTCCATTTATGCAAGAGTAGCCTCTCGTCCCGTCTCCTATTGCTATTGTCTCCTCGCAATGTGGTTGGAAGATGGGTCGCTGGACGAACGGAGCGTAATTTCGGGGGGCGCGGCTGCTGTCGAAGCGAAGCGTTGCGTTGTGCCGTCAGGAGCCGAAGATATGCCCGACTTCTTCCCTCCTCCGCCGGCCAAGTGCAAGTGGGCGCTGTTCGCGGAAGGAAAGCTAGTCGCCGTGCGCTGGGAGCTGGGGAGAGAAGGTTACCGCGTCTTCGATGGCGTCGTGCACGTACTTCTCAACAAGACGGACGCTGCCTGCGTGCGAGCCTCCATGCAGGAGCAACATCCGGTCGCCGTGAGCTTCTACCTGCCAGGTCAATTTCGGCATCCTTGGAAGCTGGGATACTATCATGTGGAGAAGCTCCTTTCTCCGGAAGACGTGGTGCGCGAGTTCAACATTCCCATGCAGCGCTGGAGTCTGGTCAGGTGCGGAGACCAGAGGGAGGCGAACGCGAAAGCCTTGGTCTCACCATCTCAGTCGACCGCCGTCTCCGCGGAGGCGGCGACCGAGGCGGCGGAGGACGAGCCGCCCCGAAAGCGCAGTAGAAGCCGCGAGAGAAGCTGGGCTCCACCGCTGCCTGCCACGACGAATGCCTCTCCGCCTGGCGTCCTCTCTTACCGCTTCGAGTGGAAAGGCTGGAAGTTCGACAGCCAGTTGGAATGCGTACACTTCGCGGCGCTGGAGAGGATGGGCATCGAGTTCGCGCCGGTGCGTACGCCCTTCAGCCTGCGCTGGCCGGGGGACGCGCGGCTGGAGCGCCGGCCCGTATACACTCCCGACGGGATGGCGTTCCTTCGGCTCCTTGCTTCTGACGCTCCCAAGCGATCCGTGCAGGTGGAGATCAAACCGGGTCCTGCGACCGACGCGGAACGCCTGCTCATGAACTACGTCTGCAAGAATTTTCATGTGCCCGTGCTCTGCCTGCAAGGCGACTTTTCCAGCTTCGGGGCTCTGTCGCGCCGAAGCGTTCCAGAGTCCTACGGAGCTCGAGAGCGGCCGAGGATGGATCTCTGGATTCCAGGACGATGCTGGGAGCCGCGCCTCGTCCAGGGTCTGTGCTGGAAGAGGCGAGCGGCCGGAGAAGGCTTCTACCTGGCGCTGGAGGCCTCCGATCCGGACGACGACGCGGACCGCGATCGAGTGCGTCGCATCTACGACTCGGCGGTCGTCGACGCCAAGGCTGCGCGAGAGGCTGCGACTTGCAGTGCGGAGGGGTGTCACGAGCCGGTCGGCAGCTCTTGCAAAGCGGGCTAGCTCGAGCCGCGTCAGAGACGAGCGAGCGGTCGTCGCGCACCTATCAAACGAAGATGTATCTGTCTCGACTCGTCTCGCGATGGACGACGGCTCCTCTGCAGCCGTCTCACACTCCTCCACCTGTGGGGACTTCTCGCTCCGACCTTGAACAGTACGTTTTTCCGTCGGAAGTTCCGAGCCCCGCGAGGTGTTCCGGCGCCTTGGAGGAGCGCTGGAAAGTGTGGGGAGACGGCCTAGAGTACAGCTTCAGACCCCAGCCAGAAGAAGTGCACGTGACGCGTGACGCTGAATTCGATCCAGCAGCCTCTCTGGACGGCGCGAGCTCCTGCGGGGGAGAGTCCGTGGCCAGCGTCGACCTGCAGGTCGACGAAGACGCCTCGACGGTCGCAGAGCTTGTCCTGGAGGTCGCTGAGGAGGTCGAGGAGGAGGTCGCTGAGGAGGAGGTCGAGGAGGAGGTCGCTGAGGAGGAGGTCGCAGAGGAGGCGGTCCAGTCCCCGAATGTCCGACGTTTCGAGGACGTCCGTTATCCGCCAGAACTCGAGCTGGTCGATAGAGTCTCGCACGCTGTGCTGCGCGGAGACAGCCTTGAGGCGCTCGACGCGCTGCTCGGGCAGACGCAAAGAGAGCTGGGTCTTTCCAGGCGCGCCGTCCGCGCCGCCTGTCAGCGCATGGGGTTGAGCCTAGCGGACCTTTCTTTGTGGGGGCCGCACCTGCGTTGGGCTCTCTGGAACATGCCCGGGCGTTGCATGTCCGCGAAGGTCTTGCGACAGCCGGGTCTGCGTTTCGTGCGACGAGCCTTCTGTGTGACACTCCCAGGCTGGCGGTAGAGACGGCTCGGAACGGGGTCGAGGTTCGCGCGCAACTTGCCATGGAAACGTTTTGGACGCCGGCGGCGCACCGCCGTGAGCCGTCGCCTCCTGACGAGTCGAGCGTTTCGTCGAGGTGGCCCTCTCGCAAGGACAGGAAGAAGCTCTTGGACGCCCTTATCCGGGCGAGGAACGGGGGAGGCGCGGCGGTGCTCGACGCAGCGCAGCCCATCGGCGCTGAGGCGCGGGGAGTAGAGATAAAGCCTATGGATTTCGTGGTGAAGAGCTGCGAGGAGACCGCGAATCTAGGTAAGGTCTGCACGTGCGACGGAGCTTCGGGAGGAGTGCGTTCTCCGGTCGTCTGCAATTTTATGCCGTCCGATCTGAAGAACGGTACCTGCCAGGGGCCGGAACAAGAGACGCGCCACGGCTGTGTGCTGCTCCGCGAACCCCAAGCCTGGCCTTTGCTCGAGGCTCTGACTGGCCTCGTCTCTTGTCGGAGGTGAGCGCGCGATGAGAACGTCTACACAGCCTTCGCCAGCGCCTTATGCCGAGAGGTTGGCGATGCGAGGTCTTCGCCGGGCCTGCACGTCGGCGCCGGGGAAGTACGCCGGGCGCCCGAAATTGTTGATCAGCGAGTTGTGCGGCACGTCCTGACTCAGGTTGAAGCCGATGCCTCCGAAGGGGTTGGCCAGCGGCAACTGGCCGGCGGACGTGCCCGCAGTGGCAGCTGCCGCAGAGAGAGGTCCGTCCGGAGCGAGGTACGGTCCTGGTTGGTTGATCAGGTAGCCGCTGAGGGCTTGGTTCACGTCGGCGGCTCGCTCGAAGACCTCCGTGGGAGCTGCCACGAAAGTGGGCTGGAAGAGCGCGTCTGGCACCTGACCCCATCCGTAGAAGCTGGCGTTGAGCGAGCCGGTGGCCGGGCACTCTGGAGCGCGCACGACCGGGGGCGGCAAGGGACTGTCCCCGCCGGACAGTGCTTCAGCGGCCCCGACGGCCGTGGGAGAGCGCCACGGAGCTCGGGCGAAGGAGGCTCCGAGCGCCGCCCACGCGAGCTCGGAGGCCGTGCCAGTGTCGAGGTCTGTGAGCGGAGGCTGTTGGAAGGGCACGTTGAAGAGCTTGCCGCGCAGCACCGAGTTGGTCGCCGCGGCTCGAGAGCAGACTACTTTGCAGTCGCCCCCGAACTGCGGCGGACAGACGCGCGCGCACGCCGCCTTGTCTCGCTGGTAGAGACGCTCCATCTCTTTTGCTTAAGGCGGAAAACTCCCCGCGCCCATGGGAAGATCATTTCGGAATGAAGCAACGCCGATGCAGTGCGAGCTGTGTGCAGCTCTTCCTGCTGTACGGAGGAAGATGTTGCTGATGGGAGGATATATTGTCGAACAAAAGCGAAGCGGGTCCTGATCGCGAGACTAACAAACTCAAAGGCCCCTTGAACCTCCCGCCGGACCTTTCGGATGATTAGACGGGTGCGTTGACTCTCTCTGTCTCGCCCATGGATTCGACCCACCGCGTGCCGGTGTACTTCGACCTCGAGACCACAGGTTTCGGTGCGGAGGCCCGCGTCGTGCAGCTAGGAGCTCTCTGCGGCCGGAGAACCTTCTCCCAGCTGGTTCGCCCCGACGTGAAAATCCCTCCATCGGCGACGGCCGTACACGGCATCGACGACAACAAGGTTCGAGACGCGCCTGCTTTTCGAGAGGCCTGGAATCTCTTCCTGCGGTTCTTGGAAGCGGCTGCCGGGCCCGCGTCGTCTCCGTTGCTCCTGGTCGGCTACAACAACTGGTCCTACGACGACAAGACTCTCCACGCCGAGCTGAAGAGGGCAGGGGTGGGGCCAGCCGAGGCGTTTGCAGCTCGCGATGTCTGGACGGCGGACGTATTGCGAGCCTTGCGCGCAGCACGACGTGGCCCCGAGCGTGGGCAGAAACTCTCGCTGCGCTTGGGAGACGTTTACGAGAGACTCCTGGGGACACCCTTGGACGGAGCGCACGACGCAGTGGCAGACTGTCGCGCCACTCGGGCCATTGCGGATCGATCCGTGTCGTTGCTGGAAGGCGGGCCGTTCAGGGAGGGAGACTTGCCAGTGGATAAGCGGCGAAAGGTGGAGCTGCCGACGCGTTACGTTCGGCACCCGCCGTGTTCCTGGCCGTGTCGCTGTCGCAGAACAGTCAGCAGGTTCTTCACGTGCTGCTGTGGAGGATGGAAGGTCGACCCCTGAACCACAGCGCTACGCTGCCGTCGTCCGGAATCACGGTGTGAAGCCAAGACATGTCTCGATACCTAGCCAAGGATGCTCCGGAAAATGTCGGCGTCGTCGTGACGAATCGGGCGCGTACGCCGCGTACGTACTCGGTCTCTGTCATGCGGAGGTTGGTCGCTGCTTTACACGTGGAACTGAGCTTCGCCCTGTCCAGCACGTGAAGAAAGTCAAGCAAAGAGTCCTCGACGCAGAGAGGAAGAGCTCGAAGCATTTCTATGCATGAGAGGAGGGCACTAGCTTTAGATGTCCCCGCTACAATTTTCGTCTGATGCTGGGACGCGCAAGGCGGCGAACAGCGCGCCGATCGATCGCGATTCTAGCGGTCCGTCTGAAGTGAGGGAGGGCCTTTTTTCACGAAAAGAGGATCGAGTGCACGCACCTTTCTACGTGGTGTACTGCTTCCAGGCCGTCCGCGAGGGTTAGGGTGGTAGCTACGTTGATCAGCAGAGACAGCGGCCTTTTGCGAAGCTCGGCGCCGGAGATTCGCAGGAGACCGTTCCAGCAGGAGCCTGGTTGCGTAGGATCCCACGTGCCCACAAACTTCTCGTACCAGGCTCGAAGGTTCTCACTGTCGGACGCGCGCAGAGGGTTTCCTTCGTACTCACGGAGCGTGAAGGTTTCTGCTTCGCCGACTTGCGTAGCCGCGACGGTTTTCCCAGCGAGCAGGCGCGCCAGGCGACGCTCTCGGTCGTGCTTGAGCATGTTGCCTGCGCTGAAGAACAGTACGGTTTCATCGGGAATGACTGCATAGTACCGGCAAAGGAACCAGAAGAGGGTCCCGAAATCTCTGCCAACGTTGCGAAGCGGTCTGCAGTACGTTCCGTCCGGGACTTCCGCGCAGAAGCTGCATTTGTCGTAGACGAGGGGGGTTACTGCGAAGCCTCTGCAGAGGTGCAGAATTTTTTCCAAGCTCGTGCGACATCCGCAGTCCGAGATCACAAGCAAGTTGCCGAGATTGGGAGGCAACTCTCGGCGCAGAGCCTCCGTTGGCGAGGGGAGGGTGACGTGTCGAGAAGGCGAGAGAGCTGCCGCTGAAGCTGCGTTCGGTAAGCGGTTTTGGCGGAGGATGCATGCGTCTAGAGCTGCGGTGACGGCGTCGCCGCGTGAGCCAGGAGGTAGGTTCAAGACGTGTGGCGGACTGTACTCTAGCAAACGGAGCGTCTCCTGATCGATGGATGGCTGGTTGGATAATAGCATGTTCGGCTGTCCGAAGGCTTCGCACCACAGGTAGGGCACGGACGACCACTGTTCTCTGAAGGTCGCGTCGGTGAGGCACAGCCTGCTGAAGGTTTCCTCCAGCCAGTGCCTCGAGGGCTGACCGCTGGCGATGCGCCTCGTCCAGTACTCCTCGCATGTTCGGGTCCAAGTATTCAGCAGGTAGGAGTGTTTCGTGCTCGCGATGAAGAAGATGGCAGGTCCTTCGCCTCGGTCGGTTCCGTGGTACATCCAAAATCCGCACGGCAGCAGCTTATCGTACAGCCAGTCGTCGAGTGGCTCCATGCAGAGCGTGGTGCCGTCTGCCCAGACGCCTCCGTGGGTGCTGAGAATCGTCAAGCGAAGCATGTCGGAGAACGCGTGGCCGGGTTCTTCTCGCAGGCGGCGCAGGAGGCTCCCGGACGAAAAGTCCACGTGCGCTCCTAGACTGTCCTCGTTCAGACAGACCACGTTCCAGTCTGGGTTGAAGGCCCTCCACGAATCGTGGACATTCCGAGCGATCCGAGTTTCACCGTGGGTTTCGAGCCAGATCGTCTTTTTGGGGTGTGGATGAGGCGCGATCTCCGTCACGAAATCCGGCTTTCTGCTAACGACTGCCAGCACGAGCAGTATCACAGCGAAGAGTAGTGTCGCTGCGATGAGTAGTAGCGCCATTTGTTTCACGCCTGGAATTAGAAATGGACACGTCCGTGGCGATCGAAAATTTGTTACCCGCTGCGCTCATCGTAGAGTGCTTTATGCTCTTTCTCTTCAGGTGCACACGCTCCCCCTTTACCGGTCAGATGATCAACGAGTGGTACACGCGCTTCAGGTGGACTGCGTTTTTGATGGACGTGTCGTCGTTCCTCATCGGGGCGCTGTTAGCGGTCCTCGTGATGCGCGCCCTGAAGGTCAAAATATCGCCTCTCAAATTTCTGGTAATCGCCTTGCTGGTGCAGATCGTGCACGACGTTCTTTTTTACGTCTTGGTCCTTCGGTCCGCCGGATCGGGCAACGCGATCGTCTCCCTGATGCAGCGCTACGCGTCTTCGGCGGGCCTGGGCGCTGTCTTGGGAGACTCTTTCATGTACGTTCTCATGGCCGGCCTGCTCGCGTGCCTGCCCAAGATGTCTCCTGAAGCGTTTGCGCTGTCGAGTTTGCTGCCTCTGTACGTTTCCGGTTACTTGCTGTATCAGGAGCCACTGCCTTAGAAAAAAAAACGAAGAGAAGAGGAGGCTAACCCTCTCCGCTGAAAGTCGCCTCTCTGAACAGCGTCAAGTGCGTCCGGAAAGAGGGGAGGACGGAGCCTGCCTCTCCTTGGCTCGCGATTCCGAAAAAAACGAAGGAGACCTTGCGAGGTTGGAAGTAACCCTTGAGCCGTTCGCCGCTCCCTTTGGTTGCATTCTAGAAAAAAACGAAGAGGTCTTCGTGTGCGTCTCCTTTGCGCGTGGATGGTGGTGCTGCAGCACGTCTCTGGGTAGAACCCGTCGGCTGAGCGGGCGCGGGGCTTCGGGCGTGTAGGCTCGGCATCGACCTTGAGCGGTGCCGGTGCGTCCGGCGCCTCCCACCACTTCGTTCGCGTAAAACGCGCCGACGAGCGACGGAACCACCGTCCCCATGGCTTGCGGCGCGGAGCCTCTAGCCGTCTTGGAGCAGCGGTAGAAGTCCGCCTCCGATGTCGTCTGCGCGTCGCGGCCGAAGCGCGCGAGGGCTTGGTTGTCCATGCACGGACTGAAGAGGGCGTTTTGCCCGAAGAACCAGGCGGTCTCTCTGCGCTGGCGCGTGTGGTAGACTTCGAACTGCCTGGCCCACTGGCTGTACGCCCACCACAGAGAGCACCCGATGCCGGCGGAGACCGTGATCATTCGGAGCCACTGCAGAGCCTCGTCTTGCGCTTCGTAGAAGGAATCGAGCAGAAGGTCGCGCCCGAGGAGCGCCGCTTCTTCTGCCGATGCGCCCGCGGGAGGTCCGAGGAAGAGCTGCCGGATGTGCACCTGCCAGTTCTTCTCCTTGTCCGCTAGTTCTCCGAAGGAGCACGACCTCCAGTTGCGCCCCACCTCCTGGATGCGCTTGCCCCTGGGCATCGGTCCGAAGGAGAGGTTGAAGCCTACGCACCGCAGGTCCACGGCCTTGTGAGCGGCGTCTGCGGCCACGAGCGCGCTCTGGCCCGCGGGGGCGAGGCGGTCGTGCTGCAGCACGCGACTTTCGCATCGATCGCCGTTGATGGCATCCTTCATGGCGTCTCGGAGTGTCTTCAGGCCCATGAGCTGCAAGACGTCGTCGAATTTGACGGCGTCGACTTTGCCGGAGAGATACGCCAAGAAGCGGGCGTGCACGGCGCCTGAGTAGGGAGAGTCTGGGCTCTCAGATCTCTGTCCAGGCTCCTCCGTGAGCATCTTTTCGTCGGCCAGCGCGTAGAGGGAAGGCAGGGGCGACGCCTCGCGGTGTTGCCTCAGCCATGCGGCCCAGTGGTCGCCGGAGGCGCTTCCGACCTCGCGAAGGTCGAGGCCTTGGAGAGTGCCTCTGGCGGGTCTAAACTTGAGCGCGTCGAGCCAGGCGATGCGGTGCTGAGCGTGGGGCTGTTCGGGGAAGAGCCACTGCACGTAGGGTCTGGCGCGGAGGCGAACGTAGAAGGTGGTCAGGATGAGGAAGTGGTTGTCGTCGAGGCCAGAGAAGCTGTCGTCGCGTCGGTTCATGACGTTCAGGAAGAAGAAGCTCTTGCCGTACACGGGCACGTCGGGGCTGCTGTAAGAGACGCCTTTTCGTGATGCGTACATGTCGTCGGCGGCTGCCACGAGCTTCGGGCTGTTGTAGGCCACTGCGTCCCGAAGGTATGACTCCAGGCGAGGGTCCGTCACGGAGGCGTCCTTCCAGTAGCCTTCGACGAGGAGCTTGGAGAGTGAGCGGAGATCTATGGGGTCGCTCCCGTGACCTCGATCTGGCGAGGCCCAGAAGCTTCTCTCCGACCAGGCCAGAGCGCCGAGGCTCGGGCTCGTAGCGCGCTGGAGCTCGCGGACGTAGACCCGCGCGGCGTCCTCGGGCAGCGCCCACGGGTACTGCGTCGCCGTCCCGGATGGTGTGCGGATGGTGGCTGACGGGAAATCGGCTTCGGCGCGCAGACGAGGCGGCGTGCTGCGGTCTACGGAGCTCACGGCTGGCGCGCCGTCGGCGAGGCGAGGCCAGCAGAGGAGGGTCGCGCTGGGGACCACGATCTGCGTGAGGGGAGGCGTACTCGCAGTTGGTACAGCCGTGGGATAGTAGTGCGCGTCGTAGTACGAGTTGACGATGAAGACCCTGTCTAGCGCGACGTCCTGGATGAAGCGGCGGTTCAGCGTGCTATAGACAGGTTTGTAGATGCGCGCGGCCTGAGCCGCGATGTCGCTCTCCTTGGCGGCGCAAATAAAGCTCTTATACGCCACCTCGTTCTGAAAGCCCAGCGCTGCCTTGGCCTTTCCCTTGGCTTTGGCCTTGGCCTTGCCCTTGGCTTTGACCGAAGCTTGCGGGTCCGCAGTTTCGGCGCCTGCGTCCGTCGCGAAGGGGAGGCACTTGCGGACCTCGATCGTGGCGGCCTGGTACGTGAGCTTCGACGTGTCCTCGCGCCAGCCCGTGACGATCGTGGAGCTCGAGTCCGCGAAGGTGGGGAGGTACAGCGGGAACGGATCGGAGCTGTCCGTCATGTCGCGCACGTAGCCTGAATCCTCGTCCAGGAAGGTTCGGGGGTTGACGATTAGGTAGCGTGCGTGGCGCTCCTGAGGCTTTCGCCATTGCAGTTTCGCTTCCGGATCCCGCGCGAGGAGGGCTCGGAATTCGGCGAGGGTCTCGACGGGTACGCGATGTCCTTGTGCGTTGATGTGGAACGGTAGGAAGCTCGTGGCTTTCCCACGCCCGTTGATGATCTGCATCAGGCAGACGCTGGAGGCGACGCCTGTGCCCACGTTGGGGGTACCGGTGCCGGCGAAGAGGTAAGGAGACGACGATGGATCCGCCGATTGGCGCCAGAGAGCCTCGGAGAGGAAGGCGCTCTGTTTCTGCGTGGCTGCCTTGGGGTGTTTCCAGCGCGAAGGCGTGGCGAGGTTCTGGCACTCGTCCACGATGACCACTGTGTTGGGGGCGCCCAGCGCTATGCCGGCCTTTTTGTATTTGGAGTTCGCGGAGGTCTCCGCCATCTTGAGCTGAGGTGCCTGCACCTGCTGCGGGTACTTTTGGTGCAGCGTCGACCAAGTCAGCGCTCCCGCGTCCTCCATGAAGGCGCGTCTGTCGCCTTCGCTGGCGAAATCGAAGTGCTGCGCGGCATCGGCTGCGGGGACCCCTCCGCCCGAAAAGACGACCCAGCGAGCTGCCAGCGCGTAAGGCATGAAGACTACGCGAGAGCCTTGCCAGACGAGGCGATTGGAGCCGCAGCGGCGCTCGTCTTTCTCTTCCTCGAAGATCTCGTCGGGGGTCGCTGCGAGGCTCCCTCCAGGGCTGGAAATGCGAGTGGCGACGGCGCACGCGCCGTCAGTGCCTGGGTTCACGTCTCGGAGCATGACCAGTCCGTTGCGGTCGATCGGCATGGCCTGGGAGGTATCCGCGGTTCCGTGCCGGAGAAGCTGAATTTTCTTGGGCGTGCCGGAGTCTTGCTCCCCTCCGACGTATTCGTAGAGGCTCGCCATAGCTGGGCAGCTGCGCAGCCCGTCTCGAAAGCTCTTGAAGATGTCGGGGTCGCCGAGCACGATGACATCGAAGTACTTGCCGTTCTCCTTGCAGCGCTTCCCCAGGAAGTCGGCGATGACGCCCACGTAGATACAGGTTTTCCCGATGCCGGGTGTCATTTCTACCATGACGCGGCGGTATCGAGGGTCGCAGTTGGGCTGGAAGAGCCGTCGGCTTGCTCTCTGCACCTCGTTCTCGTGCTCGATTAAGCGACTGCCTCCTGTCGGGCACCTTGATGGCGCGTCCCTAGGTACCGGTTGTTCTCCGGGCGTCGCTAGATCTCGAGTAGTCTCGGCGGCTCGGTCTTCGAGACTCGCGTAGACTTGGTCGTAGCTTTGAGCGTCGAGTGCTTGCGCCGTGGAGAGAGCCTCGGCGTGGCGTCTCTTGAGCAGCTCGTCTCTGGCGCGCTGGCGTTCCAGGAAGCGCGCGTGCTCCTGTGAGGCGGAGGACTTAGCAGCCAGTGCGTAGACGCGATTGGGAGCCCAGAAGCGTTCGAAGATGGTGCCCTCGCTTCGTAGAGCCGAGAATCCGTTCGCCACGTCGAGTGCGCGGTCTATCTCTCGTGTCAGCCCCGAAAGGCTCTTGGACAGCGACGGACGTTCGGCGTGCGTCTCATGATTGTGTACAGTCTGCATTTCTGAAAGCTCAAGACCAGGTTATACCACTTCTGTACGTCTTCCGATTGAGTGCGCTCTATCATGTTGTCTGCTCTCAATTCTCCAAGCTTCGCACTCGACACCGTGGTCGCTAAGACTGGAGATGGGTCTGGCTTCTTCTACACCGGAAGCGGGTTTAGCCCTGAACATTCAGCTTCGATCGTCGCCACGGTCGTGGAGTCTCGCATCTGCGACGGAACCGAAGATGCTGCCCGTGAAGAGAAGGTCGCGCAAAGTGCTGCTGCAGCGTCGTGCGCCGACCCTGGATCGAAGGGGTTCGGACCTGGAGCTCTTAGCAAAGCCGTCGTCAGCTCGTCCGATCCAGTCTGCAAAGCTGTTGATGCTCGAGAGGAAGGATCGACGTCCGGAGACCTCGGGCGTAAAGCGGGTGCCGGCCGTGGTAAGGTCGCACCCAAAGCTCTCGTAGCCATGACCGAGGGCAAGCCAGGCGACGTCGTGCCCAGAGAGGCCTGTCCAGAGGTCGTCGCTGAGGCTCTCGAGGATACTTGCGATCGTCGCATCGACGGCGAGTCGGCTGAAGCAACGTTGGTCGAGGTCGTACCTAATGCCACTTCAAAGGCTCGCGCTCGCAAGACCGACGCCGAGTCAGGAGAGGCGCAGGCTGCGCCCAAGGCTCGCGCCCGCAAGACCGACGCCGAGTCAGGAGAGGCGCAGGCTGCGCCCAAGGCTCGCGCCCGCAAGACCGACGCCGAGT
>Ga0194111_10007514_pt1 | contig 12143 bp, 9 predicted proteins | sample TA2KigC300mmetaG_FD_146194 | JGI IMG/M metagenome (GOLD analysis project Ga0194111, IMG submission 146194) | Freshwater microbial communities from Lake Tanganyika, Tanzania - TA2015033 Kigoma Deep Cast 300m | ecosystem: Environmental > Aquatic > Freshwater > Lake | place: Tanzania: Lake... | reverse complement strand
CCGCAGCGTTCAGGAGGAGGTGCTGAGCAAGGGTGAGATCCAGAAGGTGCTGGAGGACATCAGGAGCAATGAGGAGTGGTTCTATGCCTGCTTTGCCGTCTGGTTGGGCACGGGACTGCGGAACGCTGAACTGATTGGGCTGACGTGGGACTGCGTTCGATTGGAGGAGGGGGAGCTTCTGATCACCAAGACCTTGCGGCGTGATGGGGTGGCAACGCACAGGAGGCAATGGAGCGGCACCAAGACGGGAAAGAGTCGGGTTGTGCCATTGCGTGAGGACCTGGTGGTGCTGCTCCAGGAGCACAAGGAGCAGATGGAGGGGTTGGGACTGGACACCCAGAGGGGATTGGTGTTCGTGACCCCTAAGACCTATGGGCACCTGTATGACTCAGGACTGGAGCGGGTCTGGAAGAGGTCTCAGCGTCGGGCAGGCATTGAACCCCGCCGCCTCTACGCCCAGCGGCACTCCTTCCTGAGCCACGCACTGGCACTGGGCAACTCACCAGCGGATCTAGCAGCAGTGGCAGGGCATCGGACGGAGCAGCTGCTGAATACCTATGCCAAGCCAACAGGGCGAGTGGTGATGCCGCATTGGTGAGCAGCCGTCAGTTCGTTGCTTTGGTGCAGTTCTTGCCCCACTTCTGGTAGCAGAGTCCGTTGTCCTTGCACTCCACACGTTTCAGGGGGCGGTCGAAACGGGCTTCAAGCTTCTGCTGAACGATGTCGGAGGGTGCAGTGCTGACAAAGTCTTTAGTGATGGCGCAGGTAGGAACTGACGGTGCTGGTGGCTTGCCAGATGCTGCGATGAGGGCTGTAGCGAGCAGAGGCAGCACTGAGTGTGGGGAGGACTGTGCTTCAGATCATCTTAACTGCTGTTGGAATTGAAAGTATATTAAATTTCTGATCTACTTGTGCTGCGCACGGGTGTGCTGGGAAGAAGCTCAAGGTCTCGATCGTTATTTTCAGTGACATGCCACTAGAAGCAATAATCTGAGAGCCTGGCAACTACTCTTCAACAGCTGCCAGGCTCTCTAATTCTAACAAATCTGGTCAGGGCTTCAGGCTCAGCGCCATTGTGCCACGGAATGCCATTGAAGCCCTATTAAATATTGAAGCCAATCCCCTCATTCTTCCATCCAGCAGATCCACTTAACAACCCATCACGCTCAGCTCGGTCTGCGGTGAAGTAGTGGCTACCAAGTCCTGGGTTAAACATACGGTATACAGGCGTTGAACCCGCTGGCGCAATACCAGGAGCCCAAGCTCTACCAATAGCACCATCGTATTTCCACTCTGATGATGGGTTGGTTTGCAAGCTAACACGTTCGGCTTCACTAGCAGTGTAGAAATGGCTGTCTGTCTTCGTACCATAGAATCTATGTAGGCTCGAAGATCCACCGAAAGGAAGGTTGAAAGCCACATCCTTGTAGTCGAAGCCAGACTTGGTGAGAGCATCACGTTCAAGCGTACTGGTCGTATATAACAAGCTACCATCTTTTTTATCTGAGAGCTTATAAACTGGTAAACCTGTTGGAATATCAATACTGAATTGAAGTATTTGGCCACCATAATCAGCCTTATTGTCTTTCACAGCACCAGCCGATTCACCGGACTGCTGCAGAACCCCTATGAAAACATGCCGATCGAGTGGCAAGGACTGCTCGACACGCTGATGGCCCGAACCTTTAAGTTCTTCTTGAGTGTAGAATGAACCATCGTCTTTGCGTGCTACTAAAGCTGTTACATCCCAACTACCTGAAAATTCAGAATTGCGAGGCCTTTCAAAATCACCAGCATTAGCTGCTACTTTAGCGATTGCTCTAGGGTTTTTTGTCCCCCCTGCTTGGGCAAGAAAATAGCCAGTAGCATCAGGAAGTACATTCAGGGAATTAGGATCAATTCTAAGTGCGTATTTGCGCTCACCATAATCGTTGCCTGAATCCTCATCAACGATCAAGACGTCTGCATCGGAAGACTTGACCCAGAGAAGCCCGTCAGGCGCAACCATTGAAGCTGAATTCGTCTTTATATGTTTCGCAGCTGTTTTCAAATCAGGATTTACTTTGGCATCAAAATGGCCAATCCCTTTCCCGCCAGTGTCAACGGTCAACGCTCCGTTGGCTCCTGCTAATATCCGAGTGACATTCGCACTCAAATAATCTGGAAGACCGTTCTTATCTAAATCGTTAGAAATGATCTCTTTCTTGATATCAAAGAAGTCAATACCCAAAAGCGCACCTGTCGCAGTATGATTCTGAATGTATCGGGATTTACTTAAATCAGGATCTGCAGCCGGGTGCTCTACTTTGGTATCACTATTGAAAAAAGTATAGTCAGCAGGTTGGGAGTTTAATTCTTTTTTACCTAGAACAATATCACCGTCTTGAGCCCATCGGAAGATCTCAGTATCTTTTACAGCCTCTGGAGTACCAAAACCGTCCCATCGATAAGTTGTAGGATAATATCGAGCTGAAAAGTTGGCAGGAGCGGCAGAATTCTTTAAATATTCATCCAACATTATGTTGTCGGCATCAACAGTTTTAATTCCCAAGGCTGAGTAGGTTTTAGCGTTAGCAGCCATTCCGTAGAGCTGACCATACAGAAGCCCATTTCGAGCCAAGAACTTATCGCGCTCGCTAACTGATAAACTCGCTTGATCTACTGGTTTTCCATCAGCCCCAAAGTTCTTACGACCAATGTAGATTTTAAGTGGCGAAGGTTCAACACCATGGTTATATCCAGAGGCTACGATTGCGACATAGTCCTTACTTCCCGAATTGATGGGCATTAATTTTTCGTAACCCGACTGCCCTAATGCAGGTGCAGTGTAAGCAATTTCGTTCTTCAGATCAACAACTAAAGAAGCAAGACCCATAGTATTGTTTGCAACATCAACCCCATTAAGTGGTCCGCTGCCATCAGGATCAGCAAACATCCTGTCACCAATATTCCACTCTTCACCCATGAGCCAAATATCATCAGCAAAACCAACGCCTGTTCCGTATTTATTAGCGTTCTCGTAATACGCACCGCAGAAAGAGTGAAAGAAAAAGTCTCCCTGGGTTAACCGCATGTCCTTAACTGCAGGGGTACTGCCAGTGGCAGGACTTCCCGAAATAAATTCAACTAACGTTCCGTCTGGATTTGTTTGGTTACCCCATTTCCCAGCGAGATCAGTCTTCAGGGACGTTTTGGGCTTTACTTCTTGGCCAAAAACATTGAAAACGCGGTTAAAGAGGTGCCCCGAAGATTTAAACATTTCAGCGGCAGTACCACTGTTTGCATTGAGAAAGGTTGCAAACTTAGCCCGATCATAATCGATGTAGTGGAGATGAGAGCCGGTAAACTTTACTCCGGTTTTCATCAACCAGGGATATGTTTCATTGGACATAGTAGCATATGACTCACTCTGGTAAGCAACTCTTACGGTATTATTATCCTTAAGCCAAGCAGCATTGCCATCTGGATAACCAGTTAAAGCTTGTTTGGTGACAGGATCTATTTCACCAACAGTTGCCAGAACCTTAAAGTTTGCATATGGAAAATTTGTATCGCCACTTTTGCCATCAATCAATTCCTTGGCTTCATCGGGAGTACTAGCTTCAGGCATCAAAGCTGTGGTTTGGCCGATAAGACGTGTAGGCATTGCAGTTTGCAAAAACTTGTATACAGGACAAATATATGCATCTGGTGAGAGCTTTAGTCAAGAATCGCTAAACGCATGATTAAGGCTTGGCTATGATGCTTACTCTTGTATCGTGGGCTACATAGCATGGGTGACTCCATGGCATGCTGTATATAGATGACAACCCGACTAGTATTCAGTTTTGGTTTACGGTTGCGCAAGGGTTTGAGGCTGTAGAGGTGTAGCTTCCAGAATGCCCCGGCTTCACAACTGCGTCCCGCAGGGACTCTCCTCCTAGCTATCAGGGCCTCAACTAAGCAGCCCTACCCCCCCCCAGATCCGCTGAAAGAACTCCCATCCCCGCAGACAGTCAGAACGATGCTGAAACCAGAGCTGAGCTCATAGATCCACTGCTCACTGCAGCAGGTTGGGGAGTCATTGAGGGCAGCCGCATTCGGCGTGAATACGGCATTACCCCTGGTCGACTGGAGGGGGGTGGTCGACGCGGCAAGTCACTCACCGCTGATTACGTGCTGACGTACCGCAACACCCTGCTGGCGGTCGTGGAGGCCAAGCCTGATACGGCTCCCCTTACTGAAGGGGTGGCCCAAGCCAAGGACTACGCAGGCAAGCTCGAAATCCGCTTCACCTACGCCAGCAACGGCCTTGGGGTCTACGCCATTGACATGGCCAATGGCGAAGAAGGCCCTGCGGAGAAATTCCCCACGCCTGATGAGCTCTGGAGCAGGACCTTCGCCGAGGAGAACGAGTGGCGGGATCGCTTTGCGGCCATCCCTTACCCGGACAAGGGGGGAAGCTGGGAGATCCGCTTCTATCAGGACATCGCCGTCAGGAGAGTCCTCGAGGCTGTTGCCACCGGTCGTGATCGGATCCTGCTGACCCTCGCTACGGGAACAGGCAAGACTTCAATCGCGTTCCAGATCATCTGGAAGTTGTTCCAGGCCCGGTGGAACCTTTCCCGCCAACCCAGCAGGAGGCCGCGCATTCTTTTCTTGGCCGACCGCAACACCCTGGCCAATCAAGCCTTTAACGACTTCACAGGCTTCGCAGCCTTCGAGGAAAACGCCCTGGCGCGCATCCAACCGGATGAGTTGCGCAAGAAAGGTCGGGTTCCCACTAACGCAAGCGTCTTCCTGACGATCTTCCAGACCTTCATGTCTGGCCCTGCGGCTGAGGGCGAACCCAGTCCGTGGTTCGGGCAGTACCCGCCCGACTTCTTCGATTTCATCGTGATCGATGAGTGCCACCGAGGGGGCGCCAAGAACGAGTCGACCTGGCGCGGCATCCTCGAGTACTTCGAGCCGGCAGTCCAGCTGGGCTTGACCGCAACCCCCAGGCGTACCGACAACGCCGACACCTACGCCTATTTCGGGGAGCCGGTCTTCACATACTCGCTTAAGGAGGGCATCAACGACGGCTACCTGACACCCTTCCGGGTCAAACAGATCAGCACATCTCTGGACGAGTACGTCTACACATCCGACGACACCATCGAAGAAGGCGCAGTCGATACGGGCCGCCGCTACACCGAAGCTGACTTCAACCGGATCATCGAGATCCAGCAGCGGGAGCGCCAACGGGTCGAGATCCTGCTCAGTCAGATCGACCAACGCCAGAAAACTCTGGTGTTCTGTGCGACCCAGGAGCATGCCCTGGCGATCCGGGATCTCATCAACCAGCTCAAGACCAGCAGCGATCCCAACTACTGCCAGCGGGTCACCGCAGACGATGGCGAGCTGGGCGAGACCTACCTTCGCGAGTTCCAGGACAACGAGAAGTCGATCCCGACGATCCTGACGACCTCGCAGAAGCTCTCGACAGGGGTGGACGCCCGAAACGTGCGCAATATTGCCCTGCTGCGTCCAGTGAACTCAATGATCGAGTTCAAGCAGATCGTGGGGCGTGGGACCCGTCTGTATGACGGCAAGGACTACTTCACGATCCTCGACTTCGTGAAGGCGTATCAGCTGTTCAGCGATCCGGAGTGGGATGGACCTCCCGAGGCTCCGGATCCTGGGGAGGCACGTTCCAAGACGGAAAGCGAGCGACCTAAAGAGCCTGTAGAAACTGAAGCCAACGAGGAGTCGGCCCGGCGGAGCAAGGTGCGCATCAAGCTCGGTGATGGGAAAGAGAGGGCCCTGCAGCACATGATGGTGACCAGTTTCTGGCATCCCGATGGCAAGCCGATGAGCTCGACGGAATTCATTGAGCTCCTCTATGGCCAACTGCCTGAGTTTGCCAAGGACGAAGCCGAGCTCCGGGAAATCTGGAGTGCGCCTGACACGCGCAGCAAGCTGCTGCAGGGCTTGGCCGAGAAAGGTATTGGCGGCGAGCAACTCGCTGAGATCCAGTCGATCATTTCGGCGGAGAACAGCGACCTGTTCGACGTCCTGGCCTATGTCGCCTACGCGCTTGGCCCTGTCCCCCGAGAAGAGCGCGCTCAGCAAGCCCGCTTGTACGTCAACTCCCGCTTCACCACCAAGCAGCAGCTGTTCATCGACTTCGTGCTGCAGCACTACGTGACGATGGGCGTGCAGGAGCTGGCTCAGGAGAAGCTCGCGCCACTGCTGAGGCTCCGCTACCAGAACTCGATCGCTGATGCCCTCGCTGATTTGGGCGGTCCAGAAGAAGTTGGTCAGATGTTCGCTGGTTTCCAGCGCTACCTCTATGAGCCCGTCAGCGCGTAAATCATGGGTATGACGCAAGAGGAGCTACTTCAAGCTCTATCGGCAGTCGATCTGGCCTTGGAGTCATTCCCTGGCTGGGAAGTGATCAAAGAGATCGCCAGCGACTACCCGATAACTCTTGAGGAGACGCAGCTGACCCCAGGGCAGCAGGCAGTAATGGTCTGCTGGCGGATTTTCTCAGTGGATGAAGAGGGCCAGTCGACCGCGCCGAATATCGAGGCAGCCCCTCCAGAGGCGGTTCTGGCGAGTCTTGAGGACTTCCGAGCGATTGCAGAAGAAGTCCTCATGGGCGGCGGCGAGCTCGATCTGGATTCCATCCGAAGCCTGTTTGAGATGGCACAAGCAGCCGGAGAGGACTAAACCTCTTCAGTACCGAAACCGCTCTGAAGCCTGATGCTGCGCGCTGCAGCCTCACGGCTCTCGGCCAGTTGGCGTTTGAGCTGCTCGGGTGATGGGGTGAGCTCGGCCCTGCGGGCGCGCTCCTCATCAATGGTTTCAGCCATACGGTTGAGAGCGCTCTCAATCTGATCACGACGCAGCTGCTCGTGCTGGTGTGGCCTTTTGATCGAAAGCTCGGTAGCCAGTTCCGAAGTCAGCTCTGTGTGTCCCTCCAGCGCACCCTGAAGTGCCAAAGAGATTGCAGGGCCATAGGCGACCTCGGCGGCCTCAGCCATTGCAGGGTTGAGCGAGCGGAAGGCGGATTGCCAAGCAAAAGCCCTGCTGTCCTTCCAGCTCCAGGGGGTCTGGTCGGAGGGGATCGTTGCCGGGTCGATCTGAGCAAGCTGGGCGGCCTGCAGCAGCTGTTTGATGTCGAGCTGCGGCTTGTCAGGGGTTTTCATCGAGGGGACTGCAGGGCTACACGTCGATCACCTGCGCATGGTCAACACCGTCTTCGATGGCCTGCAGCTGGTCTCGGATCTTTTGCATCGCCCGCCGCTGCTCGGCATCCAGAACGTTTTGGCCGAGGATCTTGAAGACTTCGCTAATCGCCGAGACACGCGCGTATTGTTTCACCGCAGGGTCCAGGGCGATGGCTACCAATTCCTCGGCAAGGCGCGGGGCGGCGTTAGCCAGAACTCCATTAGCGGTGTTGAGGTTCTCGCGGACGACTCGCTCAATGAACTCAGTAGCCCTGGGGTCCTTTGCGTAGCGGCGGAGTGTCGGCGCGGTAAGGCCGACTGCCTCAGCGGCATCAGCCCACTTGCTGCCACTGGCGGCAAGCGTGAGCGCCGTAAGGATCTTGGGCGGTAGCGGCTTCTGTTCGTAGATCACAGGCCCTGAAGGGGGTGTGGCTTAGTTTTGGCCTTGGTGGCACGGCCGAGACGCTTTGCGAGCCCGGGGGCGCGTTGAACGGCAAGGTCCTCGGGCTCGATTCCTTCGATCTGCCATCGAGACCAAGCCATCTGCCCCCAGGCGTCTGCGGCTCGGCGATCACGCCCAAAAAGAGTTGTCGCAACGCGATTAACCCTGCTGAGCTGGATCCACTCATCCATGGACAAGTGCGAGTCAGACACCGAATAAACGCTTGTTAGTCAAAGTGTAACCGTAAAATTGCAGATACTTCAAATGTGATACAGTTAGTGCACGCATAAGGAAGATGCCTGTTCAGGTTCCCTAGGCCCCGCAAGAGATAACCAGAACTCGAACTCCGCCCCCCTTCAATCGGACTTACCTATAACAGTAATGCTCATCCAAAAGCTCCAAAAAGATCAGCAATAGCACTGGAATTTGAGGGCTTTAGTGGTTGTACTGTCATAGCTTGACCGCGTAAAATCGCAGTTAGACGCGGTGCCGCACGGGCACATGGTTCTCAACAGAATTTTTTATTGAAGATGAAGGTAAATCGCTACGGGCAATCGGCGGTTCTGACGTCGGAACAGCTCGACAAGCTCATCTCGGCCCTGCAGGGGCGTCATCACCAGGTTTTAGCGGAAGTGTGTCGCCGGACTGCCTGCCGCATCAGCGAGGGGCGTCAGCTTACCTGGGCTTCGATTACGAGTGCCGGCATCACATTTCCCAAGACCATCGTCAAAAACAAGCTGGCGTCGAGATCCGTACCGATGACGCCCAAGCTCCAGGAGGTTTTGGCCAACTGGAAGGCTGAATGGGTCGCTCTGAATGAGCGCGAACCCAAGGCTGGCGACTTTTTGCTTCCAGGTCGCTTTGCCGGTGAGCCGATGAGTTCGAGATCGTTTATGGACGCCCTTAAAAGGGCCGCCCGTGAATCGGGCTTAGAAGGCGTTTCAAGCCACTCATTCAGGCGCTCGGCGTTATCTAGCGCCAGTGAGGCCGGAGTGCCATTGGCGGCGCTTAGAGCGCTGTCTGGTCACCAATCGCTAGCGACCCTGCAGCGGTATCTAGAGGTCTCGCCAACCGCCAAGCAACAAGCTGCCGCGGCGTTCGCTTGAGTTCCGACCATTTGGTCGGAGGCGAGATCGGATTTCACAGTTACGGCCCGCGGGCGCGGGGCGGAATCATCCAAACCGGATTTCTTGGTTAGGGCCAAATGGCCCTAACTATCTGAAAGGGATTTCCCGGTTAGGCCCCGTCGGGGCTAAATAGACACAACCCGCTTGGGTTCGATCGCCACGGTCAAGCTCCAAGGGGATGATGCCGGCAGTTCGTCGCCGGGTTGCAGCACCATCATCGTGAGCGCCGGGGGCGACTGCAGGATCGCGACGCGATTGGCCCTGCGGAGCAAGCTGGCGAGTTCACGGGAGTTGTCCATGGCGTTAAGGCGTTTGCCTCCAGAATGGCGGATTTTTGAAGGGACGATTTTTTAGTTATTCGGCCCTGCAGGCTGAAAACAAGAAAAGACATTAGATACTGTCATTTATGTCTTTTATGTCGAAAGCCAGTCATTGCAGGGGATTTGAAAAAGACACTTAGCAACCCCGAAATGTCTTTTTGTCCTTCCCCCGCAAGGCTTTGGACATAAAGACAGTTTTACCGGCGCGGCTGTCCTTTTCAAATCCAGCACCCACACTGACATCCGACATAAAAGACACAAAAGACAGGGGTTCAGCCACCCAGCTCATGTTCCGCCAGCTCAATCCCGCGATCGGTGAGTGTCCAGCCGATCGACCGAGCCTTCCCGCCGAACCCTCCAGGCTCTTCAAGCGATTCGGTCAGCCCCTTGCGCCTTAGGTCCTTGAACCACCGCTCAATCTGCTTGTACTGATTTTTCTGCGTCTTATTGAGGCTTGAAGCTGTGTCCACATCGGCGCCACAAGCCTCAATGGCTTTCATGACGTCCAAAATGCCCAGACCGTTGTCCCCGTTCTGCCGCACCTCAACAAGCTTCAAAATCGCCTCCTTCACCACCTGTGGAGCCTTCCGCAGGGCCTTTTCGGTGGCCTTTTCTTCGTCGGCTGCTGCGATCTTCGCCAAGAAGTCACCGTAAGCCCCAAGGTTGCCGAAGCCACCCTCTTTGCGCATCGTGACCACGAGGTCCCAGGCTTTACCAGAACGAGCTTCACGAACGGCCCTGCGCTCGGGCTTGTCTTTATCAATCCAGCCGTCCTTGTTGGCCATGTGATGCAATGTCCAAATCGTGTTGGCACTGCCTGCTATGGAGTTGTGCCCGGAAAGTGCTTCACCTCCTGTGGAACCCTGACCTTTGTGCCCGTGATGCACCAAGATCAGTGAACCGCCAGCGTCAATAACAGCAGCCTTCACGTCATAGAGCACAAGCCCTAACTCAGGCGAGTTCTCATCACATCCGAGCGAGCGTGTTGCAGATCGCAGCGAATCCAAAACCACGACACAACCGGGATGCTGCTTGATCTCATCCAGCAGTAAATCAAGCTGACGTTCATTAAGCCTGATTTTCCGCGACCAGCTCAGATTCGGTTCATCCCAGAGCTTGAGCCGGTCCATTTGCTTCGCACTATCCCCATCAGCCTGATCGTCCGTGATCAGGATCACGTATGCAGGCTTGGCAGAGGCAAACGTCAACCAAGACTCACCTCTGGCGATTGCCCGAGCCATGTCCACCGCAAAGTTAGTCTTACCAACCTTTGGTGGACCACCGACGATGGTGAGATCGCCCTTTGGCACAGCGTCAGGAATCAGCCACTCAATGGTGGGCATCTCCATCGCCTTGCGTTGTGCGGCGTTAAGCGGGTTGAAGACGTTACCTTGGATTTCATCATGGGCCTCCATCGTCATCGCGACAAGCTGATCGTCCTTAATCAGACTGCGCAAGTTCACTTTCTTCAGAACATCTTTCAGATAGACGGCCCTGCGGAAGCTATTTCGATGTTCTCGAACAGTCCGGCGGACATACCGCTGGTAGAAGTCCAGGCGATGTGGCAGCGAACGATCCGCCAGGTGAACGACCCTGGACGATTCATCCTTTTTCTTTCCGAAGCCTTTACCCCTCCCCCAGTTCGGCCGATACCTCCACTGACCGGTGTCCTCAGCCCACTTAGCGATTACCCGCCGCAGGGCCGATTTACTTAGCTCTCCGGTGCCTACTTCATTCGGCCAGGCAAAGTGTCGCTCTACACAGAGATCGAAGCCGCCTTCGTAGCCAATCCAATCGCTGTTCCGGCAATAGACCTCGAACAGCTCGATCGGGTCTTCTTCTACCCGGTATCCGAGCGACTCGATCATCGCCTTGGATTCCTGAAGGGACTTGGCAACTATGTAGGCATTTTTCGCGCGTACCCCCTCTTTGTCGCCGCGATGGATCTGCTCGTACGTCTTGCTGCTCAAGCCGAGACGTAGCGGCACCGGCTGCGTCAATTCGTCCGGCTCTGGGTAATCGCCGGGTTTTGCCGGCTCCCCTTCTTCTGCCCTGAAGAGGCCGCCATCGTCTTTGGCTGCCTTGGCCTTGACCTCGATTGCCGGACAAACCCGCAAGATCTCCGCCGCTTCGTACCAATGACCATCGGCGGCGTAGATGGTGCTCCTCTGCCCTGTTCTTGGATGGATGCCACCCGCTAACCGCATCGGCTGCGCAGGGCTCTCCATCTTCGAGTCGAGCTTGACGCCCGGTGTGGCCTGCCGAATCGCCTCCTGTAACCGCTTCAACGCCACGATCCCCTCTGCCAGTGGCAGCGGTGTCTTGAGCCGCCACCAAAAATGCAGCGATTTGCCGCCGGTGAACAGCACCAACGTCGGCGGTGGAAGCCCTGCGGAGCGCCAGGTGTCGAACTGCGCCTCAAGGCTCATCCCCGCATCGTCGATCTCGTATTTGAGGAAGCGGACTTCGGTGATCTCCTTACGTTTGCCGTAGGCGACCCCCCCTCGCTCAGGCACAAAGCCAAAGCTGTCGGTCCCTGGCCGAAAGTCAGCGACGACAGCCTCATAGAACCGGTCAACCTGCAGGGTCGCCCAGTCATACCCATCGCCCGCGTTCTTCCGCGGGTAGTGCCGCATGTTGAGCCCCTCGCCGTCATTCCACCAACGGGCGAGGATCAGCGGCTCATCACGCGGCACGCCCAAGACGTCGAGCATGCGCTCGCCCTGCTCAATGTCGATCACCACCGGCTGCTCAGCAGCCTTCACCAGAGCTTGTAGCTCCTCTCCAAGTCGCAACATCCCCTCACTCCCCCAGTGCAAGCAGTGCCTTGATCTGAGCGGTGATCCGCTGCCGCCGCTGTGCGTAGACCTCTGCTCGACAGCAAACGTCGTCCCAGCTCTGCCCTGCCCAAAACAACAGCGGCGGTTTGAACAGTGCAAACGCCACCGCACGGACCTGCCAAGTGGTGGGGATGTCAGTCATCTCCCCGAAAAGCCGCTTGAACGTTCCCTGCAGCAGCTTCTCCGGCAGGGCCAGTGTCCCCACCATCAACCGCGTTTCC
>Ga0194111_10007513_pt1 | contig 12145 bp, 9 predicted proteins | sample TA2KigC300mmetaG_FD_146194 | JGI IMG/M metagenome (GOLD analysis project Ga0194111, IMG submission 146194) | Freshwater microbial communities from Lake Tanganyika, Tanzania - TA2015033 Kigoma Deep Cast 300m | ecosystem: Environmental > Aquatic > Freshwater > Lake | place: Tanzania: Lake... | reverse complement strand
GGGCGGCCCGTCCGGGACTGCTTGGCCGCCTCGCGGGCGATCCGCGACCACCTGGCGGACCTTTGCCCGGCTCCGGCGGCGAGGCGGATTACGGTTCGGGCGGTCACGACCGGGGCGACGGCGGCCGCCCCAAATTCCGCCGCTTTCTCGACGACCTCATCCATGGTCTTGGTTTTGAGGACGGCTTGGCCGAGAATGATCCTCGGCCCAATGTCGGAGGGTCCGACCCGCTCGAGGACGGCGCAAACGACCTCCTCGCCGCCGGCGACCGCCTCGACCCGGGCCCGAAACCGAGCTCCATCCTCGTCGAAAAGCCAGATTTCATCGCCCGGGCGTCCGCGGAGGACGCGGCCGAAATGGCGGCTCTCAGCGCCCCGAAGGACGGCCCGCGTACCGTCGAAACAGGCTTTGGGGACGAAAAAATGATTCGAGGTCAAGACCGCCCCTCGGGAACGGAAGGCCGCTCCTCGCCGTGCGGCTTGACTTCGAGACGGTCGAGCTTTTCGCCGCGCTTCTCGGCGAGCTCGCGGAGCAGGGCCTTTTCCTCCTTCGTCAAATCCTCGGGAGTCCGGACGCGGACATGGACGAAGAGATCCCCCGGACGCCGGCTGTCCCATCCCCGCAGGCCCCGGCCCCTGACCTTGAAGACCGCGCCCGATTGCGTTCCCGGGGGAACCTTCAGGCTTTCCCTCCCGCCGCCCAGGATCGGGATCTCCGCCGTGACTCCCAGGGCGGCCTGGGCCATCGAAAGGGAGACCTGGCAGGCCAGGTCGTTCCCTTCCCGTTCGAAAAACGGATGGGGTTTGACCCGGACGGAGACAAAGAGATCCCCCCGGCCGCCTCCCCGGTCGCCGGCTTCCCCCTCGCCGGCGATCCGCAATCGGGCCCCGTCGACGATGCCGGCAGGGATGCGGATGGTCAAGGCCCGTTTAACCGTGGTCCGGCCGCTCCCGCGGCAGTCCTCGCACGGGGTCTCGATGATCTCTCCCGCGCCTTCGCAGCGCGAGCACGTCCGGGCGACGGTGAAGAACCCTTGGGAATGGCGGATTCGGCCGCGGCCTCCGCAGGCCGGGCAGGAGACGGGTTTGGTCCCCGGCTTTCGTCCGGTTCCTTCGCAGGGCCCGCATCGCTCGGCCCGGTTGAGATGGATTTCGCGCTCCACCCCGGCCGCCGCCTCCTCGAGGCCGAGCTCGATCTCCAGACCCAGGTCGCGTCCCCGTTCGGCCCGGCCCCGCCGCCGGCGCCCCGCTCCGAACATGTCGCCGAGGCCGAAGTCGAACCCGAAAAAATTGCCGAGGATGTCCTCGAACCCCTCGAAAACCGTGGCCTCGAATCCGGGAAAGCCCTCCCCGCGCAGGCCGTCATGTCCGAACCGGTCGTAGGTGGCCCGTTTTTCAGGGTCGCCGAGGACGCTGTAAGCCTCGGCCGCCTCCTTGAACCGCTCCTCGGCCAGGGCGTCGCCGGGATTGCGGTCCGGATGGTACTTCAAGGCCATTCGGCGGTAGGCTTTTTTGACCTCTTCCGGGTCGGCCGATCGGTCCAAACCGAGGATGTCATAATAGTCCCGCCGGCTCATCCCCCCGTCCCCCCTATCGGTTCGGCCGCGCTCTTCTGGGCCAGCTGGTCGACCTGCTGCTTGGACAGACCCGACGAAGGTTGAATCGCCATCTGCTGTTCCCGCCCCGTGGCGACGTCCTTGGCCGAAACCTTGACCATTCCGTTGGCGTCGATCTCGAAGGTGACGTCAATCTGCGGGACGCCGGCCGGGGCCGGGCTGATCCCGACGAGGTCGAACACGGCCAAGGAGGTGTTCTCCCCGGCTTTCGGGCTTTCGCCTTGGAGGACGTGGATCCGGACCCGCCGCTGATTGTCCTCGACGGTCGTGAAAGTCTTCGTCTTCCGACAGGGGATCGTCGCGTTCTTCTCGATGAGCCGCTCGAATCCCTGCCTCTCGGTCTCGATCCCCAGCGAGAGCGAGGTCACGTCGAGGAGGAGGACGATATCCTGGAGCTGATCCCCTCGGAGAAGGGCGGCTTGGATCGCGGCCCCGAGGGCGACGCTTTCGTCGGGGTTGACCTTGACGTTCGGGGCCCGCCCGAAGAACGATCCGACGGTTTCCCGGACCAGGGGCATCCGGGACTGCCCGCCGACGAGGATGACGTCGTCGACGCTCCGGGCGCTCAACCCGCCGTCGGCCAGGGCCTTTTCCATCAGCGGAACGGTCCGCTCGACGAGGTCCCTCGTCAAGCTTTCGAGAACGGAGCGGGACAAGTTTTTCCGGAGGTGTTTGGACCCCCGGCTGCCGGTGACGATGAACGGGAGGTTGACCTCGGACTCCTGGGTGAAGGACAGCTCCCTTTTGGCCCGCTCGGCGGCTTCCTTGATCCTCTGGAGGGCGTAGGGATCCTCCTTGAGGTCGAGGCCCTGCTCGGTCCGGAAATTCTCGAGGAGCCAATCGATGATCCGCTGGTCGAAATCCTCGCCGCCGAGGAAGCTGTCGCCGTTGGTCGCCAGGACCTGGAAAACGCCGCCGCCGATTTCAAGGAGGGTGATGTCGAACGTCCCCCCGCCGAGGTCGTAGACGGCGACGACCCCACTTTTTTTCTGGTTGAGGCCGTAGGCCAGGCTGGCGGCGGTCGGCTCGTTGATGACCCTCAGGGCCTCGAAGCCGGCGATCAGGGCCGCGTCCTTGGTCGCCTGCCGCTGATGATCGTCGAAGTGGGCCGGAACCGTGATCACGCACTCCCGGACTTCTTGGCCGAAATGGGACTCGGCGCATGTCTTGAGGTACTTCAGGATCATGGCCGAGACCTCTTGGGGGGAGAGACGGCGGCCGCCGGCCTCGATGAGGACGTCGCCGTTGGGCGCTTCGGCCAAGGCGAACGGCGCCCTGGCCCTGGCCGTCGAAACCTCGGGGGAATGGAATTTCCGCCCGACCAGCCGTTTGACGGCGAAAACGGTCTTGTCCGGATTCGTCAGGGCCTGGCGCAGGGCGAGATTGCCGACGAGGACCTCTCCGGTCGAAGTGAAGCTGACCATCGAAGGCGTCGTCGTCGCCCCCTCGAGATTGGGGATGACCTGGGGAGCGTCTCCGGAGAGGTGGGCGAGGCACGAATAGGTCGTCCCGAGGTCGATGCCGATGACGGGTCTCATGTCAGTCTTTTTTCGGGAGGAGAACCTTGACCATGGCCGGCCGGAGAAGGCGGTCGTTCAACAAGTAGCCCCGCTGCAGCTCCTCTCCGACGACGGCTTCGTCGACGTCCGGAGACTCCTCGGTCACGACGGCGTGATGGACCTGGGGATCGAAGCGGCGGTCGCCCCGGACGATCGGCACGACGCCCTGTCTCCGGAGGAGTTCGAGAAGCTGCTTGTGGATGAGCTCGACGCCTTCCCGGAAGCCCGGACCGTCGGCCGTCTCGCCCGTCTTGAGGGCCCGCTCGAAATTGTCCGTGACCTGGAGGACGTCCCGGAGCCATTCGGCCAGGGCGTACTGGAAGTAATCGCTTTTCTCCCGCTCCAAGCGCTTCCGTTGGTTGTCCATTTCGGCGGCCAGACGGAGATAATTGTCCCGGAGGGCGGCCGATTCGGACTCCCGGGCGGCCGCCTTCTCCTCGAGCTCGCGGAGGGCCGTTTTCAGGTCCTCGACCTCCCTGCGTTGATCCTTCGAGGCGGAACCGGGATGGCTTCCGGAGTCCTTTTTCCGCGGCTTCCCCCTTCCCGGTTTCGCCTCGGCGGCCGGCGGGACGTCCAGATACTCGACTTCGGCCCCCTCGACCGGACGAATCTCGTCCGGCGGACCGGCCGGCTTATGGGCGTCTTCGTCGTTCATGAAACCACCACTCCTTAGGCTTGGCTGATCGTCTGGGTCAATTTCTTGGCGACGTTGTCGACAAGCGGGATGATCTTGCCGTAAGGGATCCTCTTCGGACCGATGATGCCCAGCGAGCCCAGGACCTGGTCGCGTTCCCCGTAATGGGAGAGGACGAGGGAACAGTCGACGATGGCCGGAACGTTGGTTTCCGCGCCGATGAGGACCTTGACCCGGTCGAGGGCGATGACGTCGGCCAGAAGCTTGGCCAGGGCCGCCTTGCTTTCGATGTTCTGGAACAGCGATCGGAGCTTTTCCAGGTCAAAGGTCTCGAACTTGCCGATCAGCTGGGACGCGCCCTGGACGATGAGCGGATCCTCCCCCTCGTCCTGGACGATGGAATCGCCCAGGAATCGCATGAGCCGGCCCAGGGCCTGTTCGAATTTCAATTTCGACTTGCCGATGTCCCGGAGGAGAACGTCCCGGACGGAAAGAAGGGTCTTGTCCCGGAAATTCCGGTTGAGGTATTGGGAGGCCCCGTCAAGCTCGGCCTGGCCGAAGCCGGCCTCGGTCGCGACGATCTCGGTCAGGACGAGGTTGCCGGCCGTGACGAGGATGATCATGACCTTTCCCTCGGAGATCCTGATGAACCGAAGGTGATGGAAATGGATTTTCGAAATCCGGGGGGAGATGACGAATCCCAGACTGTCGGAATGTTCGGCCAGAAGGCGGGAGGCCCGGCGGAGGAGCCCCTGGAGGTCGCCCTTGCGGACGGCCAAATCCTCGGCCAGAAAATGGACTTGATCGAAGGTCAAGGGAGAGCCGGAGAGGAGGCTGTTGACGTAGAATCGGAGGCCTTTGTCCGTGGGAACCCGCCCGGAGGAGGCGTGAGGCTGGGACAGGAAGCCCCCGTCCTCGAGCCTGGCCATGATGTTCCGGATCGTCGCCGGCGAATCGGCCAGGATTTTCTTCTGGGCGACGAATCCGGAGGAGATCGGCCGCCCGATCTTAAGGTAGTTTTCGACGATGGCCGTCAGGACGGCCTTGTCCTTGTCTCGCAATCCCTGGCCGCGCATCGTCCTCCTCGAAATTCTATAGTAGGGCTTCGGGCCTGTCAACGAAGCCGGACGAGGCCGACCCGCCTGTTTTTCGGAATTCGGGCTTCGGCTCCAACCGTCAAGGCTAAGTGATGACGAGGCCGGCATAGGCCACAACCTCGCGGTCGTCGCCCGTGACTTCGCCCGAATGGGCGTAGCGGACGAGTTCCGCTTTCTCGGCCTCCAGGGCCTTGGCCGCGAAGAGGACGGCCGCCGTCGGCAGGACGCCGCACATCGAGACGTCTTCCTTCCGGACGATCTCGAGAAGCCCCCGAGGGTCGAGGGCTCGGATCCGGTCGAGGGCCGGAAAGTCCTTCCGACGGGCCTCGGAGGCGCTGACGTAATGGCTCATGTCCGTGCTGGCGACGAGAAGGACGTCTTTGCCGGTTGTCCGGATCGCTTCGGCGGCGGCTTTTCCCAAAGCTTCGAGATCGTCCGGAGTCACCCGGTAAGAGACGTTGACCGGCACAATGGCCACGTCCGGACGAAACGTCTGGAGGAACGGAATTTGGACTTCGAGGGAATGTTCCTCGGCATGGGCGGACGGATCGTCTTCGACGAGAGGGCAACGGTCTTGGAGGGCAACGGCCAGTTCGTTCTCGACCGGAACCGCTCCGAGCGGCGTCTCCCAGAAACCCTCGGCCATGACCGCGAAGCGGGGCCGGATGGGCCGGTGGGCCGGAGCGAGGATGAGGCAAGTGCCGGGGATTTCGACCGAGGAATAGACGGCTCCGGCGACGGCGCCGGAATAGACGTAGCCGGCGTGGGGAGCGACGGCGGCCAAGGCCTTGACCTTGGGGAGATCGGGATCGGTCAGGCGGCCGATGAGGCGGCGGAGCTCGACGGGATGCCTCGGGTAAAAACTTCCCGCGAAGGCCGGCGGACGATTCATGACCGGCTCCTTTTCTCGCGTCCTTCCCGGAAGATGATCCCGCGGCGGCGCAAGTCGTCGAGGACCGGGCCGTAAATCTCGGGTCGGACGGGAAGGAGGACGCCCTTGGCCGAGATCCTCCCGTCGAGAATCAGGCGGAGGGCGGAGGCGGCCGGATAAGCGACCGTCCGGGCCATGGCGCTCGGTCCTCCCGGAAGCCCGAAATCGACCAGAGTCGAGACGATCCCCTCCTCTCCCCCATCGGGATCCAAGGTCCGGAATTCGTGCCGGAGGACGATCATGTCCCTCTCCCGCGGGCCGTAGGAGAGCTTTTCAACCATGAGATGTTCAAGAGCGTCCAGGGCCGAAACGGCCCTCTCGGGCACCGGCCTCTCCGAGAGCAGGCCGAGCCATTCAAGCCGTTCCCAGGCCGCCGCCGGGGCCGGACGCCCCGTTCGGGCCGCCCAAGCCCGGCCCGGATCGGGCTCCTCCGGCCGGCCGAGGAGGAGGGCGGTCAACCTCCGGTATGTCCCAGCGGCGAGATCGCGAGGCTCATCGTCGAGGTATCCGATGTCTCCGATGAGTTTGAGGGTCTCGCACCAGCCGGGCCAGCGGAGGGTTCCCCGGAACATCGTCCGGACCTCGGGAATCCCGTAGAGGGAGACGTAGGGCATGGAATCCCGGTTCGGGTAGCCCTCGAATTCGCCGAGGCCGTCGACCGGGACGGATTCAGGGCGGAAAAAGATCTCTCCGGCCGGAATGACGACCTCCCGTCCGTCCTGGAGAAAACGGGCCGGATTCCGTCCGGCCATAAGGACGCCCCGGGGGCTCCAGGAGAATTTGTAGCCGAAGGGATTTCCCGCGGCTCCCGGCGCCGGCAGCCCTCCGCAATAGGACCGAAATCCGACCACCCGGCCGCCTCGGCCGTGGACCTCGTCGATGATCCGCTTGGCCTCCATATGGTCGATCCCGGGGTCGAGACCGACCTCGTTGAGGATGACGATCCCCGCCCGCCGGGCGTCCGGGTCGAGCCGGCGGACGGCCTCGCTTTCGTAGGAGGTCGTGACCATGTCTTTCCGCTCGGCCAGGCAGAGGCGGGCAACGAGGGGATGGAAGACGTAAGGGACGAGGCTGACGACGGCATCGGCCTTGGAGATGAATCCCCGCACATCGTCTTCCCGGCGCAGGTCGAGGCTCAAGGCCCGCCCCCGCGGATGGTCGCCCACGAGGCGCCGGGCCCGTTCGGGCTCGATGTCGGCCACGGCGACCTCGACGTCCGGGACGTCGAGGAAATCCCGGACGAGCGGCCCGGCGACGAACCCGGCCCCCAGGACGAGAAGCCGCTTCATCGGAGGAACTCCCGGAGGTAGGCGTACGGCGGGGTCAGCTCCCCGCGATGGACGACCACCGCCCGGCGGAGGGATTCCGGCAATCCGCAGACTTCGAGAGGCCGGCGGAAATCGGCCGCGGCGACGGCCGGGACGAAGGGTTTGAGAGCCTGACTGAAGAAGATCGACGACTCGAGGGCGATTTCGGCCGGAAGATTTTCGACGGCCAGGACGACCGGGCCGCGTCCTTCGACCCCGAGCCGGGTCGTCTCCGTGAACGGGTCGTAGACGTAGACCGGATTCTCCGGGTCGGTCATGGCCACGGTGCACTCGACCCCGCCCTCCAGGTCGCATGAGATGTCCCCGATGACTTTCAGGCGGGGACGGTCCTCGGCTTCAAAAAGCCTTCGAAGGGCGGCCTTGGCGATGAAACGGGGAAAGCGGGGCGTCCAATAGATCCCGTTGACGATGACGGCGAGATGGCGAAGATAGGGCTCGAGAATCGGTTCATAGAGCTCGGGATGCCGGTAATATTCCTGAAGGTCGAAGAGACGGGCGACCTCCTTGGGCCGGACGAGATGATGCTCCTGGAAGACGATTTTATAGACGCGGCGCGGGGAGAAGGCGCCGGCCTTCATGAAGGAGCCCAGTTCGTGGGGGGCGATTTCGGTCACCGGGAGGAGGTCATAGATCTCCTGGGCGCCCCGGGAGACGTGCCCGTATCCCAAAAAACCGGCGACCAGGGGGACGACGTCCGGGGGAAGCCCGGTCTCGCGGATGGCCTGGGCCGTCCGGATGACCTCCTCCTTGGCCTCGACGAGGTTCGTGTAATGGAACATTTGAAGGAGCCGGCCGAACGGCGTCTCGAGGCCCTCGGACTCGAAGCGGCGGCCGAGCGCCCAGAGGGTGTCGACCATCCCCGCTTCACCGGCCTGCCGGCCGAAAAAGAGGAGCCTTCGGCCCTGCTCGTCGACGATCTTTTCGTAGTCGATGAGCGTCGCCCCAAGCTCCATGATCCGCCTGAGAAGGGGCATCGCCTGCTTCTGGCCCTTGGTCGTATGGGAGAAGAACAGATAGGTCCGTCCCTCGGCCAGAAGCCCGTTCGGGATTTCCTTGACCGCGAAAACGATCCGGCAGGGGGACAAGTCCTCCTCGACCCGGGCCCCTTCCCTCATGTAGTCCTCGTCCCGAAAAACCCGGATGGACGAGGGCTGGACGACGAATTCCAGGCCGTGTTCGGTCCGAAGCTCGCGGATGTGGCTCGGGATGAGGGGAGCCCTCCGCTCCCAGCGATTCTTGTCCTCCCGACGAAGTCCGATTTTTGGGGGCATTGAAACCGTCCTAAATGGCTGAATAAATATGAATTAGATATTCATTATGTCACAATGGGGGTGATTCGGTCAATCGACTCGGCTATAATAAGAGGCCATGATCGCCTTTCACAACACTTTGACGAGCCGCCAAGAGCCGTTCGCGCCTCTTCGGCCGGGCGAGGTCGGCCTCTACACCTGCGGTCCGACCGTCTACGATTTTCCCCATATCGGGAACTTCCGGGCTTACGTTTTCGAAGACCTCTTGAAGAGGTTCCTCCGGGCCTCCGGCTTCCGCGTCCTTCATGTCATGAACATCACCGACGTCGACGACAAGACCATCCGGGGCGCCGAGGCCAAGGGCGTCCCGCTGGATGAATACACGGCCCCTTACATCGAAGCCTTCTTCGAGGGGATTCGGGCGCTCCGGATCGTTCCGGCCGACCACTATCCCCGAGCGACCCGCTTCATCCCGGAAATGGTCGAAATCATCCAGGGGTTGCTCGAGAAGGGCTACGCCTACGGCAAGGACGGATCGGTCTATTTCCGCATCGCCCGGTTCCCCGAATACGGCAAGCTGTCCAAGATCAGGCCCGAAGACCTCCAGGCCACGGCCCGGGTCGAAGCCCGGCTCGAGGCGGACGAATACGAAAAGGACAGCCCCCGCGACTTCGCCTTGTGGAAGGCGGCCAAACCGGGCGAGCCCGCCTGGGACACGGCGATCGGACGGGGGCGGCCGGGCTGGCACATCGAGTGCTCGGCCATGAGCACCAATCTTCTCGGCCCGGCGTTCGACATCCACTGCGGCGGGGTGGACAACATCTTCCCCCACCACGAGAACGAAATCGCCCAGTCCGAGGCTTTTTTCGGGCATCCGTTCGTCGGGACCTGGCTCCACTGCCATCATCTCATCGTCGACGGCGAGAAGATGTCCAAATCGAAGGGCAACCAATACACCCTTCGAGACCTCGTCGGAGGCCGGGGCCTCGATCCCGCCGTTCTGCGCTATTTCCTCCTTTCCACGCATTATCGCCGGGTCCTGAACTTCACTTTCGAAGCCATCGACCAATCCGCCTCGGCCCTCCGCCGCCTCCGGGATTTCGTCTACGAGCTTGAACATCGGTCCCTCCCCCCGGGCCGAACCGGCGAGGCCGAGCCGATCGCCGCCGAGGCGCAGGCGAAATTCCTCGAGGGGCTCGGCGACGACCTCAACGTCTCGGCCGCCCTGACCGCTCTCTTCGAGCTCGTCCGGGCAGGGCATGGCCTCCTCATGGATGAAAAACTCGCGGCCGATGACGCCGCCTCGCTGGTCGCATCCGTCTATTCTATGGACGAGGTCCTGGCCGTTCTTCCGCCCCGCGGCGAAGAGCCTCTGCCGGAGGACCTTCGCGGCAAGGTCGAAGAGCGGGAGCGGGCCCGGAAAGCGCGGGATTGGCCCTTGGCCGACCGTCTCCGCCGGGAGCTCCTCGAGGCCGGCGTCGTCCTGGAGGATACGAAGGACGGCGTCCGATGGAAAATCCGCGCCCGGACCGGATCCGGCTAGGGCGAGCCGGCGAAGACGCCGCCGTCCGCCATCTCGAAAAGAAAGGTTGGCGGATCATCGTCCGCGGATTCCGCTGGCGGCGGGGGGAAATCGACCTCGTGGCCGAAGACGGAGACACCCTTGTCTTCGCCGAGGTCAAAACGCGGACGGACCGGGACTACGGCCCGCCGGAGGAGTCGGTCACCCGGGCCAAGCGGCGGCAGATCCGGCGGGTGGCTTCGGCCTACCTGGCCGTTCACGGCCTCGAGTCCGTCGCCTGCCGGTTCGACGTCCTGGCCGTCGAATTCGACGACGACGGCAGGCCCCTCGTCCGTCACCTCCTCGACGCCTTTTGACCGATCCCTGATCGTTTTCCTTTTTTGGTTCTCTTTCGTTTGGTGTGGGTGAAGATCGAGAAGCCGGGGTGACGGACCGAGCGGACATGTCCGGTTTAGCCCTCCCGACCCCGGCGGCGAGGGAAGCCGGATCGGAAGAATCCGGCCGACGAAGCTGTCTGAGCGTCCCGGCGAACGCCCGTAAAAGAAATGCCGGGACGCGAGTTCTTCGCCGCCGAGCCGCCTGGCCTCGGGAGGGCGTGAAGAACCGGACCTGGAAGCGAGGCCGTTGCCCCGGCTTCATGAACCCACACCGATTGGAAGAGAACCCCTTTTTTTATCTCGCTCAAGAGCCCATGGCGCGGCCGTGTCTTCCGAAGCGAAACGGACGGATCATCTTGTTTTTTTCGGGGAAATGCGAAGAATAAGGGCGAAGGTCGAAATCCATCCCGGAGGACAGAACCATGCCGCTCTCCAAACCCCGGACGGTCCTCGCCGCCGCCGTCTTTTTCCTCGCCGCCGCGGCCGCGACGGCCTCCGCTCAAGGGCTCCCCAAGCCGGAGGACGTTCTCGGCTTCAAGGTCGGCGACGACTACCATTTGGCCACTTACACCCAGGCCATCAACTACCTGAAGAGGCTGGCCGCCGGCTCGGACCGGATCAAGTTGATGGACATGGGCAAGACGTCGATGGGCCAGACGATGACCTACGCCGTGATTTCCCTTCCCCGGAACCTGGCCTCCCTCGAGAAGCACAAGGATATCTCCCGGCGGCTCGCCCTGGCCCGCCTCGCCCCGGCCGAAGCCCGCCGGCTGGCCCAGGAGGGCCGGGCCGTGGTCTACATCGACGGTGGCCTTCACGCCTCGGAATGCGCTCCCGCCCAGCACAACATCCAGCTCGCCTACGAACTCGCCGCGGCCCAGGACGACAAGACCCTCCGCATCCTGAACGACGTCATCCTCGTCCTCGTCTTCGCCAACCCGGACGGGATGAACCTCCTGGCCGACTGGTATCATCCCAACGTCGGGACGCCGTTCGAGGTCGCCCCCATGCCCCGGCTCTACCACATCTACGCCGGCCACGACAACAACCGCGACTCCCTGGTCGCCAACCTCGTCGAGACGCAAAACATCACCCGCCTGGTCAACAGAGAGTGGTACCCCGTCATCTATTACAACCACCACCAGACGGCGCCTTTCCCCGCCCGGATCTGGACCCCGCCCAACTCCGAGCCGACCAACCCGAATGTCCATCCCCTGATTGTCCGCTGGCAGAATCTGATCGGCTCGGCGATGGGGGCCGCCTTCGACGAGGAGGGCAAGGAGGGGGCGATCTCCCGGATCGTTTTCGACACCTGGTACCCGGGCTACATGACCCAGGTCGTGGACTCCCACAACATCGTCTCGATCCTGACCGAAACGGCCCTCTACCGGTACGCCACGCCCCGCTTCTACACCGTCCGCGATTTCCCGACGGCCTATCAGGACCTGACGATGTCGGCCTTCTACCCCAATCCCTGGAAGGGGGGCTGGTGGCGGCTCCGCGACGCCGTCGCCTACTGCCTCACGGCCTCGATATCCGTCCTCGACGCCGCCTCGAAGTACCGCGAGGAACTCCTCTACAATAAATACCGGATGGGATCCGACACGATCGAGCGCTTCCGCAAGGAGCCGCCCTACGGTTATATCCTCCCGGCGGACCAGGCGGACCCGGGCAATCTCGCCCTCCTCCTCAACCGGATGATTCTCCTCGGCCTCGACGTCTTCAAGGCCGAGGAAGGCTTCACCTCGGACGGAATCGCCTACCCCCCGGGGACGTTCATCCTTCCCCTGTCCCAGCCTTTCGGCCTGTTTCTCAAGAACGCCTTCGAGGAA